>Ga0182738_1004904_pt1 | contig 14540 bp, 16 predicted proteins | sample eDN5th30CBELigMG_FD_128876 | JGI IMG/M metagenome (GOLD analysis project Ga0182738, IMG submission 128876) | Enriched Miracle-Growth compost microbial communities from Emeryville, California, USA - eDNA 5th pass 30_C BE-Lig MG (version 2)... ... | reverse complement strand
TCAATGCTGCGGTCTTCCTGATGGGCCTGATCGGCGCGTCGTCGGTGGCAGCCCACGCCATCGCCATCCAAATCGCGTCGCTCTGCTTCATGGTGCCGCTCGGCTTCTCGCAGGCCGCCACCGTGCGCGTCGGCATCGCCTATGGCTCGGGCGATACGGCCGCCATTCGCCGCGCGGGCTGGACGCCCTTCGTGCTGGGCGTCGGCTTCATGGCCTGCACCGCCGTGATGATGTTCCTGGTTCCCGAAACGCTGATCGGCATTTTCCTCGACCGCACCGATCCCTCCAATGCCGGGGTCATCGCGCTCGCCGTATCGTTCCTCGGCATCGCGGCCCTGTTCCAGGTCTTCGACGGCGCGCAGGCGATCGCCGGCGGCATGCTGCGCGGACTGCATGATGCGCGCGTCCCGATGATCTATGCCGGCCTCGGCTTCTGGGGCGTCGGCCTCAGCCTCAGTGTTCTCCTGGGCTTCTGGGCCCGGCTGGAGGGCATCGGCATCTGGATGGGGCTGGCCACCGGCCTCGCCGTCGTCTCGGCGCTCCTGATCGCGCGCTGGCTCCGGCGCGAGCAGCTCGGCCTGATGCGCGGCGGTACCGAGCCGATCGTGGCGCCGATCTCGGTGCACTGATCACGGGAGCTTTTGCGTACCACTCTCGTTGTGGCGCTGCGCCTTCCTATATTGGGCGCACCGCTTTGTCCTGGAGAACACCATGCGCCTCGGATCCGTCCTGACCGCCGCCTTGACCACTGTCACCCTGCTGGCCTGTGCCGGGCCGGCGCTGGCGGCCGATCCCGACCTGATCTTCAAGGAATCGACCACCTTCAAATGGGTGACGCCGAACGACAAGATCGCGACCTATGCCATCGATGACCCGGAAGTGGAGGGCGTCGCCTGCTATTTCGCAGCCGCCGAGCGCGGCGGCGTGGCCGGCATGTTCGGCGTCGCCGAGGAGACGTCGGACGTTTCGCTCGCCTGCCGCCAGGTCGGACCGATCCAGTTCAAGAACAAGATCGGTCAGGGCAGCGAGATGTTCAATCAGCGCCGATCGATCTGGTTCAAGAAGATGCGGATTTCCCGCGGCTGCGACGCGAAGCGCAACGTGCTGGTCTATCTCGTCTATTCCGACAAGCTGGTCGACGGCAGCCCGAAGAATTCGATTTCCAGCGTGCCGATCATGCCCTGGGGCGACACGCCCGCAGCCAAATGCGGCGATTTCATCCGGTAGCGCGGGCAGGACGGCGCGCGGCTCGCGCGCCGTTTTGACCGACAAGCCTTGCCGGAAGCCGCGCGAGGCTCTAACCGGGTGATCAGTATTCTATTCGGAGCTTTTTCGCATGAACGCCATTGTCCGCCAGCCCGATCCCAAGAAGCTGATCAAAGGCGCGACCGGGGACTGGGAGATCGTGATCGGCCTTGAGGTCCATGCCCAGGTCCTGTCGAAGTCGAAGCTGTTCTCCGGGGCTTCGACCGAATTTGGCGGCCCGCCGAACTCCCATGTCAGCCTCGTCGACGCGGCCATGCCCGGCATGCTGCCCGTGATCAACGAGGAATGCGTCGCGCAAGCCGTGCGCACCGGCCTCGGCCTCAAGGCGCAGATCAACAACTACAGCGTGTTCGACCGGAAGAACTATTTCTATCCGGACCTGCCGCAGGGCTATCAGATCTCGCAGTTCAAGCAGCCGATCGTCGGCGAGGGCGAGATCGTGATCGATCTCGACGGCGGCGAGAGCGTGACCGTCGGCATCGAGCGCCTGCATCTGGAGCAGGACGCCGGAAAGTCGCTGCATGACCAGCACCCGACCATGAGCTTCGTCGACCTGAACCGCTCGGGCGTGGCGCTGATGGAGATCGTCTCGAAGCCGGATCTGCGTTCGGCCGACGAGGCCAAGGCCTATCTCACCAAGCTTCGCACCATCGTGCGCTATCTCGGCACCTGCGACGGCAACATGGACGAAGGCTCGATGCGCGCCGACGTCAACGTCTCCGTCCGTCGACCGGGCGAAGCGCTCGGCACGCGCTGCGAGATCAAGAACGTCAACTCGATCCGCTTCGTCGGCCAGGCTGTCGATTATGAGGCGCGCCGCCAGATCGGCATTATCGAGGATGGCGGCACGATCAACCAGGAGACCCGCCTGTTCGACGCGAACAAGGGCGAAACCCGGTCGATGCGCTCCAAGGAAGAGGCGCATGACTATCGCTACTTCCCCGATCCCGACCTGCTGCCGCTCGAACTGGAGCCGGCCTGGGTCGACGGGCTGCTGGCCGCCTTGCCGGAGCTTCCCGATGCCAAGAAGGCCCGCTTCATCGGCGATTTCGGCCTTTCGCCCTATGACGCCAGCGTGCTGGTGCTGGAGCGCGATACGGCCGATTACTTCGAGGCCGTCGCCAAGGGCCGTGACGCCAAGACCGCCGCCAACTGGGTCACCCAGGAACTGGCGGCGCGGCTGAACAAGGACGGCAAGGACATCGCGTCGAGCCCGGTCTCGGCCGAACAACTCGGCGCGATCATCGACCTGATCGGCGATGGCACCATCTCCGGCAAGATCGCCAAGGATCTGTTCGAGATCGTCTGGAACGAGGGCGGCGACCCGAAGGCGCTCGTCGAGGCGCGCGGTCTAAAGCAGGTCACCGACACCGGCGCGATCGAGAAGGTCGTCGACGACATCATTGCCGCCAACCCGGAGAAGGTCGAGCAGGCCAAGGCGAAGCCAACTCTGGCGGGCTGGTTTGTCGGCCAGATCATGAAGGCCTCGGGCGGCAAGGCCAACCCGCAGGTCGTCAACGACATCCTGAAGAAGAAGCTCGGCCTGGAATAGCCCGGCCGCGCTGGCTCCCGCGGACCGGATTCCGCGCTATGGTTGTCCCTGCATTCAACGAATTGTCGAGGGACAGCCATGACCAGGGGGTTGCAGGTAACCGGGGCTCGGGCAAGCGGCGCCATGGCGCTGGGCGCATTGGCGGTTGGGGCGGCGGCGATCGGTGCGATCGCCGTCGGCGCACTGGCCATCGGGCGCCTCCGCATCCTTGAGGCTCGGATCGAGCGATTGTCCGTGGGCACGCTCACCGTGGAGAAACTCGACGTGCGCGAGCCTGATCGGTAGCGCCCGTCCCGGGCGAGCCCGAGGTCGGGTTCCAGGATCATGGCCGTGCTCCTGGCGCGCGCGGGGCCGTCGCGTGCTTTCCCCAAAGGCATCAATCAGCCGTAGGGCGCCCTTCAAACCGGGTTGCATGTCTTGCCTTGCCGTATGTGGCGACGCATGTATGGGGACCGACCTATCGCTGGCCGATTGTCGATGCGCCAGCCGTTGCAACAGCCAAAGGTTCCGTATGACCCATACACAAACCCAACCGATCGAGTTGCATTACTGGCCGACCCCGAACGGTAAGAAGATCACGATCATGCTGGAGGAGCTCGGCGTTCCCTACAGCCTGCATTACGTCAATATCGGCAAGGGCGACCAGTTCAAGCCCGAGTTCCTGGCGATCTCGCCGAACAACAAGATGCCGGCGATCGTCGATCCCGAGGGACCGGACGGCAAGCCGATCTCGGTGTTCGAGTCGGGCGCGATCCTGCTCTATCTCGCCCGCAAGTTCGGCAAATTCTATCCGACGACCGATGAGCGCGCCCGCGTCGAGGTCGAGGAATGGCTGATGTGGCAGATGGGCGGCTTTGGCCCGATGCTCGGCCAGCGCAACCATTTCTCGGTCTATGCGCCGGAGCGGATTCCCTACGCCACCAAGCGCTATCAGGACGAAACGCATCGTCTGTACGGCGTGCTCAACCGTCGTCTCGCGGATCGCGATTTCGTCGCCGGCGATTACTCCATCGCCGACATGGCGATTTTCGGCTGGGCGGCCGGCTGGGAAACCCAGCAGTTCGACACCACCGAGTTTCCGCATGTGAAGGCCTGGATCGACCGCATGAACGCGCGTCCTGGCGTGGCGCGCGGCATGGCGGTGCAGGCCCCGGTCGCTCCCGTCAGCCTGAAGGATGATGCGGAAGCGCAGAAGATCCTCTTCAATCAGCGCGCCCGCTGATCCTTTCGCGGCCCATTGCGGGCTCGCCGTCCCGAATGCGGGAGGGCGAGCCCGCGCTGCTTTTCGTCCGGCGACTGCGGGGCGGGGGGGCGGCAAAGGACCTTTGCTTTCAAGCATATGACGAAAGCGGCTATATGCGGATACGATCCGTATCGAGCCCCCCGCTTCCCGGTATTCAAGTTGAAAGTTCACCCGATCAAACATACTATGATAATGGAATTCGGCCGGCTTTCCCTTGGGGTGCCGCGTCTTGGTTGAAGGCAGGGATCGAGGAAGGGGCCCGGCAATGCGTGGTGCCCAGGATAAGACGCGACAGCTTCGCGCGACTGGCAGGGAACGTTCCGGGAGTCTGTCCGACAAGGTCGCAGCCGAGCTTGGCCGCCGCATCGTGTCCGGCGTGTACAATCCGGGCGACACGCTGCCGACGGAGCCGAAGGTGCAGGAAGAGTTCCGCGTGTCGCGGACCGCGGTGCGCGAGGCGATCCGCCTGCTCTCGGCCAAGGGGCTGACGGTCTCACGCCCCAAGATCGGCACCAAGGTTCGTCCCCGCGTCGACTGGAACATGCTCGATTCGGACGTTCTGCATTGGCAGATCGACCAGCGCCCGAGCGATGATTTCATCCATTCGCTGTTCGAGATGCGCGAGATCATCGAGCCGGCCGCCGCGTCGCGCGCGGCCGAGCGTGCCACGGCCGAGGAGATCGAACTGCTCGGCAAGGCGCTGGACGGCATCAAGAACCGGGATCGCGGCAGCGTCGAGCAGATCCGCGCCGATCTCGCCTTTCACATGACGGTCCTGGAAGCCTCGCACAATCCGATGCTTCGTTCGGTCGGCGGGCTGATCGAATCCGGTCTGGTCATCAGCTTTTCGCTCGGCTGGCGGACGGTCATGGGAGACGATGCCGTGCTCCAGCACCGGGACGTCTTTGAGGCCATTCGCGACCGCAATCCGGAAGAGGCCTTTCTTGCGATGCGCCGCCTGCTGCGCAACGCGAAGGGCAATGTGTTCGATTCCATCTGGGTCGGCCGCAACGCGGACGCCGACGGCGAGATCAGCGCCGGCTAGTTCATACAGATCGCAATACAGGACAGGCCGCGGGCTCATGCGAAGACGGCCGCTTGGCACAACAGGAGAGAAACGATGAGACTGATGCAGATCAAGACCGAGGCCGGCGCACGTGCCGTCGTCGCTACGGTGCCGAACGGCGCCGGCGAACGGTCCTACATCGTGCCGGGTTACGCCACCGTTTATGCGCTGGCCCAGGCGGCGATTGCTGCCAAGACCGGCATCGAGGCGATCGTCGAGAAGGCTTCGGCCGGCGCGACCGAGGAAGTCGACCGCGCGGCGCTGCTGGCATCCGGCCGCGTGCTGACCCCGATCGACCACGAGGATCCGGCGCACCTGCTGATCACCGGCACGGGCCTGACCCATCTCGGTTCGGCTTCGGCGCGCGACGCCATGCACAAGACGCCGGACGAGGCGGAAGTGCTGACCGATTCGATGAAGATGTTCCGCATGGGCCTGGAGAACGGCAAGCCGGCCGCCGGCCAGCAGGGCGTCCAGCCGGAGTGGTTCTACAAGGGTGACGGTGCGCTGCTCGTTGGCCCCGGCCAGCCGCTGACCGCGCCTTCCTTCGCCCAGGATGGCGGCGAAGAGCCGGAAGTCGCCGGCGTTTACATCGTTGGCGACGATGGCCAGCCCTACCGCATCGGTTTCGCGCTCGCCAACGAGTTCTCGGACCACATCATGGAGCGGGTGAACTATCTCTACCTCGCCCATTCGAAGCTGCGTCCCTGCTCGCTCGGCCCGGAACTGCTGGTCGGCGCGCTGCCGGACGACGTTCGCGGCCGTTCGCGCATCCATCGCGGCGACAAGGTGATCTTTGACGAGCCCTTCCTGTCGGGCGAGGCCAACATGTCGCACACGCTGGCGAACCTCGAATATCACCACTTCAAGTACGACTTCTTCCGCCGTCCGGGCCAGGTGCATGTCCACACCTATGGCACGGCGACGTTGAGCGTGGCTTTCGGCGTCAAGACGGAGGCCGGCGACGTTTTCGACATCGAATCCGAGACCTTCGGCCTCGCGCTGAAGAACCCGCTCGCCTTCGCCAAGGAAGAGAAGGTGTCGGTCACCCAGCTTTGAGGGTTGGCCATGGGGGGCTGGAGGGATACAAGAGCGTAACTCCGAGCCTTGCTCCCAACACCCCCTTCGCCCGGCTCCGTCCGGGCGAATCCCGTTCACGACGTTCAAGGATCATCTGATGAGCGAACTTCACAAGAATTACATTGGCGGCGAGTGGGTTGGCGGCGATGCGCGCCCCAACATCAACCCGTCCAACACGAACGAAGTGATCGGCGAATACGCGCAGGGCACGGCGGCCGACGCCAAGGCCGCGATCGACGCGGCCGCCGACGCTTTCAAGACCTGGTCGCTTTCGGGCATCCAGCAGCGCCACGACATCCTGAAGGCGACCGGCGACGAAATCCTTGCCCGCAAGGAAGAAATCGGCCGCCTGCTGTCGCGCGAGGAAGGCAAGACCCTTCCCGAGGGCATTGGCGAGACGATGCGCGCCGCGCAGATCTTCCACTTCTTCGCCGGTGAGACCCTGCGCCTGGCCGGCGAGATCCTCCCGAGCGTGCGTCCGGGCATCGACGTCACGATCACCCGCGAGCCGGTCGGCGTCGTCGGCCTGATCACGCCGTGGAACTTCCCGATCGCTATTCCCGCCTGGAAGCTGGCTCCGGCGATTGCCTATGGCAATACCGTAGTGATGAAGCCGGCCGATCTCGTTCCGGGCTGCGCCTGGACGATCGTCGACATCCTGGTCCGCAACGGCCTGCCCAAGGGCGTCGTCAACCTGGTCATGGGCCGTGGTTCGGTCGTCGGCCAGGCGATCCTCGAATCGAAGAAGGTCAATGCGCTGAGCTTCACCGGCTCGGTCGGCACCGGCAAGAAGGTCGCCGAGGCCTCGATCGCGGTCATGCGCAAGTTCCAGCTCGAAATGGGCGGCAAGAACCCGACCATCGTGCTCGATGACGCCGACCTGAAGGTTGCCGTCGAAACCACGGCGAACAGCGCCTTCTTCTCGACCGGCCAGCGTTGCACGGCGTCGTCGCGCCTGATCGTCACCGAGAAGATCCACGACCAGTATGTCGAGGCGCTGTCGGCACGCATCAAGGATCTCGTCGTCGACGACGCGATCAAGCAGGGCACGCATATCGGTCCGGTCGTCGACCAGAGCCAGCTCGATCAGGATGAGAACTACATCCAGATCGCCAAGGATGAAGGCGGCACGCTCGTCGTCGGCGGCGAGCGCATCGAGCGCGAGAATCCCGGCTTCTTCCTGCAGCCGGCGCTGTTCACCGGCACCACGCCGGACATGCGCATCAACAAGGAAGAAGTCTTCGGCCCGGTCGCCAGCGTGATCAAGGTCAAGGACTATGAGGAAGCGCTGGCTGTCGCCAACGACACGCCGTTCGGCCTCGCCGCCGGCATCGTCACGACCAGCCTCAAGCATGCCACGCACTTCAAGCGCAATGCCGAGGCCGGCATGGTGATGGTCAACCTGCCGACGGCAGGCGTCGACTACCATGTGCCGTTCGGCGGCCGGAAGGGTTCGAGCTACGGCCCGCGCGAGCAGGGCAAGTACGCGGCCGAGTTCTTCACGACGGTCAAGACGTCCTACACGCAGCCCTGATCGGCTGTCGCAAGCGAGTTTCGAACGGGCGCCTTCGGGCGCCCGTTTTCGTTTCGGCGAGGGGTTGACACGGTAACGGCCCGTTACCCCGCCGTTAGCCCGGACGGGCGTCTGACTGGCCGTGATTTGACATGCAGGTATTTACCTGCATATTCTGTCTTCCGACGCGAGTGAGGAGCGATGCACGCCGACGATGTTTTCAAGGCCCTGGCCGACCCGACCCGCAGGCGGCTGCTCGACCTGCTCTGCGAACAGAATGGACAGACGCTCGGGAAGCTTTGCGAGCACCTCGACATGACCCGGCAATCGGCGACCCAGCATCTCGGGATCCTCGAGGCGGCCAATCTGGTCAGCACCGTTCGGCGGGGACGGGAGAAGCTGCACTTCATCAATCCCGTGCCGCTGCACGAGGTCTATGAGCGGTGGGTGCGTAAGTTCGAACGGCAGCGGCTCAGCCTGCTGCATGATCTGAAGCAAGAACTCGAAGGAGGGTAGCCATGCCCAAAGAGACGACGCGCTTCGTGTACGTGACCTATGTTCTCTCGACGCCCGAAAAGGTGTTCGAGGCGATCACCAGGCCGGAGATCGCCCGGCGCTACTGGGGCCACGAGAACGTGTCCGACTGGCGGCCCGGTTCGGAGTGGCAGCATGTCCGCGCCGATGCGGAGCGGACGGTCCAGCTGATCGGCAAGGTCGTGGAAATCACGCCGCCGAACCGGCTGGTCATCAGCTGGGCGAACGCCTCGCAGGCCGCCGATCCGGAAAGCCATAGCCGGGTTACATTCGACATCGCCGAATATGACGACATGGTCCGTCTGACCGTCACGCATGACGAGCTCGAAGCCGGCAGCGGCATGGAGCAGGGGATCACGAAGGGCTGGCCGATCGTTCTTTCCAGCCTCAAATCCTATCTGGAAACCGGCCGCGCGCTCGACATCTTCGCCAAGCCCAAGGCTGCGTGATTCCGTTGCGATGGAGCGAGACGATGACGAAGCCCTATACCGGTGGATGCGCGTGCGGCGCGATCCGCTATGAAACCAGCAGCGAACCGATGGTCGAACTGCACTGCCAGTGTCGCCAGTGCCAGCAGCGCAGCGGCACCGGGCATAGCTCCTACCTCACCTTTGCCCAGCGCTCCGACCTGACGATCACCGGCCAGGCGAGGGAGTGGCAGGTCGCCGGCGACAGCGGCAACCTCAAGGTCCATGCCTTCTGCCCGACCTGTGGAACGCCGGTCTACGTCACCTTCGTCGCCATGCCGGACCTGATCGCGGTCCACGCCGCCGGTCTCGACGAGCCGGCCCGCTTCAAGCCGCAGATCGTGACCTATTCCGGTCGCGGCCTCGCCTGGGACGCGATCGACCCCGCCTTGCCGCGTTTCGACGGCATGCCGAGCGGGTGAGGGCGGTCGTCGCTGCCCCGCCGTCGGGAAGCAAGACCCTCACCCCGGCCCTCTCCCGCGCGCGGGAGAGGGGGCTCACCTGCGTTTATCACCACATGGGAGCTGTCGAGACATTCGCCGCGACAAACCGCCGGTCCGCCCCTCAGATCGCCGGCCGGTCCAGCACCAGGATATCTTCCCGCGTAAAGTTCACCGTGACCGGCTGGCCGCGCTCGGGGGGAGCGCTGTGCGGGCGGTTGAAGGTGTCGAGCGAGACGATGTTGTCCTTGAAACGGACGCGGATGCGGACCACCGAGCCGAGGAAATGCACCTCGTCGATGGTGCCGGTCAGATTGTTGCTGCCGCCATTGGCGTGGCCGATCGACAGCGCCTCCGGCCGCAGGGCGAGCGCCAGCGTGTCGCCGGTGCTGGCTCCCCCGATTCCCCGCGCCGTGATGACTTCCTGATCGTCGATCGAAAGCCGGCCCGAGGTCGAATCCAGCACGCGGCCGTTCAGGATGTTGAGCGTGCCGACGAAGGACGCCACGAAGCGCGTCTTGGGATAATTGTAGATCTCGAACGGCGTGCCGAGCTGCTCGATATTGCCCTCGTTGATGACGCAGATGCGATCCGACATGGAGAGCGCTTCTTCCTGGTCGTGCGTGACGAAGATCGTCGTGATCCCGAGCGCGCGCTGAACGGCGCGGATTTCCTCGCGCAGCGAAATGCGGATCTTGGCGTCGAGCGCGGAGAGCGGCTCGTCGAGCAGCAGGATCTGCGGCTTGACCGCGAGGGCGCGGGCCAGCGCCACGCGCTGCTGCTGGCCGCCCGAGAGCTGGTAGGGGTAGCGATCGCCGAGATCCGGCAGCTTGATCAGCTCCAGCATCTCCTTCACCCGCGCCGCGATCTCGGCCGAGGGCTTCCGCGCCACCTTGAGGCCGAAGGCTATGTTGTCGGCGACGCTCATGTTGGGGAACAGCGCGTAGGCCTGGAACACCATGCCGATATGGCGCTGGTTGGGGCGCAGATTGGTGACGTCCTTGCCATCGATGCGGATCGTGCCGCTCGTGGCGGTCTCAAAGCCCGCGATCATCCGCAGGATCGTCGTCTTGCCGCAGCCGCTGGGACCGAGCAGCGTCACGAACTCGCCCCGTTCGACCGCAAGGTCAATGCCCTTGACCGTCGTCTGGGCGCCGAATGTCTTGACCAATTTCTCGATCGTCAGGAATGCCATGTTCGCTTCCTTGGAAACTCGTTCAACGGCGCTGGGTCTGTCGACCCATGGCCGCGAATAGATTGATCAGGCCCATGCAGGCCCAGGTGATGGCGAAGGCAATGATGGCGAGCGCCGCCGGCTCGTAGGCGCGGTTGGCGCCGATCCGCTGCAGGTACGGACCGAAGGCCGGGCGGTTGAGCAGGCTTGCCATGGTGAATTCGCCGATGACGATCGCGAAGGTCAGGAACGCGCCCGAGAGAACGGCGACGCGGACATTGGGCAGGATCACGGTCAGCAGGATGCGCGGCCACGAACTGCCGAGGCTCTGCGCGGCTTCCGTCAGGGTCCGCACATCGATCGCGCGAAGCCCGGTATCAACCGAGCGATACATGTAGGGCAGGGCGAGAGTCACATAGCTGAAGGTCAGCAGAAGATCGGTTCCGCGCGCGCTGGAGGTGAGCGGCAGCCAGGACGAGGAATTGTACATGCGGAGATAGCCGAACACGATGACGATCGCCGGAATGACCAGCGGCAGCAGCGTGATGAACTCGACGACCGGGCGCAGGCGCGGCAGCTTCAGCTGCACGACATAGGCCGTCGGCACCGAAAGCGCGATGCCGACGAGAATGGTGCAGACCGCGATCACGGCCGAATAGCCGAAGCTCGCCTGGAAATAGGGATCGGCCAGGACGATGCGATAGGCCTCGAACGAATAGCGACCGCGCTCCATCCGCAGCGAGAACTCGAACGTCGCGATCAGCGGCACCAGAAAATAGGTCGCGCCGAAGATGACGCCGAGCCAGGGGAAGAGACGGGACTCTTTCATCGGATCCACCGTCCCGTGCGCGAGCTCAGCCAGATATAGATGCCGTTCGAGATGCCGGTGATCAGGATCATGCCCAGCGCCAGCGCATAGCCGAGATTGGGATCATGCAGCACGTCGCCGCGGATCTGCGCGTAGAGCAGGATGGTGATGATGTTCAGCGACGAGCCGGTCAGCGCATAGGCCGTCGCGATCGCGCCGAAGGAATTGGCGAACAGCAGCATGAAGGCGCCGAGCAGGCTCGGCCACAGGATCGGCAGCGCGATCATGCGCCAGTACTGCCAGGTCGAGGCGCCCAGGATCGACGACGCCTCGCGCCATTCGCGCTTCAGCCCGTCCAGCGCCGGCGTGAGGATCAGCACCATCAGCGGGATCTGGAAATAGAGATAAGTGATGGTCAGCCCGGAGAAGCTCAGCAGGTTGAAGCCGTAGCGATAGATGTTGATGCCGAAGATGTTGAACAGCAGCGCCGTGACCAGGCCGGTTCGGCCCAGCGTCGCCAGGAAGGCGAAGGCGAGCGGCACGCCGGCGAATTGCGAGGCGACGCCGGAAAAGGTCATCAGCATCGGCCGTACCCACCGCGGCAGCTTGCCCAGGACGATGGCAAGCGCCAGCGCGAAGCCGAGCAGCGAGCCGAGCAGGGCGGAGGCCGCGCTGATCGCGATACTCATCCGGTAGGCCCGGATAATGGTCGGCTGGTTGAGATTGGCGATGTTCTGCAGCGTGAAGCTGCCATCCGGGGTCTGGAACGCGCCGATGACGAGATAGCCCGCCGGCAGGATCAGGAACATCAGCGCGAAGATCAGGAACGGCATGACGCCAAGCCAGCTCAGCGACATGGGGCGCGGCTTCGTGGTGGCGATCTCGACTGTCGATTGAGCCATGGGCACCCTGTGCTGGCCGTCGGTTCAGGATTGCAGGATGCTGGCGCACCCAACAAGAGGCAAGGGGCAGGGCCGAAATAACCGCGCCGCGCAGCCGGACATAGCCGGCGAAGCAACGGAAAAGAGCCTGGTCAAGACCAGGCTCTTTTCCGTTTCGCGAGGGGCTGTGGCCCGCGGACGTCGACTACTTGGCGACTTCGGCGCCGACGACCGAATCCCACTGCTTGCTGATTACTTCCTTGGAAGCGTTCTGCTGCTCGACCGTCGGGAACACCGCCTTGGCATAGGAATCGGCCGGCGGAAGCTTGGCCAGCAGATCGGCCGGGATCTTGCCGTTCTTGGCGAGATCGTCGAAGCGGATCGGGTGGCAATAGCCCTTCAGCCAGCCGAGCTGGCCTTCGTCGGAATAGAGATATTCCATCCACAGCTTGGCGGCGTTCGGATGGGGCGCATAGGCGCTGATCGCCTGGACATAGACGCCGGCGACGACGCCGGTCTTCGGCACGACGACCTCGGCGGCCGGATTGCCCTTGAGAATGTCACGCCAGCTCAGCGCGTTGTAATCCCAGGCGATGATCACAGGGGTCGAACCCTGGGCCAGCGATGCCGACTTGCCGATGACGGGCACGAAGTTGCCCTTCTTGTTCAGCTCGGCGAAGAACTTGAGGCCTTCCTCGCCAGCCTTGGCGACATCGCCCTTCGAACCCGAAAGGCCGGCGGCAAAGACGCCCTGGATCGCCTGGTTGGCGACACGCGGTCACCGGCCAGAGCCACGGAATTGGCGAGATCGTCGGCAAGCAGGTCCGGCCAGTCCTGCGGCACGGTCTTGACGATGTCGGTGTTCACCAGGAAGGAGAGCACGCCGTAGTAATCGCCGTACCAGTAGCCTTCGGCGTCCTTGGCGGCGTCCGGGATCGTGTCCCAGGTCGAGACCTTGTAGGGCTGCAGCAGGCCCTCGGCCTTGGCCGAGGGGCCGAAGGAGAGACCGACGTCGATGACGTCAGGCGCCTGCGGGCCGGTATTGCCCTTGTTGGCCTTGATTGCCTCGATCTCGTCGCCGGAGCCCGCGTCGGGGTTCAGCTCGTTGACGGCGATGCCATACTTGGCCTTGAAGCCTTCGATGACGGCGCCATAGCCGCACCAGTCATGCGGAAGGGCGATGGTGGTGAGCTGGCCTTCCTTCTTCGCCGCGGCGATCAGCTCGTCCATGCTCTGGCCGACAGCCACGCCCGACGTTGCGCAGATGGCGAGCGCGGAAACCGAAATCCGCATCCAGTTCGTCTTCATGCTTCTTCTCCCTCGGCGAGGTTTCGCCCAGTTGCCCCGGCGCGGCCCCCTGGCCGGCCTGATGTTAAGCCGTCTACTTTCAACGCTAGCATGCATTCTTGAAACTTGGATGTCGCTTGGAGTCGAGGCGCTTCGCGGCTTTCCGCCTGTTTTGTCAAAGTTTGGCACAACTCCGGCGCTTCCGAATGCATCCGTTCCCCTGTTGCCGAGCGCGAACGCTGCGCCCGGACGGAGAAGCTTAGCGCAGCGGCCGAAGACTCGTAAGCCGCCTCGTAAGGTCCTTCAGGCGCCGCAAGGCGGCGCGACGGGCGCTGCTTCCAGGGATGTGCGGCGCCGGCCCTGTGCCTCCGGCAAGCCAGGGGCGGCCCGGGAAAGGCGGCCGCGACGGGAGCGACACGCGGCGACGGTTCCTCCATGGGGGGAAGGCGCCGTCAGTAGAGACGCGCCAGCACCGGCAGAAAGCCCTGGCTCTGCACATATTCCAGCCCTTCCATCAGCGGGAAGATCGCCAGGAAAAGCAGGCCGTCCAGGAAGGTCCGCTTCAGCGCATGGGGGGAGAAGGCGACATCGGCGCTATCGCGGTAGAGGGAGAATTTCGGCCAGAACAGCGGCGTGCGCGCGGCATAGGCGTCGAATTCCGGCCCGAACAGGGTCTTCAGGTGATCCGCCTCCTTGGTGGCGGTCATGGTGAAGGCGAGATAGCTGAACAGCCCGAGCATCAGCGCGATCAGGATGGATCCGAAGATCAGGCCGCCCCCCACCGCGCCAATCGTCGAGAACAGATAGAGCGGATTTCGCGTCATCGAATAGGGGCCGAGCGTGGTCAGGGCGCGGTTCTTGCGCGAGCCGATATAGAGAATGCTCCACATCCGGCCGGCGACGCAGACGAGCACCAGGCAGAACCCCGCCGATTCGAGGAGTTCATGGATTTCCCCGCTCCAATAGGGCCGCACCAGCAGCAGAAGCAGGGCGAAGATCACCGCCGCGAGCTGAACGAGATGGATACGCAGTCTCTGGTTGAGCGCTACTGGTCGCACATTGTGCCCGCCACAGGAGAGAAGAAGAACCTGACCTCGTTGCATTGTAGCGATTCCGAACGGTCTAGGGATGTGAATCGCTGCGGCATCGACGCTGCCCCTGTCGTCCGGCCGGTCTGTGCATCGGCACGGGGGGGGGGGCGTGCGAGCCGGGGGAGGCGTCGGCGTTGA
>Ga0182738_1004902_pt1 | contig 14545 bp, 14 predicted proteins | sample eDN5th30CBELigMG_FD_128876 | JGI IMG/M metagenome (GOLD analysis project Ga0182738, IMG submission 128876) | Enriched Miracle-Growth compost microbial communities from Emeryville, California, USA - eDNA 5th pass 30_C BE-Lig MG (version 2)... ... | reverse complement strand
GTATTTTCAAAGGATTACCATGGTTGTGATTCGTCTGGCCCGTGGCGGCTCGAAGAAGCGTCCGTTTTACAACGTTGTGGCAGCCGATTCGCGTAATCGCCGCGATGGCCGTTTCATCGAGCGCGTTGGTTTTTACAACCCCGTGGCGACGGAAGGCTCGGAAGGCCTGCGTCTGGCTCTGGATCGTGTTCAATACTGGACCGAAAACGGCGCCCAGTTGTCGCCCGCCGTTGCCCGTCTGGTCAAGCAGTATTCCGCCCAGGCTGCTGCCTGATAGCCAATCCGGCTGCGGCAGGCATGCGTGCGCAATGGCGCGGCGTGCGCTGTGACGCGCCGGTTGCGCGTGGAAGCAATGCATGGCAATGCCTGATGACCTCGTGGAGCTCGGACGCGTCGTGTCCGCCTACGGCGTTCGCGGCTGGCTGAAGGTTCAGCCACATGCCGCGGGGGGCGATGCCTTGCTGGCCTGCAATGCATGGTGGCTGCGTCCGCCCGTCGCGCCTGGGGCAGCAGGCAATGTATTGCCGCCCGCCAGGCTTATGGAGGTCGCGGCGTCGCGCCCGCACGGCGCCACAGTGGTGGCCCAGCTTGAGGCGGTTCCTGATCGCGATGTTGCGGAATCGTTCAAGGGGCACACTGTCTGGGTGTCCCGTTCTGATTTTCCCCCTTCCGGTGAAGATGAATATTACTGGGTCGATCTGATCGGCTGCCGCCTGTACGGCGAGCATGACGGCCAGCCAAGGCTCATTGGTCTCGTCCGGGATGTCCTCGACAATAGCGCCCATGCCATTTTGCGTGTCGAGCGATACGCCGAGGACGCATCGGAAGGGCTACAGCCCCTTCTGGGACCCAAAGGCAAGCCGCTGGAAGAGCTGGTGCCTTTTGTCAGTGCGCATGTGCACACCGTCGATTTGGCCAACAAACGGCTCGATAGCGACTGGCCTGTCGAATACTGAGCCTGCGGCTTGCGGCCATGCGTTTCGACATCATCTCCCTTTTTCCCGACATGTTCGCCGCTGTGCGAGACATGGGCGTTACAGGCCGCGCCCACAAGCAGGCGCTCTGGTCGCTGAGGCTTTGGAATCCTCGCGATTTCACGCATGATGTCCATCGCACTGTTGATGATCGCCCGTATGGCGGCGGTCCCGGCATGGTCATGCTGGCCGATCCGCTTGAGCAGGCCGTCTGCGCGGCACTGGCTGAGCGCGAGACAGGGCGGGGCGGAGATTCCGTTCACGAGTCAGCTGTTCCGGCGCCGTGCCCGCCTGGGCATCTTGCCCTGCAGAACCGCCAGCGCGAGGGGGTGCCCGTTATCCTGTTGAGCCCGGCAGGGCCGCGTTTCGATCAGGAGGCGGCCCAGTCCCTGGCTGACGGACGGGGCGCCATCCTGGTTTGCGGCCGCTATGAAGGGGTGGACCAGCGTTTCATTGATCGTTGCGTCACGCACGAGATATCGCTAGGAGATTTTGTGCTGTCCGGCGGCGAGATAGCGGCGCTGGCCATCATGGACGCCGCCATCCGCCTGTTGCCGGGCGTGCTTAATGATGCAGGCTCCGCCCTGCAGGACTCTTTCAACACGGCGCTGACGGGCCTGCTCGACAGCCCTCATTACACCCGGCCCGAGGTGTATGAAGGGCAGGCCGTTCCTGGCGAGCTGATGTCTGGCCATCACGCCAACATTGCCCGCTGGAGACGCCAGCAATCGCTGGCGCTGACCGCTGACCGCAGGCCCGACCTCATTGACAGGGCGCGCCAGGCTGGCTTGCTGTCCAGGGATGATGAGAAATTTCTGCTGACGCGGCCGCCACGGAACAGGGCCTGAGCTGTTTTTCCAGGGCAAGATGGCCTGACCGTTTTTTGGCCACCCGCCAGCAGCCATCGGCCATCAGCCAGCAGCTATCGGCCTCAGCCGTCTGCTATCGGCCTCAGCCAGTAGCTATCAGTCAGTAGCTAGTAACCAGCCATCAGTCACCAGCCATCAGTCGCCAGCCATCAATCCCCAGTCACTAATCCCCAGTCACTAATCCCCAGTCACTAATCACCAGTCACCAGCCGTTAGTCGCCAGCCACTAATCACCGGTCACCAGCGATTAGTGGCTGTCACTTCCTATCAGTGACCCTCCAGGTTGGTGGCAGCCGTCGGGATCGTGAACGGCTGCTTTCAGGCGAGCTTGGAGAGTTGGGCCTGTACTTTTGCCAGTGTCTCCGCGAACTGGGCCGCGCGGGCTTTTTCCTGCTCCACGACCGCAGCCGGGGCGCGCTCGACAAAGCTGGCGTTCGACAGCTTGCCCTGCGCCTTGGCAATTTCGCGTTCCAGGCGTTCCACTTCCTTGCCGAGACGGACGCGCTCGGCTTCCGCGTCGATTTCCACGCGCAGCATCAGTTGCGTCGTGCCGACGATTTGAACGGGCGCGCCGATCTCTGGCAACTGCTCCACAATAGCCACATCTTCCAGTTTGGCAAGCGCTTTCAGATAGGGCGCGTTGGCCGCCAGGACGCCTGCATCGCCTTGTGCAACCAGCGGTACACGCTGTGCCGGCGACAGATTCATTTCGCCGCGCAGGGCGCGCACGGCGTCGACCTGGGCTTTGAGCTCCGCAACCCGCGCTTCGGATGCTTCGCTGATGCGTGATACGTCTGCCACGGGGAAGGGCTGGACGCAAATGCTGGTCTGGTCTTCCGGGGTGCGCACGCCGGCTTCGACAGACACCTTTTGCCAAAGCTCTTCAGTGATGAAGGGGATGATAGGGTGGGCCAGGCGCAATACTGTTTCGAGCACCTGGATAAGGGTTCGTCGGGTGCCGAGCTGCTCGGCTGCCGTTCCGTTCTGGATCTGTACCTTGGCCAGCTCAAGATACCAGTCGCAATATTCGTCCCAGACAAAGTGGTAGATCGCGTTGGCGATATTGTCGAAACGATAGTCGGCAAAGCCGCGCTCGACATCCTGCGCCAGCCGCTGCAGCTGGCTGATGATCCAATGGTCGGCAAACGAAAGCGCTGCGTGCCGGGTTTCGCCATCTTGCCGCACCGTTTCGGCTGACAGGTCATGGCCTTCGGTATTCATCAGCACAAAACGCGTGGCATTCCACAACTTGTTGCAGAAGTTGCGGTAGCCCTCGCAGCGTTTCAAGTCGAAATTGATATTGCGGCCCAGGGTTGCATAGGCAGCCATGGTGAAGCGCAGCGCATCGGTGCCATAGGCGGGAAAGCCTGTCGGGTAGTCTTTGCTGGTTTTCTTGCGTATGGATGCCGCCTGTCGCGGATTCATCAGGCCGCTGGTGCGTTTTTCGAGCAAGGGTTCGAGTGCAATGCCGTCGATCAGGTCCACCGGGTCTATGGTGTTGCCCTTGGACTTGCTCATTTTCTTGCCTTCCATGTCGCACACCAGACCGTGTACATAGACAGTGTGGAAGGGCACCTGCCCCGTCATGTGCATGCTCATCATGACCATGCGGGCGACCCAGAAGAAAATGATGTCAAAGCCGGTGACCAGCACGCTGGAGGGCAGGTAGCGGGCCAGGTCTGGCGTCTGCTCCGGCCAGCCCAGGTCGGTGAAAGGAACGAGTGCGGACGAGAACCAAGTATCCAGGACATCCGGGTCGCGCGTGAGCGGGCCTGAGACCCCGGCGGCATCTGCCTTGCGACGGGCGTCTTCCTCGTTCCGGGCGACAAAGACCTGGCCGTCTTCCGAATACCAGGCCGGAATCTGGTGGCCCCACCAGAGCTGGCGTGAAATACACCAGTCCTGGATCTTTTCCAGCCACTGGTTGTAAGTGGTAGTCCAGTTTTCAGGGTAGAACTTGATACGCCCGTCGCTCACGACTTCCAGCGCCACCTCGGTGATGCTTTTTCCGGGATGCAGCGTGTCCTGGGGCGCGGGCTTGCTCATGGCGACAAACCACTGGCTGGTCAGCATGGGTTCGATGACCGTTCCGGTGCGATCGCCCCTGGGCACCATGAGCTTGTGGGGCTTGACGCTCTGCAGGGCGCCCAGGACTTCCAGGTCGGCTACGACCTGTTTGCGCGCGTCGAAGCGGTCCATGCCCTGATAGGCCTGGGGCGCGGTGTCTGCGATCTTGGCGTCCAGGGTCAGGATGCTGATGATGTCGAGCCCATGGCGCTGCCCGACCGCGTAGTCGTTGAAGTCGTGCGCGGGGGTTACCTTGACCACGCCGGTGCCGAATTCACGGTCAACATAGTCGTCGGCAATGACGGGGATGCGGCGGCCAACCAGCGGCAGCACCACATGCTGGCCGATCAGGTGGGCATAGCGCTCATCGTCGGGGTGCACCATGACGGCGACGTCGCCCAGCATTGTTTCGGGCCTGGTGGTGGCCACCACCAGGTATTCGGTGCCATCCGCGGGTTGCTCCAGCGGGTAGCGGATCTCCCACATGAAGCCGTCTTCTTCCTCGCTGACCACCTCCAGGTCGGATACGGCGGTGCCGAGCACGGGGTCCCAGTTGACCAGGCGCTTGCCCCGGTAGATCAGGCCCTGTTCATGCAGCCGGTTGAATACCTCGACCACGCCGCGTGACAGATTGCCGTCCATGGTGAAGTATTCGCGATCCCAGTCGCAGGAAGACCCCAGGCGCCGGAACTGCTCGGTGATCGCCGAGCCGGATTTTTCCTTCCATTCCCATACCTTGCTGACGAACGTGTCGCGCCCAAGGTCATGGCGCGACACGCCTTGGGCGTCAAGCTGGCGCTCGACCACGATCTGGGTGGCGATGCCGGCATGGTCTGTGCCGGGTATGAATGCGGTGTCGTGGCCGCGCATGCGATGGTAGCGCACCAGCCCGTCCATGACGGTCTGGTTGAAGGCGTGCCCCATGTGCAGTGTGCCGGTTACGTTCGGCGGCGGAAACTGGATGACAAAAGGCTTGGGGTCGTCCTGCCCTGGGGGCTGGACATGCCTGCCGGCACGAAAATAGCCGCGTTTCTCCCATTCGGCATACCAGCGGGACTCGAGCTCCTGTGGCTCGAAACTCTTGGACAATTGATCTGGACTGCTTGCTGGAGCTGGATTGGAGGTCATGGTGTTGAAATAAATGCGTGCGGAAATACCAAGTACGGCCGTTGGGGAGGACAAAGGCCGACTATATATGAAAAAAGAGAACGCGTTATTTTATGATGGAGTGGTCAGGCATGGGCATGTTAAAATGCCCGGTTAACATAAACTTTGTCAAAGTTATTGTTTTTATTGAAGAAACCATTTTAGCAACCCAGAGTCTGAGCCTTGTTCCCGGGGCGCGGGCGGCTTTTGCGCCGCACAGCGTCACGGGCCGGCAGGGCAGGAACACCAACCACTCCATTTGGATATTTCATGGCTATTGAACGCACCCTTTCCATCATCAAGCCCGACGCAGTTGCCAAGAACGTCGTTGGCCAGATCGTCGCCCGCTTCGAGCAGGCCGGCCTGAAGGTCGTGGCCGCCCGCATGCAGCAACTGTCCCGCGAAGAAGCCGAGCGTTTCTACGCCGTGCACAAAGCGCGTCCCTTCTTCAAGGATCTGGTCGATTTCATGGTCTCCGGCCCAGTCTTCGTGCAGGTTCTCGAAGGTGAAAATGCCATTCAGAAGAACCGCGACCTGATGGGCGCCACCGATCCCAAGAAGGCAGAGAAGGGCACCATCCGCGCCGATTTCGCGGACAGCATCGACGCCAACGCCGTGCATGGCTCGGACGCCGCCGAGACCGCTGCCGTGGAAATCGCCTTCTTCTTCCCGGAAAGCAACATCCACAGCCGTTGATCGGCACGGAAACAATCATGCATTGCCCCACTGTCACGGCTGCGGCCGAACCCGTCAATCTGCTCGGCATGGATAGCGCCGCGCTGGCCGATCTGGTTGGCCAGTGGGGCGGCAAGCCTTTTCGTGCCCGTCAGCTCCAGCGCTGGATACATCAGCGCGGGGTCGATTCGTTTGACGATATGACCGATCTGGCTCGCGTATTTCGCGAGCAGCTCGCGGGGCATTGCACGATCCATGCGCCCGCCGTCACGACCGAGCAGCGCTCGTCCGACGGCACGCGCAAATGGCTGTTCGATGTTGGCCGCAACAATGCGGTTGAAACCGTATTCATCCCCGAGGATGATCGCGGCACGCTCTGCATCTCCAGCCAGGCTGGCTGTACGGTAGCCTGCCCGTTTTGCTCCACGGGCTATCAGGGCTTCAACCGCAATCTCACCACTGCGGAGATCGTCGGCCAGCTCTGGTATGCGCGCAAGGCCGTCGAGGCCGACCGGCAGGGCGCCCGTATTGGCGAGCCCGGCGCGGGCGATCATGCCGATCGTGTCATCAGCAATGTGGTCATGATGGGCATGGGCGAGCCGCTGCTCAATTACGATCAGGTGCTTGGCGCCTTGCGTCTCATGCTGGATGACAACGCCTACGGGCTGTCCCGGCGCCGCGTGACAGTTTCCACCTCTGGCGTGGTTCCCATGATGGACCGTCTGGCGCGCGACTGCCCCGTTGCCCTGGCCGTATCCCTACATGCTCCCAACGATGCGCTGCGCGACCGGCTGGTGCCGCTGAACCGCAAGTATCCGCTGGCGGAGCTGATTGACGCCTGCAACCGCTATCTGGAGCATGCGCCACGGGATTTCATCACCTTTGAATACATCATGCTCGACGGCGTGAACGATACCGATCAGCACGCCAGGGAATTGCTCGACATTGCCGCGCAAGTACGCTGCAAGTTCAACCTGATACCATTTAATCCTTTCCCGCAGTCTGGGCTCAAGCGCTCGCCCATGTCGCGGGTGCGCCTGTTTGCCCAGCGGCTCATGGACGGCGGCGTCGTCACGACTGTGCGCAAGACGCGAGGCGACGACATCGCCGCGGCCTGTGGCCAGTTGGCAGGCGAGGTGAAGGACCGCACGCGCATCAACGAGCGCCTGCCTGATCGCGCAGTGATCAATATCAACCAGGAGCGTGGATGAACCAGCCAATGCTCAAAGAAGACGACCGGCCCGATGGCGCGCCGGGCTCAGCGGCAGAAGACAGCGCACAGCAAGCTGCCGGCTCCCCTGCGGGCGGGCCGGGCATGTCAGCCATTTCCGGTGACGGGCTGGGGTTCGCGTTGATGCGGCTGCGAGAGGCGCGTGGCATGACCCGTGGCGAAGTCTCGAGCCGGCTGAAGTTTTCTGTGCGCCAGATCGAGGCGCTCGAATCCGAGCAGTGGAGCAAGCTGCCGGACGGCATGTCTTTGCGCGGGTTCGTCAAGAATTACGCGCGCCTGCTGGGCGCTGATTCCGACGCGCTGCTGCAGTTGCTGGAGCGCCAGACTGGCGTGCCCACGCCGCGCGAGGCGGCGGTCGCACAGGCGGCTTCCCTCACGTCCGATGTGCCTTTGCATGGGGAAACCGTCTCCAGGCCCTGGGGCTGGCTGCTTATTATTCTGATTCTGCTGCTTGTTGCGGGTTTCTATGCCATTGAGCGGGGCTGGGTACCTGATGGGTGGTTGATATTTGACTGGCTCAAGACGCTGAAACATGACTGATACCAATGGCCTTGCACCGGCTGACAACCCTTTGCCCGTAGGCGCCGCCAGGCGGCGCCCGACCCGCCCCGCATTGGTCCGCTGGGGCGGCAATGTGGTGCAGGTGGGCGGGGATGCCCCGGTTGTCGTGCAATCCATGACCAACACCGACACTGCGGATGCCATCGCCACTGCCATTCAGGTCAAGGCGCTGGCTCAGGCGGGTTCCGAGCTGGTGCGCATTACTGTGAATACCCCCGAGGCTGCGCGGGAGGTGCCCGCCATCCGGGAACAGCTCGACCGAATGAATGTGCAGGTTCCGCTGGTTGGCGACTTTCATTACAACGGCCACAAGCTCCTGGCACAGTTTCCCGAATGCGCCCAGGCGTTGTCGAAGTACCGGATCAACCCTGGAAACATGGGTGGCGGCAAGAAGCGCGACGACAATTTCGCCCAGATGATAGAGGTGGCCTGCCGCTATGAGAAACCCGTGCGCATAGGCGTGAACTGGGGCAGCCTGGACCACGAGCTCATGGCGCGCATGATGGATGAAAACAGCCAGCGTGCGCAGCCTTGGGAAGCCCAGGCCGTCATGCGCGATGCCCTGGTGGTGTCGGCGATCAGCAATGCCCGCCGTGCGGAAGAGCTGGGCCTGTCACCCAACGCGATCGTGCTGTCCTGCAAGGTAAGCCATGTACAGGATCTCATCACTGTCTACAAAGACCTGTCGGCGCGCTGCGATTATCCCTTGCATCTGGGGCTGACCGAGGCGGGAATGGGCAGCAAGGGCATCGTTGCATCCACCGCGGCGCTGTCCGTGCTGCTGCAGCAGGGCATAGGCGACACAATTCGCATTTCCCTGACGCCCGAGCCCGGTGGAGACAGGCGCCGCGAGGTGATCGTCGCCCAGGAGATCCTGCAGAGCATGGGCCTGCGCTCGTTCACGCCCCTGGTGGTTGCATGCCCTGGCTGCGGACGCACCAGCAGCACCGTGTTCCAGGAGCTTGCCAACGACATCCAGACATTCCTGCGCGACCAGATGCCTGTCTGGAAAACACGTTATCCAGGCGTGGAAACCATGAACGTCGCCGTCATGGGCTGTGTCGTCAATGGCCCCGGCGAAAGCCGCCACGCTGACATTGGCATCAGCCTGCCGGGCACGGGGGAAATACCCTCCGCGCCGGTGTTCGTGGATGGCGTGCGCACTGTCACCCTCAAGGGCGACAGCATTGCCGTGGAGTTCCAGGCCATCGTCGAAGACTATGTCGAGCGCCGCTATGGCGCCGGCGCATCGCAATATTCGGGTCGCGGTTAGCCGCGCAACACGTAATTTCACTATGACATCTCCGTTCAAGAAGGTCCGTGCCCTGACCGGCATGAAAGATGTGCTCCCTGACGCCAGCGCGCCATGGGAACGCCTGGAAGCCACTGTGCGCGAATGGCTTGCGTCCTACGGCTATCGCAACATGCGCACGCCTGTCCTCGAGCAGACGCGCCTTTTCACGCGGGGTATCGGCGAAGTGACCGATATCGTCGAAAAGGAAATGTATTCCTTTACCGATGCCCTGAATGACGAGCAGCTCACCATGCGCCCCGAGTTCACGGCTGGCATGGTGCGGGCAACCATAGAACACAACCTGCTGTATGACCGCCCACACCGGGTCTGGGCAATGGGGCCGGTTTTCCGGCACGAGAAACCGCAGCGGGGCCGCTATCGCCAGTTCCACCAGATCGACGTCGAGGCGCTCGGCTTCGCTGGACCGGATATCGATGCCGAACTGATCATCATGCTGGGCCGCCTCTGGAAGCTGCTCGGGCTGAGCGATATTCGCCTGGAGCTCAATTCCCTCGGGCAGGCGCAGGAGCGTGCCGCACACAGGGCGGCACTGATCGCTCACCTCCAGGCGCATCAGGATGTGCTTGATGAGGAGGCCCGGCGCAGAATGCATACAAACCCGTTGCGGGTGCTGGACACCAAGAACCCCGCCATGCAGGACATGGCCAACAGCGCGCCGCGTCTGTTCGATTTCCTGGGCGACGAATCTCGGGCCCATTTCGAGGGGGTATGCGCCAGGCTGGCGGATGCCGGCATAGGCTATACACTCAACCCGCGCCTGGTGCGGGGGCTGGACTATTACAATTTGACCGTGTTCGAGTGGGTGACGGATCGGCTGGGCGCCCAGGGTACGGTATGCGGCGGTGGACGCTATGATGGCCTGATAGAGCTGCTGGGCGGGAAACCGGCGCCGGCGGTTGGCTTTGCCATCGGCATGGAGCGGTTGCTGGACCTGTGCACCCAATCGGGTGATGAGCACGAGCAGCCCGAATGCCAGATATACATGGTTCACCAGGGCGAGGCTGCGCAGCGGCGCGCCTCGCAGGAAGCGGAGCGCTTGCGCGATGCCGGTTTGCGTGTCATCGTTCATGCCGGTCCGGGCAGCTTCAAGGCCCAGTTCAAGCGGGCCGATGCAAGCGGTGCGAGAGTGGCAGTGATTCTGGGCGAAAGCGAGCTGGCCTCGGGAAGCGCAAGCGTCAAATGGCTGCGTGAGGCCGACGCGAAGCAACAGGCCCAGCAGGAAGCGGTTTCGCTTGCAGATTTGGTAACAGCGTTGAAAGACAAGGTTTGAGGCATGGCATACGATTTAGAAGAACAGGAAAAGCTGGACGCGTTGCGTGCATGGTGGGAACGCTATGGGACACTGTGCACAGTGCTGGTGTTCGTTGTTGTGGCGGGTGTCCTGGGCTGGCGCGGCTGGCAGTGGTACGAAGGCCATCGCAGCAATCAGGCCATGGGGTATTTCGAGGCGCTGCAGAGCGCAACCAACCAGCAGGGCGATGACGCTGCCGCGCGCATCAAGGCGGCCAGCGCCACCCTGCGTGACGATTTCGCCAAATCGGGCTATACGTCCCGGGGTTTGCTGGTGGCGGCGCATGCGCTGCATCAGCGCGGCGACCTTGCCGGGGCGCGAGAGCAGCTGGAATGGCTGATTGCAAACGGCACCGATGCGTCCCTGGTGGCGCTGGCACGCCTCAGGCTGGCCGGCGTGCTGCTGGACCAGAAGGAATTTGAGCCGGCGTTGGCGCAGTTGAACAGCCCGCCGGCTTCGTTTGCGGGTCTGTATGCGGACCGTCGAGGCGACATCCTGCTGGCCCAGGGCAAGCGCGATGAAGCCAAGGCGGCCTGGGAAGAGGCTGTCAAGGCACTGGGCAACGAGCCCGCCGCACAGATTGTCCAGTTGAAAATTGATGCTTTGGGTGGAACCTGATCATGCAGAAATATGTTTCCCGCCGTATTCTTCGGAGCGCAGTCCTGGCGCTGAGTATTGCAGGCCTGGCCGGATGCTCCATGTTTTCCAGCTCTGATCCGCGCCATGACCCGGCCCCGCTCACCGAATATGCGCCAGGGATATCCGCGGCGACTTCCTGGAATGTTTCCATAGGAAGCGGCGGCGGCTATGGCTTTGTGCCGGCGGTGGTGGGGGATTCCGTCTACGGGGCAACGCCCGCGGGGCGCGTGGCCAAGCTCAGTCTGGCGACGGGCGCCGTGCAATGGCAGTCCGACACCGATACCAAGCTGTCCGCAGGTGTCGGCTCTGACGGAAATATCACTGCCGTGGCTGCCGCTGACGGCACCGTCATCGCTTTCGACCCACAGGGAACAGAGCTTTGGCGGGCAAAGGCCACCAGCGCGGTGAACATCCCGCCAGCTGTGGGTGATGGCGTGGTGGTCGTGCGCAGCAGCGACTACCGCATCCAGGCATTCGATGCCGCGACCGGCGATGTGCGCTGGGAGCTTCAGCGCCCAGGACCGGCGCTGGCACTGCAGACCAATATGGAAATGGTCGTGCTGCAAGGCCTGGTGGTTGTCGGGATGCCCAATGGGCGCCTGATGCTTATCGATGCTTCCAATGGCAATGTGCAGTGGGAGGGCGCGGTGTCGAACTCGTCCGGGGCAACTGATCTGGAGCGTATTCGCGATGTCGTGGGCACGCCCCAGGTCCAGGGTTCGCTGCTGTGCGGCGTGGCCTATCAAGGGCGCATGGTTTGCTTCGATGTGTCCCAGGGCGGGCGCTCGGTCTGGGAACAGCCTTTCTCCAGCCATTCCGGCATGGCCATCGACAATGTCAATGCCTATGCGCCTGACCAGCACGATATCGTGCATGCTTTCTCCCTGGCCGACGGCCACGAGGTCTGGAAGCAAAGCGGCTTGCGCAATCGTCAGCTGACTCAGCCCGCGGTTGTCCCGCAGGCGGTGGCAGTCGGTGATCTCGATGGCTACGTACACTTTCTGTCGCGCGACGACGGCCAGCTTCTGGGGCGCGTGAGTGTCGGCGGCGGGGCGCTGCTTTCGCCGCTGGTTGCCACGACGCATGGCGTGCTGGCCCAAACGGGCAACGGCAATCTGGTTCTGGTTGGTGTCAATTGAGTAATCTCGCTTTCAAGCCGGTGGTCGCCCTCGTGGGGCGCGCCAATGTGGGCAAATCCACATTGTTTAACCGGATTACCCGCTCGCGCGCCGCGCTGGTGGCTGATTTTTCAGGCCTGACGCGCGACCGCCACTATGGCGAGGGCAGGATGGGTGATCATCCTTTCCTGGTCGTGGATACGGGTGGTTTCGAGCCGGTGGCCAAGGATGGCATCCTGCTGGAGATGGCACGCCAGACCCAGCAGGCCATTGCCGAGTCCGATGTGGTCATTTTCCTGGTGGATGCGCGTGCCGGGGTCAATGCCCATGACCACGAAATTGCCCGGCTGCTGCGCAAGAGCGGGCAGCGCGTGCTGCTGGCCGTCAACAAGGCTGAAGGGATGCGCCACGGCGCCGTGGCGGGAGAATTCTACGAACTGGGGCTGGGCCAGCCCCACCCCATTTCCGCTTCTCACGGCGATGGCGTAGCCGATCTGATTACCGAGGCCTTGTCCTTCATGGACGATGCGGAGGAAAACCCAGTCGAAGAAACGGGCCCCGAAACCGAGGCGGGTGATACCGATACCGACGCCGCCGCCGAAGAGGCGGTCGATCACCGCATCAAGCTGGCCATCGTGGGCAGGCCAAATGCCGGCAAGTCCACGCTGATCAATACCTTTCTGGGTGAGGACCGCGTCATTGCCTTCGACATGCCGGGCACCACACGCGACGCCATCGAGATCGAGTTTGAACGCAATGGCACGGCATATACGCTGATCGATACGGCAGGCTTGCGCCGGCGCGGCAAGGTGTTCGAGGCTATCGAAAAATTTTCCGTCATCAAGACCTTGCAGGCTATCGAAGCCAGCAACGTCGTGCTGCTGATGCTTGATGCGCAGGCAGGCATTTCGGACCAGGACGCGCACATAGCGGGCTTCGTGGTCGAAACTGGGCGGGCGCTGGTTGTCGCCATCAACAAGTGGGACAGCGTAGATCGCGACCAGCGCGAGATGCTGCTGCGCGATTTCGAGCGCAGGCTGCGTTTCCTGTCGTTTGCCCGTATGCACACTGTGTCGGCGCTCAAAGGGCAGGGGGTCAATGCCCTTATCAAGTCGGTCAACGCCGCCCATGCCGCAGCGTTTGCCAAGCTGTCCACGCCGCGCCTGACGCGCGAACTGCAGGCGGCGGTGGAGCAGCAGCCTCCACCGCGCAAAGGGATTTTCCGCCCGAAAATGCGCTATGCTCACCAGGGCGGGCAGAATCCTCCGCTCATCATCATTCACGGCAATGCGCTCGATGCCGTGCCCGATTCCTACAGGCGTTATCTGGAAACGCGATTCCGCAACGCCTTCAAGCTGGATGGCACGCCGCTGCGCATCGAATTCAAATCTTCGCAGAACCCATACATACAGCAGGGGGCATAGTGAGCAGTTTCTGGAGCGACGGCGTCGACGGGCTTGTGCCCTATGTGGCGGGGGAGCAGCCCAAGGTGAGCAACCTGCTCAAGCTCAATACCAACGAGAACCCCTACGGCCCCTCGCCGCGCGTGATCGAAGCAATCAGGAAGGCCGCCGGCGACGGGCTCAAGCTTTATCCCGACAATGAAAGCACGCTGCTGCGCCAGGCCATTGCGCGTGTCTATGGGGTAGAGGCCGAACAGGTTTTCGCAGGCAACGGCTCCGACGAGGTGCTGGCGCATATTTTCAATGCGCTGTTCCGGCATGAGGGCCGGACGCTGCTCATGCCTGATATTACCTACAGCTTTTACCGGACCTATTGCAGCCTGTTCAGGATACCGGTCCAGCTGGTGCCGCTGGACGACAATTTTGCCATTGATCCTGCTGACTACACCGCCGCCCACGCCGCGCCTCCGGCCGGCATTATCTTTGCCAACCCCAATGCGCCTACGGGGCTGTCCATGCCCCTGGCGGATATCGAGGCGATCGCCCACGCCAATCCGCAGACCCCCGTGGTGATCGATGAGGCCTATGTGGACTTTGGAGGGGAATCCAGCGTGGCGCTTCTTGATCGCTGCCCGAACCTGGTCGTGGTGCACACCATGTCCAAGTCCCGCTCGCTTGCCGGCATGCGGGTGGGATATGCCATGGCCAGCGTGCAGATTGTCGAGGGCCTGAACAGGGTCAAGGACAGCTTCAACTCGTACCCCCTGGACACGCTTGCCCAGGCGGCAGCCCTGGCCGCCGTCGAGGATGCCGAATACCTGGAGCAGACCTGCCAGGCGGTCATCCGGGCGCGCGAAACCCTGACACGGGACCTCGAAAGCCTGGGCTTCGAGGTGTTACCAAGCCATACCAATTTTGTCTTTGCCCGGCACCCCCGGCATGATGCGGCGCAGATCAGCGCGGCCCTGCGTGCCCGGAACATCCTGGTGCGCCATTTCAGGCAGGCTCGCATAGAGCAGTTTTTACGCATCAGTGTGGGAACTCCGCAGGATTGTGAGCGTCTATGCAAGGAGCTCTCTGAAATCGTGCGGTAGCCGGTAGATTTTTTTCTCGCTCGCTGGGATAATTTTGCTCCGCTTTCGTGCGATCACCGGGAAAACCCTGTAAAGTACATACTTTCACCAAACCACCTCAAAAAACATAATTGGAGCCTAGCCAATGAGCAACAAAGGGCAAACACTACAAGATCCATTTCT
>Ga0182738_1004901_pt1 | contig 14548 bp, 8 predicted proteins | sample eDN5th30CBELigMG_FD_128876 | JGI IMG/M metagenome (GOLD analysis project Ga0182738, IMG submission 128876) | Enriched Miracle-Growth compost microbial communities from Emeryville, California, USA - eDNA 5th pass 30_C BE-Lig MG (version 2)... ... | reverse complement strand
GGGCGAGCTCGGTTTCCATGCGGGTGCTGGTCCAGCCGAGAAGGGGGGCGGCGACGCGGGCGACTGCGGGAGCAGCGGAGACGCCGTGGTCGTGCGTCTCGAATGCCACGTGCATCCGGCGCACGAGGATATCCGATAGCGTGAGCGCCATCTCGCGCTCGACGGCCCACGGTATCTCGGCGGCGATGTACGGCAGCTCCGGCGAAACACGCGCGCCGAGCGCATGGTCATCCTCGACCATCGCCCACACATCGCGCCACTCCGCACCGTAGGATGAAACGAGATGGTCGGCCACGTCATCGAGGCCGATGACTTCGCGTGCACGCGCCGACTCCTCCTCGAGCGAAGAGAGCTCTCCACCGGGTAGCGGGATCCTGTCGGTCGGCGCGTGCGCCACCGGATTTCCGAGCGCGCGTGCAATTTCGTCGACCACGTCCTGCGCCATCGAGCGATACGTGGTGAGCTTCCCGCCGCTCACGCTCAACACACCGGGCGTGGTCCAGTGGACGGCGTGCTCGCGCGATACGCTCCCTGGCGCGCCGTCTCCCTGGCTCACGAGCGGGCGGATCCCCGCCCAGGCGCTCACCACGTCCGCCGCGACGAGGTGGGCGGAAGGGAAGAAGGAGTTGGCCGTGCGGAGCAGATAGGTGATGTCGGCGGCGGTCGCGCGAACTTCATCGGGCGAGCCGGAATAGTCGGAGTCGGTGGTGCCGATGATGGTCAGGCGTCCTGCGGGGAGCACGAACATCACGCGACCATCGATGGGCGACAGCAGTGTGAGTGCGCCCTCGTTCCGGATTCTCGATCGCGGGACTGCGACGTGCACGCCCCTCGTACCTCGCAGCGTGGGTGGGGCGGCGGGATTGGCGAGCCGGCGAACCTCGTCGCTCCATGGGCCGGTGGCGTTCACCACCGTGCGTGCCTGCACGGCGATCACGCGTCCCGTGATCGAGTCTTCTGCGCACACTCCGCTCACCAGCGAACCATCCTTCGACATCGAACGAACAGCGAGGTGATTGGCGACGACGGCGCCGGCGATGGCCGCCGCGCGCACGTTCGCGATGGTGAGTCGGATGTCGTCCGTCGACGCATCGTAATAGTTTACGCCTCCCTCGAGCCCCGAGGCGCGCAGCGCCGGCTCCTGCGCCGCCACCGCCGCGGTGCCGAGCGAGCGGTGATTGGCGATATTGCGGAAGAGGGCGAGCGCGTCGTAGAGCAGGAAGCCGGCGCGGAGCTTCCAGCGCGGGATTCGGGAGTGCTCGAAGATGGGCCAGAGGAACCTGAGAGGCCTCACCAGGTGCGGGGCGATACGCAGGAGCGTGCGCCGCTCGCGACTCGCCTCGTAGACCAGATGCAGCTCGCCGTGCTCGAGATAGCGGATGCCGCCGTGAACGAGCCGCGACGAACGGCTGGACGTGCCGCTCGCGAAGTCGGCCCTCTCCAGCAGCGCCACTCGCATTCCGCGCAGCGCCGCCTCGCGCGCGACTCCGGCGCCTGTGATCCCGGCACCTATCACGACCACGTCGAACGGCTCTTCGGCGAGCGCGTCCAGATTCGACTCGCGCGTGGCCGGCGACAGCGGGTTTGTCATGCGCTCATCGATACCGCGTTGCACGACGCGATTCGCGTGCGGCATCGCCACATTCGTCTCCACGACCACCACCCCGGTAACGGCCAAGCAGCCTCACGCACGATACGCACGTTTCATGCTAAATGCCCGACATTCCATCCGCACACCACCAAGCCTATGTTCCACCCATGGCAACCTACGGGACCAACGGTCGCCGCGCCGCGATCGTCGCCGGGCTGCGTACGCCGTTCGCCCGCGCCGGCACCGATTTCAGCTCGATCGCGGCCCAGGATCTGGGCCGCACCGTTGTCGCGGAGCTCCTTCAGCGCACCGCGATCGACGGCGACGAAATCGACTCCGTGGTCTTCGGTACGGTCGTCCCCTCCGTCCTGGCTCCCAACATCGCGCGGGAAGTCGCGCTCCTCCCCATGCTCCCCAAGGGGATTCCCGCCTACACCGTGAGCCGCGCCTGCGCTTCCGCCAACCAGGCCATCACGGACGCCGCCGACCAGATAGTGCTCGGCCACGCGAACGTGGTGATCGCGGGTGGCGCCGAGTCGCTCTCCAACGTACCGATCCTCCACTCGCGGCGTTTCTCCGAAACTCTCGTCCGGGCGTCGAAGGCGAAATCGACAGGCGCGCGTGTGAAGACGCTCGCTCGCACGCGGCCTCGCGACCTCGTCCCCATCACTCCCGCCATCGCCGAACCCTCCACCGGCGAGACCATGGGTGAATCCGCGGAGAAGATGGCGAAGCTGAACCACATCGCGCGCGACGAGCAGGACCAGTTCGCCCTCCGCTCGCACCGCCTCGCGGCCGCCGGTACCCAGGACGGACGACTCGCGGCCGAGATGATGCCATTCTACGTGCCGCCAAGATACGAGATCGTCGAGACGCGTGACAACGGTGTTCGCACCGACACGAGCCTCGAGGCGCTGCAGGCGCTGAAGCCGGTCTTCGACCGCCGCTACGGAACCGTCACCGCGGGAAACTCATCGCCGCTCACCGATGGTGCAGCCGCGGTTCTCATCATGAGCGCCGAGCGCGCGGCCGCGCTGGGGTACGAGCCGATCGCCTACATCCGCTCGTACGCGTACGCCGCGCTCGATCCCGGCGAGCAGCTTCTGCAGGCGCCGGTTCTCGCCGCGCCCGTGGCGCTGCGCAGGGCGGGGCTCTCGCTCCGCGACATCGATCTCGTGGAGATGCACGAGGCCTTCGCGGCGCAGGTGCTCTCCAATCTCGAGGGGTTCGAGAGCCGGGAGTGGGCAGCGCGCGCGGGCTTCTCGCAGCCGGTGGGTGAGGTGGACCGCTCGCGCCTCAACGTGATGGGCGGATCCATCGCGATAGGCCACCCCTTCGGCGCGACCGGCGCGCGGATCACCATGACGCTCGCGCACGAGTTGAAGCGCCGCGGCGGGCAATTCGGCCTCATGACGGTGTGCGCGGCCGGCGGGATGGGCTTCGCCATGGTTCTGGAGGCCGCATGAGCATCGCGACCATCCCCTGGCAATCGCGCGCGTTCGCCATCGAGATCGATGATGGCATTGCCGTCCTCACGCTCGATGTCCCCGATGAATCCGTGAACACGCTCGGCGCCGCCGTGGTGGACGAGTTCACCGCGCTGCTCGACCGCATCGAGGGCGATACCGGCATCCGGGCGATGGTGTTCATCTCGGGGAAGCCGGAGAACTTCATCGCCGGCGCAGACATCGGGCAGTTCACCGTCATCACTTCCGCCAGCGAGGGCGAGGCGCTCAGCCGCTCGGGTCAGGCGGTGATGGATCGGATAGAGCGGATGCGCACCCCGATGGTGGCAGCGATCCACGGCGCCTGCCTGGGCGGCGGTCTCGAGATGGCGCTGGCATCCGCCTACCGCATCGCGACCGATCACCCGAAGACGGTGCTCGCTCTCCCCGAGGTGACGCTCGGTGTGATCCCCGGTGCCGGCGGCACGCAGCGGCTCCCGCGCACGGTCGGCCTGCGCAACGCGCTCGACATGATCCTCACCGGTCGCAACGTCCGCGGGAAGAAGGCGCTGCGCATGGGGCTCATCGACGAGCTGGTCCACCCGGCGATTCTCCGCGATGTGGCGGTGGACCGCGCTCGCTCTCTCGCCGACGGAAAGATCGCGCGTTCGTCGCGGAAGCGTCGCAGGCGCGGACTCGCCGACTTCGCGCTCGAGGGGAATCCGCTCGGTCGGCGCGTCGTCTTCAACAAGGCGCACGCCGGTGTGATCGAGAAGACCCACGGTCACTATCCGGCGCCATTCGCGGCCATCGAGGCCATCCGCGCCGGCTACGATCAGGGCTCCGAGCGTGGCTTCGCGGAAGAAGCGCGGCTGTTCGGCGAGATGTCCGTTACCGAGGTGTGCCGCCAGCTCATCTATCTCTTCTTCGCCACCACCGCGCTGAAGAAGGACAACGGCGTCGGAGTGCCTGTCGATTCTCTCCCGGTGGACAAACTTGGAGTACTCGGCGCCGGGTTCATGGGAGCGGGAATCGCCAGCGTCGCGGCGGGACGCGGAACCGTGGTGCGGCTCAAGGACGCCGATACGGCGCGCGTCGCGCGGGGCCTCGCTTCGGTTTACGGGGTGCTGCGCGAACAGCTCGTGAAGAAGCGTATCACGCCGCGCGAGCTGGATGACCAGATGTCGCTCGTGGGCGGCACGATCGACTACTCCGGATTCCAGAACGTGGACCTGGTGGTGGAAGCGGTGTTCGAGGAGCTGGGACTCAAGCAGCAGGTGCTGCGCGAGGCGGAGGAAGTGATCCCGGGCGACGCGATCTACGCATCGAACACGAGCACGATCCCCATCACGCGCATCGCCGAGGCGTCGAAGCGTCCGGAGCAGGTGCTGGGCATGCACTTCTTCTCGCCGGTGCACCGGATGCCGCTGCTCGAGGTGATCGTCACGCGCACCACCACGGCCGTGGTCACTGCGACGGCCGTGGCGTACGGGAAGAAGCTGGGGAAGCACGTGATAGTGGTGAACGACGGTCCCGGCTTCTACACGACGCGAACTCTCGCGGCCTTCATGAACGAGGCGGGCCATCTGCTGGATGAAGGCGTGGCGATCGAGGCGCTCGACAAGGCGCTCGTGGACTTCGGCTTCCCCGTGGGTCCGATCACGTTGATGGATGAAGTGGGACTCGACGTGGGCGCCAAGGTGGGGCAGGTACTGCTGGAGGCGTTCGGCGAACGGCTTTCGCCGGCGGCGTCGCTGGCGCGCGTGGTCGCGGCCGGGCGCGTGGGTCGCAAGGGCGGGAAGGGGTTCTACCTGTACGATTCACCCGGCGGGAAGAAGCGCGGCGTCGACCAGTCGGTGTACGAGCTGCTGCCGACGGGCGCGAACCGGGTGGATGTGCCCGTGGCCGAGATGCAGCAGCGGTGCGTGCTCGCGATGGTGAACGAGGCGGCGCGCTGCCTGGAAGAGGGGATTCTGCGTTCCGAACGCGATGGAGACGTGGGCGCCGTTTTCGGAATCGGCTTCCCGCCGTTTCGCGGCGGCCCGTTCAGATACGTGAAGACCGCTGGCGCGAACAACATCGTACGGCAGCTCGAGCTCTATCACACCCGATTCGCTCCGCGCTTCGTGCCCGCTCGCGCGCTCGTGGAGATGGCGGAGAAGGGTCGCGGGAAGGTCGAACCGGTATGACGTGCGGGCGAGGCGCGGCGCTCCGCACGGTCCAGTCACGCCGCGTCACCATGGAGACGACCGGATGAAGATCGGACCTGGCGCGGCGCTGCTGCTGTCGCTTTCGCTCGCCCTCGGCTGTGGCAACGGGATGAAGTCGTCCGGGAGTGGGGGCGGTGCGGCTCCCGCCGATTCGCTCCTGCCGAAGACACGCGCGGAGCTCACGAACTACGCCGAGACGTCGCACTACAGCGACGTCATCGCCTTCCTCGACAGCCTGGATGCGCTGGGCGCGCCTTTCTGGCGCGGCAGCATCGGGAAGAGCTACGAGGGGCGTGATCTGCCGCTGGTGGTCCTCTCGCATCCACGCGTGACGTCGCCCGAGGAAGCGAAGCGGCTCGGCCGCCCCATCGTGTACGTGCAGGGGAACATCCACGCGGGCGAAGTCGAGGGAAAGGAAGCGCTGCTGATGCTCATCCGCGATCTCGTGTTCGATCGTGGCCCCGGGATACTCGACTCGGTGGTGTTCCTGGCGCAGCCGATCTACAACGCCGATGGCAACGAGCGCTTCGCGCCTCAGGAGAAGAACCGGCGTTCGCAGAACGGGCCCGAGCTGGTGGGCACGCGCGCCAACGCGCAGAGCTTCGATCTCAATCGCGACTACATCAAGGCCGAGGCGCCGGAGACGCGCGCCGCACTGGCCGCGTTCGCGGAGTGGCAGCCGGACGTGTTCGTGGATCTGCACACGACAGACGGCAGCTATCACGGTTTCGCGCTAACCTACTCGCCGTCGCTGAATCCCGCGGCGCTCTTCGGCGGCGTGTATGCGCGCGACTCGCTCCTCCCCGTGCTGCGCGAGCGCATGCGCGCGCGGCACGATTTCGAGGTCTTCGACTACGGCAACTTCCAGGACGAGTTCGGGCGCGGCGAGCTGACCGACACGGTAAAGAGCGGGTGGTACACGTACGAGCCGTATCCCCGCTACGGTACCAACTACTTCGGACTGCGCGGCCGCATCTCGATCCTCAGCGAGGCGTACTCGCATGACCCGTTCGAGCGGCGCGTGAAGTCGAGCTATGCATTCGTGCGCGAGATCCTCTCGCTGAGTGCGGAGCGCGCCGGGCAGATTCGAGCGGTGGAGCACCGTGCGGACTCGAGCGTGCTGGCCTGGGGGAAGGATCCGGCGAATGCCCCTGCGATCCCGCTCCGGTCGCAGATGACAACGCGCCCGCTGGAAGAGGTGATCCCGTACGAAGTGCTGGTTCGCACGGGCGACTCGTCGCGAACCCAGCCGGGAGTGCCGTTGGGAATCCGCCGTACGGGCCGCTTCATCAGCGCGAAGATGAAGGTGTACGACAGGTTCGAGCCGGTGCTCGAGCGAAAGCCGCCCGCGGAGTACGCGTTGCGCGCGTCGGACACGGTTGCCGTGCGACTCCTCCGCGAACATGGAGTCGAGGTTCAGCGCGCCGACGCGGATCGCGAGGCTCGAGTTCAGGTCTACGCGGTGGACAGCGTGATCGCGGCTGGCCGCGAATACCAGGGGCATCGCGCTGTCAGGCTCGAGGGGAAGTGGAGCGATCAGCGCCGGTCGATTCCGGCCGGCTCGTGGATCGTTCGGGTCGCGCAGCCGATGGGTGTGGTGGCCTTCTACATGCTGGAGCCGGAGAGCGACGATGGGCTGGTGACGTGGAATTACTTCGACAGCGAGCTGGCCGTGGGCGGAGAGTATCCAGTATATCGAGTAATGGATACGACTCCCTGACAGCCGCCAGCGCCCATGGTAGCTTCCGGATATGGCGCGCCGCGATCTCGTGCGCGCGCCCCGGGTGAACGACATCCTTCTCTGCAATGCTCCGTCAGACTCTACTCTATCTCTCCAACCAGCCGCGCGTCTTCAGGTTCGTCCGTAACAACGGACTCGCCAGAAAATTCGCGTCGCGCTTCGTTCCCGGCGAGACACTCGATGATGCGCTGGAAGTAGTTCGCGATCTCAACGCGCGCGGCGTGACCGCGTCGCTCGACCTCCTCGGCGAAAGCGTACGCAACGAAACCGAAGCCCGTGCCGCGTCGCAGGAGTACATCCGGATCCTCGATCGAATCGAGGAACGAAAGCTCGATGCGAACGTGTCGGTGAAGCTGACGCAGATGGGGCTCGACATTTCCGAGGACCTCTGCGCGGAGCTGATGCACGACATCCTCTGCCGCGCTCGCGACTACGGCACTTTCGCCCGTCTCGACATGGAGTCGAGCGAGTACACCGACCGCACGCTGCGGATGTTCGAGGACCGGCTCTACCCGAACTATCCGCAGAACGTCGGCGTAGTTCTCCAGAGCTATCTCTATCGCACGCAGGCCGATGTCGATCGCGCCATCGAGCTGCACTGCCGTGTTCGGTTGTGCAAGGGTGCGTACAAGGAAGCCCCTGCGGTGGCGTATCCGGAGAAGCGCGATGTGGATGCGAACTACGTGCGCTGTCTCCACAAGCTGCTTCTGGAGGGGAACTACCCCGGGATCGCCACGCACGATCCGGCCATGATCGCCGAGGCGAAGCGCTTCGTCGCCGAGCATCAGATCGAACGCTCCCGCTTCGAGTTCCAGATGCTCTACGGCATCCGCCGCGACCTGCAGGAGCAACTCGTCCGGGACGGCTACAGACTCCGTGTCTACGTCCCCTTCGGCACCCAGTGGTACCCCTACCTGATGCGCCGCCTCGCCGAGCGCCCCGCCAACGTCGCCTTCATCGCCGGCAGCGTGCTGAAGGAGATGGTGGGGAGGTGAGGCAGGAAGCAGAAAGCAGACAGCAGAAAGCAGCAAACTGCCTGGGGAATGGAGCTCTGCTCGCCACGGCAGTTCCCTGCTTTCTGCTGTCTGCTTCCTGCCGTCTCTCCTGATCCATGTTCATCCCCCCCGACCACTCGAAGGGCGACGAGGGTACGATCGGCGGGTACATGGCGGTGCATGCGCGGCCGGCGGCATTCGAGGGGAGCGACGGGGCGGCATACAGCGTCGAGATCGAGACCGACGAGACCGACGATCCGGAGGCGCCGTGGGGCGCATTTCTGCTCTTCGTGAAGTGGTCGGCGGGCGAGCCGAGGGTGAGTGGCCACCTCGAGAGTGATTTTCTCTCGCGCGGCAGCAGCGAAGCCGACGTGCGCGAGCGGGTCGGGGGGTTGCCTCTCGCACGCGTGCGCGAGATACTCGAAGCGCTCATACGTGCGCACGCTCCGGCACCGGAGAGGCCGTGGTGGGAGGTGATGCGCGACGACAGTGGCGACGAGCGCGATGCGCCATCGTGAGAGGAATCGAGTGACCGGTACCGGACAGGGCGAAGTGTGCGTTTGAAGGCGGTCGTTCTGAGCGGTACTGGCGGAGTCTGGCGCACGCTCGACGAGCGTGGCGTGGTACGCGAGGTGTCATTGCGCGGCCGACTCAAACAGCGAGAGAAGAGGGGCGGAGGCGAAGGGAGTACGGCCTCCGCCGGCGAAGCGGAGCCGCTCAAGCTCGCCGTGGGCGACGAGGTGATGATCGAGCCAACGGAACGCGGCGATGTGTGGGCGATAGAGGAGATTCTCCCGCGCCGCTCGCGCCTCGCGCGCCGCGCCCCCGGCACCGAGTACCGGGAGCGGGTCGTGGTCGCGAACGTGGATCAGGTGCTCGTCGTCTTCGCCGCGGCGGAACCCGAGCCTCACCCCCGAATGCTCGACCGCTTCCTCGTGATCGCCGCGGCCAGCGACATTCCCGCGCGCGTCGTGATCAACAAGATCGACCTGGCGCCCGCTGCCGCTGTGCGCGCGCGCTTCGCCATGTACGAGCGGGCGGGGTATCCGCTGCACTTCACCAGCATCACGAACCGCGCGGGGCTCGACGAGCTCGCGGCAGCACTGCACGGGCGCTCGACGGCTATCTCCGGACCTTCCGGGGTCGGAAAGTCGTCGCTCCTCAACGCCATCTACCCGGGGTTCGATCTTCGAGTGGGCGAGATCAGCCGCTCGGTCAACAAGGGGCGGCATACCACGGTTGGCGCATCGATGCACCCGCTTCCCGATCCGGAGGTCGGCTTCGTGGTGGATACGCCCGGGCTCCGCGAAGTCGGGATCTGGGAGCTGGATCCGCGCGAGCTCGACGAGTGCTTCATCGAGTTCCGACCCTACATCGAGAAGTGCCGCTTCACGGACTGCCTGCACCGCGCGGAGCCCGGGTGTGCGGTGCGCGATGCCGTGGCCGCGAACGAGCTGAGTGGCGAACGCTACGACAGCTATCTCCGGTTGCTCGAGGAGCTCGAGCGGAGTGCGCGCGCATGGTGAATCAGGCCGCGATCATCAACCGGCTGAGCGCTCCGTGGGCGCGCATCGTCACTCTGATCTCGCGCAGCGACTGGGATGAAGGCGCGCTCCTCATGGTGTTCGGGCTCATCATCGGGGTAGCGGGCGGGCTCGGCGTCGTGGGCTTCTACCACCTCATAGATCTCGCCTACGATTTCTTCATCGTCTGGATGGGCAACAAGGTCGGCGCCACGGCGCATGTGGCGTATCGCCCGTTCCTCACCGCACTCGGCCTATGGGTGGCGTGGGCGATGGTGCGCCGCATCCCCGACGGCCAGAACGTCGCGTCGCTCAAGCTCGCGGTGGCGAAGCGTGGCGGCATCGTGCATCTCCGACCGTCCATCATTCGCACCGTCGCCTCCGCGGTGACGCTCGGATCCGGCGGTTCGGCGGGAAGCGAAGGCCCCACCGCGGTTATCGGTTCCGCGATCGGCTCGGCCATCGGACGCGTGCTTCGTTTTCAGCCGCGGCGACTCAAGGTGCTCGCGGGGTGCGGCGCGGCTGCCGGCATCTCGGCGGCGTTCAACGCTCCCTTCGCCGGTGCATTCTTCGCGCTCGAGGAAGTGCTGGGCACGTTCTCGATCGGCGCGTTCAGCCCGGTGGTGGTCGCGAGCGTGGCGGGAGCGCTCACCGTGCGCCCATTCCTCGGTTCGCATCCGGCGTTCCAGATCCCGGAGTACGGCGAGATTCGACCGCTCGCGATACTGCTCCTGTATCCGCTGCTTGGAGTAGTGTGCGGGCTCTGGGGAGCGTTCTACACGCGGGGTTTCTTCTCGACCGCCGACTACTTCAAGCGCGCGCCGGGACCCGAATGGCTGCGGCCAGTGGTGGGCGGTCTCGCGGTGGGACTCATCGTCTACTTCTCGCGCGGTCTCCTCGTGGGCAACGGACATCTCGCCATCCCGACGCAGGTGTTCGGCGGCATCGCCTGGTATTTTCTTCTCGCGCTCACGCTCGCGAAGACGATCGCCACCAACATCACGCTCGGTTCGGGCGGATCGGGCGGGGTGTTCACGCCTACGCTGTTCATCGGCGCCGCACTCGGCGGCTCGATGGGGCGACTCGCCGATACGCTCCTTCCCGGCTTCGGGCTGCACCCCACTGCGTGGGGACTCGTCGGCATGGCGGGACTCGTGGCGGCGGCGAACCGCGCGCCGATCACGGCCATCTTCATGGTGTTCGAGATGACCGACGACTACGGACTCGTGCCGCCGCTCATGCTGGTGTCCGTGATAGCCTACGCCACCGCGCGCCGCTTCGCGCCGTACGGTCTCTACGACGGATGGCTCGAGCGACGCGGTGAGCATCTCGCGCACGGCGCCGATCGCGCGCTCATGCACCGCATCCAGGCGAGCGAAGCGCTCGAGCCGAACCCGATCACCGTTCCAGCCGGCGCATCGCTCTCCGACATCGTGGCCGCCGCCGGACAGACGCGGCATCCGACTCTGGTGGTGGTCGACGAGGACCGCCTCCTGATCGGCGTCATAACCTATGCGGAGCTGCGCGAAGCGATGCTCGATCGAGGCGAACTGGCTCCGCTGCTGATGGCGGCCGACATCGCGGAGCCGACTGAAGTGGTGCTCCCCTCCGACTCGCTGCGCGATGCGCTGCGCAAGATGAATACGCGCGCGCTGGACGTGATCCCCGTGGTGGAGACCGAGTCGGAGCCGAAGATCGTCGGGATCCTCAGCCGCGCCGATATTCTGAGCGCATACGAGCGGGAGCTGCTTCAGGAAGTGTGATGGCGCGATGGATCACGGGAGCGACGCGAGCCGCGCCCTGATCGCGGGATCGGCGTCGCGCCATGCGGTACGTACGTACCCGGAATACACTGCTGCGCTGTCGCTCATTCCCGCCGCGGCGTACGATCTCGCCATGAGAAAGTCGAGCTGGCTGCGCGTTTCGTAGCGACCCATCGCGTCGACCGGTCCCTTGTAGGCATCGCGCAAGGTCGCTATCGCGTCGTGTGGCCGGCCGAGCGCGAGCTGTGCCCGGGCGAGTTCTGCCAGGGTGCGAGTCCATCCCGCGACTCCCCATCGTGCGCTGCGGAACTCGCGCACTGCATCCGCGTAGCGGTGCTGCCGCATGGCGATGAGCCCACGCACGTGATGCGCGAGTCTCCAGTCCCTTCCGTAGTAGCTCTTCTCGCTCACCAGCTCTATCGAATCCGCGAGCACGCGCAGGAGTACCGTGTCGCCGCTCGCTGCTATCGCATCAGCCTCGAGCGCATGCTCCCAGCAGAAGCTCCGGGCCCGATCTCCGTCCAGCGATGCCACGCTCGAATGAATCGTCGGGGCCGGCGATGCCGCGTGTGCCAGCTTCTCGTACAGGCGCCTCGCCGCTTCGTCCTCGCCGAGTACGCCGAGACTGTTGCCTTCCGTCAAACGTAGCACCTCGACATCGACACTCACTACGGCCACCGACTCCGCGGTCGCGATCGATGCCTGAAAGCGCCCACGCTCGCGCTGCAGGAGCATGCGGAGGTCCGCGGCATCGAGGCGCATGTCGCGAGACGTGCTGCGGCTCCAGAGAGCGATGAGCGAGTCAGCCTGATGCCAGCGCCGCGCCATTATGAGGATTCGGGCGACGCGGGCACGTGACTCGGCGTCGTTTCCGGCGAGAGCGGCGGCGCGCCGCTGCACCGTCAGCGCTTCGTCGAAGCGCTGCTCGTACGAGAGAACCGTGGAGAGCGCCGCCCACGCGCGCGGAAGGTCGGGCTGCAGCCGGATCCAGCGATTGGCTGCCTGCTCGGCTCCCCGCAGGTCACCGGCGCTGGCGCGATCCTCGATCAACCCCGCGTACGCCACGCACGGTGCACACGGGCCGTTGCCGGCTTCCGTGGCGAGCGAGTCGAGCGAAAGCTCACGCATGAAGACGGTATCGGCGGCGGCCCATGAGCCGTGGACGTTGTACACGTTCGCGAGCACCGCGTAGCTGTGCGGATCGCGGGGGAAGCGCTCCACGAGGAGACGGGCCAGCGCTTCGCTGCGGAAGCGCTCTCCGGTCCGCAGCGCCACCATCGCATTCTGCTCGAGCCGTTCCCGCTCCGACGCGTGCGGAGCGGCGCGCTCGAAGGCGGCGTACAGGCGGGCGATCGCATCGGGATCGTCGTCCGCGCTTCCCGGAAGATCGAGGCGCATTCGCAGGGCCGCCACGAACCCGGAATCGAGTGCTATGGCGGCATCCACCTCTCGTCGCTGGTCGAGATCGCGTCCTTCATCGCCGGCCTGCACGGCGCGAACGTAGTGCTGATACGCCTCCAGACTGGATGTCTCCACTTCCGCGAGGTGAGGACCGGGCGCACTCGCGTTCGCCGCTATGAGCAGTCGCGCCGCGGCATGATCGGCGAGCGAGATCACGCTGCTGTCGCTGACGGTGTACGGGCGTACCAGAGCGCGCGTGGCTACGTCGCGCACGTCGAAGTCGAGGATGAAAGCGTCGTTCGCGCGACTCAGGGTGCCGTCCACTACCCACGTCGCACCGGTAGAGCGTCCCAGGTCGAGCGCAGCGGACAACGGGATCGAATCCCTCCCGGCGACACCGGCGCGAGCGAGCACCTGGTGAACTCTGCTCGGGTCTACCACATCGACGGCCGTGCTGCGCGAGAGGTCGGCGGCCATCATCTGTGGAAGTCCGGTCGAGAGCCACGCGTCTGTGCTGTCGCCTGTGTGGTTCCGGATCGCGACGATCGCGATGGCGGGTTTCGAGCGAGGGGGGTCCGTGCGCGCGCGCAGCGCCAGGATTCCAAACGCGGCCAGGACCGCCGCGGCCATCGCGGCGAGGCCCGCACCGATCGCGTACGAGCGGGTGTGCCGTCGTGCGCTCGTCGCTGATGACCCGGCAGCCGCGCTCGCCATCGAGTCCACGGCTTCGTGCGATGTCGAACGGCTTGCCAGCCGGGCCGCGATCGCTGCGGCTTCCTCCGCGACGCACGGATCCGGATCGGTCTCGTACTCGCGGTGGAGTCGCGCCGCGAGCTGGTCGTACGCCTCGAGCGCGCGTGCGTCCGCCTCGTGCGTTGCGTCCGAGGAGAGCGCCCTGATGAGTTGCAGCGCAGCATCCGCGGAGAGCGGCACCTCATCGAGCCAGCGGACCGCAACCCGCGCGCATTCATCCCATTCGCCGGCGCCAGCCAGGGCGGCGCAGTGGCTCGCGGCGGCTCGCGCGAATGAAGAGCGAAAGAAGTCCCGTTCGCGCGAGAGCCACTGGTCGAAGCTGGCCGAGCCGGGCACGTGCACGAAGGCGAGGAACGGTCCGCGGTAGAGCTCGACCACGCGTCGCGCGTCCTTCGCGGCGGCCGCCCGTACCAGCTCGTGTGAATCGACCGCGAGTCTGGCGGCATCGCCGAGCGCGACATCGTTGCGCCTGGCGGTGATGGAGTCCGGCCCGAGCACGCGGCGCAGGTGCGAGAGCGCGTCGCTGAGCGAGTGGCGCGCGCGGCTCTCGTCCTGATCACCCCAGAACATCTCGATGAGAAAATCGCGCTCGAGCGGATGTTCAGCGCGTGCCAGAACGGCGAGGAGAGCCAGCTTTCGACGTCGCTTTCCGAGTGCCGGATCCTCCGTCCCGTCGGGGTGCAGGAGCGCGAGCCGGCCCAGCGTTACGAGGCGAAAGTCGTTCGTTGACAATGTGTTGACTTGTTGAGACGCAGAAGAAGTAGCGCTCTACATTGGCTGGCGACGGTAGACAAGCTACGAGCGGCCGGCGCAACGCGCCATGGCCGCGCCTCACACGGAGTCGGTCATGACACGCACGATTCTAAGAATCCTCGTCCTCATTGTGCTGGCGTCGGCGAGCGCCCAGGGCGCATCGGCGCAGGGTTTCCTCAGGAAGGTCAAGGACAAGGTCAAGGAAAAGACAACCGAGCGTATCGATCAGCGCACCGATCAGGCGGCGCAGGATACCTCTGCCGCTGCACCCGCGGCGGCACCCGCCGCGGCGAGCGCCGAGCCCGCTCCCGTCACGGGAGGCGCTGATTCCGCGGGCGCCGGTACCGGAGTGGAGAGTCAGCCGCCCGGCGTG
>Ga0182738_1004900_pt1 | contig 14550 bp, 20 predicted proteins | sample eDN5th30CBELigMG_FD_128876 | JGI IMG/M metagenome (GOLD analysis project Ga0182738, IMG submission 128876) | Enriched Miracle-Growth compost microbial communities from Emeryville, California, USA - eDNA 5th pass 30_C BE-Lig MG (version 2)... ... | reverse complement strand
GGGATGGCGGCCTGCCGCGCGAGCGATCTGCGCGAGCATCTGGCAGGTGGTAGTCTTGCCCATGCTGCCGGTGACGCCGGCGCTTGGTACGCGCGACGGCGCCCCTTCCGGAAAGGCAACCCGCAGGATCGGTGTCACCACGTCCCGCGCCGGGTCGGCGATCCAGTGCGGACGCAGGCCCGGCGAGGTGTTTACTTCGAGGATCCAGCCCACTCCGTCCCGCCAGGACTTGCTGATGTCCGGCGAGAAGAAATCCACGCCCGCCACCAGCGCGTGACAGGTACGCGCCGCAGCTTCGATCGCCGCGCGGTTATCGGGATGGACTTGGTCGGTAACGTCGATCGCGGTGCCGCCCTGAGAGATGTTGGCCGCAAGTGTCACCTTCACCTCGACGCCCTTGGCCGGAACAGATTCCAGCGTCATTCCCTGCTGGGAAAGCAGCGTCTCGAGCCGCGCGTCGATATTCACGCGCTCCATCAGCTTCTGGTAGGCCATCGAGCCCCGGCGCGGATCTTCGTTCAATGCCTCGATCAGCCGGCGGACGCTGTTTCTGCCGTCGCCGATCACCGTTGCCGGAACGCGCTTCGCAGCCGCGATCATGCGGCCCTGAACCACCGTAACCCGGTGATCGCAGCCTTCCGCATAGGTTTCGACCATCACCCTGCGGTCGCGCTTGGCTGCGATTTCGTAGGCACGCCGAACCTGCACTTCCGTGGTGAGCCGCAGGCTGATGCCGATCCCTTTTGCGCCGTTGACCGGCTTGACCACGACAGGCCCGCGTAGCTGCTGTGCGGCCTTCACCGCTTCGTCAGCATTCGAGACCACCCACGCAGGGAGAACGGGGAGGCCCACTTGCTGCAACCGGGTCCGCGTGGCCCACTTGTCGCGCGTCAGCACGTCCGCATGGCGTGCCTGCGGCTCCACCACCGTCTCCATCACGAGGCGAGCGTATCGGCCTTGGCCGAGCTGGATAGTCGGCGGTCGTATGTCGAGCGGGTAAACCGGGATATCGTTGGCCAGGGCGCAGCGGCCGATCGCCAGCGTCAGCATGTCAGGCGAGTTGGCGAGAGCGTTGCGGATATAATTCTGCTGCCGTGCAAGTTCGCGCGGGAGGTTTGCGGCCGGGCCGTAAGCCGCAAGCACCAGTCCGATCCCCAGATCCAGCGCCAGCAGGCCCACGTGAGGATGGTCACAGGGGACCACCACCTCGCACTCCTCGTCAGTGCTCCGGAGCAGGCGGCCGCACGCCGGGACGAACATGTAATCGGCCTGGGCACACTCGACGAGCGCGAGGGCCAAGTCCCATCCGGTAGCGTTCTTCCGGATGGCATGGCGCGCGCCATTGAACAGTTCGAGAAGCGCCTCGCCACCCGGCAGGCTCACGCAATCGGTCAACCGGCCTGATCCGTCTGGCACGGGCGCTGACAGCGCCGCGAACTCCTGCCCACCGCGCAGCGTGACCAGCAGCACCGACTGGTCGGCGTGCAAGTTAGGCCCCTTCAGAAACCTTTGATTCAGTACCGAGATCAGCGGCTCCCCCCGCTTAGTGATCAGAGCGTGATGGCACTCCGGACGCCGCGTGCCAAGCGCTCAGCGGCGTGCAAGGGCCGCCTCACTCTCCGCCATCAGCCGCGCGATGATATCGGCGACCGGCTCCTCCTCCGTCACCATGCCCACCGATTGCCCGGCCATGACGCTACCATGCTCCACGTCGCCCTCGATCACTGCACGGCGCAAGGCACCGGCCCAGAAGTGCTCAATCTGGAGTTGGGCTTCGCCCATTTCGATCTCACCCGCATCGAGCAGCGCCGCGACTTCGCGCTGTTTCGCCGTGAAAAGCTCGCTGCCCTTGTTCTTCAGCGCGCGCACCGGGATCACCGGCAACCGCGGATCGACCTGGACACTCGCCACGGCATCGCGGGCATTCGCACGGAAAAACGCCTGCTTGAACGCGGGGTGCGCAATGCTCTCCTTGGCGCAGGCAAAGCGTGTGCCGAGCTGCACGCCGGCCGCGCCCATCTCGAGGAAACCGGCAATCGCCTCGCCGCGGCCGATACCGCCCGCGACGAAGACGAGATGCTCCTCCGCGAGAACAGGCAGGAACTCTTGAGCAAGCACGCCAGTGGCGACCGGCCCGATGTGCCCGCCTGCTTCCATCCCTTCGATGACCAGCGCGTCACCGCCAGAACGAAGCAGCTTCTTGGCCAGCGCGATCGTGGGCGCGAACACGATCACCTTGGCGCCGAACGCCTTGATCGCCTCGACACTGCCCTTGGGCGGAATGCCGCCAGCAAGCACCACGTGGCCGACGTCATGCCGCCCACATACTGCGATCAGGTCCATCAGCTGGGGGTGCATGGTGATCAGGTTCACGCCGAACGGCTTCGACGTGAGCTCCTTCGTCGCTGCGATTTCGGCGTCGAGCAGTTCGGGTGTCATTGCCCCACAGGCAATGACACCGAAACCACCGGCGTTGCTGATCGCGGAAACGAGATTGCGTTCCGACACCCAGCTCATCGCACCGCAGAGGATTGCGTATTCGCAGCCGAGGAACTCGGCGCCGCGCGCCATGAGCGCAGCCGTCTTGGAATAGTCGTTCATGCGGCCCGATAATCAGCCGGATGCGGGGCGGCAAGTACTGTCCCGACGCAGTCCGCAGGCATGAAACCGTGTCGGGGCGACAAACGGTCCGTTCGTAATGCCCGCTTGGGCAAACCGCGGCGCTCGATTCCAAGCGCCGAGCATTCTAAGGTCGGTCAAATCACATGGGAGAGTGGGAATGACCTCTATGGGCAAGTTGACAGCCTTGGGTGCGGCGCTGGCCTTCGTGACGGCAGTGCCCATGGCCCCTGCAACGGCGCAGGAGGGCGAATACACCGCCGAGGCACTGGCCGATCGCGCCCAGATCGAGGACCTGCTGACCCGCTACTACAACCACTTCGGGGGCGGCATCCAGAGCCGGATTGCCGAGTTCTACGCACCAGACGGCGAGATGATTCTCGGGGAACGGAGCTACAAGGGCATCGAGGCGATCACAGGCGCATACGCCGCGATCTCTTCAGACGCACCCCAGCGCAAGAGCTACGCACTCAACATCCTCATCAGCAACCTGCTGATAAAGGTGAACGGCAACACCGCGACTGCCCGGTTCGTGTTCACGGAAACCATCGTCGACAAGGAGGGCGACACGCCGCGCATCCTCATCCAGGGGCGCGAGTTCGACCACTTGGTGAAGCGGGACGGCCGCTGGCTGATCTCGAAGCGCCAGATCATCGGCCCCAAGGGCGTGCCGGAAGGCTGGGTCGACTGACCGGCTGAGCAGCCTGCCTAACCTACCCGCGCCACTCGCGGCGTTCTTCCGCCTGCCGCAGCACTTCGTAGGCAAGGCTGTAGGCGTGGAACGCCTTGGCGGCGTCCTCGTCGCCCGGCTTGACGTCCGGGTGCACTTCCTTGGCCTTCGCGCGCCAGGCTTTCTTCACCGCCTCGAAATCGGCGTCTGGATCTAGGCCCAGCACTTCGAGCGCGCGCAGTTCGTCGGAGGTCCGGGAGCCATCGCCACTCGTCGCCCAGCCGTAGTGCGCGGATTCGCGGTAGCCACCGTTATCGCGACGCTCGTTCGCCTCGCGGGCTTCGGCCTCTTCCTTCTCCAGCCCTTCGAAGTAGTCCCACTTGCGATTGTATTCACCGGCGTGCTGCTGGCAGAAATACCACCGGTCCGGGCTGTTCGGCGCTTTCGGTGCAGGGCAATCGCCCGGCTCGTTGCAACCGTGGCGGTCACAGATGCGCACCTGCGCTGCCTCGCGGCTACTTCCGTAGCCACGCCAACGCGGAAACCCCCAGTCGAGAGAGCGCCTCGAACGGCTCATGCGGACACCTTGAACATTCCCGTACCATAAGAAGCGGCGGGTGCGTGGCCAACAACCTATGCGGCCCACGCGACAATTTCTTACAAATGCTGCGTTGCACAATGGCAGGGGCCCACCATATGGCGCCACCATGAGCCCGCAACTGCGCCTTTCCGCCACCCTTTCGGTGATTGCGATGGCAGCGTTCGCCCTGAGCCAGGGCGAACTCGAAGCCGTGCGGCTGGCTCCAATGGAAACGGGCGCGACGATCGAAATCGCCGCGCCCGCGCTGCCCGGCCTTTCGGCCTAGGCTCCTTTCAATCCCTGATCAGTTCAGGACGATCGTAACCGCACGGCGGTTCTGCGCCCACGCCTGCTCGTTCGAGCCGAGCGCCTTCGGACGTTCCTTGCCGTAGCTGACGACGCTGATGCGGTCCGGCGAAACACCAAGGCTCACCAGGTAGTTCTTGGCCGCGTTGGCGCGACGCTCACCCAAGGCGAGGTTGTATTCGCGGGTGCCGCGCTCGTCGGCGTGACCTTCGATGGTCGCACGGACATTCGGGTACTGTGCGAGGTACTGAGCCTGCTGCTGCAGGGCGACCTGGTCGGCGCTGTCGATGTTGTAGCGGTCAGTGTCGAAGTAGATCGTGTCCTGACCGTTCATCACCTGCACGAAGTGCGCCTGGGTGCCCGGAACCGGACCCTGGGCCGCGGGCGGCGGAGGAGTCGGGGTTTCGGTAGCGGGCGGCGGCGGCAGCTCTTCCGGCGCTTTCTTGGAGCAGCCCGCGAGCGCCAGCGCGGCGGCAACCGTGACCGTTGAAACGAGTTGATATCTCATACTTTTCCTCCTGTTCGGTGACGCGATTGTCGGTGGTAAATGGTGCTTCCCTGGTGTCCCAAAGCGGTTACGGTAAAACCGGTCCCCACGCCGGATCCGATGCGCCCACCGGCGTGGGCAGGCGGCGTTCGTTTCGCCCGGTCAGGTCAACCTGCCAGAGCGACGCCTCACCAGAGCCCCGCGCAGTCCGGAAGAACTGCACGATACGCCCGTTAGGCGCCCAAGTGGGGGCTTCGTCCTGCCAGGAATTGGTCAGGTAACGCAGGCCGCCGCCGTTCGGGTTCATCACGGCAACCCGCAGGTCGCCGACGATATGGGTGAACGCGATCAGGTCACCGCGCGGGCTCCATTCGGGCGTCGCGCAGCGACCGCCGAAGAAGCTGATCCGCCGCTGGTTCGAGCCGTCGGCATTCATGATGTAGCACTGCTGGCTACCGGAACGGTCGCTCTCGAACACGATCCGGGTGCCGTCCGGCGAGAACGAACCGCCGATATCGATGCCCGGGGAATCGGTCAGCTTCGTGCTGGGGCCGCCCTCTGCCGAGACGCGGTAGATGTCGGTATTCCCGGCAACAGCCATCGAGTAGAGAATCCATTTGCCGTCAGGCGACCAACGCGGAGCGAACGTCGGGTTGCTGCTCTGGCTGATGAGCTGCTGACGCCCACTGGCGATATCGTAGACGAAGATGCGCGGATTGCCGTCCAGGTAGGACAGGTAGACGATCTTCTTGTAGTCGGGCGAATAGCGCGGCGTCAGCGCAGTGGCGTTGCCCGCCGTAATGAAGCGGTGGTTGGCGCCGTCAGAATCCATGATGGCGAGGCGCTTGACCCGGGCATCTTTGGGCCCGGTTTCGGCGATATAGGCGATCTTGGAATCGAAGAACGGGTTCTCGCCCGAGAGCCGCGAATAAACGAGGTCCGCACACTTGTGCGCGGCGCGGCGCCAGTCGGAAGGCTCGACCACCCAGCCGGCGCGCACCAGCTCGTTCTGCAACTGCACGTCATAGAGATAGCAGCCGACCGTCAGCTTGCCGTCTTCGTTGGCCCGGACATAGCCATGCACCAGCATTTCGGCGCGACGCCCGGCCCACTGGTTGAACGCCGGGGCAGTGATCTGGTTGTAGGTCGGGCGCGGCAGCGAATCCGGCCCGGTTGGTTTGAACAGCCCGTTGAACCGGAGGTCGTTGTAGACCACGCGCGCGAGTTCCGCGCCGAGGGCGCCGGTGCCCTGGGTATTCGCGGGGGTCGGGACGTTGGCATTGGTGGCGAACGCGGGAATCGCGATCCCGAGATCCTGCCACGCGCTTTCGTCCGTGACAGTCACCTCGAGCCCGCCCTCGGAATCGAACACGTCGGGCGGCGGAGGCACGACCTCCTGCGCTACGGCCGGTGCCGAAAGCGAGAAGGCGAGTAGAGCGAGAATCCGAACGAACATGACTACAACCTTCTGTCGAAGCGAGAGGTGATCAGCTTCCACTTGTCGTAGAACTGATCAGGCAAATCGAACGGCGCCGCAAGCCGAACTGCGCGGATCGCGCGTTCGCAATGAAGCCCCTTCTGCGCTGCATTGGAAGCGGTGATCCCGCTCTGGCTCACGCAGATTGGCTCGCCAGCGAGCGTCCCGTCCCGATTGAGGCGGAAACGGACCATCGTGACCAACTCTTCCGCGTCGACGCCCGAGGGTGCGCTCCAGTGCGGCTTGATCTGTCGCGCGATGGCCGAATTGAGCGAGGCGGCCTCCGCCGGCCCGAAGGCGGCCGCGACGGAGCCGCGTTCGGCTGCGCGGTCCCCGTCCGACGAGCCCTTGAGGAAGTCGTCACCTATGCGGCTGCCGCCGGTTTTCGGCTTGGCGGCCGTGGTCGGGGTTGGCTTGGGCTGGGGTTGCGGCTTTGCCGAAGGTTGCGGCTTAGGTGCCTGCGTCGGCTTGGGCTGAGGCTTCGGCTGTGCCTGCGGTTTGGGCGGCTGGACCGGTTGCGGCACTGGGCGTTCGATCGCCCTCGGCTGCGGTTCTACCGGGGGCTGAGGCTCCGGTTCCGGCGCGAGTTCCGGCGCCACGGCCGCAGCGGCTTCGGTGGTGGGGTTGGGCGAAGTGGACTGGAGGCTGACGTCTTCCGCAAGGCTGACGGTCATGCGCTCGGGCATGGGCATCGCGTCACGCTGACCGGGCTGCAGCATCAGCCCCGCCACGAGCGCAATGTGAGCGCCCACGGCGATGCCAAGGCCAACGCGTTCTTCGCGAGTGAGGTTAGCGAGTACAGCCATTTCGATCCGGCTATGGCCCAGAATCTGAACTGTTGGTGACCAGGGAGATGCTGTTGCACCCGGCGCGGTTCAACTCGCCCATCACGGCCATCACCCGGCCGTAATCGAGCACCCGATCGGCCCTCAAGGTGATCAGCGGCGCATCGGCGCTGCCACAGCGAACCATCTCCAGCCGCTCGGCCAGGCGCCCGCTCTCGACAGCCTCATCATCGACATAGATCGCGCCGCTCTGGTCGATCGAGATCGTGACCTGATCAGGTTCCTGCTCGAGCGGATTAGCCCGGCTGTCCGGCAATTCCACCGGCACACCCGAAGCGAGCAGCGGTGCGGTGACCATGAAGATGATCAGCAGCACCAGCATCACGTCCACCAGCGGCGTGACGTTGATCTCCGCCATCGGCGCGCGGCGGCCGGAGGCCCCTCGACCGCGTCCCGATTGATGCACGCCCATCGCCATCAGCGATTATCCAGTCCGCGGCTGAGTTCTGCGTTGAGACGATCGGCGAAGCGCTGCAGCCGCGCCTCGAGCGAGTTCACGCGGTGGCTGAAGCGGTTGTAGGCGATCACCGCCGGGATTGCGGCGAACAGGCCGATCGCCGTGGCGAACAGAGCCTCGGAAATGCCCGGAGCAACGACCGCGAGCGAGGAATTCTGCTGCTCGCCGATCTGGAAGAAGCTGTTCATGATCCCCCACACCGTGCCGAACAGGCCGACGAACGGCGCCACCGAACCGGTGGTGGCGAGGAAGTTGAGCCGCTCTGCAAGACTGTCCGCCTCGGACGCAACTTGGCCCGACATTGCCAGCGCGATTCGCTCACGTGTGGCTTCGGCGTCGATGGTTTTACTCTTGGTGGAGCGCTTCAGCTCACCCAGCCCTGCCGCGGCCACGCGAGCGGCTGCACTGTCACCGCCGCGGCCACCAAGCAGGCCCTCCACGTCGTCGCGACGGAAGAACTCGCGCTCAAACTCGTCGCTGCGACTGCGCGCCTTGGCGATGCGCATGCTGAACGAGACGATGATGGTCCAGACCCAGATGCTGGCGGCAACGAGCCCGGCGATCACCAGCTGGACGACGATATCGGCGTCGAGGAACAGGCGCACGGGGTCGAGGCGGTCCGGCACCTCGGTCGCAAGGGGGGCAGCGGCTGCAAGAAGGGTAAATACGCTCATGCGAGACTTTCTTCCGGGATCAATCGGGTGAAATTGGCACGCCAGGCTTCCGGCTGGCGCTTGGGACGTCCTTCAGGCGAGATGAACCCAACCCGAACCGTCATTTCTGCAATCGGATGGTCCTGCCGGAAAGCGCGCTGCAACAAACGCACGCTTGCTGCACGCAGTTCCAGCACCGTCGTTTCGACCATGAGGACGTCGTCCAGCCGCGCCGGCGCGATGTACCGCACAGCGAGGTCGGCAACGGCATAGACGCCATCCCCGTTCTCGTACGCGCCACGCTGGTCGATCCCCAGCAGGCGCAGCAGGTCACTGCGCGCGCGTTCGAACCACCTGAGATAATTGGCGTGATATGCGAGGCCGGACAGGTCCGTGTCTTCAAAATAGACGCGCACCGGAAAGCGATGCACTGCACCATCGAGGGCGCCGGAGGGAGCTGGCGGCGTCTTCATAAGGTGCTTGGGCTTAGAGTCGCTGGATTCGCGCGGCAAGCCCTGACCAATCACCTTTATAAAAGGCGCTGAAATGTCAGGCGGAAATCATCCGCCCCAGCGGCTTGCCCGCGAAAATATGAACATGGAGGTGGGCGACTTCCTGACCGCCGTGATCACCCACGTTCGCGAGAAGCCGGTAGCCCGGTTCCACCAGACCCGCATCCCGCGCAACCTTGCCGACGGCGCGGACGAATCCGGCAATCTCCTCCGCCTCGGCGCGGGCGGAGAAATCGTCCCAACTCACGTAGGGCCCCTTCGGGATCACCAGGATATGGGTCGGCGCCTGCGGTGCGATGTCATGGAAGGCGTAGGCCCATTCGTCCTCGTAGACCTTCTGCGACGGAATCTCGCCACGCAGGATCTTCGCGAAGACGTTCTGGTCGTCGTACGGCAATTTCGGATCGATCGGCATCAGCTTTTCCGTGCAGCTTTTTCCGCAAGACCGGAGGTGCCTTCGCGGCGATCGAGTTCCGCCAGTACGTCGGCTAGCGGGATGCCCTTCTCCGCGAGCAGCACCATGAGGTGAAACAGGACGTCGGCAGCTTCCTTGGTCACTTCCTCATCGCTGCCGGAGAGCGACGCGATCACGGTCTCGACAGCCTCCTCGCCCAGCTTGCGGGCGATGACGGGCAGTCCGCGGGCGCGCAGTTGCGCAACGTAGCTTTGGTCAGGTGCTGCCGAACGGCGCTCAGCGATCGTCGCTTCAAGGCGAGTGAGGGTATCCATCGGCGGAACTGATGGGGACGACACGCGGCGCGGTCAACCGCGCAGGCGTCAGTCGTCGGTATTGCGGCGTTTCGCCATGTTGCGGCCGACTATTACCCCGAGCACACCGAGCGCGACCAGCGCGAGTTGCGAAGGCTCCGACACCTGCGCGGCGCCCTGCGCATAGGCAGGACCGGCAGCCAGGAGGACAGGGGCGGCAAGATAGCGACACATGCGGTCGGCACACACTTTTCAGGCGGCACCGGCAACGGCCGAATTATCATTGTCCCTGAGCGGGATAGGAAGTCGGTGGACCTTAGCTTCGCGCGGGCAAGCCGGCGGCGCGAAGCGCGGCATGTGCTTCCGCAACGCTGTATGTGCCGAAGTGGAAGATCGATGCAGCTAGCACCGCGCTCGCATGTCCCTCGATCACGCCGTCAACGAGGTGCTGGAGCGTTCCCACCCCGCCACTCGCGATCACCGGCACGGAAACCGCATCGGCAATCGCGCGGGTCAGCGCCAGGTCGTAACCGGCCTGCGTTCCGTCCCCGTCCATCGATGTGACCAGCAGTTCGCCTGCACCGAGCTCCGCCAGCCGCACCGCGTGCTCGATGGCGTCGATCCCGGTTTCCCGACGGCCGCCATGGGTGAATATCTCCCAGCGCCCATCCCCCACGCGCCGCGCGTCGACCGAGCCGACCACGCACTGCGCGCCCATTTTCTGGGCAATGTCGGCAACCACCTCCGGCCGCGCGACTGCCGCGGAATTGACGGCAACCTTGTCCGCTCCGGCAAGGAGCAGCGCACGTGCATCTTCGACAGACCGCACGCCCCCACCCACGGTGAGCGGCATGAAGCACACCTCGGCGGTCCGGCGGACGACGTCGAGAAGTGTGCCACGACCTTCGTGGCTGGCCGAGATGTCGAGAAAGCACAGCTCGTCCGCACCGGCGGCGTCGTAAGCACGCGCCTGCTCGACCGGATCGCCCGCGTCCTTTAGGTCGACAAAGTTTACGCCCTTTACGACGCGCCCATTCGCCACGTCGAGGCAGGGAATCACACGAATCCGGACGGTCATGCCCGCTCCGCCATCTGCAGCGCAGCGGCGAGGTCCAGCCGTCCGTCATACAGCGCGCGGCCGGTGATCACGCCTTCGATGCCCTCATTGGCATGGAGTGCGAGCATGCGAATGTCATCGAGGCCCTTCACGCCCCCGCTGGCAATCACGGGCAGGTCCACCCGGCGCGCGAGATCGACGGTCGCGTCGATGTTGCAACCCTTGAGCAGGCCGTCACGACCAATGTCCGTGAACAGGAGCGAGGCGACGCCCGCATCCTCGAACCGGGAGGCCAGATCGACAACGGGAACGTCAGAGACTTCCGCCCAGCCCTGAGTCGCGACCATGCCGTCACGCGCATCGACCGCGACGACAATGCCCCCGGGAAACTCCTTCGCCATGTCCTTGACGAATTCGGGGTCCTTGAGCGCGGCCGTGCCCATCACGACACGGGCGACGCCAAGATCGAACCAGCCTTCGACGGCTTCGCGCGTACGAATGCCGCCGCCGAGCTGGACGTAACCGGGAAACTCAGCGACGATCGCTTCGACAGCCTCACGGTTCTCCGCCTGGCCGGCAAACGAACCATCGAGATCGACGACGTGGAGGTGCTGTGCGCCCGCTTCGGCGAACAGCAGAGCCTGCGCGGCGGGATCGTCCCCGTAGATAGTGGCGCGCGCCATGTCGCCTTCGGCAAGGCGAACGACCTGACCGCCCTTGAGGTCGATGGCAGGAAATACGATCACGGTTTCCACTCCAGGAAGCGTGCGAGAAGCGCCAGCCCGTAAGCCTGGCTCTTCTCCGGGTGAAACTGGACGCCGACGAGATTATCGCGCGCGACGGCTGCAACGAGGCCGCCACCGTGGTCGGTCATCGCGGCAATGTCGCGGCCGTTCGCAGCGGCGAAGTGATAGGAGTGGAGGAAGTAGGCTTCCCCCGCCTCGATCAACGAGGCGCCGTCATGATGCGGCGTCGGAATGACGTCATTCCAGCCCATGTGCGGCACCTTGATCGCAGGATCGGTGCGCTCGATCGGCACGACCTCTCCCGCAATCCAGCCGAGCCCGTCGGTGACGCCATGCTCACGGCCGCGCGTCGCGAGAAGCTGCATCCCCACGCAAACGCCGAGGAAAGGCACGCCTTGGCGCAGGACCCGCTCTTCCAACGCCTCGATCAGTCCGTCGATCGCCGACAACCCTTCCATGCACGCCTTGAACGAGCCGACGCCCGGCAGCACCACTCGCTGCGCGCCGCGTACCAGCTCCGGATCGGCGGTGACGGTGACCCGCTCAGCCCCCGCCGCGCGGAGCGCGCTTTCGACCGAGTGCAGGTTGCCGGCGCCGTAATCGATCAGCGCCAGAGCTTCAGCCACCGAGCGTACCCTTGGTCGAAGGCACCGCCCCGCCCTTGCGCGGGTCGAGCTCCACCGCCTGCCGCAACGCGCGGGCAAGCGCCTTGAAGCACGCTTCGCAGATGTGGTGGTTGTTGGCGCCGTAAAGCTGCTCGATATGCAGGGTCAGGCCTGCGGTCTGGGCGAGCGACTGGAACCAGTGCTCGACAAGCTCGGTGTCGAGTTCGCCCAGCTTCTCCTGCGTGAACGCCACCTTCCACACGAAGAACGGGCGGCCCGAGATGTCGAGCGCGGCGCGCACCAGCGTCTCGTCCATCGGCGCATAGGCGGTGCCGTAACGGCCGATTCCCGCCTTGTTGCCGAGCGCCTGCGCAAGCGCCTGCCCCAGCGCGAGAGCGCTGTCCTCCGTCGTGTGGTGTTGGTCGACATGCAGATCGCCTTCGACCTTCAGCTTGATGTCGATCAGCGAGTGGCGACTCACCTGCTCGATCATGTGATCGAGGAAGCCGATTCCCGTCGAAACCTCGTACGCACCAGTGCCGTCGAGATCGATCTCGACCGCTATTCTCGTTTCCGCGGTATCGCGGTTGACCAGCCCCTTGCGCATGAGCGTGCCTATAGGGCAGCGTGTCCCGGAATCAACGCATTGTCCGTAGCTGCATCGATGGCTCGCCTTTACACTTGACCGGTTTGGGGCGGCGCGCCACTTCTCGAAACGTGATGAACGATGAAGCGCCCGATAGCCTGATCCCTTACGACGAGATCGTCCAGGAAGCGCTACGCGCCGTGGTCGGCCGCGTGCTTGGGGAGGTCGAACGTGGGGGCGGTGAGCTGCCCGGCAACCACCATTTCTACATCACGTTCAAGACCCGAGCGCCCGGCGTGACGATCCCCACCCACCTGTCCGAGCGTTTCCCGGACGAGATGACGATCGTCCTCCAGAACAAGTTCTGGGACCTCGCGGTGGACGACGACGGCTTCTCGGTCGGACTCAGCTTCAACCAGATTCCCGCCAAGCTCTCGATTCCGTTCGCGGCGATCACGGCGTTCGTCGATCCGGCGGTCGATTTCGGCCTGCAGTTCCAGGCGGCAGTCCAGGGCATGGAGCCCGAACCGCACGAGGATGCGGAAAACGATCTCAGAGGCGACGAGGAACGGGGCGCTTCGCCAGCGGTTGAAAAGAGCGGAGACGGGTCGAACGTCGTGCCTGTCGATTTCCGCCGCAAGAAGTAACGCCGCTCGTCGGCGGGGGGCTGCCGATGTCGATCCTGTCCAAGGCTAAGAACGTCGCCAGCAAGGCCCGGCTTCGCGCAGAAAATGCGGTGGCGCCCAAGCGCACCGAGGTGCGCGAAGTACCCGGCCCCAGCCCGAATGCTGCCACCAACCTGCTGATCGCCGACATCGCTGTGCGCGGCGCGGGAATCGTGTTTCGCCACGCTGTCGAGCGCGTACTTCTGAGCGCACGCTTCCGGCCGGAGGAAGCACAGGAGATCGTGGACGGCCGCACCCTCGGCCGCTCGGTGGTCGCATTCGCAGCCGCGCGCATGGCTACGCGCTCAGTGCCGGGGTTCCTCGCGGTGACAGGAGGGTTGGCTGCCAAGGCGATCGTTGACCGGAGCCTCGACCACGCGAAATCGCGCCGCGCCGGGGATAAGACCCTCCGCCGCAGGGCACGGCGCGCGCGCAAAGCTTGATTCCTGGCCAAGGCTTGCGGCAACGGGGCGCATGGCTGCGCATGACTTCCCCCGCCGTGGACTGATGTTCATTCTCTCCTCGCCCTCGGGCGCGGGCAAGACGACGATTGCACGGCGGTTGCTGGAAGTGGAGAACAACCTCACCATGTCCGTTTCGGTTACGACCCGGCCGATGCGCGGGGGCGAAGTCGAAGGGCGCGACTACTATTTCGTCGAACGATCTAAGTTCGACGGCATGGTCGCCGAAGACGCCTTCCTCGAATGGGCAGAGGTATTCGGCAACTGCTACGGCACCCCGCGTGCGCAGATCGAGGACGGGCTGGCGAAGGGGCAGGACTTCCTCTTCGACGTGGACTGGCAGGGCGCGCAACAGCTTTCACAGCGTGCAGGCGATGACGTCGTGTCCGTGTTTCTCCTGCCGCCGAGCATCGATGCGCTGGAGAACCGGCTCCGCACGCGCGGGACGGACAGCGAAGAAGTGATCGCGGGACGCATGGAGCGCGCCCGCGCCGAGATCAGCCACTGGGACGCCTACGATTACGTCGTGGTCAACGACGACATCGAGCGCTGCTTCGCGGAAGTGCGCACGATCCTCCAGGCCGAGCGCCTCAAGCTCGCAAGGCAGAAGGGAATGGTCGAATTCGTGCGCGAGTTGATGCGTCTCAGCTGACCTAGAAAGTCGTAACCCACCTCAAGGCCACGCCCCTGTCGTCAGGCAGGTTGGCATAATGACCGGGATCGCGCCGGTAGAACATGCTCGCCGAGCCGAAGCCGCCGAACAGCGGCCCGCGCCACGCGATTTCACCCATCAACTCCCGCCCCTTCGGCGACAGAGACAAGGTGCGCGTCTCGTAGGTCGCCATCAGCGTTTCGTAGTCGAACGCAACCGGCAGGTTCAGGCCAAGCCCGCCGCTTTCCACCCGCAGGGGCTGCGCAATCCGGAAGGCGAGACTGTCTGATTGGCCGAACAGCCCGAAACGCTGGAGGTCGAACGACCACGCGCGGGTTTCGATAAGCTGGTCCGAGGTGATGATGCCGCCCGCGACGGGCCGGGTCATGCCCTGCCGCCACGCGCCCGCGAGCCGCCAGCTGTCGGCAAAATGCCAGCCGGCATGAGCGTCGATGAATGCCGTC
>Ga0182738_1004899_pt1 | contig 14550 bp, 13 predicted proteins | sample eDN5th30CBELigMG_FD_128876 | JGI IMG/M metagenome (GOLD analysis project Ga0182738, IMG submission 128876) | Enriched Miracle-Growth compost microbial communities from Emeryville, California, USA - eDNA 5th pass 30_C BE-Lig MG (version 2)... ... | reverse complement strand
AGTTACTGGCCGGAGTTACTGGCCGGAGTTACTGGCCGGAGTTACTGGCCGGAGTTACTGGCCGGAGTTACTGGCCGGAGTTACTGGCCGGAGTTACTGGCCGGAGTTACTGCCAGACTGCGGATGTCAGGTGACATCTCCTCCAGCAGCACGGCTGTCCCCTGTTCGATGCTGCGGGCTTCGGCATAACACAGCGTTAACGCCAGCAGTGCCGAGTGAGGATCCAGTTCGACAGGCATGGTCTGCGACCTGATGGCGTCGACAGCGGCCTGAATTTCCAGGGTGTAGGCGCTGCACCAGCTGGGGTTTTCCTGTGCAGGGGGAGTTTCAATCTCTCCGGAGTTTTTCAGCAGAATGGCGGGGCGATTGACAACCCAGTCCGGGCCATAAGTGCCGGCATCGAACTGCAGGGTTCCCTCTTCGCAGAAGAGTTCGAAGCTCTGGGCGAATTTCAACGGCGCCGCCGCAATTCCGCCACTGATGCAGCTGACCGTCAGGTCAGGATCATCAAACAGATACTGGGTGCTGACATGTTCGATGAATCCCTCTTTGAGGCGGCCTCGCGAAAACACCCCCCGCGGCTGCCCGCACAGGACCTGAATCAGGTGATTGTCATGAATGTGCAGATCGATGCCCCAGCCTCCCAGCTTGCGAAAGTCCTGAAAGCCTTCGCCCCAGTCGGGAGGGGCAATCACGCGGCGAAACGAAGCTCCCAGCAGTTTTCCGGAACGCCGCTGCGTCACATGCTCGCAGGCCCAGTGGAACTCAGGGAAATAGGGGAGCGGATGCGCGACCATCAGCATGCGTCCGGCGGTCTGCGCGGCGGCCAGCATGCGCTGCGCGGCTTCCAGTTCCACGGCAATCGGCTTTTCCACCAGCACATGCTTCCCATGCTGCAGGGCTTCGATGGTGGCCGACTCATGCTGATCGGTCGGAAGACAGATCTGGACCAGATCGATCTCAGGATCACGCAGCAGTTCCTGAGCCGTGGAATATGTTTTGATGTCGCCGAGATCGGTCGTCGCACTGCCGCGCGGGCCGAAGTTTCCTTGAATGCCGGACCAGTCGCCCGCCCGTTTGCGCGGGTCGCGCGTCGCAATGGCGGCCACATGCGCCCCGGTGACCGACCGCAGGGCTTCAAAATGAGTCATCCCCATGAAGCCCAGTCCGATGATGCCGCAGCGAATATCCATGGTTCGATCCAGCCGAAGAATGACAGAACGGAATAAGAGAGACAAAACGCTGTCTGGTCTGTCTGGCTCCGGAACTCAGAACAGAGAACTGGTTGCTTCTGCTGCAGAATTCCAGGTCAGAGAGTTTTTGAACTTATCAGGGCGCGTGCCGATGCTCAATCCGCGCGGCAGAGGGTCACCCGGCTTCCAGGGCAAATGCAGGGCAGGGAACAGTCGGGTTGCAAGGTTTGCCCCGTCGTGTGCGCGATATTGCTCTGCAGTGTCTGTCAGGTTCTGCAATGTCTGTCAGACTGTCGGATGATTCAGGGGGGCCGCAGGCGGAAGTAAAGAGCATGCCGTTTGTTTCGGTGATCTCAGTCTGCAGTGATGGGGGGTCAGGGTGGGCGCTTTGCGAAAGAGGCATGATTCGCGGTGTGAAACTTGGTGGGGTTCATTGGGCATTGTCTGTGCCTCTGTCTGAAATCTTTCCCTGTCAGAAAGTCGGGAACTGCCGACAGTGAATGCAGACTGTGAAAAAGGAGAAGACTGACAGAAAATGAGATGGGCAGGGAACTGTGGGCCCTGTCTCGGAATGGCACAGCAGAGCGCCGGACTGCGGCGCGATGCTCCGATCTGCTGCGAATGTGGCTGTCCCAGATGGACATGCAGGCGAAATTGTAACAATGGAGAAGACAGCAAGGTGTTGAATGGATCGCCTGTGCAGTGGATGCGCAGGCGATGGAAGCAGAGTCCTTGAGAATCTTCCCCGGGGTTGACGCATTTTCAGTTGGCGTCGCGCAAATTTGATTGTTATAGTCCCACCGTCATGAGTCTATGTCATGACTCCGTTCCGGGTGTCGACGTTCGATTGCGACCCCGACTAGTCCTGTCTGTCTTCTCGGAGAGACGTGGTGCAAGAGCATCTCATCGAATTGCGCGTCGGCGAAATTCTTCAGGTTGGGCGATATCAGGTGACATTGCTCGAAGTCGATGGTGAAGAATTGTGCGTGCAGGTGGATGGGCTGGATGACGGAGATGCTTTCGCAGGGCTCGCCTGCGATGACGACCTGCTGATGGTCTGATTTTCAGCAGCCTGCCAGTGATGATTCGTCGGTGATCATTCGTCAGTGTGATCCCCCTGTGGGCAAGATTCACATCCTGCCGCGCGGTGCGTGACGTTTCATCAGGGGGGCGAGAAGTCCGCTGGCGCCGGGGGAAGTACGCCGGCGAATAATCGGCTCTCATTTGGATCCCGCTTCGCAGTCTTGCAGAGGGCGGTTGCGCGGCACCTGTCAGTTTGTGCCGGCGCTGTGTGCCCCCGGTCGCTCAGGTGCGTCATCAGGCACGACAGTCTGGCATCGCAATGGGCCGGCATCGCAATGGGCCGGCATCGCAATGGGCCGTGCGCCGAATGCAGACGGCGCTCTTCAGGTCGCATGCCGATAGAGCGCAAGCCCGGGAGTCCTGCCGTACAGAATCGGCCGGCACATGGATCGCGGCTCATGGGCCGAGGCGCAGTGGGCCGTAGGCAGAATTTAATCCGGGGGCCGATTGCTCCCGTGCTTTCCAGGGGACGTTCAACGTGAGCCCGGGGCGAGAGCGCCCTGTTTAGAGCGCCATCCTCCCGCATGGGCCGCGTTCCGCCACGCGGCGGGTTGCGTTTCATCAAGTGAAACGCGCACAAAAAAACAGACAGCCGGCGGGCCCAGGCGAGAGCAACTTGCTCTAAGAGACTTCGAAGAGGAATTCCACTTCCACCGAAGCATTCAGGGGGAGGGCGTTCACTCCCACGGCGGCCCGGGTGTGCTGGCCGCGTGCGCCAAGCAACTTTTGAAGCAGCTCGCTGGCTCCGTTGGCCACGAGAGGCTGATCGGCAAATCCATCGTCGGACTGGACAAAGACTCCGACCCGAACGACGCGCTGAATACGTTCCAGATCCCCGTTCAGGGCCGCTTTTGCAATGGCGAGTCCATTGAGCACGCATTGTGCGGCCGCCGACTGCCCTTGATCGACCGGAATCTTTGAAGGGATGGGACCCTGGGCCAGCAGGGAACCGGCCGTCAGCGGGAGCTGCCCGCTCACATACAGGAGATTTCCGGTACGGACGCAGGGAACATAGGCTGCGACCGGTTTGGGGGCTTCCGGCAACCGCAGTTCCAGTGCGGCGAGCTGTTCTTCAACCGACATCGTCGACTCCAATGCCAGGCAACGGCAAAAAGAAATGAAGGCAGACTCAGGGAATTCCCTGCCGAAATCCGGCCATGATCGGGGTCAGGGCCGGTGGCACAACCCGCTGGCAGAAAAAGATTTCGGCAGAAATTTGCGTCTGCCGAAAGGCGGCAAGCGGATCGGCTCAGACACGAGCCGCCTGCTTGTTTCTTCCGCCTTATTTTTTCTGTGCCAGCTTCAGAGTCTCGGCCTGGCGGCGATATTTCAGAGACTGCTGGGCGAGAGTTCTCCGTTTGGGGCGGCTGTTTGACAGCTTGGACAGACGGTCGTATTTCTCAGCCAGAGCGAGCTTTACGTCAACGATATTCTTCGAGGCGTCCATGACAAAACCTTGGTTCAATTCGGCTCGGAAGTTGAGGACCGAGCAGTTTATCGAACTGGCATCCCGAAATCCAGACAACACCCGGCCGGCCAGGGAGCAGGGATGGCCGGGAGAGGGGAACTCCTCCGCACAATGGGGGGCCCATTCACTCAGTTCCGCAGCATTTCGCACAGCAGCTGTGTGGAGGCAACGTCTGATTTGATCTGGCTTTGCAGCTCGTCGACCGATTCGAAAGACCGGAGATCACGCAGCCAGGCCAGCAGGTCCAGCTGCAGGGTCCGCCCGTAGAGTTCCCCGGAGAACCCCAGCAGATGGGCTTCGATTTTGGAGTGCGTCTCGCCAAAGGTCAGATTCGCCCCGATATTGACGGCAGCAGGATAGCGCCCGGCACCGGTGTGTCCCCAGGCAGCATAGACTCCCGGGGCCGGAATCAGGGTCTGGGTCTGCTCCAGATTGGCTGTCGGGAAGCCCAGGGTCTGTCCGCGTTGTGCTCCGGGGGAAACGATCCCCTGCAGCTGATAGGGGCGGCCGAGCAGAGTATTTGCGAGATGCAGATCCCCTGTTTCCAGCGCCGTGCGAATGTGAGTCGAGGAGACCAGATCACCGGCCAGTCGGGTGGGCTCGACGATTTTCAGGGTGATTTCCGCCTGCTGGCAGAAGTTCCGCAGCACATCGATGTCGCCTGAACGGTTCTTTCCGAAGAAGAAATTCGGGCCTTCGACCAGCGAGCCGGCATGCAGCTGCCCGATCACGATCTGCTGAAAAAATTCCAGAGCCGTCAGCTGCAGCAAGGTCTGATCCGTGGGGTATTCAATGAGAAAATCAATCCCCAGTTCTTCCAGCAGTCCGGCTTTCTGGTCTGCGGTCGTCAGGCGGGGGGGGACCCGTTCCGGGTGCAGCAGCACGGCAGGATGCGGCTCGAATGTCAGCACCACAGCCGGGCGGTGCAGGCGATTCGACTCCTGGCGCAATGTGCGCAGAATGGCCTGATGTCCGAGGTGGACACCGTCAAAATTGCCAATCGTCAGGCAGCAGCCGTTCTGAAAGTCAGGATGTTGAAATCCCTGCAGGCGTTCCATAATGGTGATGTCGTGGCGGCCGGTGTGCCGGCCTGGGGAGCCGATCGTCTGGGGGCGATCGTAATCGTGGGGGGAGTGAGGGCAACTGACTCCCACTGCCGGAGGAAATCCAGGCGCGGCTGCGGACTCTCGAGTTGCGGACTCTCAGGCTTCAACAGGAGGTCAGTTCACTGGCGGACAATTCAGAATTGCCCGACCTGGGGACAGGGTGTTGTAGCATGCCAGGCGGGACTCATGAAAGCATTTCCACGGGGATCCGCTGCCTGAGGGCCTGTCTGTTGAGAAAAGCGGATAGAAAACAGAAGGCATCCCCCCAGATGAGGTCGGTCCGGGACAGACCGTTCGGGGCCGCGAAACTGTGGATTTCTCGCAAAGTCTGCCTGCCATCAGAGCACCCGGAAGACCTGCGAAAGGGGAACCCGGCTTGTCCCGGTTTCCGCGCCCATGGTAAACTTTCGGCAGATATCAATGGCGGGTGTGCTCTGCATCTCCTTGCGACTGGAGAGAGAGGACAGGTGTTGAGCCGCTGCAGACACCTGGGCGGGCCGGTGCGGTAGACGTGTCGCCAGAAGGACCGCAGAGGCATTGCCGGAGCGGATTCCGGCAGGGGGGGAAGGGATTCAAGTGCTGTTCACGCGGTCAATTCGCCAGAAGCTGATCTCCGGGCTGGGACTGGTCGCCATTCTTGTGGGGCTTTCGACATTCTGCAGTATTGTCGGGGTCCATTCGTTTCAACGGACGGTCGATGACCTGGAACTGAGCGTCGGCAAGCTGCCGCGCCGCGCCGACCTGATGGCCACCATCAGCCTGCTGTTCACTCCGCTGGCGGTCGATGTCCCGGGCGAACAGGCCCCGCTGGAAATCCGCGAGCAGGCTGCCCAGCGGCAATACGAAATTTTCAGCAATGTGTTCCGGGATGTCCGCCAGCGAGTCGATGACTTCACGCTGTCGTGGAAAAATCTCGATGACAAGCTGCGGCATCGTCATGACGAACAGGTGCCTTATCGCATGCTGCTGCTGAATGCGAATCAGGGACTGCAGCGAATTGAAGAGTCCATACCCGGGTTGCGCGATCCGCGCACCCAGGCCCTGAGCATCCGTTCCATCTGCCGGACCGCGGCCCATCTGCTGGATGACATCAAGCACTCGCCTGATCCGGCCAATCGTCTGGGAGAACGCCTGCGGGATGCCAAGTTGCATTCGCAGCAGCAATCCCAGCTGGTGCTGCTGCTGAGCGCGGTTTCGGTGCTGGTGCTGCTGGTGCTGATGGCCTGGTGCTACAAGCTGATCTTCCGTCCGATCCGTGAACTGTATCAGGGGGTGCGTCGTCTGGCGGCGGGGAACTATGGCTATCGTCTGAACATTCAGACCAAATGCGAAATCGCCGAACTGGCCGAAGCGTTCAACGATATGGGGGAACGCATTCAGGAGGATCGCCAGAACAAGGAACGCGAGATCGAAGAGCGCAGCAAACAGCTGGTGCTGTCGGAACGGCTGGCCGGAGCCGGCTTCCTGGCATCCGGCGTGGCACACGAGATCAACAATCCGCTGTCGGTGATCATGACGGCGGCCTATGGTCTGGAAGCCCGCCTGACCGACGACATGCTTTCGGACTTTTCTCCGGAAGATCGGACCGAGATTCACGAATACCTGGGATTGATCCAGAGTGAGTCGGAACGCTGCGAACGGATTACCAAGAAGCTGCTCGACTTCTCCTATGGAAAAGGGGACGAGCGCAACCTGTATGATGTGACGGCCATTGCGCAGGAAGTCGTCAGTATGGTGTCGCACCTGAGCCGGTATCAGGACCGGCAGATCTCCGTCGACCGCACGACTCCGCTGCATGCCTGGGTGAATGCCCCGGAAATCAAGCAGGTGCTGCTGAATCTGACCGCCAATGCCCTGGATGCCACCCCGTCCGGCGGGTATGTGGATCTCAGCATTCGCGATTTCCCCGGTCAGGTGGAAATCTGCGTCGAAGATAATGGCTGCGGCATGACGGCGGACCAGTTGAAGCACATCTTTGAACCCTTTTTCACCACGAAAGATGTCGGTAAAGGGACCGGGCTCGGCCTGGCCATTACCCACCGGATCGTGCGGGATCATGGGGGAACGCTGGAAGTGGAGAGTGCCGGTCCCGGGCTGGGCTCGCGCTTCTCACTGCGACTGCCGAAGACCGCTCCCAAAGTTCGCGCGGCCTGAGGATCTGCCCGGCGGGCCGGGCTGCCTGCCTGGAAGCTGCTGTGCCATTCACCGCCTGGCAGTCAGGGGCCTTCAATTTCAGAAAAGAGAACATCATGCTGAATCGACCTGTCGGACGCCGCGCTTTTCTGCAGGGAAGCACTCTTTTACTGACGGCCGGAGTTTTGCAGGGACCGGCAGGATTTCTGAAAGCGGCTGAAGGCTCCCCTGAGATCCTCAGGATTGGTCTGATCACCGACCTGCATTATGCGGACAAGCCGACGGCCGGATCGCGGCATTATCGCGAGACCCTGGCGAAACTGACTGAAGCCACGGACTGTTTTTCCCGGGAGCAGGTGGCGTTTGTCATGGAACTGGGAGACCTGATTGATTCCGCCCCGGATCTCGAAACCGAGCTGGGCTATGTTCGGCAGGTCAACCGGCAGTTTGCCAGCCAGGCGAAAAACCGGCACTATGTTCTGGGCAATCATTGTGTGGAACGACTCACGAAAGAAGAGTTCCTGACGGAAGTCGGGCAGCCGGAATCGTATTATTCATTTGACCAGAATGGCTTTCATTTCGTGGTTCTGGATGCCTGTTTCCGCCCGGACGGCGTTCCTTATGGACGCAAGAATTCAAAGTGGACCGAAGCCCTGATTCCGCCGCAGGAAGTGGACTGGCTCAAGCAGGATCTGAAAGCGACTGAACTGCCGGTGATTGTGTTCGCCCACCAGCGGCTGGACGTCAACACCCATTACGCCCCCCGGAATGTGGCGGAAGTCCGCGACGTTCTGGAATCCTCCCGAAAAGTCAGGGCTGTTTTTCAAGGGCACAGCCATGCCAATGATTACCGGGAGATCAACGGCATCCATTACTGCACGCTGGTGGCGATGATTGAAGGGAGCGCCCCGGAGCAAAACGGGTATTCCGTGCTCTCCATCGATGCTGGCGGAAACCTGCGGCTGGCCGGCTTCCGTCAGCAGAAATCCCGCGACTGGACTCAGGCGACGAAGTGATGCCGGTGCGGATGCCGGTTGTGTGGTGTGAAGGAACTGCGAAGTGAGTCGAAATGATCGTCGTCTGTATGCGGTTTTAACAGGGGATCTGGTCAAATCGACAGATCTCCCGGCCAGGGAGCTTGATCGTGTACGCAACCATTTTCTGAAGCGTATCAATGCTGTGAAAACCTGGGACAAAGGGCTCGTTGCGGGGAATGCCGAGTTTGTTCAGGGTGATGCCTGGCAACTGGCGCTGACGATTCCAGGGCGGGCGCTGCGAGTCGCGATATTCTTACGTGCCACGTGAAAAGCGTTTGAAATGGAATCATTCGCAGGGAAACAACTTGACACCCGACTGGCCATTGGATTGGGGACGGTTGAACAGATTTCCAGAAAGCGGGTGTCGCTTTCATCAGGAGAGGCATTTGTAGTTTCAGGTCGGGCGCTTGATTCTCTGAAATCGACACGCCTGACAATTCAGGTTGCGGATTCGCGGGATCCGTTCGCGGCATGGCTTCCATCGATCGGCGGGTTGTGTGATGCGCTCATTCGGCCATGGTCCCGCCGACAGGCACAAATTGTTGCCTGTGCAATCCTGCCAGAGAATCTCACACATGAAGAGATTGCCCGGAAGCTTGACCCTCCGGTCTCCAAACAGACCGTGAGCAAGGTTCTCCGGAGTGCCAGGTGGAATGCTCTGGAGCGTGCCGTGATTCAATTCGAGGAAACTGTCTGGGCACGTGTGGTGTCTGAATCGTGAAGGAAGGGTGGTTTCTGCAGCACCGTTTCCACATTTGCGATCGTGCCGCGAGGGCGGTGTGTGCAAGATGCGATTCCGACAGCCGATGAGAGACGGCTGGGCAAAGACAGCCAGAAATGGTTGTCTGTCGGGGGGGACACGAGCCATCCATTACGGGCGACATGATGAAAGACACGTTCGCGTTGCTGCTGGTGGCCCACCTGCTTTCCGACTTCGTTTTCCAGACCGACTGGATCGCATCACGTAAGAAACAGCTTTGGGGATTGTTGCTGCACGTTGCGATTGTGGCTGTCGCAACGGGGGTTCTGATCGGTCACTGGAGCTCTCCACTGCTTTGGATTGTCGTCGCCACTCATTTTCTGATCGACTGGATGAAAACGTTGTTGCCAGTTCGCCTGTGGTCCCTGCTGGCTGACCAGGCGCTGCATCTGGCCGTTCTGATGGCTGGAGCCATGATTTATCCGGATGCGGCTCAGACCGGGTACTGGTTCGCCATGCTGACTCCATCCCAGCAGATCCTGGCCATGAAGATCGTGGTGGTCATCGGTGGGATCGTGTTGTCACTGAATACTGGCGGAATTGTTGTTGCTCAATTCGTCAAACCGCTGCTGACAGACATCGAACTCAGCCGCATGGAAGGAATTCCCAATGGAGGAAAGGTGATCGGTCTGCTGGAGCGATCGCTGGTCATGTTGCTGATGTGGATCAATCAGCCTGCGGGAATTGGTTTTCTGGTCACCGCCAAATCGATCCTGCGATTTGGTGACATCAAGGAGTCGCACCAGCGCAAGCAGACAGAATATGTCATTATCGGCACCTTCCTGAGCTTTGGATGGGCGATCCTGTCATTCACGCTTCTGCAATCTGCCCTGCAGCTTTGGTAGAAAAGGAGGTATTCTTGCCGTGGGCGATCATTCCACGCGGGGACAGGAATGGTCACTCAGGCAGGCATCGGCCTTCAGTCTTCGGCCGCCATTTCCCGCAGCACGTCTGTCAGAATCGCACAGCCGCGATCCACTTCTGCTTCCGTGATGTTCAGCGCCGGCAGCAGTCGCACCACGGTGTCGTGCGTGGCATTGATCAGCAGTCCCCGGTCCAGACATTTCTTCACGGCCGGGGTCGCTTCGATCGACAGGTCCAGCCCGATCATCATGCCGCAGACGCGAATCTCTTCAATGATCGACAGTTCCGACTGCAGCTGCTCAAAGCAGGTGCGAAACCGGTTCGACATGGTCAGGCTCTGCTTCAGCAGGCCTTCCGCTTCGATCGTTTCGACCGTTGCCAGTCCGGCCGCCATCGCCAGCGGGTTGCCTCCAAACGTGCTGGCATGCAGTCCCGGCCGCAGGCTGGGAGCAATTTCGTCCTGACACAGAAAGGCACCGCAGGCGACCCCGGCGGCGATCCCTTTGGCCATGGTGATGATGTCCGGCTGCACGCCGAATGTCTGGTATCCGAACCAGTTGCCGGTGCGTCCCATGCCGGTCTGCACTTCATCGAAGATCAGCACCAGACCATTTTCGTCGCACAGTTCGCGAAGTCCTTCGAGAAATCCCGGGGCCGGCAGATTCATCCCCCCTTCGCCTTGAACCGGTTCGATCAGAATCGCGGCCGTTTCGGCATCGATCAGTTTGCGGACGGCCTCGAGATCGTTCTGGGGCGCATATTCGAAGCCGGGGACGAGCGGGCCGAAGCCGTCGTGATATTTCGGCTGGGCGGTGGCGGTCACGGCGGCAAAGGTCCGGCCATGAAAACCGTTGTAAAACGTGATGATCTTGTGCTTTTCTTTCGGCGTGTGCAGGCGGGCGAGTTTGATGGCCCCTTCAATGGCTTCCGCGCCGCTGTTGCAGAAAAACGCCTTGCCGAACCCGCGCGTGCTCAAGGCTTCCGCGAAGCGTCCCTGTGGTTCGGTGTGCCAGGTGTTCGGAACATGAATCAGCTGCCCGACCTGTTCGCGCACGGCCTGAATGACCCGCTCCGGGGAGTAGCCGAGAATGTTGCAGCCCCAGCCTGGAAAGAGATCGAGATATTCCTTGCCTTCGGCGTCCCAGACCCGGGAGCCTTCTCCCCGCACCAGGCTGATGGGATAACGCCGGTAATTGGGGATGACGTACTTTTCGAACAGCTCGATTGTCTGGGCACTGCTGAGAGAAGAATCCGACATGAGAGTTTCCGGGGCAAAAGGCTGCAGAAAAGAGAAGGCTAAGAACCCCTCACAACACCTTCCGTGATCCGCTCGCGGAAAGGAAATTCTCATGATGTGAGAGGTTTTGTTCGCGGCTCTAAAAATCAGGGTGGGCCAGGGGACGGCAGGTTGGGAATCGCTCCCTGTCGGGGATCTGGAAGAGCAGAGGGCCCGGCTCGAAAGCCACCTGCTTCTCAACGGACGATTTCTGTGCCGACTCCTTTGTCGGAATAGATTTCCAGCAGCAGGGAGTGGGGAATGTTGGCATCGATGATATGAATCTTTTCGACGCCGACATCCAGAGCTTCCAGAGCCGCTTCGACTTTGGGCACCATGCCTGCGGCAATCGTGCCATCCGCGATCAGTTCCCGGCAGCGCTCCACCGTCAGGTGCGGCACCAGCGACGACGGATCATGCCTGTCGAGAAAGATCCCCGGCACATCACTCAGAAAGACCAGCTTCTCGGCTCCCATCAGCTTGGCGACCGCCGCCGCCGCTGTGTCGGCATTGACGTTCAATGGGATGCCTTCGTGGTCCAGGGCGATGGACGGCAGAACCGGAATGACTCCTCCCCGACAGACGGCCTGCAGAATTTCGCAATGAACTGTCGTCACCGCTCCGACACGTCCCAGGTCGATCGGGTTCCCATGTTCATCCGGCAGGGTGAGTCGTTCGCCCTGCAGAACGTTTTCTGTCCCCAGGTGCAGTCCGATGGCTCGTCCCCCCTGCGTGCAGAGCTGATCGACCAGTGATTCACAGAGATCCTGGGTGAGCACCCGCGTGGCGATTTTCAGAGTTTCGGGATCGGTGTAACGGCGCCCCTGAACGAAGCGGGGTTCAATCCCTGATTCCGCCATGGCCCGGCTGATGGCTTTGCCGCCGCCATGGACCAGAATCGGCCGCATCCCGACAGCTTCCATGAAGACCACATCGGCCAGGCAGCGGGTGACCGACTCCGGGTCATCCAGCGCACTTCCCCCCAGTTTGATGACCACGTAGCGGTCGCGAAAGCGGCGAATCCACTCCAGCGCTTCCACGAGAACATTCACTTTGCTCAGCGCGTCATTCACCAGGGGTCCTTCTGGAACAGTTCCGTCAAGTGTGAAAAGCCGCCATTCTAGATGGGGGGGACTGCCTGTCAAACTGCGTCCGCCCCCTTTCGGAGAACAGAGAATCGCCCCGGGGAATCGCCCCGGTCAAAGGAAGCCGACCCGCGTCGGGAGATTCCGGCTGCGTCTGGAGCCTGCAGCCTGAACCGGGTTTGCGAGCCCTGCCGGCGTCTGCCGGGCGGCGCGTTGCGACTGCATATCTGTGCAGCTATTCTCGTGAGACATCCCAGTGGGAATGTGACGGCATTGCGTCTCAGGAAACAGAAGTCAAGACCGTCGGACTGTTGTCGGCGGCCGGGGATCGAACCAGGGGACAGAGCATGGACCATGTGAACGGAAGCCTGAACCGCAAGTTGAAAATGGGGCTGGTCGGCGGCGGCCAGGGATCATTTATCGGGCGGGTTCATAATATTGCGGCGATCCTTGACAACCGGGCCGAACTGGTCGCCGGGGCTCTCTCGTCGACGCCCGAAAAATCACGGGCTTCCGCTCCGTTTTACGATATTTCTCCGGAACGGGCTTATGGCAGCTATGAGGAGATGCTCGATCAGGAATTGAAACGCCCGGAAGGGGACCGGATCGATTTTGTCACGGTCGCCACCCCGAACCATATGCACTTTCCGGTTGCCAAAGCTGCTGCAGAACGGGGATTCAATGTCGTCTGTGACAAGCCGCTGACGCTGGATCTGGCGGAAGCCGAAGAACTGGCCCGGATTGTGGAAGCCCAGAAGATTGTCTTCGCGGTGACGCACAATTACACCGGCTATCCCCTGGTCCGACAGGCCCGGGAAATGATTCAGGCCGGAGATCTGGGCGAAATTCAGGCGGTGCGCGCCAGTTACATTCAAGGCTGGCTGCGGACAAAGCTGGAAGACTCGGATCAGAAGCAGGCGGCCTGGCGGACCGATCCCAGAAAGTCCGGCGCTGCCGGAGCCTTTGGCGACATCGCCACGCATGCTTACAACCTGGTTCGCTACACCACCGGGCTGCTGCCGGCCCAGGTCTCCTGCACGCTGAAAACCTTTGAGCCGGGGCGAAAGCTCGATGATTACGGACTGGCCGTGATTCAGTTCCAGAATGGTGGACTGGGAACCGTGACTGCCAGCCAGATTTCCCATGGACGCGAGAACGACCTGTCGATCGAGATCGACGGCACCCTGGCTTCGATCTCGTGGCGGCAGGAAGAGCCGAATCACATGCTGGTGCGCCGCAATGGCGAACCCTGGCAGGTTTACACCCGCAATCCCGGGGCTCCCTATCAGACTCCGCTGGCGACGGCCTCGTCCCGTTTGCCGGCAGGCCATCCGGAAGCATTTTTCGAAGCCTTTGCGAATGTCTATCGCTTCGCCTATGACGCCATGATTCGTCGCGCGGCGGGGGAATCTTTCGAGATGCGTGAGACGATTTATCCCAACGTCTACGATGGCATTGACGGCATGAACTTCATTCAGCAGTGCGTGGCCAGCAGCCACGAGAATTCGGCCTGGCTGCCCCTCAGTCATGCGGCCTGCCGCAAGTAGAGGCATTGGCTCTGACCTGAGGCCACGCGCAGCGTGCCTGTTTCTTGCTGAAACGGTGCTCGCCGCGTGCGGAACGCGGCCCCTGCAGGAGCAGGACGCTCCAACCGGCATCTGCCTGGCATTCGAAGGAACCTGTTCATGTCCGCCCGTCCGGAAGATCCGTTTGACTCAGAAAATCCTGAACCGGATTCGACTGTGCATGGTCAGGTCCGGCACCATCAGCTGACGGCACGGGTTCCTGATTTCATCGGCCCTGGCGTTTTCGCCAACGGCGTGATGATTCTGGCCGGACCGTTTGAGCTGGTGCTCGATTTCGTTCTGCGACTGGGAGAACAGCAGAAGATCGTGTCCCGGGTCGTTTTGCCGGGCCCGGTCGGTCAGCAGTTCCTGCATGCGCTGCGCGACAACATCATGAACTTCGAGAGCCGGTTCGGGCCGCTGCCGGTGGCTCCGCGCCCCTTGAACGGAATCGATGAAGACGATCTGCCGTTCGCCCCGCCCCCGCAGGGGGAACCTGGTCCCGGGCAGACAGATGCGGGGAATGCAGGCGTTCCGAAGGAAATGCCGCCAGAGCATCCTGAAAATCGTCCGGTCGAACCTGTGCAGCCGCAGATCGATCAGATCTATGACGATCTCAAACTGCCGGATTCGATGCTGAGCGGCCGCTATGCCAACGCCGTGCTGATCCGGCATTCCAATACCGAGTTCTGCTTCGACTTCATCACCAATATCTATCCCCGATCCGCGGTTTCGGCCCGGGTGTTGATCTCGGCTCCGCACATTGCACCTTTTGTCCGGTCGCTGGCTCGTTCCGTGTCCCCGCCTGAGAATCTTCCTCCGGCCGGGATGTGATTCCCCTGGCAGGATGCCGGTTGGGTCCATCGGACATTTGCGTGGGTGAGAATTTTTCCGGGGGTCGGTAGAACGTATGTTTTTGGCAGGAGTATCCGTCGATGCAGGAGACTGAGTTCTATCAGCAGGTGCTGGGGCTGGTTGCT
>Ga0182738_1004897_pt1 | contig 14553 bp, 17 predicted proteins | sample eDN5th30CBELigMG_FD_128876 | JGI IMG/M metagenome (GOLD analysis project Ga0182738, IMG submission 128876) | Enriched Miracle-Growth compost microbial communities from Emeryville, California, USA - eDNA 5th pass 30_C BE-Lig MG (version 2)... ... | reverse complement strand
TTAATTATGGTTTTTCAGAAATAAAAGATATATTTCGCGATTTGATAAAAATAATGAAAATGGGTGAAATGTCAATGGAAGATGAAATTTCTTGATTTATTTTCGAAGGAGAGGGTAATTAAAGGGGAGTTTAGAACCACTCTCAGACCTATTTGGATCTGCGATCTCGATCATTTTAGATGCTATTTTAAATTTTATCTGGAGTGATTTTACATGGCGAGCGAATTAGTTCAAATTCTTTTAAATACTCTTGAGCCCGACACGCTTGTTGTCAAGAACAGCCAAATTCAGTTGGAGAAACTCGAGCCAAATGCCGAATTCCCTTTAGTTTTAGGACAAATTATTTGTGAGTCTCAGAATCACCCAAAACAATTGGATTTGATCTCTGTGACAACCCTTGCTCGAGCTTTGAGGCACTATTACAAGTACTGAGGTTTTGAGATTGTAGGATTTAGCTTTTTAGGGTTCACAATGAAGAAGTTCAGGCCCAAATTTGCGAGATGCTGATGAAACTTTTGGAAGTAGTCGGCAATCTTAAAGTAAAAATTGTGTATGTGGTTTTATCGTGAATAATAAAGGTGGTCAATGAGGTTATCCGCATCTTCCAGAGAATAGTCATGCTAGAGTACCCAAACAGCATTGCTTTCAAGGTGATCCTGTCTAATTTTACTGAGGAGAATTTGATAAACCTTGGCAAATTTTCACCTTTTCGCAAGTTTGTATATATGAAGCTCTACTACAAATGCATTCGAGGAATACATGCCGAGATTCGAACTCCCGAGCAGCTTGCTGAATTTAGAGGTCAAATTGATAGCCTCACCAGCCAGCCTCTGATTGCGTTGATGCGTCAGCTTTTTAATGATCTGTCTATGCTCGAAGTGGAGCTCGAAAAGGTCCAAAATCAAGATCCTTCAACCTTTGAATCAGTGATCAGCGATTTGTTTAGCAGATTTACTCAAAGTTACTTTTTCGAGTCTGCAAGATATATTTTCAAAATCTACTCATTCTACAACCTCACCTCAAAATATTCCGCTCTTGGAGATTTCAACGTTGTCGTTTTAGCCCGACATTTCCACAAAATATGTAAGTCTCCCTGTGTCTTTGGATAATAATTAATATTTCCATTCAGATAAGTTGATATCAGGATTGTTGATAAACTCTGGATTGCTAAACAAATTGGAGAGTAGCCAAGAATTAGAGAATATTTTGAAATTGCTTTATGTGACAGAAAAGCACTTGATGAAATCTGTTGAGCAAAGAATTTTGAAAGTTGAAGACGTGGAAGTGATATTTGAGCATTTTATTTCAATTTATTTTGCTAACAATGACCAACTTCTGTTTTATGGCGAGAAATTCGTAAACTATAACCAGCTGAATGACGTGAAGTACTTGACAATGGTGTGCGAAACCCGAATTTACTCTGAAATGAAATTCCGTGAAGAAAAATTGCTTACCAATTGTATCAACACCATTTCTTGTATTCTTGTCAATTTCGGCTTTTCAACGGATGATTTAATCGATTTAAATGAGAAGTCACAGAAAGATGGCGAGTTTATCCAAAAGATGTTTGTCTCTCGTTTGGAGATGATTTTGAAAAAAATTATCGACCAAGTGTTGATAATTGATGTGAAGGACTTGTACACCTTGAAAACCGATCCCGAGGAATATTTTGCAACAATCAACAGAGATCTCGACGAGGAATATTACTTGAGAGTAAGGTTGTGGGATTTATAAGAAATAATTTTTCGCAGGAATCAGCAAAAGCATTATTAAAGCATATCTATGATAATATTGGAGAAGATATAATTGTCAATTTGGCTCAACAAGTGTTGAATGAAATGACCAACTTTTCTATTGAGAATGTGAGAGAATATCGACAAGTTTTAAGGAGAGAATCAAATTATTATATAATGAACAGACTTTATGGACTTGTGAAGAATGATATTGATTATGAAGCAATGATTTTGGAGCTTGCCAAAGTTGATTTCCAAGTTCAAGATAGCAAGTAATTTGATAAACTTAATGTGGTTATAAAGATTTTAGCTACGATATCGTGAAAATCCAATTATTACAGATCATCAAGAATTATGTACAAAAGGCTTATACATATACTTTAGGTGGCGAGTTTAGCAAAGTTGTTTTTGAATTGGTCTACAATTTGATTTCCCAAAAATCAACATCAAATACCTGCATGATTTTGTTGGCTTTGGGAATTCTTTTGAAGCTGATTGAAATCAACACCAGTTTTGTGGCTTTAATTCCTGAGATTGCTGAACCAATTTTCCACCTGTGCAAAGAGATATCAAATGTCGAGTCAAAATTGACAATCTTTGAATTTTTCGAATATTCAATTGTTGGAGATTTCCCACAATATTATGGAATTATTTGGGAAATTTGTGAAGACTCATATCAAAGCTGTAGAGACTCTTCAACTGACACAATAAATCTTAAAAGCAAAGTTATCAATATTCTGATTAAATTAATTGAAGTAATGAGAAGTGAATGAATGATTTCAATTAATTTTGAAATAATAGGTGACCGATGTTGAATACCAAAAGGTGCCTTTCATGATCAACATTCTCGAAGAATGTCTCCAAGAAGATGATTCTATCAACATGGGCTTACTTCAAGAGGTTGGATTCCATTTCTTTGGAAAGTTGATGATGAAGTTGAATCTTCAACAACTTTCAGAAGAGTCCATTCAAAAGATCGTGAGGTTAATTCAGATTGTGTGCAAAATATCTTTGGAAATATTTGACTTTATTCCACTGACTGTCATCATCCTTGAAAATTGTTTATTAGCTGAAATTGAAATTATAAATCAAGTTATTGGGCAGAATTTGAGTCAATTTATTCCAGTTTGGTTTACTGATTTGAAAGAAACATCTTTGAAATATTATTTCGATATGGTTGAGATTTATTTGAGGGTTGACAAAAAGAACAGAGCTGAATTTTCTCTCCATTTGCTTGAACAAGTAGAACTTGACACCTTTATTTTGATTTTTCTCAAATCATATTGTTTAGATATTGAATTACATGAAAGCAGGAACGGAAACAAACTTGGCTTTGTTGACTGGTCTTTTGAGAGTCCTGGGTCGACTCACTTTTGAAGATGTTGAAGCTTTGCATACGGTTTTGAATGCTTTGTCACCTAAACTGGAAGTTTCTGATTGCAAATACTCTTTGCTTTCGACTTTTTATGAATGGCTAAAGGATGAAACAGTGTATAGCAGTTATTACATCAAGAAGAGTTTTGTGTTTTATGCTTTTGCAATCTTGAGCTCATATATTAAAGAGCTTGAGGCAAATGAAGGAATCAATTTGAATCAGATGGCCTTGGCCAGCAACAATATTTTTGAGAATGACTTTAAAATGATTTTGCAAGTGTTTTGCAAATGTTTGAGTGAGTTATATGCCTACGACTCCAATCAATTGGAATTGGTTGAGCCTGAAATTCACCAAAACACAGAAGCTATGATGGAAGACGACTTGCACTTGAAAGTAAACGAATTCAACCTCAAGTCATTCAAGAACTTTAATAAAGTAAGAAATTTTTTCTGATGATTGCTCACCTCTGAAAATAGTTTGTTTTTGATGATCCAATGAGAAGATTCAATATTTATTCCCAAGTCAAAAATGTCCTTTCAACAAACCCCGTCATATTAAATGATCCCGATTGTAAATCAATTATCGAAAGAGAAGTCAATTTCTAATTAACCAATGTGTTGGTGCCTGAGATGCTTTAATTCATAATCAAACAAATATAAAAAATCATGTATCTTTATTGCATATCGAGGAGATATATATTTATTTATTGCTCTCTCTCTATACATACATCATTGAGTCCTGTAAAAGTTCAAACTAATGATGACAAAAAACATGATTTATTTGTAAAGTAAAAAAAAAAAAGTTCCATAAAATTGTTGTTGAACAACATCAGTCAATAGAATAATTGAAACTTATTTGGTCCCAGAGTCGTTAAGGAAATTTGAGAAAATCTAACGTAACATTGACTTTGTTATCTTTAAAATTTTAACTAATTTCCACGCAAGCATACGAGATGCCATCTGAAACAGTGAAAGTCATGGTGAGAGTGAGGCCCTTTAATGAAAGAGAGAAGGGCAAGGGTTTCTCCAATATTATTAGCACAGATACGAAGCTTATGCAAATTTCGCTGACTAATCCAAACAGCACAGAGACAGAAAAAGTGTTTTCTTATGACACTGTATTCTCACCTGACACTCAACAACAGACTATTTACGAAAAAGCTGCTTTTCAGTTGGTCGAATCGGTTTTGGAAGGCTATAATGGAACTATTTTTGCTTATGGGCAGACTGGCTGCGGTAAAACCTACACAATGATGGGTGCTCCGGAAAATGATAGCTTGAAAGGTATCATACCAAGAGCATTTGCGCATATTTTCGGGAATATTGAATCTTCTACTCAAAAGAACTTTTTGATCAGATGCTCATACATTGAAATTTACAATGAAGAGGTGCATGATTTGATTGGAACAGATGTCAAAGCCAAGCTTGAATTAAAGGAATCATCCGATAAAGGAGTCCACATAAAAAATTTGTCTATGCATATTGTAAAATCAATTGCTGACATTGAGAGACTGATGGTTCTTGGATTGAAGAATAGAAGTGTAGGTGAGACCTTGATGAATAAAGACTCGTCGAGATCCCATTCCGTGTTCACAATCTATATTGAATCAGCACAAACAGATGCCAAAGGAAATCAGAATATTACCCTCGGAAAGCTGAACCTTGTTGATCTCGCTGGTTCCGAAAGACAAAGCAAAACCCATGCAACTGGAGATCGTCTCAAGGAGGCGAATAAAATTAATTTGTCGTTATCAGCACTCGGTAACGTTATATCTGCACTTGTGGATGGAAAAAGTTCGCATATTCCATATCGTGATTCCAAATTGACAAGGCTTTTGCAGGACTCGCTGGGAGGAAACACCAAGACTGTCATGATCGCAAATGTGTCTGCAGCTAGTGATAGTTATGATGAGACTCTGGGCACTCTTCGTTATGCTAGCAGAGCCAAGAATATCAAGAATCAGCCCAAGGTTAATCAGGATCCAAAGGATGCATTGCTTTTCGAGTATGCAGAAGAAATAAAGAGATTAAAAGCTCAGCTTGAAAATGCTGTGAGCATTACTCAGACAACTCTCACAGAAGAAGAAATGTATTTTACTGCTAAAAGAAGAAAGTTGAGAAACACCGAATCAGAGTATGAGGAAAAGATTAAGCAGAAAAATGACGAGATCCAAAATGAGCGAAAAAGACGTGAAGAATTAGAGGCTAGACTGTCATCTATGCAAAGCCAACTTGTCATTGGAGGGGCCGCAGGAGATAATAAAAGTAGTAGCAGTGGCGAGCCTGAAGAGAAGAAGCAGTATCAAGAGATGCTTAAAAAGATGCAAGAACATCAACAAGAGCATGAGAATCTCTTGCAGGAAAAGCAAAAGAGAGAGGAAGAAGTCGCAGTGGCAGAGAAGAAATATGCAAGTTTGCAAGAAGAAGTTGAAGCTCAAAGGAGAATTATATCAACTTTAAAGAAGAAATACAAGGAAGCAACGAACGAAATCAAAGACTTGGAAAGAGAGCATGAATTAAACAAAGAAGAAATGCTTGACACAATTAGAGTTTTGGAAAAAGAAAACCAAATTAATCGAGCAATCATGGCATATATGGTCAGTCCTTCAGAATATGACAAGTTGAGAGGTGCAGCAAGATGGCGTGATGATAGAAATGAATATGTCGTTCCTCCTTTTGTTGTGAGAGCAAAACAAGTCAAATTCCCCAAAATCTCAAACGCTAAAGGCTTAGAAATGATAACAGAAGAATGGAGAAATCGAGATATTGAATTCCAAGATGAATATGAATATACTGAGCGAGAATCTCATTTTGATCACAGCATAATCAATCAACGAAGCAGACGTGAATCAAATGTTTATGATGAAACAAGCAGTAAAGTCTTTGAAAGAACTGCCAATGGAGCTCAAACTAACTTCTTCAAAAAAGCTCGACATAATACAAGCCTAGGTAATTGAGTTGATATTTTTGAATGATCTCATCAAAAATTTTTAGAAAAGCATGACTCAATGTTGACAGAATCGAAACCATCAAGGAAGCCAACACCTTCTCAAGCTCCATCCAAGAGTAGTTTGGAAAGCCAATTTAACTCTGTAAAGGACTCTGTTAACATGGCTTTGCAATCTGTGTACAAGATTCCTCCAAGAGTTCCAGTCGATTTTCTTCCAAAGAAAAAGCATCCCTACAGGAATGTGACGTTAGAGCCAATTAACATGAACCAAGCTTTAAGGAATGCTACAGCTGGAAATAGTATTGGTTCGACTTCCCAAGAAAGAAGAGAGTTGAATGATTCCAGTCTTGGTATGACTCAAAATTATAGCAACAATCGATGTAAGGTTTTTGTATCATAAAAGTGAAAATTAACCTTTATTTGCCAGCAGCTTATAAAAGACTAGCCACGATTGAAGGAAATTAGAAATACTCATTTTTTTAAATTGTTCTTTTATACCAGGATATTATAATTAATGATATTCTTTGATTCTCTTATGAATTTATTTTTTTCCTTTTTATATTTTTATACTCAATGAATTTGGATATAGATTTTTTATCCTTCTGTTTACTTGCTTTAAATAATAATTATTCTCCCAGAGCTTGATTAATAGCAGCCTGAGCTAAAGAAGCCATAACATCATATCCTGCAGCATTGGGGTGCAAGCAGTCATTTGTTAGTTCCTGTCTAAGGAGTCCATCAGCGCCAACAAGAGAGGAGAAATAATCTAAATAAATGAATCCCCATTTTTCGCAGAAGTGTTGGATCCAAGCGTTCATGAAGTTGATCTGTTCAGGTGGGCGAACAGCAACAACGGGACCACAAACAGGAGTAATTGAAGCGATGATCGGTTTAAAGCCATGAACTTTTGAAACTTCAGCCATAGTTTGCAAGTTTGCTTGGATTGTGGTTAAATTGGTTTGTAAAGCAATGTCATTTGTTCCACCAAGGATAACAGTGACGTTTGGCTGGAGGTTGACAACATCCTCCCGGAATCTCACCAGCATCTGAGGAGTAATTTGACCACCAATGCCACGATTAACATAAGGTTTATCTGGGAACCAATGTGAAATATTCCATCCATCAGTTATAGAATCTCCCATAAATATGACTTGATTTGAGCCTGCTGGAAGCTTTGATAACTCAGCATCTGATGCAGCATAACGAGCTAAATTAGCCCAATCTGGGTCTCCCAAGGATTGTGGAATTGGAAGTATGAGAGGCGAAAGTGAAGGAAGTTGGATATCTTGAAGAGGATATTTTTGAAGATTTGCCATTATGGTATCAGCATCTATGGGACTTTGATGAGAGGAGGGAGTAATTTCATTGAGAGGTTTTCCAAGGAAGGCGTTGACTTCTGCATTGAGAGTCAGAATTTTTAGAGCAAAAAAGAACCAAAAAAGTTTCCAGCTTGACATCCTGCGACAAAGATAAATTTGAAAAAGAATAGATTATTAAAAATGGTAAGACGAGAGTTTAAATAACGTGGAGTCTTGAATAATATTTTATTCTTGACCTTGGGGTAAAATTGCTTTTTTAACCAATTAAATCTTGATTCTGGGAAGCTTGGATGCCTTTTTGACTCTCTTTTTTGACAAAGGCATCAAGTTCAAATTGATCGAGAGAAAACAAATTCGCATATTGCTTGAAGTTGATAGATTTTATGAAAATGGACTGGGGAAATTTTTTATTTTGGAGATAGATGGGATAAAAATAAAATTTGATTTTCTTTTAATTAATATTATTTACTCATCAAAGTCTCTATTTTTCTAAGGATACAAAACCTAAAATCTGAAATCAATCCAAGCAATTTTCTTTCGTTGGTAGTTTCGGATTCCCCGTTCTCCCTTGGATAAAAGCCAGCCTTCTATATGAATGTTTTAAGAGACCTCTGGATTCTTGATTCGAGAACACATGTCAATGAAAAATTTAGTGCAAAACTTCCTTTTTTATAGTCAGGTAACAGGCACTCCGTCAGTCAAGTCAGAGACTCTGAAGAAACTTTCTCGAGCGATGGCTCTCAAGAAGCATCACGAGAATACAGAAAAATTACCTGAATCAACTCTCAGTCTCATCAGATGGGAATTCGAAGAAATTCTATATTCTTCTGAATTCTGTTCATTCAAGCTTTGAATTTGAAAAAAATTATTTGACTTAAAATACTTGTGGAGCTAGAATTTGAAAGGTTTCCTCTCCTGAATAACAAAATATCTTGAAACTTCCAAGAGCTTGAACTCTTTCGAATATTTTCAATACAATTTTTTATTTCGACAGTGAAGAGGAGTCTATTTTTGTTGGTCTTTAATTTCGATTATTACTCTAAACTAACTGCTTTCAACTTCACCCTTGAAAAATATTTGAGTTTTTTCTTCCTGAAACTCAGGTCTTTCGAATCTTAGTTGATTCATAATTTTTCTTTATTAATTATTAATTAAGTTATTTAGAAGATATAATTGAATTAATGAAATATCTCTAGTTTTTGAGGGCTTTTTGGATTGCAAGATCAACGAGAGGAGACATGAGAGCATATCCAGCTTTATTGGGATGCAAACAATCAGTACTTTTGTTCCGCGGTAAGAGTTGATTCTTGTCAGCCAAGGCAGAGTAGAAATCAATGTAAATTGCTTGATTTTCTTGAGCATAATTCTTGAGCCAGCTATTGTAAGCAAGAATCTTGGGTTTCATCCAGACTTTACTGCCACAAACAGGAGGTAACGAGGAGAGGATAACATGAATGCCGTGTTGATGAGCAAGTTTAACCATGGATTTTATATTCTCTGTCATAGTACTTAACGAGACTTTTGTGATAATATCATTATGGCCAACAAGAATGACTACAGCTTTTGGTTGATGATTGATAACGTCTGGAACAAATCTTTTTAGGACTTGAGAAGAGGTTTGACCAGCAATTCCTTTATCAAGGTAGTTTTTACCAGGGAAAAAGACACCATTTTTAGGCCACCACTGGATGATAGAGGCTCCCATGAAAACAACTTGAGGATTACTGTTTTCGTCGGAGGTTTCTGTAAAAGCAGAAATGAAGCAAAGGGCAGCAATCACAAATAACACTCTGAAATTTATCATGAGTAGCTATTAAGAAAATAATTATAATTATTTAGCTCTGAGAAGCTTATTTATTGTATCAAAAAATTTTTTAATTTTTTTAATTTCACCAAAAAATATTTTGCCTTCTTTCTTAATGCAACTGCAATAGATGAAAGAGTAGGGACTTGAAATGCCCGAATTTCTAAAGAAATTGAAAGGTAGGCTGAGTTCAAAGAGTTTTGAATGAGACTTTGATAGAATATTCTAAAATATCTCGCGAAGCATATCATAGTTATTTGAGTTTAGATAAATATTACGAATTAATTAGATTTGGATGCCTTCAGCCTTCTTGATGGCTTCCAAAATAGGAGTAGACATGATAGCATAACCATCTTTATTGGGGTGTAAGCAATCGATAGTTAAATTTTGTCTGAATAATCCATCAGGGCCAATTAAAGGACTGTAGACATCAACAAAAACGACTCCAGCTTGTTCAGCATAGCTCTTGAGCCAGGCATTATAAGCCATGATCCTTTCAGGTGGTCTCTCAGCAACAACAGCTCCGCAAACTGGAGTCAAGCTTGCCAAGACAACTTTGATTTTGTTTGCCAAGGCCAAATCAGTCATTGACATGGCATTATTGGCCATATTTTCCAGGGTCAAGTTGGCAGCAATATCATTTGATCCACAGAGGATAAGGATAACTTTGGGTTGGAGATTGATGGCATCAGGGCGGAGTCTCACCAAGTTTTGAGCAGTGATTTGTCCAGCAATACCTCTATTAACGTAAGGCTTTCCAGGGAAGAAATCACCATTCTTGGTCCAGTAGTCAATAACAGAAGCACCCATGAAGATAACTTCATTAGATCCAGCTGGAAGTTTTTCAAGTTCAGCGTCAGAATCTCTATATCGTGCAAGATCAGCCCAATCTTGATCAGCACGAGGTGTCTTGGGTCTGAGAGTTAAAGTAGCAGCGAAAGTCAATCCGCATACGATAAACAAAAGAAGAGACTTGCCTTGAAACATGAAAGTCAATCTCTGCAAACAAAATTTAAAAATCAATTAGTCAAAAGCTTTGTGAATTTCCAATACTAATTGGAGATTTGTTTACTTGCTTGCTTGTGACTAAATAAATAGCCCAACAAAAGAAATTTGAAATTCTCAAAGAGTTGAGAGCAAAAAGATCAGAAGAGTCAAGTTTTCTAGGAGATTTTCTCCTTGACCTCGTCCATCAATTTTCTCAATAACTGAAAAGTTTATTTTGTTTTGGAGTGAATTTAGAACAAAAATTCTATATCTTGGGAAGATATTTGAAGAGAGGAGTGCAGATGTTGATGATGATGAATTTATTTCTTTTGAGATTGGATACTAAAAATAATCAAATTGAGAGAAAAAATAAAACGAGAATTGTATTAAATTAAAGTGAAGAGAGTGAGTTGAGAATTAAGGATATTTTGATTGAAGAGTGTTTTTGTTGTACAAATGAAAAGCATCCTGGTTTAATTTCCAAATAAAATTAATAAATTCTCATACCTACATAATGGCTCAACGCCGAGAAAATGAACAGTATAAGAGGATCAAACTATTAGGTGAGGGGTCTTTTGGAAAAGTGTATTTGGTGCAAGGAAGCAATGATGGTTCTTTTTATGTGATCAAGCAATTCAGTTTGAATGAGATGGATGAAAAACAGACTCAGAATACTTTAGTTGAGGTGCAAGTATTAAAGACCCTACAACACCCATACATTATTCGTTTTAATGAAGTATACAAGACAAAAAAGGGACGGTTGTGCATTGTAATGGAGCATGCGGAAGGTAAGGACCTGAAATTTTTAAAAAGGCTAAATAATTTAAGGAGGAGACCTTGCAAAAGCGATAGAAGCTCAACAAGGGCAATATTTCATGGAGGATCAAATTCTTGAATGGTTTATTCAAATCTGCCAAGCTCTCAAGTGCGTTCATGATTCAAAAATTCTCCATAGAGATTTGAAAACTCAAAATATCTTTTTAACCAAAGATCGCACAGCAAAGCTCGGAGATTTTGGCATAGCTCGTATCTTTACAACAACTCGTCAAGAAGCAAAAACTATGGCAGGAACTCCAATCAATCTATCTCCTGAAATTGTCAATGGCAAAGAGTATAGTTATCAATCTGACATTTGGTCACTTGGGGTTGTCTTGTATGAATTGTGTGCTCTGAAGCCTCCTTTTACAGCAAATGGATTTGCGGGATTGGCTGTAAAAATTATCAAAGGGCAATTTCTTCCAATCCCTGGCCATTATTCAAGAGAGCTCCAAAATTTGGTTGGGATGTTGTTGAGAGTAAATCCAGCAAAAAGACCATCTGCAGCTGAGATTTTGAACATGTCTTTTGTCTCTGGAAAAATGAAGGAATTTCAAGAATTAAGAAAGGTTGGTCATACTCATACTCAGAGTAGTCAGGTGGTAACATTCTTTTTTTCAAAGAGAGTTCTTTAAAAAAATATCCAGGAGTATTATTCTGAGATGCATTCGACATATGGAGGCACGATCAGAAAACCAGATATATCTAATCGCAATCATCAGCATCAAAAGTCATTGTATAACGAAACGAGACGAAGGCAGACTTCATCGAGAATCACTCCCGAGCCTTTTCCTATCCTTCCCCCAATAAGTCAGTTTTCAGGAGGATACAACCCTCAACAAATCAACCAGCAATATATGAATAAATTAAAGCAATCCCATTTATCTTCCGGAAATGGAGGTGAATCCTTCTCACAGACAAATCAAAATTTTACTCAGTACGGACCATCAAAGAATATGGATTTTATCTATGACTCTGAGTGGGACTATGTTCATGATGGGCATAGAACTCTCAAGAAAAAGCTTGACCATTCAAACTTGATTGGATATAGATTTCCAGAGCCATCTGAGTCCCAAAGGGAAGTGAAGGAAACTGATTTATCAGCAGCACAATGGAAACATCTTGCTACAAAAGGACATATGAAAGAGCCCGTGCGTTCTGGAAGTGTGTTCAAAAAGATGGCTGCTGATCTGAACAGTGGAGTTTCAACATCAGTCGAAATGAAGGCTGGCAGAGTTGCAAAGCAGCTTCAGAGCCAGGAATCAAGCTTGAATACGCTGAATGTTTCTAACGATAAAATTTTGGATCCAAATGATAGTCATGCTCGTTTGAACAAGAGATTAGCAAACTTATCACCAGAAAAAAGTCGACCTGGTCTCAAAACTCAAGGAAATAAAAAGATCCTAGACGATGAGACTACCTCATATGCAAAGAAACATGGAACAAGTACTCCAGTTCCAGACGATGGCAAAGCAGAGGCAAAGCCTGTTGAAGAGAATTATACTTCAAAGAAGCCAAAACGAACAGAACAACCACGAAAAGATATGTATGTTGACATCGCAAAAAGACGAGTAATTTTGGGAAATGATGTTAGTCTTATTTTGAAAAAAAATAGAAAGCTAGAATGATGAATAAAGAAGCAAGTATAGAAGTTGAACCAAGTATTGAGAGTCCTCAAAAAGTGGAATCACAACAATTGAAAGAAAATGATAAATCAAGTTTTCTCGAGCCACCAAAAAGAAGAAATTTAAGGAGTCGAAGCAAATCTGACAAAAAGAAAATGAGCGGGCGTAAGTTCTTTGTGAGGAGGTTTGTCGATTTATTCCTTCATTTAGTCGGAAAAACTGAACCTGATGAATCAAGAGACGTGGGTGAATATTTTGAAAATAAACAGATACCTCTAATTAAAGGTTTTATTCAGGAAGAAATTAGTATAACAAAATCTTGATGTTTAGGATCCGAGAGTAAAAAAGATATTTCAATTGATCCTGAAAGTTTAACTCCAAACATTGCACGCAAAAAAGCTCCAGAAGGCGGTGGTTCGTTCAAAGAAGTCATTATTTTGGTTTTTGATATTATTAACTCCAGGTAGGGAAGAACAAGACCAAAGAGAACAGCTGTAAATAAAGAGTTATTGGTGATTCAGAATAGAATGACGAAAGAAGACTTTGAAATGGATAGCTTTCGAGACAGTGCTGGACAATCAACAAACAATACTGGTAAATCAATTGGCAAAAATGAATTTTTGTCTAAAAGAGGATAGCAGCAAATCATAATTTGAGTCACGAAATTAGCATGAGTGTGAGAAAGAAAGAAATCACTGATGAACAATTAACGAAAGGAAATACCATTGTTCGGGGAGTGATGGATGCTGTGAATAAAGTGGTAATGAACTGAGAACTGTTTTGTGTGGAGTAATCTAACTTGTCCCCCTCTAGATGGCCGAAATGGACTCGACAAGCTCACTTCATAAGAAACCGACACCAGCATTGACAAAAAATCCAAGTCGAAAAGAAAGTCCCGTAATTTTTACAATGACATAAAGAGATTTCATCACAGATATTAGGATATTCATTTGATGCAAGAAAAATCAAAACAACAACAGCCAACTTATAATAGAAGAAAACATACTTCTGCACTGGTTGGAAATGAAGCAAAGTTTCGATAATTACAGTATTTACCACCAAGTTTATATTGCACATCCAGCTTATATAATTTAACATTGCATTGTACTATTATTGATGATTTGGTATTTTATACTTTTATCTGTAGTTGGAAGCAACCATTTTTGTAACAATATATTTTTGTTTCTTAATTTAAATTGCAAATAAAAAAGTCTCCGCCCTGCATACAGTAAAAAAATCTTTAGAACATCTAAAACCTTGCAAAATTATTAATTTACTCTCGATGAAAATTGTGTTGCTTCTCATTTCGCTAGTCCTTTGCTCTTATGAATATACCATTGATTCATTCGAAGGTCAACCTTTCAAAGTTAAACCACCTTCTGGTAAAACTGAATTTTTTTATCTTTGTTAAGAGAACAGGAATGTATCAATTGGATGGTCTAAATCTCAATGAAGAAACCTTTGGAATGCATATTGTCTCCTATGGAGACTTTAATAATGATAAATAGTAAGTTCTTTTAAGACATGGAGTAATTTTTTAGTACAGATATTGTTCTTTTATCTGATGATCAAAAGACATTGAAGATTTATGTTTATTCTCATAGTATTTTGCTCAAGATATGCAATTAATCACATGAACTTTCTTAGAGAGTTATGGGTTCTTGATGTTTGACACTATACAGAATGATAGGCCAATAGAATCTGTGATACCAGCAGATTACAATTATGATGGATTACTTGATCTTTTATTGGTGTCAAAAGATGATGGCGGGATGGAATTAAAATATTACTTTGGACAGCATCATTCTTCTGGACCTGAGCCTTCTTCCTTTGAGAGATACTGGATGCTTTTAAATTCGCCTGATATTGAATATACTATTGATTCGAAATCTGTTCCTTTTTTGGTTGAGACTAATGGAGATCGATTGTAATTATTTTGTAATTT
>Ga0182738_1004895_pt1 | contig 14553 bp, 13 predicted proteins | sample eDN5th30CBELigMG_FD_128876 | JGI IMG/M metagenome (GOLD analysis project Ga0182738, IMG submission 128876) | Enriched Miracle-Growth compost microbial communities from Emeryville, California, USA - eDNA 5th pass 30_C BE-Lig MG (version 2)... ... | reverse complement strand
TCGGCGGTGAAGGCCCACAGACCCTTGCCCACTTCGGTGAAAGTGATGTTTTTCCCGGTCATATCGCCTTGCGATGCAAATGCCTTGGCCATGTCTCGTCTCCTGCCCTGATCTGGGTTGTTGTTCAGTGTGTTGCGTAAGGGTCGGCAAGTGCGGGCAGAACCTTGCCCACGCAATCGCCAAACCCGATTGTATACCCGTCGCCGTGGCAGGTGCCGCGCAGCGTCAGGGTGTCGTTGTCTTCGATGAAACTGCGGGTTTCGCCGGTGTTCAGCGTTAAGGGTTCCTTGCCGCCCCAGCTCAGTTCCAGCAGCGATCCGCGGCTGTCCTTTTCGGCGCCCGAGATCGTGCCCGACCCCAACAGATCCCCCACACGCATGGCACAGCCCGAAGTGGTGTGATGCGCCAGTTGTTGCGCGGCGGAATAATACATCACGCTGTAATTGGTGCGGGCGATGGTGGTGGCCGTGCTGGCCCCTTCGGGCAGGAGCGTCACGTCCAAGTCAATCTCGTAAAGCCCTGGCACGTCTTCGGCCAGATAGGACAACAGCGGCTTTTCGCGCGCGGGTGTCGCGGTGCGGAAGGGTTCCAGCGCCGCCTTGGTCACGATCCAGGGGCTGATGGTGGTGGCGGTCGCCTTGGCCTGAAACGGACCCAACGGCTGGTATTCCCACGCCTGAATGTCGCGCGCCGACCAGTCGTTCAACAGAACATAGCCAAAGATCATCTCCTCGGCCTCGGCCACGCTGACCGGCTTGCCAAACGTCGAAGGCTGACCGACGATGGCCCCGAATTCCAGCTCGATATCGAGCCGTTTGCAGGGTTCGAACCGCGGCGTCTCGTCATTGGGTCTCTTGAGTTGGCCCCACGGACGGTGAAAATCCGTACCCGAAACGACCACCGAAGATGCGCGCCCATTATAGCCGATGGGGATATGCAGCCAGTTCGGCGGCAACGCATTTTCCGGCCCGCGAAACATCGTGCCCACGTTCATCGCGTGGTTCTTGCCCGCGTAGAAATCGGTGTATTCGGCAACGGCAAAGGGCATGTGCATGGTGGCATCGGCCATCGGCACCAGCGCGGTTTTCAGAGACGCCTGCGTGGCCTCATCGGCCCCTGTGCCGAGCTTGTGCTGCAAACTCTCGCGAAACGCGGCCCAAACAGTAGCCCCCAACTCCATAAAGGCATTCCAGGACGGAGCCGCGAACACCGGAACATCCGCAGGAGCAATCACGCCGCTCATTTCCAGCGCAGTCACGTCAAGGATCATATCGCCGATGGCCACACCACAATGCGGGGCGGCACCGCCAATGGAAAAGACGCCATAGGGCAGGTTGTTCAGCGGGAAAGGCGATTGGGGCGAATTTGCGCTGTCCACCCAGGATGTCAGTAAAGGCATGTGATGTCTTTCAAGTTCAGGCCGCGTCGGGCTGTTGGTCTGGTGTCGCGGCAGCAACGGCCGGCAGTTTCAGGCAGGTCTGTTCGATCTGCGTCAGCCGGGGGAACGGGCGAAGATCCACTTCCCACCGGCGGGCATTGTAAAGCTGGCTCGTGATGCAGATATCGGCCAACCCCGGCGTGTCGCCAAAGGCAAATGCAGTGTCGGCCGCGAGCAGCGGTTCAATCCCCGCGAATCCCACCGTCATCCAATGCACCATCCAGTCGCGTTTGGCCTTGCCATCGGCGCCAAACTGGCTGGACAGACGCTCCAGAACCCGCAGGTTGTTGACCGGGTGAATGTCCATCGCCACCGCATGTGCCACCGCCATCGCATGGGCACGGCCCACCGGATCGGCGGGCAACAACGCCGGATCGGGATAGGTGCGATCCAGATAATCGATGATCGCCAAGGATTGGGTCAACACCGTGCCGTCGTCCAGCACCAGAGATGGCACCAAATGCGCCGGGTTCAGACGGACATACTCGGGGGCGTGTTGCTGCCCGCCATCCTTGACCAGATGGACGGGCAAATGTTCATAAGGCACACCCTTAAGGTTCAAGGCAATCCGCACCCGATAGGCGGCGCTCGACCGCCAGTAACCGTAAAGCTGCATTATTTGGTGCCCGGCGTGCCGTCGAACTTTTTCTCAAGCGAGGTCCAGCAGTCGATATAATCGTCTTGCAATGGCGCCTCGTTGGCGGCGAATTCGGTCAAATGCTGTGGGAACCGGGTCTCGAACATAAAGGACATGGTGTTGTCCAGGAACACCGGCTTCATTTCCTCGTTCGAGGCCCCTTCAAACGCATTCCGATCCGGCCCGTGCGGCAACATCATATTGTGGAGACTGGTGCCTCCGGGCACGAACCCGTCAGGTTTTGCGTCATAGATGCCGTGAATGTTGCCCATCAACTCGGACATGATGTTCTTGTGATACCACGGCGGACGGAAGGTGTTTTCGGCCACCATCCAGCGTTCGCGGAACAGCACGAAATCGATATTCGCGGTGCCTTCCTGTCCCGACGGGGCGGTCAGAACGGTGAAAATCGAAGGATCCGGGTGGTCAAACAGGATCGCGCCAACCGGGCTGAACGCGCGCAGATCGTATTTGCAGGGCGCGTAATTGCCATGCCACGCGACGATATCCAGCGGCGAGTGGTCGATGAAGGTTTCATGGAACTGACCGCACCATTTCACCGCAACACGGCTTTCAGCCTGACGGTCTTCATAATAGGCCACCGGCGTCTTGAAATCCCGCGGGTTCGCCAAACAGTTCGCGCCGATGGGCCCGCGCGAGGGCAGGTCGAATTTCTGACCGTAGTTTTCACAAACAAAGCCGCGGGCCGGGCCTTCGATCACCTCGACACGGTAGACAAGCCCGCGCGGGATGATGGCAATCTCTTTGGGTTCCAGCGTGATGATGCCCAGCTCGGTCACAAAACGCAGGCGCCCCTCTTGCGGCACGATCAGCATCTCGCTGTCGGCGGAATAGAAATAGTCATCCACCATCGACGTATTCGCCAGATAGATATGCGTCGCCATGCCCACTTGGGTGTTCACATCCCCCGCCGTGGTCATCGTGCGCATGCCGGTGATGAACGTCAGTTTTTCATGCGTGTGTGGCACCGGATCCCAGCGATACTGACCCAATGATGTCACATCGGGCAACACATGCGGGGCCGATTTGAAATAGGGCATGTCGATCTTGGAAAAGCGATGCGTGTGCTTGACGGAGGGCTGGATGCGATAGCACCAGGTACGCTCGTTCTGGCCGCGTGGCGCGGTAAAGGCGGTGCCGGACAGCTGCTCGGCATAAAGCCCGTAATTGCATTTTTGCGGGCTGTTCATCCCCTGCGGCAAGGCGCCCGGCAGGGCTTCGGTTTCAAAGTCATTGCCGAAGCCGGGCATATAGCCTTCGGTCGCCGCGACATTGGGCATGGTTGTGTTGGCCTGAACATTTTGGGGTTCGTTAAGCGGTCCGTCCATGAAATTCCCTCCCGTAAGGCTGCGGCACTTTCGAGAGCATAACAGTTGCAAATGCAACTATCAAGTTGCAAAAGTAACTATTTTATTTCCCGCCGAGTTCGCTAAACAGAGAATATGACAAAAGATACATTCGATCTCGGTGCCTTTTTGCCCTACCTGCTCAATCAAGCAGCAGAGAGCGTGAGCCGGGAGTTTTCAGGGATTTACAAACAGCGATATGGCATGACTCGCGCGCAATGGCGCGTCATGGCCAATCTTGGAAAATTCGGCGCCATGACCGCCACTGAAATCTGCAATGTCAGCCAGATCGAAAAGACGATGGTCTCCCGCGCAGTTCAAGCCCTCGAAGACAAGGGATGGCTGACCCGCGAAAGCGTTGCCAGCGATCGACGCTCGGAAACGCTGAGTTTGACGCAGGCCGGCGAAACCATTTACGCCGATCTGGGGCAGGCCGCGCTGCATTATAATGCCAAAATCCGCGAAAAACTGGGGGCGGAGGCGACCAAGGATATGGTCGCGCTCTTGCGCCGCCTCATTGAGACAGAGCCCGCCCCGAAGGCCTGACACAGGTATGTCCACCGCGCATCCCAAATGCAAAAGCCGTCAACCGTCCACCTTCAGTTGCGACAAAAGGACCTCCAACTCGTCGAGCAAGGCCTCAATACGGGCGCGTCCGATTTTGGTTTCAATCTCGGAATAGATCGCCGCACTTTCCGGGGCCAGCGCCCGGATGAAATCCCGCCCCGCCTCGGTCAGGGCGACAAGTGTGCGCCGACCATCGTGCTCGTCCTTATGCGCCCGGATGAACCCACGGCTTTCGAGCGTTTTCATGATCCGCGTCAGAGATGGCGCAAGGATACAGGCCAGCGTCGCCAAACGACTCGCATCGATTTTCTCGACCTCTTCAAGCACCCGCATGACACGCCATTGTTGTTCGGTGACGTCGTTGGCCGCAAGCAGAGGGCGGAACTGCTCCATCACCGCCTCACGCGCGCGCAACAAGGCAATCGGCAAAGTGCGGTGCGTCTGAGCCAACCCAAAACCGTCGCGGGAGATTTGCTTGGCCATGTAAATACGTTCCTTTTTCTGGTTTAGCCCTCGGCGAATTTCGAGCTGTTGACAAGCGTAAACTAATTTAACATGTTAAGCAAATACACGGGAGGGAATCGTGCCACATCTCGCCATTGAATATTCAGCCGGGCTGGAAGCCCGGGCTGATATGAAAGCTGTCTGCGCAGAAGCTCATAGGGCCATGATTGCCTCAGGCATCTTTCCCCTTGCGGGGATCCGTGTGCGGGCGCATCGCGCCGATTATGCGATTGTCGCTGACGGTTTGCCCGAAAACGACTTTGCCGCGCTGACGCTCTCCGCAGGGGCCGGCCGAAGCACCGAGGCGCTCAAACACGCTGGCGGCATGATTTTCGCTGCCGTACAGGCGGCTTTGAGCGACCCCCTCTCCACCCCACATTTCGGTCTCTCGCTCGAAATCCGCGTGATCGACCCGGAGCTGAGCTGGAAAGACACCCCTATTCACGTCCGCCTGTCGGGCCAGAGTTAAAGGAACCCCCATGAGCGCTCTTGATGAGAACCTGAAAAAAGCCGAGGCCTATATAGCGAAGACGCGCGAAACGGGCGTGCTGAACCACATTGGCGGTGCCTCCCTGCCCGCGCTGTCTGGCGAGACATTCGATTCCATCTCGCCCGTAGATGGCAAAGTCTTGGTGAAAGTTGCCAAAGGGGGCGCGGCCGACATCGACGCCGCCGTGGCGGCCTCCAAGGAGGCGTTCAAAACCTGGTCCAAAACTCCCGGAAAAGAGCGGCGCGCAATTTTGATCAAAGTGGCCGAAGCCATTGAGACCCGCGCCGAAGAGATCGCTTTCACCGAATGTCTGGACACGGGTCAGGCGCTGCGCTTCATGTCGAAAGCGGCCATCCGTGGAGCTGCGAATTTCCGTTTTTTTGCCGACCAGGCCCCAACGGCCGAAGACGGGGTGGCTTTGCGCAACCCCAACCAGATGAACGTGACCTCGCGCCGTCCCATCGGTCCAATCGGGGTGATCACGCCATGGAACACACCTTTTATGCTGTCCACATGGAAAATCGCGCCGGCGCTGGCGGCGGGCTGTACCGTGGTTCACAAACCGGCCGAATTTTCGCCGATGACCGCGAAGCTTTTGGTGGAAATCGCCGAAGAGGCCGGCCTGCCCAAAGGCGTTTTGAACCTCGTCAACGGCTTTGGTGAAAGCGCGGGCAAGGCGCTGACCGAACACCCCGACATCAAGGCGATCGCTTTTGTGGGCGAAAGCCGCACGGGCTCGATGATCACGAAACAGGGCGCGGATACGCTCAAACGCTTTCACTTTGAGCTTGGCGGCAAGAACCCCGTCATCGTCTTTGACGACGCCGATCTGGAACGCGCTGTCGATGCCGCGACTTTCATGATCTATTCGCTCAATGGCGAACGCTGCACCTCGTCTTCGCGGCTTTTGGTACAAGAGAGCATCTATGAGGCGTTCACCGCCAAGGTGGCCGACGTGGCGTCCCGGATCAAAGTCGGTCATCCGCTTGATCCCGAAACCGTGGTCGGCCCGCTGATCCATCCCGAGCATGAGAAAAAGGTTCTGTCCTATTTCGCCAAGGCCAAAGAGGAAGGCGCAACCATCGCTGCGGGCGGTGAGAAGCAGGGAGACGAGGGTTGCTACGTCCGCCCCACGCTTTTCACCAATGCGACCAATGACATGACCATCGCCCAAGAGGAAATTTTTGGCCCGGTTCTGACGGCAATACCGTTCAAGGACGATGCCGAGGCGCTCGCATTGGCCAATGATGTGGAATACGGGCTTGCCGCTTATTTGTGGACCAACGATCTGAACCGCGCGATGCACATGACAGACAATCTCGACGCCGGAATGATCTGGGTGAATTCAGAAAACGTACGCCACCTGCCCTCGCCCTTTGGTGGCGTGAAAGCCTCCGGCATCGGGCGTGACGGCGGCGACTGGTCGTTCGATTTCTATATGGAAACCGTCAACGTCTCCTTCCCGCGCCAATTCCACAAAGTGCCGAAACTCGGCGGCTGACAAAACACCACAAGCGGACCGAGCATAGGCGCAACGCCGATCCCGGTTCGCACAAGACCCATACCCAAAGGAGAGAGACATGCCCATTCCGGCGCCGAACCTGTATCCCCCGTTCAACATCATTCGCTTGAGCCACGTCGTGTTTGGCGTCAAAGACATCGCGGCAAGCCGCAAGTTCTATATCGACATCCTTGGCCTACAAGTCACGGACGAAGACGCCAACACCGTCTATATGCGCGCTTTGGAGGAGCGGGGTCATCATTGTATGGTTCTGCAAAAATCCGACACAAGCGAGGTGAAATCCCTGTCGTTTAAAGTCTACGCCGAAGAGGAGCTCGACAAGGCGCATGACTGGTTTACCGCGAGAGGTCACAAGGTTTCATGGGTCGAGCGCCCCTATCAGGGCCGCACCCTTGCCACCGTTGACAACTTCGGCATGCCGATAGAGTTTTATTTCAAAATGGAGCGCCTCTCGCCAATCCACCAGAAATACGAACTTTACCATGGCGTCAAACCGCTGCGGATAGACCATTTCAACACCTTCTCCCCCAATGTGGACGAAAGCGTTGCCTTCTATAACGAACTTGGCTTTCGCGTGACCGAATACACCGAGGACGAGGAGAGCCACCGCCTTTGGGCCGCATGGACCCACCGCAAAGGCGGCGTCCATGACATCGCCTTTACCAACGGCACCGGCCCGCGCCTCCATCACACCGCGTTCTGGGTGCCCACACCGCTCAATATCATTGACCTGTGCGATTTGATGTCCACCACCGGATATCTAGCCAATATCGAACGGGGGCCGGGCCGTCACGGCATTTCTAATGCGTTTTTCCTCTACATTCTCGACCCTGATGGTCACCGGATCGAAATCTACTGTTCGGACTATCAGACCGTCGACCCCGATCTTGAAGCGATCAAATGGGACCTCAAAGACCCGCAGCGTCAGACCCTTTGGGGCGCCCCGGCGCCGCGCAGCTGGTTCGAACACGGGTCCGTGTTCGAGGGCCTCGCGCCGAAAGAAAGCGATCTGGCAGCGAGCCCGATCATCGCGCCGTAACTCGCTGTCGCTGAGCGATGTAGCATCACCCAAAATCGGGCGTTCGCGCCCGGTTTTCTGCCAAGCTACAATCTCACATCCACGCCAGACCCTGGGAGAGCGCCATGCTAAACGACCCGACGCTGTTAAGAGAAGCGGCCCTCATTGGTGCCGAGTGGCTTGCCGCGGGCGCGGACGGGATCGCGGTCCACAATCCCTCGACCGGAGCGCTGATAGGCCATGTGCCGCGTCTTGGCGCGGCTGAGACAGAACGCGCCATTGCCGCCGCAGACCTCGCACAAAAAGAATGGGCCGGACGCACCGCCAAGGACCGCGCCGTCATCCTGCGCCGTTGGTACGACCTGATAATCGAAAATGCCGATGACCTGGCGATGATCCTGACCATGGAACAGGGCAAGCCTTTGACCGAGGCCAAAGGTGAAATCCTTTACGGCGCATCCTTTATCGAATGGTTTTCTGAGGAAGCACGCCGCGTCTATGGCGATGTCATCCCCGGCCATGCACCAGACAAACGTATCGTGGTGATCAAACAACCCATCGGCGTGGTCGCGGCGATTACCCCGTGGAATTTCCCCAACGCGATGATCACTCGCAAAGCCGGTCCCGCGCTTGCGGCCGGCTGCGCCATGGTGCTCAAACCGGCGGGGCAAACACCGTTTTCGGCCATCGCCTTGGCGATCCTGGCACAGTGCGCCGGGCTGCCCGACGGGCTGTTCTCAGTGATCACTGGCGCCTCGCGCGACATCGGCGGCGCGATGACCGCAAGCCCGATTGTGCGCAAGCTCACCTTTACCGGATCGACCCCTGTCGGCATCGAATTGATGCGCCAATGCGCACCGACCGTGAAAAAGCTCGCGCTCGAACTGGGCGGCAATGCGCCGTTTATCGTGTTTGACGATGCCGATCTGGACGCCGCCGTGGACGGGGCTATCGTCGCCAAATTCCGTAACAATGGCCAAACCTGTGTCTGTGCCAACCGCATCTATGTGCAATCCGGGGTCTATGACGGCTTTGCCGAAAAGCTTTCCGCGCGTCTGATGACATTGAAGACCGGCGACGGGATGGATGCGGATACGGTGTTCGGTCCATTGATCGACGAAAATGCCATGGCCAAGGTACAAGAGCATATAGCCGATGCGATGGCGAAAGGCGCGGTTGTAACACAGGGCGGCAAACCCCATTCGCTTGGGGGCACCTTCTTTGAGCCGACCGTGCTCACCGGTGTGACCCAAGACATGCTTGTGGCCAAAGACGAAACCTTTGGCCCGGTCGCGCCACTGTTTAAATTCGAAACCGACGCCGATGTTGTCGCCATGTCCAATGACACCGAATTCGGCCTTGCCTCCTATTTCTACACCCGCGATCTGGCGCGCGCTTGGTCGCTGAGTGAAAATCTCGAATACGGCATGGTGGGGATCAACACGGGCCTGATCTCGACCGCCGAGGCCCCTTTTGGCGGGGTTAAATCGTCGGGCCTGGGACGAGAAGGTTCCAAATACGGCATCGAAGAATTCGTTGAAATCAAATATCTCTGCTTCGGCGGAATCGCGTGAAAAGGATCACCTCATGAAACCCATTCCAGCCCGCATTGCCGCCTTTCACGCCAATGGCGCCGACCGTTACGGCGTGGTGACAGAGGACGGAATCATCGATATGACGCCGGAGTATGGCAGCCGCTTTAAAGCCCTCAAGGAGGTGATTGAAGCCGGGGCGCTCGAAGAGGTGATCAAAGCCTCCGAAGGCCGCGCGCCTACCTACCGCGAGGAGGATGTGACCTATCTCATCCCGATCGCCAATCCTGAAAAACTGATCTGTATCGGGGTGAACTTTCCCGATCGCAATGCGGAATACAAAGACGGGCAAGCGGCACCGAGCAAACCCTCGATGTTCATTCGCTTTCCCCGGTCTTTCACCGGCCACAAGGGCAATCTTGTGCGCCCCCCCGAAAGCCCGCATTTGGATTACGAGGGCGAAGTGACCCTCGTCATCGGCAAGGGCGGTCGCCGCATCGCACGCGAAGACGCCTATGACCATATCGCCGCGCTGACCCTGTGCAACGAAGGCACGATCCGCGATTGGGTTCGCCACGCCAAGTTCAATGTCACGCAGGGGAAAAACTGGGACAGCAGCGGCTCTATCGGCCCATGGCTTGTGCCGTTTCGCGGGGCCGATCAACTCGATGATATCGAATTGACGACGCGGGTGAATAGAGAAGTGCGCCAGAATGATCGCACCTCCCGGATGATATATGATTTCCGTTATATCGTGAATTACATCTCGACCTTTTGCACGCTCGTGCCGGGCGATGTCATCGTCTGTGGCACGCCCACAGGGGCCGGCGCGCGGTTTGATCCGCCGATCTGGCTCAAACCCGGCGATGTTGTCGAGGTCGAGGCCGAAGGCATCGGCCTCTTGCGCAATGGAATCGAGGATGAACAATGCTAAGCCGAACCGAGATCGACGCGGCAGCGGCTGCGCTTTTAAGCGCCGAGTCCACGCGCCAACAGATCGGGCTTTTGTCGTTGCAACACCCGGTGATGACGCTGGATGATGCCTATGCGATCCAGTCTGCCCAAATGGCGCAAAAACTGACGCTGGGGCGCAAGATCATCGGTTGGAAAATCGGCCTGACCTCGAAAGTCATGCAGGATGCTTTGGGCATTTCCACACCTGACAGCGGCGTGATCTATGACGACATGGATTTTGCCGATGGCTCCACTGTGCCCGCCACACGGTTCATTCAACCGCGGATCGAGGCGGAGATCGCATTCGTGATAAAAACGCCGCTGACCGGCAAGGTGACGCGCGAAGAGGTGATCGTCGCCACGGATTTCGTCGCGCCCGCAATTGAGATATTGGATACGCGGATCAAACGTGTGGACCCTGTCACGGGTGCGACGCGCAAAATCTTTGACACCGTTTCAGACAATGCCGCCAATGGGGGCATCGTTCTGGGCCCGCAACGTCATGCGCCCGAGGCGTTTGATCTGCGCTGGGTCGGGGCGATCCTGACCAAGAATGACGAAGTCGTGGCCACGGGTCTCGGGGCCGCTGTGCTCAATGATCCGGTCATGGGCATCGTTTGGCTGTCCGAGCGTATGGGCCAATATGGTCAGCGGATCGAGGCCGGACAGGTGGTTTTGGCTGGATCTTTCATTGCTCCGATCGAATGCCCCTCTGGCACACGGATAATAGCCGATTATGGTGACTTCGGTCTGGTTGGCGTCAATTTCGAATAAGGAAACCCCATGCCCGCACCGCACAACATGTTTAAAGAGCGCTTGAAAAAGGGCGATGTTCAAACCGGGCTCTGGCTGGGACTGGGCGATCCCTCCTGTGCCGAACTGTCCGCCGGCGCCGGGTTTGACTGGGTCCTCATTGACGGCGAACACGGGCCAAATGGGCTGCGTGATATTTTGGGGCAATTGCGTGCGATTGGCGATAAAACCCGGATCGTCGTGCGCACACGCGATGACAACCGTGCCGAGATCAAACAGATGCTCGACATTGGAGCGCAAACGATTTTGGTGCCGATGATCGAAACTGGCGCTCAGGCAATAGAGGTTGTCCGGTCGATGAAATACCCGCCTGAGGGTGTACGGGGCGTCGGTGCGGGGCTTGCCCGGGTCTCGGATTACAATGCGATCAGCGACTATCTCCAGACCGCCAACGATCAGGTTTGCGTCTTGGTACAGGTCGAAAATCGCGCGGGCCTTGACGCACTTGATGATATATTGGCCGTGGAGGGCCTCGATGGCGTCTTTGTTGGCCCTGCCGATCTGGCCGCCGATCTGGGATATATTGGCCAACCGGGTGCGCCCGAAGTTCAGAAGATCGTGAGCGAGACCCTGCACCGGATCAAAGCAGCGGGCAAAGCGGCAGGGATTCTTACCTCCGATCAGGCGCTGGCAAAGGGCTATGCCGAGATGGGGGTTGAGTTCCTTGCTGTCGGATCGGATGTCGGGGTGATGCGGGCGGGCTTAAAAGCCCTGCGCGCCAAGTTCGACTAACAAGGCCGTCATTTCCCGGAAATTGTGGCTGTCAGTGCGCTTTGCACCGACAGCCACCATATGGTTCATCTCATCAAATCTGCGCTTAAAGCGTTTTGCTTTTTATCTGAAACAGGGAAAATGCAAAACGCAGTGCATTGTATGAGCGTTGTGAGCGCTACACATAAAATCTGTGATTCAGATTTAATGCGAAACGCTTTAATATGCGATGGTCATCTGCATCCGCTCATGCGCCGGTTTTTCCAACTCATCGAGAACAGCATAGGCATAATCTTCGGCGCTGATCGCACTTTCGCCTTTGTCGTCAAACATCAACTTTGTCGTGCCAAGGCGGAATTTTCCCGTGCGCTCACCGGGCGAAATCATCCCCGGCGGGCAGAAGAACGTCCAGTTCAGATCACTGGCCGCCAAAAGGTCGCGCACTTCACGCATGCCGAGCGCTTCGCCGCGATAGAGATCGGGCAAGGTTTCGGCAACCGGCGACCCATCGGGCAACGTCAGACTTCCTGCCCCACCGACCACGAACAGACGCTTGCCGGTTTCGGCAGCAGCCGCCATCACCGCTTTGCCGAACGTCACCGCCTCTTCAATTGGATCACCGCCACCGCGCGGGCTTGTGGCGCTGACAATCACATCCGCATCCGCCGCGAGCGCAGTGATCGCATCTGCGTCCGTCGCGTCCAGCGCGACCGCCTCAATAAGGTCCCCGGCGGGCACTTTCTCGGGATGACGTGAGGCGGCAATGACACTGTGACCGCGAGAGACGGCTTCGTCGCGAATCCGCGAGCCGACCATACCAGTGGCACCGATAAGAAGAAGTTTCATGGTATCAACCTTTCAGAAAAATTTGGGTGAGGTTACGATCACAATGGAAAGCCTTCTCGGACACATAAAATATCCCAAGGCATCTCCAGTTTAGAATATAGTTATTGATTGGCTCGGTTCAAACTCAATACCTCTGCAAAGATGCGCAACGGCTCTACAGAAATTGGGAGTTCGTGGTGGTTGTTCAAACGTTCAAAGTCCGGACAACCACTGGAGCCATTAGAGACTGGTGTCTCTTTGTATATGTCACCACCCACTCGCTCGAAGCATTAAAGCGTTTCGCGAAACGCTCACAACGCTCATACGATGCACTGCGTTTTGCTTTTTCCCAGTTTCAGATAAAAAGCAAAACGCTTTAGATCAGAGATTTTGCCAGTTCTGCGGGAACAGTCACCGGGAAATCAACCATTTGCTGTGCGACGCCTTTGCCCATGATGTCAAAGCGGGTGGACATCACCGCCCCACCATCCAGAGCCTCGTCGATCAGGAAATTCAGAGCGTTCATTCCCGGAAGCTCATAGCGTTCGATCTTTGGCGCATCTGGGTTTGTGAGCAAATGGGCCAGCCATTTTGCCACGGCCTCATTGGTCATCGACGCGTTGATATAGGGTAGATAGGCCGCATCGCGGGCGATGACACCGACGTTGGATTTGTCCCCCTTGTCCCCCGAACGCAGCCAGGCAACTTTGTCGAGCGGCACAGTCACACCTTCGATGGCCTCAGCCACAGGCATTGGCGCATTTTCCACCAGCATGGACTCCGTGAACGGTTTTGCCGGAACCGGCGGCGTCAGTTCGTGCGTGTCGCCCTCGAAGACGATTTTTGCCGGGATCAAGTCCGCATCCATCAAAAAGGCGCTCATTTTCATCTGTGGCGAGACAATCGGCGCGCCCAGATTGCCAACGGATGTCCCCGGCGCCATCGACACCAATGCGGTGCTCGACAAGCGGGTCATAATGTCAACCGCTTCTTTTTCATCGTGATCGACAAGCACCCGGAACACCGCTTCGCGTGTGTCGACAGGCCCGCCCATTTGCGCGCCTTGGCTCGCGCCTGCGCCAATCACCTGAACGGCGGAGCGTTTGAGTTCGCCAAGGTTGTTTGCGCGCAGCATGCGTTCGGTGCGGGTGATGATCGCGTCACCCATCAATTGCGCTTTTTCAGCCGCATCCCGGCCAGTCGCAATCCCGCTTACAACCGCGCGCCAGCCTTGGTTAACCAGACCGAACACCTTGTATTTACCGCTCGGCGGCAGGCCTTTGGCACCTGATACGCGGACGGTGTCATTTTCGAGCGCTTCAACTTTGACATTGCTCAGATCAACCATCACCTCGGGCATGGCGTATTTCTGCGGATCGCCGATTTCATAGAGAATCTGCTCGGAAATTGTACCCACGGAAATCTTGCCGCCGGTGCCTTCGACCTTGGTGAAAACAGCCGTGCCATCGGCATAGCATTCGGCAATCGGAAAGCTGATGTTAGAGAAATCGACTTCGCGCCAATCGGTGAATGTGCCGCCCGCGGGCTGTGGCCCGCATTCGAGCAAATGCCCGATCAGCACCCCATTGGCGAGCGTGTCATAGTCATCCATCGCCCAATTGAATTCATGGATCAACGGGCCAACGATCAGCGCGGAGTCAACCACACGCCCGGTGATCACGATATCCGCACCCATGGCGAGGGCTTCTGCCACCGGCTTGGCGCCCAGATAGGCATTGGCGGAAATCAGCGTATCCGGCACCGGTTCACCATTGAACATATCGGTGTATTTGCCCGCGTTCTGCTGCACCGCTTCGAGAACATCGTCGCCCATCACCACCGCAATGCGGGGAGACAATCCAAGCCCCTCGGCCATCTTGCGCAGGGCATCGGCACATTCCATCGGATGCAGGCCACCGGCGTTGGTCACCAACTTGATATTCTTGCGCATCATCTCCGCAAGTTCGCGTTCGAGCTCGGGGCCGACCAAGCCAGTTCCAAAGCCTTTTCCAGCGGCCGACATATCAGCGGCCTTCATATTGGAAACCGCGACTTCGGTCATGAAATCGATGACGATATAGTCAACATTGCCGCCTCGCACCATCTGCGGCAGCGACAATGCGATATCCACAGAACACCCTGCCCCGATCCTTACTGGCCTGTTGATTGTCATTT
>Ga0182738_1004893_pt1 | contig 14559 bp, 11 predicted proteins | sample eDN5th30CBELigMG_FD_128876 | JGI IMG/M metagenome (GOLD analysis project Ga0182738, IMG submission 128876) | Enriched Miracle-Growth compost microbial communities from Emeryville, California, USA - eDNA 5th pass 30_C BE-Lig MG (version 2)... ... | reverse complement strand
TAGAGCCAGAGCAGCATCGCCAGGAAACCGCTGGCGGCGCGCGCCGGCCGGCCCAGCGGCCCGGCGATCGCCTGCGCCGTGCCGGAGAGAGCCCCGGCGGCGACGATCAGCGCGGCCGCGATGGTCGCCGGCAGGCCGACATGCAGCCAGAGTTCCAGATAGCCGTTATGCGCCTGGTTGATCGTGCCGATCTCGACATCGCCGAGCCAGGTGCCCGGCTCCAGCCGCTGCAGCGGATCGGCGGCGAGGCCGACATCCCAGAACGCGCCATAGCCGTGGCCCAGCCAGAAGCGCTCCTTTGCCGAGCGCAGCGCGAAGGCCCAGAGCTCGTCGCGCCCGGTGAAGGAAGCGTCGCCCAGCGTGGCGGTCAACAGCGCATCGAGGTTGAAGTCGAAGACCGCGAATAGGCCAAGCATCGCGGTGACGGCGAGGAGCCCCAGCGCGATCATCAGCAGAACGAAGCGCGCGCCCAGCCATTCGGCGCAGGCAAGCAAGGCCATCATCATCACCGCGACACCGGTCAATCCGATCGATGTCTTGGATTTGGTGAAGACCAGGAAGAGCAGCGCCGGCAAAAGCATCAGAAGGCCGAGGCCAACGGAAAGGGCCCGCGTCGCCCCCAATATCCAGGTCGCGCCGCAGACGACCGTGATCATGGCCACCAGGCCGGCGACGTTCTTCTGGGTATAGAGGCCGCGAACGCCGATATCGGTGATCGCGACGCCGGGCCAAAGCGCCGTGCCCACCAGATTGACCAGCATCACGCCGGTCAGTCCGAGGAACCACCAGGTGTGAAACCGACGAAGATCCTGAAGGCTGGCCGCGATTCCGGCGGCGATCGTGGTCAGGAAGACAAGGAGCAGCGCCCGGCGGAGCGTCAGGCCGGGATAGTCCGACCAGGCCATGCTGGCCATGCAGAAGCCGGTGAAAGCGACAGGGGGCAGGTTGCGGATGAAGAGCCCGGCTGCAGCCCGGTAATGAACGACGAGCGTGACAGTCGCGAGCAGGAAAAGCCCGAGGACGGCAAGGCGGTCGAGCGGGCTGCCCTCGACGCGCTCGGCAACCGATGCATCGGCAAAGGGGCGGGTGCCGATGAAGGTGTAGAGCATGAAGCCAGCCAGCAGCACGCCGTGCAGGCTGTCGCCGGCCGCGCGGACCAGGCCGCGCGCATCCGCCGGATCTCGCAGGCTGGCCGGCATCGGCGCATCGCTCATCTCATCGGCTCCGAAACGCCAAGGTCGCACCCGTCACGCGGGCTTTGGACGTGGCTTCGGCCACGCCTGCATCGCCCGGTATGGACGGTGCGGCAAGTTCGTCTACCATGACCATCCGCTTGCCTTGCAATCATAGATTTGTAGGATCGGCGTCCAACAGTAAAGATCGCCCTACGGCGTGCCATACGGCCGGCCCGGACGCGATATCCATGCAGCGCAAGAAGGCTTCCGGGTGGGTAGTGTTTCCATCGTCATTCCCACCTTGAACCGGCCGAAGGCGCTGCAGCGCGCCGTCGCGAGCGCGCTTGTCCAGTCGGATCTGGCCGAGATCGAGGTCGAGATCCTGGTGATCGACAATTCTTCCGATGGCAATGCGCGCGAGCTGGTGGAGGCGATGGCCGCCGGCGTCAACCGGCCATTGCGCTATATCTCCATGCCCGTGCCCGGCGTCGCGAATGCGCGCAATGCCGGCGTGGGCGCCGCGCAGGGGCGCTGGGTCGCCTTCCTCGACGACGACGAGGAAGCGTCCGGGATCTGGCTCAGCCGGCATGTCGAGATCGCGCGCCGCAGCGGTGCCCAGGCGGTTTTCGGCCCCGTGTCGGCGAAGGCCGAAGGGGATCGCGAGATCGGGCCGTTGGCGCCCTATTTTTCGCGCCATTTCGACCGGATGGATGGTGAGGACGTCACCGATCTCGCGCCCTATCTCGGCACCAACAATTCGATGTTCGAGCGCGCCAGCTGCCTGCAAGGCGAAGGCGGCCCGTTCGACACCAGCCTGAACGAGACCGGCGGCGAGGATACGCTGCTGCTGAAGCGCCTGGTCGACGAGGGCAAGCGCTTCGCCTGGTCGGCCGAGGCGAACGTGACCGAATGGGTGCCCGAACGCCGGCTCAACTGGGCCTATGTCCGCAAGCGCAAGTTCCTGAGCGGCCAGATCCGCGTGCTGACGCACCACAAGGCACAGCCGGTCGAGTGGAGCCGCATCGCCTTCTGGATGTGCGCCGGCATGGCGCAGATCGTCCTGCACGGCATCACCGCCATCGCCACCGCGCCGTTCGATCGGATCCGGTCGGAAAAGGCGCGGGTGAAGGTGCGCGGCGGGCTGGGCAAAGTGTTGTGGATGCAGCGATTCCGACCGGCACTCTATGGATCGGGCCTGGTCTCGTGAGCCGACGGCACTGTGCAGGACCGACGCGGCGAACCCTGATGGCCGGCGGTCTGGCGGCCGGGCTGCTGGGCGCCTTGCCGGCCAGGGCCCAATCCGGCGGGCGATGGATGGTCCGCGTACAGGATGGCGGGCCGGGAACGCCGATCAACCCGCTGATCTACGGCTCGAACGAGATCGGCACGATGGACGGCGGCGCCCCCTCGTCCGAACTGGACCGGGCGGCCGGGGTGACCGCGCGCCGGCTCGGCGGCAATTTGATGACGACCTATAACTGGGTCAACAACGCCGCCAATTCCGGCAAGGACTACCATCAGGCCAATGGCCCCTTTTTGCTCAACGCCCTTGGCCTGGCGCAGAGCGAATGGCAGAAGCCGGCCGTGCTGATCGAGACGATGCACGAGACGTCGCTCGCCATGGGGGCGAAGAGCCTCGTCACCGTGCCGCTCGCCGGCTATGTCGCCGCCGACTTCGAGGGTCCGGTGCCGCCGGAGGCGAGCGCGCCCTCGTCCCGTTTCGTGCCGACCCGCTGGGAGCCCGGCGCCAAGGCCGGCGATCCGGTGGTGCCGGCCGTCGCCGACATTCCCCAACTGCTCGCCCGGCTGGTGGCGCGCTATGGCAGCGCCGCCAGCGAACGCGGCATCCATGCCTATGCGCTCGACAACGAACCCGGCCTCTGGGCGGAGACACATCCGCGTGTCGTCACCGCCAAGCCGACGATCCGAGCCTTTCTCGAACGCTCTCTGGCGGCGGCGCGCGCGATCAAGCGGGCCGATCCTGCGGCGCGCGTGTTCGGCCCGGTCAGTTGGGGCGCGTCCGAGATGGTCTCGTTCCAGGATGCGCCGGACTGGAACGACTACCGGCGTCATGGCAGCTTCCTCGCTGCCTATCTGGATGCGTTTCGCACGGCTTCCGAACAGGACGGCATCCGCCTGCTCGATGCGCTCGACGTCCACTGGTATCCCTACTGCAACCGCGGCGACCTGTTCCGCTCCGAAGATCCGGCATTGGCAGCAGCCCTGCTCGATGCCCCTCGATCGCTGACCGAAGCGGGCTTTCGCGAGGATAGCTGGGTCGTGCGGGCACTGGCCGATGCCGGCGGCGATCGCGAGGTCGGCCTGCCGCTGCTGCCGAGCCTGCGGCGCATCGCCGATCATGTTTTTCCCGGCACCGAGCTGGCCGTGACCGAGTTCAACTATGGTGGCGCCGGGCAGATCGCGTCGGGACTGGCGCTGGCCGATGTGCTGGGCCGTTTCGGCCAGCAGGGCGTTTCCTTCGCGACCCACTGGGGCAGCCTCGACGGTTCGCTCGGCGACGCTTACCGGCTGTTTCGCAGCACCGATGCGACAGGCCGGCGCTTCGGCGAACGGGCGTTTCCCGTGACGATCGAAGGCACGCCGGATCTGGTCGCCTATGCCTCTAGCTTCCAAGACGGCAGGCCGGGCCTGCAGTTGATCGTCATCAATAAGTCGGATGCGTCCGCGACGGTCGATCTGCGCTTCGAAGTGGCGGAAACCCCGGACTGCCTGTCGGTCCTCGGCTTCGACGCGGCCAATCTCACGACAATTGTCCTGACGGAAATCCCGATCCACTTCGATGGCGGCCTGCAGGTACTGCTGCCAGCGCGCTCGGCCCGCCGCTACAGCTTCGGCTGAGCGAACACCGTCCGCGCCAGGCCGTCCTCAAGCCCGATGCGGGCTTCGAGGCCAAGATGCGAAGCCGCCTGCGTGCTGTACACCGCATCGCGGCCAAAGATCGCCATCTCGGCGCGCGTCGGCGCGAGGGCCGTGCGCTTCGATCCCGCCAGGCCCAGGCGACGGCCGATCTTCGCCGCGACCGCCAGGAATTGGCGCAGGGCCAGCCCCGTCCCGCCAACCGCCGGCAGAGCGGGCGCGCCGATCCGCCGTGCGACAGCCGCGAAATAGTCATTCCAGGTTGGCGTCTCGGGACCGACGACGTTCAGCACCGTCAGCGGCGGCCAGCCGATGCTGGCGCCGGCGAGCAACGCATGCCCCGCCTCGACCACCAGCGCGCCGACATCCCCTACATGCACCAGCGGCGCCGGGCCGTCGGCCGCGCGGCCAAAATTGCCCCAGGCGCCGGCGGCGATCCGCTCGGCGAGCTTGTCGGTCCAGAACCGACTTCCGGTGCCATAGACGATGCCGGGCCGGAGAATCAGCACGCGCCGCTGCGGATGGGCCGGATCGCGCGCCCAGGCTCGGACCAGCGACTCGCACTGGATCTTGGCCCGCGCATAGGCGCCCAGCGAACCGATCGCCGGCATGCTTTCATCAATGACGCCCGTGCGGTCGCCATAGACGGCGATCGAGCTGAAATAGACCAGCGCCGGGACGTTGGCCTCGGTCATCGCCTGAAGCAGCAAACGGCATTGCGTCACCATGCCCGCCTCGTCGCCATAGGCGGCATGCACGACCATTTCGACATCGGCCACGGCGCCGCGGGTCTGTGCGAGATCGTCGAGGTCGCAGGGCGTGGGCACGATGCCTTCCGGCGAGGCCGCGCTGGAGGGAGATCGCCGCGTACCGGCGCGCACAACATAGCCCCCCGCTGCCATGGAAGCGGTGACGACCGACCCGATGAAGCCCGTCGCGCCGGTTACCAGGGCGGAACGGCGCGTATCGGGATAAAGGGTCATCGGTTCAGGACTCCACGGTCGGGACTATGCGGGTGCTTGGCCGGACGATCGCCAGCAGGTTCCGGAATGCCGGACGAGCGAAGACGGCCAGGAGCACGGCATAGCAGACAACGCCGATCACGATGGAAATAACCAGCGCGAGCGGACGATTTAACCCCTGCAGGACGAGGTCGCTTCCGGCCACCACGAGGCCCATCGCCCCTGCCAGGCTCCATGCCGGCAGCAGGGCCCGAAAGCGCTCGCGCTGCGGCCAGGCCAGGTTGGGTGCGGGCAGCCCTATCGCCAGGATCGACTGCACGGCATCGCCGACCAGGCGGGAGAGGCCGACGCTGATCGGACCGAGCGGGCTGGCAAGGACAAGTAGCAACAGGGTTGCCCCGAAGCCGGACAGAGAGCCGAACAGGCTGAATTCCGGCCGCGCGCTGGCGGAAAGCGCCGTATAGACCAGCCGCGCCGGCAGCAGTATGGCGGCGCCGAGCGCCAGGCAGATGGCGATGTCGATCGCCCCGTCCCAGCCCGGTCCGGCGACGATCGGCAGCAGGATCGGCGTCACCGCCGCCATGCCGACAAACAGCGGCGCGATGACGAAGGCGGCGTTGGCGACGACGGGTTCGACCCGGTCGCGCAGCCGGCGCGGATCCGAACCGGCGCCGGCAAAATAGGAAAAGGCGAGATTGTGCGACGTCGCGACGATGGCGCCGCGGATCGGTTCGATCAGCCGCATCGCCATGTTCACATAGCCGAGCACGGTGACGCCATAGAGCGCGCCCACGACGTTGTTGAAGGCGAGATAGGTGAGGTTATCAGCCAGCCGATCGAAGAAGGAGATGCGCGCGAAGCGGCCGATATGACCGAGATGCTCGAGCGACCAGCGCGGCAGGATCAGGAAGCCGAGCCGCCATTGCAGCAGGATGGCGCGGGCGACGACGACGAGCAGGCGCTGCCCGATCAGCGCCCAGACGCCGCCACCGGAAAAGGCGATCGCCAGCGACAGCGCGATTCCGATCGCGTGCCCGCCCAGGGTGGCGATGGCGACGTCGTTGAAGCGATGCAGCCGCCGCGCCAGCGCGGTAGCGATATCCGAATGGCCGCTGAAGAAGATCGACAGCATCGCGACCGGCAGCAGAACCCGCATCTCCGGCTCGCCATAGGCGTGCCCCAACCAGAATCCGCCCACCACGGACAGGGCGAACAGCCCCAGCGCCACCAGCCAGGCGACCGCCAGGGCCGCGCCGAGATGGAATTTTCGCAAGCCACGCCTTTGCGCCAGCGCCTCCTCGAACGGCGCCCCGACACAGACCGAGGCGACCGCGACGAGGGTCAGGACCAGTGCGCTGACGCCAAAATCGCGCGGCTCCAGCATGCGCGAAAGAATGACGGTACTGCCGGTGAGAAGCGCAAGCCGCCCGATCGCGTCGGCTCCCGCCCATCCGATCCAGCCGAGCAGACGCGGAGGCTTGGCAGACCCCTTGCCTTGGCTCATTGCAGGGCTCGTAGGGGCGAATGGCGCAGACGCAGGCTCATCGCGTCAGGACGGGAGCACGATTCCACCGGAAGCACCGGTGGAGCGACGAGAGAGGAAGCGATCCGGATCGTCGCCAGGCGCTCTTGCCAAGGGCCCGAGCCGCCACATCGCCCGAAGAAGGATCCACGCCGCCGCCAGCATCATGCCCATCAAGGCGCCGAAAACTGCCCATGCCACCTGCCCCGTCAAGGATCTGCGCGCCGGGGGCGGCTGCGCAACGGAGACGATCCGGACCGAGCCCGGATCGATGCGCCCGAATTCGCTCGCCTGCAAGGCGCGCGTCTTGAAGGATTCGAGCAGCGTGCGGTTCGCCTCCACTTCCTGCTCCAGAGTGCGCATCTCGATCTTCGCCTGCTGCGTCTTGGCAACGGCATCGGAAAGCGAGGCGACCGAACGGGCGACGGCCTGCTCGGTCGTGCGGGCGCGCTCCAGATCGGCGCGCGCGGCGAAGCGGATGCGGTCGAGCTCGATCCGGATGCGCCGGCGGATCGCCTCGACCCGACCCTGCGCTTCAGTCAGCGCCGGATGGCGGTCGCCAAGGCGCGCGGCCAGCGCCGCCAGTTCGTCCTGCGCGGCGTTCTGCCGTTCGATCAGCAGGGTCAGCGACCGCGTGTCGTCATTGGCGCCCAGCATGGACAGATCGCCGCCGGAGGAATCGAGCTGTGCCGCCCGCGAGGTCGCCTGATCCAGGCGGATCTGCGCCGCACTCACCGCGTTGACCGCGTCGGCCAGTTTCTGTTCCACCACCAGCCGGTCACCGGTGCTGATCAGGCCATTGTCGATACGGAAAGCGTTGGCCCGGGTTTCGGCATCGCTCAGCCGCTTGCGCAGCGTGTCGAGGCGGGAAGTCAGTTCTTCGGTCAGGCGACGGGCGGCGGCCGCGCGGTTGGCTGAGTCTTCCTCGATATAGGCTTTGACCACCGCATTGGCCAAACGAGCCGCCGCGGCGGGCGTCCGGGCGGTCGCGGTAACGTCGATGACGAAGCTGCGCTCGGCGCGCTGGACGGTGATGGAACGCTGCAGCGCGGCCAGGGCGGCGGCATTGCCACCCTCCGCGTCCAGGCTCGGGCGCAGCGGCATCGGCTCGACCGGAATCGCTCCTGGTTCCGCCGCCTCCTCCTCCGGCGCCAGCTCGTTCATGAGGCTTTCGTCACGCAGGACCTTCGACAGCACCCGCTCCGACGTCAGAATACGCATCTGGCTTTCCACGACGCCGATCTGGCTGTTCGCATCGAACTGCGCCGTCGAGAGATCGCCCGGAAAAACCGGTACGCCGCGCGGGTCGAGCAGGAACTGGGCGGTGGCGGAATAGCGCGGCGGCAGGAAGGATTTCGCAACAAAGCCGAGGCCGCCGAACACGATACCGGCGAGCAGGATCCACCCGATGCCACGACGGAAAGAGGCTGCCAGGACGGCAAGCGCCATCGGCCAGGGCCCCGCTTCGCTTGCCGAAGCCCCGTTGGCTGTTGCGTGGATACGGGGACCGTCAGCCATGAGTGCGGCGGCTCTTCCTCTGGGTTAGTCAGTCCGGCGCTCCGATCCGTCCCTGGGGACCGCCGAACTGCCGTGAAAACGCGAAGACGGACCATCGCCGGTTCCCTAGTGAGCAGCGATGCGAGCGCGCAGGGTAATTGGCGGGCGATTAATTTTCGGTTCAGGCACGGCCGTCTTCCCACCGGCCTAGCCCACCAAAGCGCAGCCTCAGCGTGTGCGGGGAAGCACTTGCAATTCCAGCCGGGCAATACTTCAATGGAGGGAGCAGATCGCAGACAGTTTCCGGCCAATCTCCGCCAGCGACAAGCGGGCGGACCAGCAGCCTCTACCAACGACCAGACAGACGACCGCAAGCCAGTTTTCGCATCGCGTCGCATGACCGCCCCTCGCCGGCCGGCCACGCGAGTACGGGGGACCATGGCAATGACAGGTCATCGCATCCGCATCCTGATCACCGGTGGTTCCGGCTTCGTCGGGCGCCCGCTGGTTCGCCTGCTTTCTCGCGACCATGACGTTCTGGTGTATGACGCCCTGCGTTTCGGGCGAGACCGGTTCACCGAGCGCGAACGAGCCCGGATCGACCTGGTGGAGGGCGATGTCCGCGACCCTTCCGCCGTCGAACGAGCCGTCGGCGTCTTTGCGCCCGACGTGATCATCCATCTCGCCGCCGTCCATTTCATTCCGCACTGCGAACAGGACCCCGTCACGGCCATCACGGTCAACATCGCGGGCACGGTCAACCTGCTGTCGGCAGCGCCCAGGGGCTGCCGCTTCGTGCTGGCCAGCAGCGGCGCGGTCTATGGGCCCGACGATGTGCCGCATCGAGAGGATGTCTCGGTGCTAGAACCCAGCGATGTCTACGGACTGACCAAACTTCATGCGGAGGGATATCTGCAGCACTTCACGCGCGCCAAGGGTCTGGCCGGCGTGGCGGCGCGCCTGTTCAACGTGGTGGGACCGGGCGAGACCAATCCGCATCTCCTGCCCGAGATCGCATGGCAGCTGAAGGCAGGCCGGCGCGAGGTTCGCCTCGGCAATATCTGGCCGAAGCGCGACTACATCCATGTCGAGGACGCCGCCGCCGGCTTCGCCGCGCTGGCGCTTCAGGGCGACGTGGCGTCCGGCGAAACCCTGGCCGTCAATCTCGGGACCTCACGCCAGCACTCGGTGGCGGAGATCCTGCAATACATGCGTCAGGCGTCCGGTTTCGACTTTCGCGTCGTGACCGACCCTGCCCGCATCCGGGCCGTCGACCGGCCGTTTCTCGCCGCGGATATCGGCCGGATCGAAACACGCTTCGGCTGGCGCCCGAAACGGACGATCCGGGAGGCCGTGGAGGATCTCTGGCACCACCCGGACATCCGCGCGGGGCTCTTCCTGCCGGACATTCCGGCTGCGGGAACGGCATGATGCGGATCGCACTGCTCACCGAGCTCTATCCGCCGAGTATCGGCGGCCAGGAACTCTTCTTCGAGGGCCTCGGCCGAACGCTGGTCCAACGGGGCCATAGCGTCGATGTCTTCTGCGTCGCCCATGCCGAGGGGCTGCCGGGGCGGGAGGTGGTCGATGGCGTCACCGTGCATCGCTTTCCCTCCGACCCCGACTACAAGACGCCACCAAGAGCCTGGATGAAGCGCGCCTGGCCGACGATTTTCCGCTACGCCGTCTGGACGCGGAGCCGCCTGTCGGAGCGCGCGTACCATCTGGTCATCCTCAACCAATGGCCACTCCTGCACGTGGTGACGCTGCCGGCCGAGCATCGCCGCCAAGCCATCCTGCACTGGTGCGAAGTTCGCGAAGGCCGCTTCTATGCGACGCTCCAGAAATGGCTGCCACGGCTGGTGCGATACAATGCGGCGATCAGCGACGCCCTCGCGGGCGCGATCGGAACGGCCTCCGGACGGCCCTTCTTCGTCCTGCCGAGCGGCCTGTCTCTCGAGGAGTATCACGCCGCGCCAAGATCGGCACGCAGCGGGATCCTGTCACTTGGCCGCATCGTGGAACACAAGAACCTGCCCCTGCTTGTCGCGACCTTTGAACGGCTGAGGCGGGACGGCTATCGGGGCCGGCTGACCATCGCCGGCGATGGACCTGCCATGACGAAAGTGCGCCGCGTTGTCGCCGCGTCGCCTGTGGCAGACGCCATCGCCCTTCCCGGCCCGGTGAGCGATGCCGAGAAGGCCAGGCTGCTGGCGCAACATGAACTGTTCGCCATCGTCAGCCGCCGCGAGGGTTTTCCACGCGTAGTCGCCGAGGCCATGGCCAGCGGCCTTCCGGTCGTCACGGCCGGCTTTGCGGGCAACGGGACCAAGGATGTGCTGATGGCGGCAGGATGCGGTCTCGTCGCCGCGCCAGAACCAGCCGCCCTGGCCGACGCGGCCCGACGCGTGCTCGAGCAATGGCACGATCATGCCGACGCCGGTCGTCGTTTTGCCCAGGGCCTCGACTGGAACGCGATTGCCGCGCGGCTCGAAAGGCAGGTCGGATGGCAGGCCACGCCAGCCGGCGCAGCGCGAGAGGTCGCATCCAGCCATGCCAGCGGCTAGCTTCGTCCTGCGACGGCAAGCACTCGTCGTCCCCGCCGCCAATCTTTCGGTGCGAGCCATCGGACTGGCGATGCGGCTCGGCCTGGTCGTCTATCTGGCCCGCTTTCTCGGCATGACCGAGGTGGGCCAGTTCGGCCTGATCCAGGGCGCGGCCAGCCTGACCCCGGTCGTGCTCGGCTGGGGCGTGACTTATTATCTCGGCCGCGAACTGGTCGGCAGAACGCCGCTCGAAGCCGGCCAGTTGGTGCGCGACCGACTGCTGCTGACGATGGCGAGCGTCGCCGCCGCAGGCGCCTTGCTTGCAGCCCTGATGCTGACGGAGACGATCGAGGCGCCGGGCGCGCTGCCCTGGATCGCCGCCATTCTGTTTCTGGAAGCGCTCGCCTTTGATCTGCACTTCGCCCTGATCAGCGTCGGCAGGCCGATCACCGCCAATTTCCTGCTGTTCGTCCGGTCCGGGCTCTGGGTCTTTCCCGCCGCCGGGCTCGGTCTCGCCCTTCCCGCCTTGCGGACGCTCGACTTCGTGCTTCTGTGCTGGACGCTGGCGTTGATCGCCAATTTCATCGCCCTGTTGCCGATTCTCGGGGCCTGGCCGCTCGCCGCCATCGCCCGGGCCCCCATCGACCGGGACTGGATCGCGGCACGGATGCGAGGCAGCAGGCTGATCTATCTGAACGATCTAGGCGTCGTCGGCATGGCCTATCTCGACCGCTATATCGTTCACTCGATGCTCGACCTCCGCGCCACCGGGATCTTCGTCCTGCACTGGGCGGTCGCCAACGCCGTGCATGTTCTCGTCACGGCGGCAACAGTGCAGGTTTCGCTCCCGGTGCTGGTGAGTGCCTACCGGCAAGGCGGCGACCGGCGATGGCGAATCGAACTGCGCACGCTGGGACTGCGGGTTTTGGCGATCGGCGCGCCGCTCTCCCTGCTGGTCTTTGCCGTCGCCGTCCTGGGCCTGCCCGGGCTCCCGGCCGAAGCATTGCCATTCTCTGCACCGCTGCTGGCGCTGATGCTGGCTTCTGCCGTGATCCGGCTGCTGGCCGACGCATTGAACTACGGCCTCTACAGCCGCGGCCTCGACCGTTCACTGGCCTGCATCAATATCCTCGGCGCGGTCGTTGCCGTGCTACTCACCCTCGCCCTTCTGCCCATGCTTGGGCTCGTCGGGGTGGGACTGGCGATGGTGTTGAATTCGACCTTGCTGCTGGTCGCGCGCGCGGTCGCCCTTTCCGCCCGCGACAGGATTCAACACGCGGAGCGCGCCGGTGGCTAACCGGATACGTCAACGCGTTCTTCACATCCTCCCGGATGGCAGCGCGGGCGGCGGCGCCACTGCGGTCCTCGGGCTCTGTCGCGATCTCGTGGCAACCGGAAACTGGGATGTCGGACTGGTTACCGCGCCCCGTTCGCCCGTCGCGGAGCAGGCAGAGAAGAGCGGCATCGCCTGCCTGCCGCTCGACTTCTTCACCTCCCGGCTTGACTTCCGCCTTGCCAGCCACCTGGCGCAGCAGATGGCGTATTTTCGCCCCGACCTTCTCCACGCCCATGGAGCCCGCGCCGGCCTGCCGTTCTGCCGGCCGTCTCTATCGAAGACGGTGCCGCTCGCCTACACGGTGCATGGCTTTCACCACGCGAGGAAGTCACTTCCGCTACGCCATCTGGGCCGTCTCGCCGAAAGGCGGATCTTCGCCCGGGCCGATGCCGTGGTGTTCGTGTCGGACGGCGACCAGATCCAGGCGAAGCGGGAACGGATCCTGTGCGCCGAACATGAGCGGCATTCGGTAATCGCCAATGGCATCGATCCCGCGGAATTCGAGGGCCTTGCCCCCTGTGAGGAGCGCTTCGATCTGGTGTTTGCCGGTCGCGCCCACCGGCAGAAGAATCCCTTCTTCATGGTCGAGATCATGGAAGCGTTGCGCGGTTCCGGCATCCGCCTGCGCATGATCTGCGGCGGCGCGCTGGAACCCTCCCTGCGGGCGCGGATCGCCGCCAGCCCGGCGCGCGACAGCATCGCTTTTTCCGGCGCCCTGCCCCGGCGCGACGTGCTGCGGGCGTTCCTGTCGGCCAAGCTCTATGTGCTTCCCTCGCTGTGGGAGGGGCTCCCGATCGCTCCGATCGAGGCGCTGTATTGCGGCTTACCGGTGATCGCCTCGAATGTTGGGGGAACGGACGAGGTGGTGATCGACTGCGTCAACGGGCGACTGATCGACCGGTTCGATGCGGCGACCTACGCGCATGCGATCCGCGACGTGCTGGGAAACGAAGCGCTTCGCATCCGTCTTGCCACGGAAGGAAAAAAACGCGTGCAGGCCCATTTTCTTCGCGCCACCCATTCGGCCCGTCACCAGGATCTCTACAGATCCCTGATTCATTGCCCTGAGCATTCTGCCAATGGGACATAGACGAACGACCCGCCTCACGATGGACACGCCATTGTGGCGAAAGACTGGGCCGATTTGATGGGGAGGAAGTACATTCCGCACCTTACGGAAGGTATCCGACAATTGCTCGCCAACGGCATTTCCAATACAGGTTGTGCCGCCTTCCTGTTTTCCGCCCGGAATTCGCCGCCCATGAACAGCAAGACGCCCGACGGCCGCCGGGATGCCACCAAGGCAAGAGGCCGCGACGCAACGCCCCTGCGATTGAGCGACGCCCCCAGGGCCATCGCTCGCACCGCCGTCTATGCCGGCCTGATCGCGGTCAGCATCCTTTTGTGGTGGGCCATCGGCAAGCTTGCCCTCGGCTGATCGTCAGGCGGGTGTCGGCCGTATCGCGCTTTCGCGCCTGGCCGCCGCCACGTCACAGCGGAAGCCCGCCACCAGACATTCGAGCGCGGCGCGCAAGGTCTCCGCCAGGTTGGCGTCGAACTCATAGCGCAGCCAGTTGTCGAGCATGCCCGACATGAAACAGCGCAGCGTCATCGAGGCGGAGCAGGCGGTCCAGCCCCGTCCCAGTTGCCCATCCGCCTCGGCCGCCTCGAAGGCGCGACGGAAATTGGCATCCATGGCCTCATGCATCTCCTGCTGCCAGACCAACGCCTCCTGCATTTCGCCGACATATTCGCAGCGCGTCACGACGATCTTGTAGACTTTCCGGGTGTGATCGTCGGTCGCGAACAGTTCGATCACTTCCATCCCCCAGTCGAGGACGCTCCGGAGCGGCTCCGCACCGCCCTCGAATGCCCGGGCGACAACGGCGTCATGAATGCCGTGGACGCGCCGGATGATGGCGCCCAGCAATTCCTGCTTGTTGGCGAAATGCCAGTAGATCGCGCCCCGGGTGACACCGGCCTCGGCAGCGATCTTCTCCATGGAGGCACGGGAAACGCCGATCTCGACGAAAACGGTTTCGGCGGCATCCATGATGCGTTGCCGAGTTTCCTCAGACTCCGATTTCGTCCGCCTCATTCATACGGCTCCCTTTACATACAATGCTGTTTGTATATATGCTGTGCTGCAATAGATCCAGACATCTCTTTTTGCGGTGCAAAAGCATGCGTTTGTCGTTCCCCTCCCGTCGAACCATAGCCGTGCTGCTCATGGGCGCCAGTCTGCTGGCCCTGCCGGCATCGGCCATTGCCCAGGTGCCGGCCGCCCCGCCGCCGCCCAGCGTCGAACTGACCACCGTGAATGCCCGCGAGGTGCCGCTGCGCTACAGCTATGCCGGGCGCGTCTCCGCTTTCCGCGAAGTCCAGGTCCGGGCCCAGGTCGGCGGCATCCTGATGGAGCGCGCCTATGTCGAAGGCGCCAGGGTGAAGGCTGGCGACGTATTGTTCCGCGTCGACCCCAAGACCTATGAGGCGGAAGTCGCCCGGGCGGACGCGCAGTTGCAGACCGCGCAGGCTCAGCTTGCCCAGGCCACGCGCGACAAGGCCCGTGCGGTGGAACTGTTCGCCCGCCAGGTCGGATCGCAGAAGACGCGCGATGACGCGCTTTCCGCCGTCGACCTCGCCG
>Ga0182738_1004892_pt1 | contig 14561 bp, 7 predicted proteins | sample eDN5th30CBELigMG_FD_128876 | JGI IMG/M metagenome (GOLD analysis project Ga0182738, IMG submission 128876) | Enriched Miracle-Growth compost microbial communities from Emeryville, California, USA - eDNA 5th pass 30_C BE-Lig MG (version 2)... ... | reverse complement strand
TGCTTTACCTTATAGTAAGGGTTTCGTAAGGTTGAAAACCTTTCCAAAGAGGGTTGACCTAGGCTAATAAAAAATAACCCCTGGTTCCACTAGTTTTGCCTTTTTTTTTGTTGTCATTTTTCAAATCACCCCTCAGAATAGCTAAAATACGAAAAGGACCAACCACTAAACCTTTCCAAGAGAAAGCTCGAGGGAATTGGATCAACTTTTCACGTTGACACTGGGAACCTGAGAACAAAACAAATGGATAATCAAGGAATTCCTCATGAAAGCAAAGAATATTTGAATCTTTAGGATTTTAGACTTTAAAAATATTATGTCGTATCTCGTCATTGCCACCTTCACCCCCTTCTTCTCCTTCAGTACCTTCGTTATTTTCATCCTCATTGCCTTCATCTTCTTCATCCTCTGAATCCCAATCCTCATCGTCTTCTTCAAAGTCGTCAAGATTCAAATTCTTAACATTGGGTAACTTTTTGCATACAAGCTCAAACTCCTTTTTCTTTAGCTGACCACTCCCACTCATAATCCTAAGAGCTTCAAGCTTCTCTAGGAATTTCAATCTCTTAAGCAAGCGAAGTCGAAGAGCTTTCTCACTATATGGACCATACCCATAATAAATGTTACAAAAATCTATTTTCAGCTTTTTGAGATTCTTCATTTTAACGAGAAAACTAATCACGACATAAAGCCAACGAATCTCTGTAAAAGCAAAGCTGTAGTCTTCTTCGAAATTGAATGTAAGACTGAGTTTTCTCATTGCACTCCCATCAAAGTTCTTTGCAAATAACGTAAACGCACCCGACACCATAGCATAATCAGACTCGTACCACATCTGTTGAGTATTTACCACCATTCCCTTCGCCTTCCTGAACTTCCGCATGTATGAGGCAAACTTCTTCATAGGCCCTTGTAGCCTATTTTCATCTATTCCGATTGATAGAGTCTCATCATTCACCTCAACATAAAAGACATACTTCATCAGCTTTGGACTCAATGGCGCTTGGAAGGCCTCTTTGATGTTAACTTGGCATCTTTTGTAGATCATTGGCTTCACTCTCAGTCTCTGTGGGGAAAGTATTCCTCCTTGTTTTGGAGACCTGAAAAGGGGCTTTGTGATCTTGTTGGGAGGTGTTACGATAAGTTGGTCGCTGATGTTGACCATCTTTTTTTGCTTTAGCATTGAAATACCTTTATAAAATTTGTCGATTATTTTGCAGTAAAAATAAATTTGAGTTTATAAATCATCAGTCAAGGACATGCCTTTTTAAGGGAGAAAAAATTTGGCGCGGAACGCTGAGATTTTGTTTGAAATTTTTTGTTGGTTAAAAATGGAAAAAAGCCCTTTACTTAAAAAGCAGGAAGAAATTGAAATAATTTTTCCCCAGATCTTATCTCAAGTTGAATTTAAACATAAGGTACGAGTAAATGATCCCAGGCCGAGATCTCTCTTCAATCTTGCAATCGTTTGCGAACAAAAAAGTATTTCCTTTCATGTTAAAATTGAATAGTCACTTTGTTAAAATACAAAAGAAGTTGATTTTGTTGACTTTGCAAACCAAATTAACGATTTAAATTCTGAATAATTAAATGAATCTGGTGATCTCTGTTTCGGTCCAGAAAAGGGAAAAGTTCGCTCTGAAAGTGGTTTGTATACCTTTATTGACTTAAGTATCTTCATGCCTTATCGCCTGACACCTTTTGTTGATAATAGATTTAATTTAAAATAAGTACAGAGGAGGCATTATTAAAGGGGATGAAACCTCTCCGAACTGCTCAAAATAATTTCAACAAAGAATTTTTGAATTTACCTTGAAAGCTAGAGAAAAAAAACTTGAGTAAATCTCCTTTTGAGAGTATTGATAAAGGTTTTTTTCTAAAGAAACATCTCTCAATCAATCTCCACATTCCAGGAAAAACCATATCAGTAATTTTTCTGGAGAATTGTTGTGACTTTGCTTCTTGAGAACCTTCTCGAATTTGAATCTTTTGGAAATTTTTAGTGACAACAAAATTTTGACAATCTAATTTCACAATTTTGTAAAGATTTTTTTAACCAAAAAATATTATCTGAAAATAAAAAAAAGAGATTGAGAAAAAAATACTTCAATTTCTAGAGTTTGGTTTCATCTGAAGAATTTTTTCGGCTTACTAAAAGCATAACAAACAGTCCTCAAAAGAAAAACTTGAAAGGAGAAAATCCTTTTTATTTTTTCTTTGTTTTATTACGCATAAAATTATTATTTTTCATTCCAGACCCAACGAAAAAAAAAGAGTGAAAACCCTGACAATCAGAACATGGCAAAAAGAATTTCTGTTTTAGACTTTTTCTCTCCTGAAGTGAGAAAATTTGGTTTGATGATCGTTCTCTTGGACCTGAAACCTCTCATTGAAACTGATTTTTCTGCATATCAAGAAAAAGTTATTTGCTGAATTTTTTTACTCTTTTCCATCAATCTTCAAGGTTCAAAGTTTCTGTTAATAAAATAAGTTCTTTTCTAAAATTTTAATTTGGCGCCAAGATTGCTTGCAGACGTTGACTATTCTTTAAAACGGGAGGAGAAGGACTCCGAAAAATCCAAAGAAAGGCAAACTGTTTTCAAAAACTTCAACTTAAAACTTTTTCAAGAATCTCTTTTTGAGGGCAATGGAACAAATTTATCGTCACTTTTATTTCTGTACTTTTCTGCTCAAAAATTTAATTTTGTCAACAAATTCAATTAAATTCTTCGAATGTTCATACGCTCAATTTTAAGAGCCAAGTTCTGATTTCCCTTCAAAAGCTCAGAATTAGCAGAATCTCTCTTTATTCTATCAATGCTCCTTTCCATTCAAAGTAATATCAGTTGATCATTTTTCAAAAATTTCTCAAAAGGTTCTCGTCCACAACTACTAACACAACGACAAAAAAATAATGAGAAAACTTTGGATCTCGAGACTCAAATTTCTTTCAAGAGAAGAGTAAAGAGATAAATTACACGGCATTATTCATCTCTCTGAACTAAATTTGTCAATTTAACCATAAATAACTTCCAATTTGAAATTTTCCTCTCTTCTTCTCTTTTAATTCATATGCTCAAAACTTTCAGAGAATTCAAATCTTTCCAATCAAACCAGGCCTTTCGAAACTCACCATTTACCAAGAAGGAAGCCAATGACGGATAAAAACATTTTAAAGAAATATTTTTCAGGCAAGCCTGAAGAGTTTTTTTTCTGAATATTATTCTTTGAATTAAATGGTTAAATGGATGATTAAAAATGAAAGCTTTTGAATTTGATTTTCCAACATTAGTTAACCTCTGAAAATACCAGAGAAATCAAGGCATTGACCTCAATCCCTCGCTTTTAGTTCCATGAGAAAAATCTTCAGAGGCCTTAAATCTTGAAAATTTTCCCTCAAGGAGATTCAAAAGAGACCGGCTTTTTTAATGTTCAAAACGACAATTGTAAAAGACAAATTAACAACAAGACACCGAATGAGTAAATAGATAAATATAAAGGCAGAACAAAAAGTGATGGGTCAAGTTTGTAATATGAAGGATATAAGAATATTATATACTTCACATACAGACATAGCGAGAGAGTGTGCGCTTTATTGATAATTATATAAAATACGGAGTTAACTTTGTTTCCTTAGCCTTTATATCTCAAAACCTAAACCATAAATTTCAATATATATTTCTTTTTATTTAAAATTTGAATCGAAGAATCAAACATCTTCCATTATCTCTCTTCTGAGTCCACTTCTTCTCCTTTTTAGCAACAGTATAAACAGAAATTAAAAAAATAATCAGGTCTCACCCACTCTTTTTAAGTTCTGTCTCTACCTATTAACCATTATTGATTAACAACTTTTCTCTTCTCTCACTTTCTTACCTAAAGAATTTCCTCCTTCTTGCTGTCATCCAAATCATTCAACGTCCAAAAAGTCCCAGACGACCCTGACGTGTTCACTTTCTGCTCCTTCACAGCTCTTTGAGGCTTTTCTTGGTACGAAATGATATGTTTAGCTGCTATTTTCTCAGCTATTCGATCCTTCATTGTCTCCTTCTCTACCAATTCTCTCTTCACGTACAACAAAGGGCTTTCCGGACCCTCTTGGTCCTTCACAAAGCTTGTCTCTATCAGAATCTCACCAGCCAGCTTTCTTTTATAATGTAGTTCGTACCATTTCAACACCTTGCCTTCCTCTTCAACTTCCTGCAAGTCAATCTCACATATCCCAATCATATCATCTGATGTATAAGTGTCTTTGTCCATAAGCTCAAGGATACAGGTGGGATCAGGGGTGTTTTGAAAGACAATGATGTCATCCCAGAATGGGCGTTTTCCACCCTTTTTACAGATGGTACCTTTGATACTTTGGGAGCCGAGGGTTAGAAAGCAGTAGGGATCCATTTTATGGAAGAGTTCAACATCACGGTAAAGCTTGGCCTCGATAGGCCGGACAAAAATTGAACCAAGCATGCTCGTTTTTTTGGGGTTATTCTTTAATTTATTGAAACTTTTTTAATTTCGCTTTTTTAAAAATGTTTTGTGCTTGTCTCATATATAAATTTTACAGCTCTTGTCTAAAATAGAAAAAGCACAATCAATATTAAATTTTATCATTTTGTCTGTTGTATAATAGCAGACTCCTGCTTGTTCTAAGATCCCCTTTTTGCCATTTCTCCCTCTTTCAAAGACCTTGTTCTCTAGAAAATCCCAAAATCTCCACGAAATACAAAAACCTTAGTCTTCTTCAGATGACAATTACTGGTTCAAAATTGATGTTTCCACTCCAGATTCTCATACAGAGGCTAAAGGTGAGGGTTCTATAGTTTCTAAACAAAGGAGATTGAGTGCTATCAGAAAGAGGGAAGTCGGAAAAGGCAAAAGAAATTAGGAACACTGAGGCTAATATTAGTAGGGGAAAAAATTAATTTGATCCATTAAAACAATCATGTTGTAATTCCGATGACAAGCGGCACTTTTTATTAAAGGATTAATTCTGGTCATTCAGCTGAGCAGAACAGAAAGAAAAAGAAGGCATAGTCTCCTTCTGGAAATTCTTCAACTCTTTACCTTTTTCTCTTCTTTCTTTTGAAAGCATTCCTCTTTGAGAAGACTGTAACTGAAGATGAAATATCCGTTAATTTTTCCTCAAATCATTTGTACTATTGAATTACGTCTCTGGCTACTACTTAATTCAAACCTGCTGCTTCAGAATCAACCAGTTCAATAGGCTTTGTCAGCAAATTCTGAAACATACTATTCAGGTTTTTTCAGAAGACTCTGTGAAAATATGATCTTAAAATTAATTTCTGGGGATATGCTAAGACAAACCTATCATAATCAAATTCTTAATTTAGTAGCAACTTAATTAAATTTGCTCCGCAAAACACTTGCAGTCTTGAGTCTTCTTCCAACAAACTCCAGTCATCAACCATAAGCCACCAACAATCTCTCATATAATTAACAAAACTTCAGTTTTTTGGGTTCTAAGTGATTGAAAACTTCCTTCCGACATAGCCAGATTAATTGAGAGGTTGCTTGAAAGGTCGCTAAAAGGCATAAGCGGGAGTTTTCATTTGATTCAACTTTGGTCATTGTTGAAAGAGAATCCTAAATAAGGCAAGGTAATCCTATTTTTGAGTTTAATTCATAATGAAAGACGGAATCGCTTGTTTTCAACAATCCTTTCACGCGACTGTTCAAAGTGAGCCTTAGAGAACTGTCCTTTGTTTTTTTGTTTAATGAGGTTCTTTTTGTATATTCAATGAAGTAAACGTCGTTTGTACACACAATAAAAAACAATTGTCAATCTATAAATAGGTTTAGCAAATTAAAGCTTCGAATAAAAAGCAGAAGAGCCAAGAGACTGTGAATTCCTCATAACAAGATTGAGGCAAAGTTTTGTAACATTTCGAGGTTATTATCACTATCGCTCTTGAAGAAAAATAAAACTGGAATCATTAAAAGTCCTTTGTTGAAAAATTATTAATGGATTTGAAATCAATTTTGGGAGAAATAAATCCTTCAACAACCTTGTCCAACGTGAAAGAATATCACAAGATTAACTCTTAGTTTGGATAGATGAGAGGTGATTTCTCTTGCTTCCAGAATCTAGAATTGATATTTGATTTGAAAATTTGTTGGGATTAAAACTTCGATTTTTTTATTTATTGAAAATGAACGCTGAACTTTCATTCCGAGGCCTTCACAATTTTTTTTTGGAAAAGAAGTTCTTCTCCAAAACTTCCCCAGAATGATTTTAAGTTTGCTCAAATATTCGAAAGATTTTTTTCAAGCGAAATTGGATTTTTCTTCATACATAAAATTAGAGATCAATAGCTTCATGTTAAACCCTCTCTTAGACCTTTGACACTTTTATAGGGTCAAATCTCGCATTCAAATTCTCATATTCGCGGCTTAATCAAGATTTCAGTAAAATACAGTAGATTATTCTCTAAAATTATTTCCTTCTAAAAATTGGAAAAAGTTTCATCCTGAGAAAAATCCTTTGAAGATTGCTTTTTTTGAAATCACCTTAAAGGAAAGGCAGACAAAACCTGAGCTTTCCTTTTGGAAAAGGGCTCGATTTGAAACATGAAAATGTTTGATAACAAGTGAATTATAATTTTTTCCACTTCCTTCAGAGAGGAATTTTGGAAAAAAAAACTGGTGAATGAGTATTGAAAATTCCATTTCATCGTGGATTCTTTGAAGAGACATAAATCAGGAAAGATAAAGGTTTTTTCGAAGTTAAATTGTTGATTGATGTTTTTGGTTTAGGAGATTTAACTGTAACGAAAAAACTCGGAAATATATTTTCAAAGATTGTGAGTTAATCTTCCCATTTTATTTTTTGTCAATCAGAAAATTCTCCCAGAAATTTGAGGAAGAAAAAAAAATTGACGGAAAATCATTTTTTGGGAAATTCCAGTTCAAAAAAAAAATTTTTTTTGTTTTCAAGAAAAATGAACAAAATTATTAAACAGAAACCTCTTCACTTTAAATCAGGGAAAAAGTTTTTCTTCAAAATATTTTTCTCGACATTTAACCGAAAGAATTTCGACTTTTCACAAAAATTTTCAATTAGGAAAATACCTCCAAAATCTCTCTGTTTCAATGAAATTTGATTATTATTTTTATTGAAGCACAAATAAAATTCTTCTTGAATAAACTATTCAAACCAGTATAAACATATTTCAATAACATACTTTTGACAAATTCTCATTTTTAGAAAGAATAATAACGTCTTTCTTAATTTAAAGATCAACTCACTCTTTTAAGCTCTTCAATATTTTAAATTTCAAAAAAATTTATAATCCCCCTCAAAGACTAAATCAACGAGTCACGAAGGAAACTCTAATTATCCTCATAGAGCAGACCTTTTTCAGCCTCTTCCTATTTTTAAAAGAGAGACAAAAGAAGCCAAGGATACGCGTATGCAAAGTCAAGAGTGACTACAAGCTAAGATAAAATATATTTCTAACCAAGATAAAGCTAATTAACCTGCCTCTCATACTCTTGATTACATTGTCAGTTCAAAACTATCAATCCTCTATCCTTGCTTTCTTCATATTTCATCTTCTCTTTGCTGCTTTCCTCATAAGAAAGCCTATTTATTTTGGAAAGCACTCTTCCTTTATATTTATTACTGAAATGAACCTCAATTCTCTCGTCTCCTTATTCTATTTTTCTGACTGTTAAAAAATTGCCTAATTCTTCTTTTCAGACATCTTTTCATCACTCTTTGATTGAATTCTGAATTCTAGAAAAATATCAATCTATCTGAATTTCTCTCAAATTTACCTCTGATATTCTTTCGAAAGGCAATATTCTCCCCTATTTTTCTGTTTTTGGAAAATATATAAATTCCTCGGAACAAAAGATTTTCTCCTTCTAAAATTTCCTTTCTATCTTCCATTCTAACTCCCAACTTTCTTCCTTTCAAAACCACTCTTCTTTCCCATCTCCAACAATTCCTCAACGTCAAAACAATACGTTCTCATCCCAAAAATTTCACCCGGCAAACCACGTTCGGGGGCTAAAATTACATTTCACATCAGTACAAAAATAATTTTAGCTTCATTTATTCATTTTTAGTCAGACACTCAAAATAAAAATTCTATTTAATTTCCATTAAAAAGTCCTTTCCAAGGATAAATATTATTTTTAAATATTCATCATCATAGCCTAATACACCCATACACCCACTTATCTAATGCCTGGAACCATTATTCTCAAACCTCTTGAAGCCAAAATCGCCTTTGAATCCAACTCTGACTCTTACTGCGTCGCAACGATTGGTAAATCTATCGCAAAGAGCTCTATGTCTCGAAATAGCGGCAATTTTCCTTGTTGGGATGACGCCATGATTGTTAGAACAGGAGACGAGCCAATCTGTCTTTTAGAAGTCAAAGATAAAGACGTACAGGCTGGTGAAATTATCGGGGCTGCTGAAATAGATCTAAAAGAAGTCACAGAAAGAGGTAAAATGACCAAATGGTATGAGCTCTACAATAAGAACCAAGCAGCAGGCCAAATTCTGGTAGAAATCGCCTATTCAGCTGGAGAATATCCCCCAGACAGCGTCCTGTATGCTGAGTCAGTAAAGCTGAGCCATGAAGATCCTCGTTCAAGATCTCATGAGAAACAAAAATCGTTAGACAGGCTTTCAGAAGAAGACTCTATTCCTGAGGTTGATGAGGAATCTAAGTAAGATTCATGAAGAAATGTTTTTGATGCGAAGGAAGTCTGAAGGGGGAATGTTGTTCATATGTTAGAGAAAGAATTAAGTTGAGGTATTTTTAACAAAATTGACATTTGAGTCATATTATATTGTTGTCTATATTACTCCATATGACTCTCTTTTTAGTACCATATAGTGCAGTGCTTCTTTATTAATAGATATTACCTTACCCTTTTCACTATTATTTTCAACTCAAAAAAAAATCTTTCTCTTCAATAACAAATAAATTTTTCCATGAGAAGAAGTGGAAACAAAAGTTCTCAATGACAAGCTAAATGGACCCTTATTTTATGCTCTCAAATTCTTAAGGTGAGAGATCAGGTATTAGTCCTTTTTCCTCTCTCCCAATTGGGAGAAATCATCCTTTTTATATTTATTTTGAGATAAAAGAGTGAACAGTAACCTCTCTTCTCGTTTTCAAATCATAATTCATAAGAGTTTTCGAAATAAATTAAAGTGTATATGTATCTACTTTATCTAATATGTATCATACGTAGAAATAATATAACTTAATAAGAGGGCACTATTTAATTCACCTCATATATATTTAGCAATATAAAACGTCCCCTTACGCGAGGAAAAATTCATAACCAGAATCATAGGCATCTTCCTTCTGAGCCTTAAAATTGAGTTGAATAGGCTCTTTCTTTCTTAGGTTCATTATCAACAAGCACTACACAAAAAATTAACCCTCATACAAACCCCAACTCTTACCTTGTTTATCTTTTATTATTGCCTTCTCAGTTGTCTTTTTATTCAACCTTTCAGGTTCCCAATATGCTTCTGGACTGAAAGTCGCTTCAATAAGGATTTTACCAGTATACTTTTCATCTTGGTACATATTATACCATTTTGTGACTTTAGCATAATCATCAAATCCTGTCAAGTCAATTTTACATGTTCCTAATGTCCCATCACATGTCTGGTCCTTTCTATCTTTAATTTCTACATAGCAAAATTCTTCTTTTGGGATCTTCTTTACAGCAATGGCTTCATTCCATTCAAAAACATTGCCAGTCTTTGTGGCCGGGCTCTTGATTTTCTGATCTCCAAGGATAATCATGCAGTATGGGTCCACCTTGGTTGGGAGAGGCTCACCTTGGTTGAGATTGGCTTGAATTGGACGTAGGATAATGGTTCCAGGCATTTTGGTTTCGTTGTGAGTCTTTTATTTTAAGGTTTATTTGGGTGTAAAATGAGGGAATATAATACACTAAAGTAATTAAAATGAAAGGCTGGAAAGGTTTATTTTGGGATTTATTGGAGCTAACAGCGAAGGAAGATAGAAATTAATTTTGGCTCAAGAGGCTCAATCTAGTTTTTGGGCCCAAGACGTTGGAAAATAGAAGAAAAATCAGAAGTAAATTTGGTTTGAAGACTCAGATTAATTGCGTCTAGATATGTCCTTTGAATGAAAAGTTGTCCCTTTCTCATAAAATGAAGAAATTATTCTGAAAGGGAATTGATAGATCAAGAAAATCCAGGTTTTTCAGGAGGATCGAGTTTTTTGTGTTCTAGAAAAAAATATTCTATTTCCAAAGTGCAATTAAAGAACCAAAGGTTTCACAAAAAAATCGATTTTTCTAATAGTGCTGAGGTATGACGTCTCAGAAAATTCAAAGAGACGAAAGAAGTTTCCCAAAGGGTACCCACAAGTTCGAGAAAAAGAATTTTAGAAAAATCGTAAAAAATAATTTTTCTGAGCGGGAAGCACCATTGAAGGATAGATTCGGGTTATGCTCTCACTTCTTCTAATTTTTCAGAGGGCTTTTATATTTTTTTCTTGAAAGCTAGAGAAGATCATTCAAAAGGGAAAAAGAAGGATAAATTAAAAAATTTGATCTTCAAAAAGTTCTTAACAGTCAAAATCTGTAAATTTACAGAAACAAAGCCGAGATCATCGAGTTTTCTTGCTGTTTTCAAAAATCCAGCTGATTCGAATACCTTCCTTGACAGTTGTGTATTGTATCTCCACATCTCAAATTTTTCATCCAATAAAAAATGGATTTTTCTTGTCCTTTCTTGGCGCTTTTTTCATTATATCTAGTATAAAACCAAGGAGATTCAATTTCTTTTCATATCCTCTCTCATATTTCATAATAGAAACTCTGCATGTTACCAATTTTTATTTTTACTCTTTCTCTAATATTCTTCTCTTTCATTTTTTGACAGACAAAAAAATTTGGAGCTAACGACCAAGCCAAACTCCACTCCATCGATATCGATTTTATTAAGATCTTTCTTCATATCTTTGAGCAATAATTTAACAGTCCTCTTAGAGAACCAATTTTTCACTTTCAATTTACTTCAAATAGTTATCTATAAAATACTTTAGCATCATAATTGTTTCTCATAATAACGCATAGATATCTCAAATACATACAGTACAACACGACCTAACAGACATTTCTTGAGCTTCTAAATATTCGAATGTTATCTTCTGTAAATCAGCTTCTCAGTATTCATTATTTTTCTGGTTTGATTTGCTCATTGTTATCCAATCTGAAGCTAGACTCAATAAAGATCTGTCCTACTATCTCTTGATTGTGAGTCAAATCATACCATCTTGAAAGATTCTTGTGAAGAGCTATCTCATCCAAATCTATCTGAACACTTCCAATTGTCTTATCCAGCAATTTTTCCTTGTCTTTTACCTCCAATAAGCAAACAGACTCATTTCCCCTTTCAACACTAATGCTGTCTATCCAGATTGGAGTTGCTCCGCCTTTCTTACAGACACTTCCTTTGACTTTTTGATCGCCTAGAATGATCTTACAATAGGGATCTAGAGTTCCCATCATGGTCTTTTCTTTTGTCAAGTCTGCTTGACGTGGTTGAAAAGTTATTGTTCCTGGCATTCAATGGAAAGGGTATTGAATAAAATGATAAGGTGAGAAAAGTTGAGGAGGAGATAAAAATATTGAGATTAATTTTGATCTCGCGAAAGTTCGAATAAAAGCTGGAAGAGAACTTTTAATAGGGTTTTCTTTGGGAAAGGAATCAACTTCGAGATTTTCGAGAACACTGGAAATAAATTTATCTCTTCTTCAAACAAACCATTTGAAATGGAAAAAGGAACACAATGTTCTCCTTTATATCTGTTGTTTATCTTTCTCTTATGTAGATCTATCATTCTCTTTCCAATAATTCTCATATATAGCCCAGCCTAATTTAGTTTCCCTCCTTCTTTAATTTCATCAGGATATTCTTCGTCCTCGTAGGAATTTTCGTTGGCATGAAGCCTGAAGGAAAACCTTCATAAAAAAGGTTTTCTTTTTGGACGTTATTCTGGGATGAGATAGGCTTCATTCAAATAAGAGATATTGATTGAAAGACATGATGTAAAAAGAATAATTATGGAATGATTATCTTTTGTATATTATCAAACATTATAAACATCAACTTTGTAAACATCTGAGGGTCTCTAAACATTACATATCACAAAAAGAACCCACCTCTTCTTTCCTCTTAGAAATGTCCCTTTTTCAACAAGAAATGCATGCTTGTATCAGTTTTTTCCATTGAATTTTCCTCTTCTTTCTCCGCCTCATCATCAGGAATATACCTAATCTCAATAAAAAGCTCTCCTTCCTTTTCTCCCTCATGATAAAGCTCAATCCATTTTGTTACTTCTCCTTTCATCCTGATCTCATCCAAATCTATTACACATTCAGCAAGCACCCTGCTTGGCTTCAAAGTCGCCTTATCTTTCACTTCTATCTTGCATTTTGTCTCATGTTCTCCATTAATTATCGTCACGTCAGTCCAATGAGGGTTCAAGGGATTAGCTTGAGCAATTTGGCCTTGAATTTTATATTGGCCGAGATGATATTCACAATATGGCTTCATTTCTCCCAAGTGTGATCTGTTATGGGATAAATGAGCTTGCATTGGCTTGAAAACAAATGATCCTGGCATCGGTGAGATTTGTGTTGTTGTACTGAAGGTTTTTAAAAAGCGAACTAGCTGAATTATTAATTTTACTTCGATTTATAATCAAAATACAGTCAAGAATGTTCAACACATTCAATGAGTTAGTGATAGAAATTATCAGAATTAGGACTTTATTTCGAGTGTCTAAACAGATCAAGTTAGATTAAGGCCTAAAATCAAGTCAATGCCGGAAGTAACTAACATAAGATTGAGATAGATAAAACGAAGTTATAAACAGATCTCGACATATTACTTAACAAATATTATACGTCTCAACAAACAACTACTATGTGTCCCGAATCTTCTAAAACCAAACAAACAAAGATTAATAGTTCCAATGGTGGCTGGACTTTCTAGAAGAAGAAGCTGCGCTTTTACCAGCTCTTCCGAGGCTTGTATCATGAACAGTCGTAATCTTGTCAATCTCAAACGCATGAGGGTAATGAGGTCTTTCCCATTGACTTCTTCCGCCACTTACACTCGAATTCCAGGACTCTTTTCTATGATTCACACCTGCTTTAATCATGTTGGGGTTACTCATTCCTGTTCCTCCAATGCCTCCTTCTAACCTTGTATCATTAACTCTTGTTATCTTATCAACCTCAAATGGCTCAGTGTGCTCATTGGGATATCCTTGAGGCTGGTACAAATGCACATTCTCCATTCTGTCCTGATAATTAACTCCCAATTTTGCCGTGTTGGGATTACTCATTCCTGTATCCGCCAATTCGCTCTCTGCATCCTTGTGATGATATCTTCCTAAGGTTGTGTCGTGAACTGAAGTTATTTTGTCAACTTCATCAGGCCCAGTATACTGCATTCTTGTGTGTTTATCAACAAATTCATCGACATTGCGATTACTGTAATGGTTCACTCCAGATTTCATTATGTTAGGATTACTCATTTCAGTATCCCCAAGGTGTTTCACGTGGTATGGGTTTCCTAATGTTGTATCATGAACCGTTGTCACTTTATCAACCTCAGTTGGCTTTGTATGATAATTTGGAAGCCTCGCTGCCATTTCTTTTGTTTGTTCATAACTTGGAAGCGTTGTTGATCTCTCATTCACTCCCATCTTCATCGTATTTGGATTGCTCATTCCAATTATTTGAGGTGTCCCTTGATATGAAGCTCTTCCAAGGCTTGTATCATTCATCCTCGTGATCTTGTCCACCTCAAAAGGCTCATGATGATGGGCCGTTGGATGATAATAAGGTTCCACCCACTCTGGGATTCCAGCCTTTACATGTCCTGGCTGGTGATTTATCCCTTCTCTTATCGTATTTGGATTACTTATTCCAGAACTCCAGCTATCTCTTGGATGGGAAAATGCTCCAAGGCTGGTGTCGTAGACTGTGGTGATCTTGTCAATCTCAAATGGTCCGTTATGCTGTCCAGGGATATGAGTTAATCGCTGATCTTGGGCGAGAACTCTTGCTGTTTGCCGAAGTCCTCGGAGTTTTTCACCGCTTAGGCCGGCTAGGTTTGGGTTACTCATTCCTGTATCTGCAGAATACCTTTCATCATGGTAAATATCCTTGTCATCTCTGTAGATATCATTTTCATCGTAATAATTCGGGTTTTCATTGGGATATCTAGCAAGCTCTCGGTCTTTGATATTGAAAACAGGATCGTGTTCTGGATGGTTTACTCCGAGTTTCATTGTGTTTGGGTTGCTCATTCCTGTATCGGCTAAGTTGCCTTTCTCAAGATGTAATTTGTTCAGTGTAGGATCTTTCAACTGATTGACTCGAGAAGGAGGAGCAGTTCCCAAATGCTTCTGAATCTCTTTCTTATCTTGCTGTGTCGTTTTGCTTGTGACACCAGTTGGTTTCTTGAGATGAAGTGTTGGATTTTTTGTGTGAGATTTTACAGGAGTAATTTCATTGCT
>Ga0182738_1004891_pt1 | contig 14563 bp, 9 predicted proteins | sample eDN5th30CBELigMG_FD_128876 | JGI IMG/M metagenome (GOLD analysis project Ga0182738, IMG submission 128876) | Enriched Miracle-Growth compost microbial communities from Emeryville, California, USA - eDNA 5th pass 30_C BE-Lig MG (version 2)... ... | reverse complement strand
TATTCGATGCAAAACTTGCTCGAAAATGTTCTCGGAAGGCCGGGGGCTTTCAGAAAAGAAGCCAATTGAGATCTATAATGATTAACATATCATGCAAATTATCTTGATTTACTCTGTGATTCGCTTGTTAGAGGTTAAAATTGAAGGGTTTCATCTTCTTGGAGAGTAGGAGAATAGATTGGGAAGGTTGGAAAGTACAAAGTGAATTGTTTGGAGAGGGGAAAATCCGAAAGGAGGAAGAAAATTCGCCATTTAATCTAGAATTTTTGATCAAAGGATTATATAATTTAAATCCTTGTTATTTGAATATCACCTTGATATTTCATCATGATAAGGTTTTTGAAAGAAAAACTTGAAAAATTTGGACTATTTAACCTCGAAAGTCGAAAGAATCTTTGGTATAATTCTTTTCGTAACTATTCTCTGGTGGAAGTTGACCTTGAATACGCCAAATTAAATGAAAATTGCAGCATGAAAGATATTAATATGTTCATCAAAGATGAAGATGACATGTTGTTGATGAGAATAGAAGATGCTGTTGGCTTTTTTGTGAGAGCTATCTGTAGGAAAGAGTTTATAGGAGTTATATAGAGGATTAGGGTTGATGCTTGGTTGAATCTATGTGACGATAAGAGAAATATGGATTTTATTTGAAGAGTTTATTGAAAGCTCCTTGCGAAGAGGAGACAGATTGGATATGAGGGTGGAAATAGGTGAGTTTTGAAGAAGAAAAAGTGATCAAAGAAAGCAAATAAGCGAGAAAAGATGAGATTGGGATCTAGTGATTGAATTCCTATAAAAATACTTGAAGAATTGGAAAATTAGAAAGGGTGAAAAGATTCGAAAGGAACTTGAGTCTATAAGAAAAATTTTTATGGAGAAGAAATGGAACATGATGATATGGATGTTGAGATATTCAATTTCTATGATAATGAAGTTTGAGCGGGATGTTTTAATTAAATATTGATATAAGAAATGATCATTCAGAGATGGGATTAGACGGGTTTTAAAGGCCATTTTCGATGAAATATTTGTCTTTCAGGAAGGAAGACAAGATGAATATTGTTCATATTGAAGATGCCATGAAGGAGTGATTGGTAATTGAAGAAGGTTTTTGAATGAAAAGAAGCTATTTAAGAGTATACAATAAAGGGTTTAGGAGAAGATTCAAGAGAGACGAGATGCTTAAGGAAGAGGTCAATTAATTCTAAGAGTGTTGAAATACAAGAGGATAATCCCTTTAATTTAACTACTCAAAAATTAAAAAAATAATAACAATCACGCTCCCTCTCTAATTCAGGATCCCCTGCAACTTGAAATAGATGGATAGTTATTTCTGAAGACTGAGTTGAAAGTGGATTTGCAAGTGCTTATAATGACTGTTTACCGGTGACTCAAGAAAAATCCAAGAATTAAAAAACGAGAAGAAAAGAAGGAGGAAATCTATGATTGAAGCCTTTTCATTGGATGACCTGCTCAGATTCAACAAGAGTTGGGATTTAGACTGAGAGTTGGATAAGATACGAGGCGTGAAAGGATCGAATACGAGAAGAAAAGTTGATAAATCCTCTTTCTATGGAGAAATAAATTCAGGAAAGAGAAGATTGGTGGAATGAAATTCTCTTGTAAAAATAATCAAACATCTTAAAGCTTCTATGGAAATGAGCTTTATTTTCATAATTTTCTTCAGAAGCTTTTTGAGTGGAAAATCTGTTAAAAAAAGAGAACAATAAGGTCAGAGATGAGACTGGTGAGGTTGAAAGATTTCAAAATAAAAGGGGATAGATTGACCTCATGAAGAATTGGAAATAATGGAAGAAAGGGGAATCGTGTACACGTCTATATCATTCTTCTATTCCCTTTTTTCCTCTTTGAATTGGCAAAGCTTCTAAAATTTTCTTTTCATAAAGCTGCAGTTTCCTTTTTCATTGAAAATAAATCTAAAACCTTCAATTTGTTTGCTCGTTTCTCTAAGAAACTTTTTTCTTCAATCTCAAAAGCTATATTTTTTAGCCTTTCATGAATAGTGAAAGAGACCTTCTTCAATTATTTTATCATCTTGAAATATTCTTGAAGAACTTCGTTCTATTTAGCTCGGAGAATAAATATAGCAGAAATCTCATGTAAAGTTAATGGAAGATAGAAAAAGGGAAAATAGTCATCGGCTCAATCAATTTTTCTTTTTTTGCAATAGAAATTTATCAGAATTTATATGTTAGTAAAAATGAGTATTCAACAGCTTTATGAAGAAATTGGAGTGATTTTCTTTTACCTGTATGTAAAGAATTTTGAACGAAGAGAGATCAGTGATTTGAAGCCTCTTCAATTTTTTTTTCTCCTTTGAGAAAAAAAGAGAATTTGAGAAGATTAGTTCTATTTTTGAGAAGTTTTGAGAAAATGTGATATCAATAATGGGAAATTCAGAAAAAGGATGTAACAAAGGCAGTCTTATCATCATTGTAATGGAAAGTTAAGTCCAAAGAAAAGAACATTCTAAATTGAAAATGAGAAAATAACGAATTTTTATAAGGGATTAGAAACAAAAATTTCTATTGGAAATTTAGGCAGTTTACTTGTAAGAAAGCCTTCAAAGCGAGATTTTTGGTTTGAAGAATTTTAAGAAAGGGTGTTGAAGCTTGGTTATTCGAAAGAAAAAGACTCGTTGATTGAATTGTTGTCTGAAAACAAATGATAAATAACAAGATGTTATTCGAGATTTATCCGGAAGATTTAGAAAAGAAAATGAAATCGAAAAAAAAATCATGGATAAAATAATATTTTTGTCAAAAGACTTTTCCACACTTTTCAAAAAATACTCTCCTTTTGAGCTTTAAAATTTTTCTCTTATCCCTCTCATCATTGAAGGATAAATAATTGATGAATGAGATTTTCTGTCGCCATCTAAAGTTAGAAAATAGCAATGCATTCATTCAATTTTTTGTTTTTATGAAGAAAATGTCATTTTTTGTGTTTTTCCAAAAATGAAAGGTTGAAAGACGTTTTTTGTCAAGTTGAAAGGAAAGGATTTTTCAATTTCATGGGGCGTCGAAGCAAACTTTAAGATGTCTTGATCTTTGTTACCAATTCATATTTTTCCCTGAAAAATCTTATCAGACCTTCCAATAGGAAAAAAATTTTGAGACAAAATCAACAGAAATGTTTTTCCCATTAAGCTTTTTCAAGGATTTGTTTGGGATTCAAAACTTACTTTCACTTGTAGGAATTTTAAAGGAGAGATAAAAACCGGCCGCGACCGAAAATGCGGCTTTTTTCCAACTCTGGATTTAATAATTTTCTTTTCTTTCAAGAGAAGGTTCCAAATCCTCTCGACTCTTTTAAAATCGCATAAGTTCTTAGGGATGCCTTCAAAATATCTAAGTCAGCAATCGCTGACTTGGGCAGGGAGGGAGGGACCAAGCGGGCCAGCTTTTATCTGACTTCAGGAGGGAGGGGTTAGAAGATGAAAGGGCTGATCTGACTTTGACCTCCGAAAAATTATTTCAAAGGAAGTTCAGAGTTTCTTTGGAGGAAATTTTATGAAATTGGATGAATTTTATGAATTTTTTCCATTGTCATTTTCTTCGAAGAATTGAACTATTTTCTTTCTGAAGTAAATTGATCTTGAAACCTCGATCTCCTTAACAAAAAAATATATTTTGACATATTCTTCTTCTTTAACATTCTTTCATATGGAGATCAACATCTCACAGAAAATCTATCTCAAAAATACATTTAGAACATATTGATTTCAACAAAATACAAGTAAAGTTCTTCTTAAGTTTCCTTCAAAAAAAAAATTTGAAGTCTTCTTGAAGAATATTGAGGGATTGAGAAAAGTTAGAAATTTCAAGAGGGAGGGAGGGGTCTCAACCAAAAAGGTATGAGCTGAATCAACGAGAGGGGGAGGGTGGGGAGACCCAAGTCAGCAATTGCTGACTTGGATATTTTGGGGGCACCCCTTAACTACCAAACTTTCTCCTTTTTTTTTCGAAGAAATTTGATATTGAAATCTTAAAAAACGCAAAGGGTTAAAGATATTTTTTTAGAAAACTTTGCTTTAAATGACAAACCACACAAAAAGCTCAAGAATTTATCAATCCCAAAAAAATTATCAAGAATCCATACGAATTCTTTTTTACTAGAAGGGACTATTCACTTTTTATCATTTTTCTGCAGAGCTCGAAAATAAGAGAAGGTAATGTGCCAGTCAAGCCATTTCTTTTCAATTGAGAAATCTTTTGCAACCTATAAATTGATTGGAAAATTGTTTGATCATGACATTAATGATTCTAGATCGAACGATAAACTATTTTAAATCGTTCAAGTTGATTGCTCTGGTTGAGATCAAAAATTGACGGCAAAAGATGTCTTCAGGGAAAGCGACGAGTTTTGATCTCTTTTCAGCTGCATTTGGAAGGACAAAGAAAAACGAGAAACATTTGCAAATATGCTGACAGACCTATGGTCAGAGGACTTGAACAAAATTGCAGACCTTGACAGATTTCCAAAACACGTTTGATAACCCTGAACAAAGTACACCTAAAGATACAAAAAAAAGCAGAATTTAGATCGATGATAATCATGTCTCTGATTGTCAAAATTATGGAATCAAGATGGTTACCAGAACTACAAAACTAGTTGATCAACAACTATTTCAACGCTTGTAAAACATAAAACCTAATGTCTGAAGAAGAGATAAACTTCCAAAAAGCAATTTATGATTGACTGATCAAACAATATGAAAATAGTTCTTTTCGCCCGAATTTAGGAGTCGCTCAATGAAGCATCATTTCACTAGCTTTGTTTGATATCTACACAGAATCAATGCTCTGGAAACTCAAAGAACTGATCCCAATAGAAGATATTTTTGCATATGCGGACGGCATTTTAATACTGTGCAATGATCTGGAGACACTTGAGAAATGCATGACTCAACTTCTGCTTTTCGAGAGTTGATTTTGAAAAGTCAGCAGCCAATAAATTTCTCATAGCAAGTCGGAAGAGCACGTTTTGGATTTGAGAAATGAAGGAAACTTTGAAGAAAACTGCATTTTTTGAGGTTTGGGAAATTTTGGACAAGATTTTGACAAAAAGTTGTAAAACAACCTGAATAGGAATCTGGCACAAGTTTTTTCTGGCTAGTTAAGGTTTTTCTGCATGGAGCTTCTAATGGGCATAATTTTAATGTTGAATAGAGATACTTCTGGAACAAAAACAAATCTAAAATAAATTTTTCTTCATCAACTTTATTTTTCATCATTTCTTAGAAAATCTTCCTCATCAAAGTCAAATATTGAATCCTCAAATTCATACTTGGAATATCGCAACATTTTTATATATTGCCAACTAAGGCTTACATCAAAACTCTTCACTGAACCTAAGTGTTGAACCATTCCGTATTGTAAAAAAACAAGTTTCTATTTCCGAAATTGGAAATAGGGACCCTTTAATAAAGTATTGTAATGGTTCTCTATGGACGTACTAAAATTTTGTGGTTTATTCTGAAATGAAGGAATGGCTCTAATTTCAAGACGAGTAGCCTTTTGACCTTGAATTAGAGAATATTTGTTGATTTTATTTATTTCCTTCGGAAATTCTGGATTGATTCCTTATTCTCGCTTTTCAATTCACTCAATCTTTTTGCCTTAACAAAACACTTGGAAATTCTTTTCCTATTAATTTTCAAATTTGAGGTGAAAAATTTCTATATTCTCAAAACAATCTGGTCCATATTGAAGTTCTTGGTGCAGAATATACTTGTGACCAGGAAAAATTGATGTAGTCTATACTTGTCACTCAATATTTTCAAGTTGAGTAAATTTGCCCAAAATTTTCCTCTATCTGCATTTTTCCAGGAGAAATTGCTTTTTTGGTCATCAAGACCCAATGTATCAAAAAGAGTGTGAATCGTAGCTTTCATTTCTTTTTATTTACAATTTTATCTCTTCCCTCTTTGTTTTTATCTTTAATCCCTTACCAAAGGATCACCCAGAAAGTTTCAATGACTTTGTTTTTTGCCTTTTGACATGAATGTCTTTCCTTCCTTTCGGTTCTTGGCATTAATAAAAGTTTTTGGATAGAGAAACTTGAGCATAAAACGTCAGAGAAACTGGCGGATCTTAGTTGGTATGAGGGCTGAACAAAATAAGAAGTGCTTTTTGAAGATGTAGGAATCTACAGTTAAAAAGGAAGAGTTTCATATTCGAATAGAAGAGAACTCAATCTTTAAAAAGAAAACTCTAAATTTTCGTCAAATTGAACCACAAAAAAAAAAAATGAAATGTTCTGGGGATTTCTTTTTCTTCAGTTTCAACTAGTCTGTCAAAATTCAACCGAAAAAGAATTTGAGCAAGGTGAGCCAAATTTTGAATAATTTTTCTCTCCCTGTTGGGAAGATTTTCTTGCAAAGACACTCTCTCCTGATCGGCCTTCGCTGAAATTCAATCAAAAAATTTTGGAGCCTTGAGAATTTTGATTAGTTGTATTTGAGGATGGTTGAATCTGGTAAACTTTTGAAGAAATTCGAACTCAAAAAGCTTGAGAATATTTTTTTTTCGAAAGATTGTTTAAATCCAATCAAATTCTTTGCAAGATAATTTATGATCTTTAAGTGGAGAGAATTTTGTTATCTTTTCGAAAAACTCTTCAGCTTTCAGCTCTTTTTTGACTTGGAATTGACTGGAAACTTCTCGTCTATCTAAATGAGAACTTTTCGGAAAACTGAGTTGTTGAAGAGTGAGACAAACATGTGATTTATTCTTCAAAGAGGGAGTCAGAAATCTCAAAAAAATTTTCTAGAAAAGATTTTTTTAAATATTTAAATGTTGGAAATGGAAATGAAAATAACGTTGATTCGTTTAATCTGAAAAGACTTAAATAGAAACTCCTTTCTTTCGCCTTGTAAAAATTTCATGCGCCTAAAAATGACCTGATTTTTCTACTTCTTTTCAAAAAAGGCCCTGCATGACTAATTCATCTCCTCACCATCCTCCTAATGAATCAAGCACATTCCCCGCATCAAGATGAGAAGTCTATTGTTTCAATTTGCGGTAGAAAGACTTTGACAGTTCAATAAACATTGTTTCTTCTTGAATAGTCGAGAAACTTCGATAAGTTAAAGAATGAGATGGCAGCAGATATGGTTGATAATGATTTTGTTAGTTTGACGGATAAATTAATTTGCTCTTGGTGATTAATTTTTTTAATTTCCCCCGTTGATTTCAACCGATTTTGATCCCTTCAGATTATAATCCTTTTCTTAACAATTCTACGGAATCATTTCCTCACATTTTCAAATGATGAAAGCAAATTACCATCCCAAGGTTTTATGGCTTGGCATGAATGATGCCTATGACAATATCCCTTTCTTACAAAAGTATGCTCCCAAATATTACTCAGCAGTCAACTTTGAAATTTCAGATCTTCAAAATCGCCAAATCCTTTCCAAAGCTCGATCTGTTAAAATTATCCGCTCAGCAAAAATACAAGACTACACTCCAGACAAGAAAGACCTTGTGATTAAAGCCCTTCGCAGCAAATCAAAAACCCTTCAAAGCTTAAAAGGCTCTGGTCTTGATTTACATGATAACTTCCCAAATTTCCAACATTTTCGCCTCTTAACTGAAAGCCTTTCTTCTTGGCGAGCCTTCTTGAGTCTCAAGCACTTAAAATCCTTGACCATAGAATCAAGCGCGTTAGAAATTGAGACTGCTGGAAACTTGAAGGCTTTCGGACGTTTCAAGTGGAGATTCTGGGCCCATGTACTGGAAATGAGAAGCTTGAAGCACTTATCTTGTAATTTTTATGGCATTATTACGAATTCAAATTATCATTTTCTTCAGAAACTGGGGACTTTCCAGAGATTCTTATCGTCATTAAAGACCTTAACTCTCGATCTCAACCTCTTGGAAGATCAAACTTTTGAAGATTTCAACCTTGACCAACTTTATCAGCAAGTCAGCATTTTGCGAGCAAAAGAGCTTTCTCCGGGTGTTTTCACAAGATTTTTGGGAAGTTTTCAATATTATCAAAACCTCGAGAAGTTAAGCATCTTGCAAGTAATGATTCTGGAGGAAAATGAGGATGTCCAGCCTGTATTGGCCTGCTTGAAGAACCTTTGCACTTTGACTGAGCTCAAAAGCCTTGAGTTTTCCTTTGATTTTCATACTGGGAAAGACTTTGCCATCTTTTTGGAGAATTTTTCTTTGCCACCAAATATTCAGGATATCCGCCTTTGCTTTCATAAGCTTGCCCTTGGTGATCCTCAAGCTGTGATCTCCAGTGATTTATTCGAACAATTTTGTCAAAAATGGAAAAATCTCTCCCATCTCAATTCTCTTTGTTTAACATTTCTCGATTCTTTACCAGAACTTAATTTGGTTCTCTCGATCTTGAAAGTCGTCCCAAAAGTCATCTCTTTATACTATTCAAGTTCCAATGATCTAGCCATAGAAAACCCGAAAAATACCATCAATTTTCAATATTTTTGGGATTCTATTCAACATCTTCAACCTACCTTAGAGATCTTGCATTTGGAATCTTGCTCCATTTCGATTAAAGAAACCCAAAATATTCAAGCTTTCTCATCTTGCGCTTTAAAAACTCTCAGCCTTTGTGGAAAAATTATTGGTGAAAATCAAATATTAAATCTCTTTAAATTATTTTCCAGTTCTGATCCTTGTGAATCGCAGCTTCTCCTTGAAGGCGTCTTACCAACTTCAAAAGAGAATTTAGCGAGCCTTTTGAATGATCTACGTTGTATTCCTAGAAATATTCGCACGTGTGTGAATATCAATATGATCCAAATTGCTGCTCAAGACATGATGGCAGTTCTTTGCAGCAATGATCAACTTGTAAAAATTCGAAACAAGGAGAATATAAAGCTCACATTTAGTAACACTCTAAAACTCAAACAATCAAATCTGGACAAGATTGTGACTGCTTTTGAGGAAACTGGGATTTTATGTTGCCTCCAAATTTCAGATCAAGGAGGAAATATATTGTTTTCAGGAGATAATTGGGATAAAATATCATAGATCACCATTTCAAAAATATGAAAAGTCCTTTCTCTTATTGAGGGCTTAAGTATTTTTCTTTTAAAAATTTGTCTATTCTTATGCGCAATTCACATAGATGTTTGAAATTTCTATCACTTTGTAAAAACTTCCTCTGATTTGATAATTTGATTCGATCTCAATCAATATAAGAGGGGGTCAAAGCTGATCCATTATATTTAATAGAAAATAGAAAACTAAACCTTGTCTTTGTATCTTTATATTCCAATTTTATCGGTTGTTTTTAATCACTTCTTCGAACTTCTTTTTGGAGGGATGTGTCCCTTTTTTGAGATCAAAGATCACTTGATCTCTTTGTCTCAAAAATAAACTTGAAATGAAGGTTTGGTTGAAGAGTTCCCTCATTTCTCAGATTTGTTTCTCTTCTAACATTTCTTGAGCCTCTTGGTTAACAAGGATTATATGTATAAGAAAGAACTCGAAAATGAATACACGATCAGAGCTTGGCTCGTTTCTTTTTGAACAGATTATACATTGGTGATTCGTTTCTTTTAGAGATAATCGTTCAATTAAACAGAAACTTAGAGTTTCCTTTGGTTCTATTTTGAGAAGTCTGGCGACCTGAGACACAAATCCGTCCTAGAGGTACCTTAAAGACAAATTTTATTATTTCCTTCTTTCGTTTCACAAGAAGATTTTAGAAATATGAGGTTGTATTGGTAATGAAAAAAATTTCATTCTAAAAAAAAAAAATCGCCTTTTTAAAAACTTTGACGTGATGGACTTATGTTCAACACAGTCTTTCACAACATTGCTCTTCAAAAGGCAGACTCTACTCTTTTTTAAACACTTGAAGCACCAAAAAAGGAACATGTGTTTCTCTATTTTACCTTCGGACTGTCTCTTGAAGTCTTGTAAAAAATATTCACAGTTATAAAGATGAACCAATTTTCAAGATCGACGAATTTAGATTGTGTCAGAGTTCTGTTTTACAAAAGTTATTCGCTAAAAACTTCTCGTTGCAACCATGTTATTTCTTGAAGCTTCTGTTAATCATCCATTTTGATTTTTGGTCGGCTGTTTCTCATAAGATATCTTATCTGCAAGCGCTCATGTTCTGTTTATGGAACTCGAAAAGAATGGATCGCCTCAGATATGAGAGGAAGAGAGTTGGAGTGGATTTAGAAGAGATTTAAAATCGTGAGAATGCAAGATTTCGTCTTTTCTTCAAAAAGATGATTTTATGAAGATTAATTTGTCGAAACTTAATTTATTCAATCTTTATATGAAAAAGAAAAAGTAAGATTCGCACCTAAAATTCTCAGCAATGGCCAAAAATTCAATATCCAAAAGGAGTTGGAAAGCTTATTTTATTAATCAGGTGTTTCCGAAGGCTCATTGACAAGATTTGGGATGATCTTCTTCTAGCCATTGTTTTTTCTTTCAAGTTTTTCGATTGAAGAATATTGAGTTATCGAATATTCGATTTTTGTTTTTTTTTGAGTTGCGTTTTTCATTTGGAATCATCGAACTATTCGAATTGATCTCTTTGCACAAAATATTTTTTATTGAATCGAAGAATTTGTCACCTTTGGATTTCTCTCGAAATGAAAATTCATAAGATCTTTCAATGAAATTTTGTCTTCAGCCTTGAAGAAGAGATTTGTAAATTACAGGAATTTATTTGAGGTATGAAGATCTTCTTGAGACTAAAATTTGGTTTCATCTGAAATTTGGGTTTTCATTGAATTTTCTTTAGTTTAACATGGCACCTTCGATTCATTTATTTCGAAGAGATTTTGTCTTCTTGGAAAATGAAAAAGAGTTTTTGGTATTTTTCAAAAATTTTTGCTTTGAATAACTTTTTAAAAATAAAGCCCAGATGAGAGCCGAAACTGTTTAGGTTGAAAAATTTTTCTCACGAGAGAATCGACAAGTATGAGATAAGTTTTTGACTCCTTCTGTAAAAATTTATCTGAAGGTATGCGGTATAAAGAGTTTTTGAACTAAGCCTTTTTTTTTCATAATCAAAAAGTCTTTGAAATTATCGGGTGATTAATTGTAAAAAAATTATCAAGGATTAATCCTAGTTCTTTTTTTAATTGAAGAGGCTCTGGACTTTTGATGATTTTTCTGTAGAGCTTGAAAATAAAAGAAGATGATGTCAAATCATTTCTTTTCTAGTGCGAAATCTTCTGCTAGCCTACAAATTGATTGTACAATTGTTTGATCATGGTCCCTCAATTTCTTAAGAATGTTCAATCCGATCAAGACAGCCGTCGGAGTTTTTTTTAGGAAACAGAATAGAAGGGCAAAGTCACGAAGGAAAGAGGATTTGCTCACGCATCAGATCATCTTAAAGTTTTTTTTTCCTCCAATTTAGTGGGAAAAAATCGTTTTGGTGGCTTTCTAGATTCAAAGTTGAATTCAGAAAAAACAATTCTGGAAAAGAGTTTGCAGCTAAGAAAGTTTCATTTATTGAGAAGAATTAAAGTTTTGGTGGGGAGCTCTGTATTAGTGAGCAGAGATGAATGTGATGTGTTTTCTTCATGCAGAAGAAAAGATTTTGGGAGAGGATGAAAGATTTTATTCCATTTCAAATGAACTTGCATGTCGAATTGAAAAAAGACTCCTTTAATGGATTTCTAAAGAGAGTTTGACAAGGAGAGAAAAATACTTTCGAATCCTTCTTGACTTTCTAATAACAGTTTCAGGAGAATCAACATTTTTGGCTCTGCTCATATTTTTTTGGGGACAAATATAAGGGATTTTTTCCCAAAAGGATTCTTCTGTTAAAACTCAAAATAGAATAAGAGAAAAGAAAATGAAGAGAAAACCCAGGATTTGGAGTTGCCTGAATTTCTCCAGATGTTCCGCATTTTGTCCGTCTTTCTGGATTTCAGGAACTTTTCCAATTTTCAAAGGCTTTTGAGGAAAAATTTTATTATCATTTTCTTTTAAAAAAATCCAACAAAAAAATCTGAAAAAATCCAGGTTCATCATATTCTTGTTTAACTCTTTCTTAATTTCAGAAACCATACTCCTTTTTCGTTTTTTTTTCATTTATTTCAAATGTAATTGCATCATGAGACAACCCAAATGGAGAGGATTTTTCCCCTCTCTTAACCTAACAAAAACTCCTTTGAGAAATATACTTAGAAATCAAACATCAAAAATCCTTTTGACTGGGCTTTGAAAAATTTTGGTGAAGAAGATTTTTTTTTAGAAAATTTCCTTTGTTATTGTTGGGTCTTTTGATTTTCATGCCTCTTTTGAATCTTTTTTAGAATTCTGAAATTTTCAATTCTCTTTTCAAAGTTCATATTTTTTTCAGAATGAAAATCAAAATTTTCCAATAGAGAAGTCTTTGATAAAATCTACAAATTTATAACAAATAAAGGCTTTCTTATTTTTTTTTCAAAGGTTTGCTTTCCAACAAAAAAATTCTGACAACATCTATTGTATACAGGCAGAGATGAAGAAATTACTTATCTTCGAGAAAATCTGAGTTTGAAAAACAAGAAGATCTTTGGAATTTTCATATCCTTTTTGTCTTTTGAATTTCATATTTTTACGAGGCTTTCAAATGAAAAAAATTTTGATTTTGGGCAATTTAGGGCGTGAAACGCTCCCAAGATCCAAAAAGATGGAAAATTTTGGATTAAAAATTTTTAGGCATTATCCAAATCTAGAGGAAATCCAGGGAAAAAATTTCAACTCAAACGAATGTGATTGAAGAGGAAATGTCTTTGAGAAGGATTTTTGTCGAAAAAACGGAAAAATGTAAAGTTTACACCTCTGATTTTAGATGAACAAAATAGAAGAGAAGGCGAGTGATCAACAAAGAGTTAAGATAAGTTTTGTTTTTCTTCTTCCAAGGTCATAAAATGAGAAACAATAATTGAAAACTCTTTTTACATCCTTGAATTCCAATTTCATGTCAGAAGGTCTCAACAAAGGTGGAGCTCTAAAATCGACAGTGATTCTTAAAAAAGACTGAAAACCAATGTTTTTCCAGGGGGGTTTTCAAATTTTGGACATTTGGAGCAGTTAAGATCTCAAAATTCAGACAAAGAAAATTTCACAGAATTTTTTTTTAATTGCGAAGGAAAAATTTTTATGATTGAAATTTTATTTATAAACTATTTTGGAATGTCACTGAGAAGGGGTAACTTTTCAAACACCAGAGGATGAACTGATACAAGAAAAACTTTGCAAGGTAAGCTCTATAATTTGATTATTTCAATATTATTAGCTTCACCAGTTCTTTTAAGTTAGAATCTGTGACAAAGTGGCTAATGAATTTGACGATTTCGGAGTAAACTAAAAAAGTTACCTTGCTTTTTATGAACAAAGCATAGCAAAAATGAGGAAAGATTGGAAACTAAAGTTCGGAAAAAATAATGAAGGAAAAGGGAGCTCCTTTTAGTAGGGTTGAGATTCTTCGACATTATGGGATGTACTGTCAAAAGTTTATTAGCTCCATCCATTGTTTTGTCTATGGAAAAATGGGGATTGAATAGATGATTAATATAAATCGTAAATTAGCGTTTTTAATAATTTTAGATATTATAAGTATAAACAAATATATAAAAAGAGTATCCAGTATATGATACATTTGAGTAAGGCACCGCCTCATAAAAAAAAAAAGTTCGGACTTTTTTTTATAATTTTTCGAAATTCTCGCATTTTCTGGCACGTTTTGTGGCTTTTTGGAAAGAAAAGTTTGAAGAGAAAAAAGGTGGTTCAAAAAATTTGAGTTTTTTTTGTTGTTGGAAATTTCTAAAGATTGAAGAACAAAAAATTCCAGAGTTTCTTTTTTCCCAAAAGCTTTTTTGGCATTGTCTGCCGATAGTGTTGGGAATTTGGTGTCCTCAAAAGATGCCAAAATGACTTAAACCCAGTTTTAAGCCATTTAAGCCGTTTTTTTTACCTGTAAAAATGATTTTTTTTAAACCCCTTAAAATGGCTTCGATGGCTTAAAATCCCACTATCACTGTCCAGACAAACTGCATACCCTTAAAAACACTGAAAATACTTGTTTAGTCTTCAAATATTCGAGAAAATTCTGAGACAAGGTTTGCCCGAATTTTCGGCGAAAAATTTCCTGATTTATTAGGAAGGGAAGTATGTTTAGATTTTTCATCGACCTCAATTCCGAACCCTGCTCAAAGATGAATAAATCTTTTTGCACCTTGACAATGGACCCTCCTTTGGGCATGGCCAGTTCTTGATTGTCAAAAATACGAGTGAAAACAGATTTATAATTTTTTCTCTCAATCTAGGTTCTCTGAATAAAGTATTTTTCTCAAAGCTTTTCTCTCAAACACTTTGAAACATCCATTTGATGAGATTTTCCAGAATTAAAAAATGGTTCCTCCTAAAAAGTTTTTGGATTTGACTTAAAAATTTTGGAATTTCTTAAAATTTTTTGGATAAACTTTTTTTTCTTGATATTTAAGGAGCTTAGATGGGTTCACTTGGTGCCCAGGGCGCCCGCATGTCTGAAATGCAAAAATTACCTTGAAACGCAATTTTAGCAAATTGAG
>Ga0182738_1004890_pt1 | contig 14564 bp, 15 predicted proteins | sample eDN5th30CBELigMG_FD_128876 | JGI IMG/M metagenome (GOLD analysis project Ga0182738, IMG submission 128876) | Enriched Miracle-Growth compost microbial communities from Emeryville, California, USA - eDNA 5th pass 30_C BE-Lig MG (version 2)... ... | reverse complement strand
GGTCTTGGGCTGGCGCGGCGCGCGCATGGCCCGGAAGGCGGCGCCGTTGGCATGGCCCTCGCGCTCCAGGAAGCCGATGAACGAGCGGATGCCGGCCAGGCCACGCGCCAGCGTTCGCGCTCCGGCCCCGGAGGAGCGCCGCGTTGCCATGAAGCCGCGCAGGTCGGCGGTCCGAATGGCGGCGAAATCGGCGAGCGTCGGCGGATTGCCGATATGGCCGGTGAGGAAGGAGAGAAACTGGTCGAGATCGCGCGAATAGGCTTCGAGCGTTTTGGGCGAAAGCCGCCGTTCGCCGCGCAAATGTTCGCCCCACGCTTCGATCTGCTCGAGCGTGTCGCGGGCGGCGATGACGAGGGGTGGCGTGGACATGGCTCCATTACCTGCGAACAGGGTTTATGTCGGGTTAAGTGTCGCGCGAGCCCCTCTCGCCAGCCCTCTCCGGCGAGCGGGCGAGGGGGCGCTGGCGCCGGGCGTCGAGCGCTGGCCAAATAACCCTCTCCCCGGTGGGGAGAGGGTTGGGTGAGGGCCTTCCTTGCCGTCACCAACCGGTCGCCGCCTACAGAATCAGTGGCTCGGAAAAGTGGGTCACGGTCGGAAATGGATCGTAGAAGTCGTGCAGCAGCGCCTTCCAGTGCTGGTAGCGATCGGAATTGCGGAAACCCGGATCGTGATCGGTCAGGTTTTCCCAGCGGACCAGCAGGAGGTAGGTCCCGGGAGCCTCGACCGACGGCCTCACCTCCAGGCCCAGGAAGCCGGGGCTGGCGGCAATCAGTGGCGCTGCCTTGCCCATCGCCTCCTCGAAGGCGCATGCATGGCCGGGCTTCACCGTCAGAAGGGCATGTTCGAGGATCATGGTGCTCGCCTGATTGAGGGAAGGCTATTATCTGGGGCATGAAGGCGGCAACGTCGACTGCTTCGTCGCTCCGGGGATTTCGGTTTGGAATTGGGCCGCACCGTGTCCGTCCTCCTGCCATTGGCGGTGGATGGACCCTACACCTACAAAGTGCCGGCCGGTATGGAGCTGTCGCCGGGCGATATCGTGCGCGTGCCGCTCGGCCCGCGCGAGATGATCGGCGCGGTCTGGGACGATCCCGTCGACCCCTCGGTCGGCCACAATCGGTTGCGCGCGATCCTGCATCACTATGATTCGCCGCCGCTCGACGAGACGCTGCGCCGGTTTGTCGACTGGGTCGCGAACTACACGCTGAGCCAGCGCGGCATGGTGCTTCGGATGGTGCTGCGCGCGCCCGATGCGCTGGAGCCGGAGCGCGCGGTGCCGGCCTTGCGTCTTGCGGGCAGGCAGCCCGACAGGATGACGGCGGCGCGGCAGCGCGTCCTCGACGCGTTGGCCGGCGGCGAACCGATGCCGAAGACCGCGGTCGCCGGCTTTGCCGCGGTATCCTCCAGCGTCGTTCATGGCTTGGTGGAGCAGGGCGTGCTCGAGGCGGTGATGCTGCCGCCGCCGCCTCTGACCCTGCCGCCGGAACCCGATTTCGCGCGGCCGACCTTCGATCCCGGCCAGGACGATGCGGCAAGGCTGCTGCGCGCCAGCGTCGACGAGGCGGCTTTTTCGGTCACGCTGATCGATGGCGTCACCGGCTCGGGCAAGACGGAGGTCTATTTCGAGGCGCTGGCCGAAACGCTGCGCCTGGGCAGGCAGGCGCTGGTGCTGCTCCCGGAAATCGCGCTGACCGTCGACTTCCTCGACCGCTTCGCGCGGCGATTCGGCCATCGCCCGGCCGAGTGGCATTCCGAAATGCCGCCCCGGATGCGCGAGCGCGTCTGGCGCGGCGTGGCCACGGGCGCGGTGCAGGCCGTCGTCGGTGCGCGCTCGGCCCTGTTCCTGCCATTCCGGAAGCTCGGCCTCGTCGTGGTCGATGAAGAGCACGACACCGCCTACAAGCAGGAAGAGGGCGTGATCTACAACGCCCGCGACATGGCCGTGGTGCGCGGACATATCGGCGGCTTCCCGGTCGTGCTCGCCTCGGCCACGCCCTCGATCGAAAGCCGGGTCAATGCCGATCAGGGCCGCTATCGGCGCCTCGTGCTCTCGGCCCGCTATGCGGCCGCGAAACTGCCGGAAATCAAGCCGGTCGACCTCCGCATCGACCCGCCGGAGCGGGGGCATTTCCTGGCGCCATCGTTGATCCAGGCGATCGAGGAGACCATCGCCAACAAGGGCCAGGCGCTGCTGTTCCTCAACCGGCGCGGCTATGCCCCGCTGACGCTCTGCCGCAGCTGCGGCCATCGCTTCCAGTGCCCGAACTGCTCGACCTGGCTGGTCGATCACCGCTTTCGCGGCCAACTCGTCTGCCACCATTGCGGCCACCACGAACGCCGGCCGGACCAGTGCCCGGTCTGCGACGCCGAGGATAGCCTTGTCGCCTGCGGGCCCGGCGTCGAGCGGGTGGCGGAGGAGGTGGCCACGCGCTTCCCCGATGCGCGGCGAATCGTGCTGTCGAGCGACCTGCTGGGCGGAGTGAAGAAGATGCGCGAGGAGTTCGACGCCATCCGCCGAGGCGCCGCCGATATCATCATCGGCACGCAGCTTGTCGCCAAGGGCCACAATTTTCCGCTGCTGGCGCTGGTCGGAGTCGTCGACGCCGATCTGGGGCTTGCCCATGGTGACCCCCGGGCGGCCGAGCGGACGTTCCAGCTGCTGGCGCAGGTGACCGGACGTGCCGGCCGCGCCGGCGGCGAAAGCCGGGCGCTGCTGCAGACCTATGCGCCGGAGCACCCCGTCATAGCGGCGATCGCATCGGGCGACCGCGAGGCGTTCTACGCCCGCGAGATCGAGGCCCGGCGAATCGCCGTGCTGCCGCCCTTCGGACGGCTGGCCGGGATCATCATTTCGGCGGCCGATCGCGCCACATCCTACGGCTATGCCATGGCGCTGCGCCGGGCGGCGCCGGAAAGCGGGCCGGTCATGGTGCTTGGACCTTCCGAGGCGCCGCTGGCGGTTCTGCGGGGGCGACACCGCTTCCGCCTTCTAGTGCAGGCGCCTCGATCCGTCGATCTGCAGGCCTTCCTGCGCCAATGGCTCGCCGAGGCGCCCCCCGTGCGCGGCAGCCTCCGGGTCCAGGTCGATATCGATCCGCAGAGCTTCCTTTGACCGTCGCGGACGGCGCTCTCCGGCCTTTCTCGTCGATTCCGGCGACGGGCCTTGTTGCGAGTCGCCGGATGCTGTGCTAACGAACGCGCGGCTTCGGGGAATGCTGTTTTTGACGGCTTCCATCCGTCGAGAAAATCTTCAATACGTTCAAGGCGTTGCGTGCAGCATCCGGACCAACCCGGAAGTGGGGGCGCGTCACAGAGCGAGGATCAGGTGGCAGAAGACAAAACTCTCGTATCAGGGGTCGCCGGGCGTTACGCGACGGCACTGTTTGATCTGGCCCTCGAGAGCGGCGCGCTTGACGCCGTCGATGCCGATCTGTCCCGTTTCACGGCCCTGCTGAGCGAGAGCGACGATCTCGTCCGCCTCGTCCAGAGCCCGGTATTCGCCGCGGACGACCAGCTTCGTGCTGTCTCGGCCGTTCTGGCGAAGGCCGAAATCGGCGGCCTGGTCGGTAACTTCGTCAAGGTCGCGGCGAGCAATCGCCGCCTGTTCGCCGTTCCCGGCATGATCGCTGGCTTCCGCCAGCTTCTCGCCAAGCATCGCGGCGAGGTCACCGCCGAGGTGACCAGCGCCGAGCCGCTTTCCGATCCGCAGACCGCGGCGCTGAAGGAAGCGCTCAAGGCGCAGATCGGCAAGGACGTCACGCTTTCTTCGAATGTCGATCCGGCATTGATCGGCGGCCTGGTCGTCAAGGTCGGTAGCCGCATGATCGATACGTCGCTTCGCACCAAACTCAATTCACTCAAGATCGCTATGAAAGAGGTCGGCTGATGGACATCCGCGCCGCTGAAATCTCCGCAATCCTCAAGGAGCAGATCAAGAATTTCGGCTCCGAGGCTCAGGTTTCCGAAGTCGGACAGGTTCTGTCGGTCGGTGACGGTATTGCCCGCGTCTACGGTCTGGACAATGTCCAGGCCGGCGAGATGGTCGAGTTCCCCGGTGGAACCCGTGGCATGGCCCTGAACCTCGAGACCGACAATGTCGGTATCGTGATCTTCGGCTCCGACCGTGACATCGCCGAAGGCGACACGGTCAAGCGTACCAACGCCATCGTGGACGTGCCCGTCGGCAAGGGTCTGCTCGGCCGCGTCGTCGACGCGCTCGGCAATCCGATCGACGGCAAGGGCCCGATCGAGTTCACCGAGCGTCGCCGCGTCGACGTCAAGGCGCCGGGCATCATCCCGCGCAAGTCGGTGCACGAGCCGATGCAGACTGGCCTCAAGGCGATCGACGCCATGATCCCGATCGGCCGCGGCCAGCGCGAGCTGATCATCGGCGATCGCCAGACCGGCAAGACCGCCGTGGCGCTCGACGCCATCCTGAACCAGAAGTCGATCAATGACGGCGGCGACGAGAGCAAGAAGCTCTATTGCGTCTATGTCGCCATCGGCCAGAAGCGTTCGACCGTCGCGCAGTTCGTGAAGGTGCTCGAGGAGCGCGGCGCGCTCGAATATTCGATCATCATCGCGGCAACCGCTTCGGACCCGGCTCCGATGCAGTACCTGGCCCCGATGGCCGGTTGCGCCATGGGCGAGTTCTTCCGCGACAACGGCATGCACGCCCTGATCGTTTATGACGATCTGTCGAAGCAGGCCGTGGCCTACCGCCAGATGTCGCTGCTGCTGCGCCGTCCGCCGGGCCGCGAAGCCTATCCGGGCGACGTCTTCTACCTGCATTCCCGCCTGCTCGAGCGCGCGGCCAAGCTGAACGACGACAATGGCAATGGCTCGCTGACGGCCCTGCCGATCATCGAGACGCAGGCCAACGACGTGTCGGCCTACATCCCGACCAACGTGATCTCGATCACCGACGGCCAGATCTTCCTCGAGACCGACCTATTCTACCAGGGCATCCGCCCGGCCGTGAACGTCGGCCTTTCGGTGTCGCGCGTCGGCTCCGCCGCCCAGATCAAGGCGATGAAGCAGGTTGCCGGCCCGATCAAGGGCGAGCTGTCGCAGTATCGTGAAATGGCTGCCTTCGCGCAGTTCGGCTCCGATCTCGACGCGACGACGCAGAAGCTGCTCAATCGCGGCGCCCGCCTGACCGAGCTCCTGAAGCAGCAGCAGTTCTCGCCGCTGAAGGTCGAGGAGCAGGTTGCGGTGATCTATGCCGGCGTGAACGGCTATCTCGATCGCATCGAAGTCAACCAGGTCGGCGCATTCGAGGCAGGCCTGCTGGCCTCGCTTCGCACCGAGCACAAGGCGCTTCTCGATGGCATCCGCGACAAGCGCGAGCTGAATGACGACTTCCGTGCGCAGCTCAAGGCCGCGCTGGACAGCTTCGCCAAGTCTTTCGCCTGAATCCAGGTCTGAACCGGGTCGCCCCGCGCGACCCGGATCTCAGTCCGACCGACAGGGACGCTCATGCCGAGCCTCAAGGAACTAAAGAATCGCATCGCCTCGGTGAAGGCGACGCAGAAGATCACCAAGGCGATGCAGATGGTCGCCGCGGCGAAGCTGCGTCGTGCCCAGGCTGCCGCGGAAGCTGCGCGTCCGTATGCGGAGCGCATGAACACCGTGCTCGCCAACGTGGCGGCTGGCGTCAACACCGACGACGGTCCGAAGCTCCTGGCCGGCACCGGTTCCGATCAGACGCATCTTCTTGTCGTCTGCACGGCCGAGCGTGGCCTGTGCGGCGCGTTCAACTCGTCGATCGCCCGTCTCGCCCGCGATCACGCCCTGCGCCTGCAGCGCGACGGTAAGACGGTGAAGATCCTCTGCGTTGGCAAGAAGGGCTATGACATCCTTCGCCGCCAGTTCCAGACGGAAATCATCGAGCTGATCGAGCTTCGCACGGTCAAGCAGATCGGCTTCGCCAATGCCGACGCGATCGGCCGCAAGCTGCTGCAGCTCTATGAAGACGGCCAGTTCGACGTCGCGACGCTGTTCTACGCCAAGTTCCGCTCGGTGATTCAGCAGATCCCGACGGCACAGCAGGTGATTCCGGCGCAGCTCCCGGCCGGCGATGCCGGCGCGGTCGCGTCGAACTACGAATATGAGCCGAACGAAGCAGCGATCCTCGAAGATCTGCTGCCGCGCAACATTTCGGTCCAGATTCTGGGTGCTCTCCTCGAAAACGTGGCGTCCGAGATGGGCGCCAAGATGTCGGCGATGGATAGCGCCACGCGCAACGCAGGCGAGATGATCAAGAAGTACACGCTCCGCTACAACCGGACGCGCCAGGCGATGATCACCAAGGAACTGATCGAGATCATTTCGGGCGCCGAGGCGCTCTGACCGGATTTTTGGAAGGTTGAACACCATGGCGAACACCAATCAGCAGGCCGGCTCCGGCCGCGTCACCCAGGTTATCGGCGCCGTCGTCGACGTGCAGTTCGATGGCCATCTGCCCGCGATTCTGAACGCGCTCGAAACCGACAACAACGGCAACCGCCTCGTATTGGAGGTCGCCCAGCATCTCGGCGAATCCACCGTGCGCTGCATCGCCATGGACGTGTCGGAAGGCCTCGTCCGCGGCCAGCGGGTCAAGGACCTCGGCGGTCCGATCATGGTTCCCGTCGGCGTCGGTACGCTCGGCCGCATCATGAACGTCATCGGCGAGCCGATCGACGAAGCCGGTCCGGTCGAGGCTGAAGGCCTGCGTCCGATCCATGCGCCCGCCCCGTCCTATTCGGAGCAGGCCACCTCGGCCGAGATCCTGGTCACCGGCATCAAGGTCGTCGACCTGCTGGCACCGTATTCCAAGGGCGGCAAGGTCGGCCTGTTCGGCGGCGCCGGCGTGGGCAAGACGGTTCTGATCCAGGAACTGATCAACAACGTCGCGAAGGTGCACGGCGGTTATTCCGTGTTCGCCGGCGTGGGCGAGCGTACCCGCGAGGGCAACGACCTCTACCACGAGTTCATCGACGCCAAGGTGAACGCCGATCCGCACAATCCGGATCCGGCCGTCAAGTCCAAGTGCGCGCTCGTGTTCGGCCAGATGAACGAGCCCCCGGGCGCCCGCGCCCGCGTCGCGCTGACCGGCCTGACGGTCGCCGAGAACTTCCGCGACCAGGGCCAGGACGTGCTGTTCTTCGTCGACAACATCTTCCGCTTCACCCAGGCGGGTTCGGAAGTGTCGGCTCTGCTCGGCCGTATCCCGTCGGCCGTGGGCTACCAGCCCACGCTGGCGACCGACATGGCCCAGCTGCAGGAGCGCATCACCACGACGCATAAGGGCTCGATCACGTCCGTGCAGGCCATCTACGTGCCGGCCGACGACTTGACCGACCCGGCGCCGGCCACCTCCTTCGCCCACCTTGACGCCACGACCGTTCTGTCGCGCGCCATCTCGGAAAAGGGCATCTACCCGGCCGTGGATCCGCTCGACTCGACCTCGCGCATGCTGACGCCGGCGATCGTCGGCGAAGAGCATTACGCCGTGGCCCGTCAGGTGCAGCAGATCCTGCAGCGCTACAAGTCGCTCCAGGACATCATCGCGATCCTGGGCATGGACGAGCTTTCCGAAGAGGACAAGCTCACCGTCGCCCGCGCCCGCAAGATCGAGCGTTTCCTGTCGCAGCCCTTCGACGTCGCCGAGGCCTTCACCGGCTCCCCGGGCGTCCAGGTCAAGATCGAAGACACGATCAAGGGCTTCAAGGGCCTCTGCGAGGGTGCCTACGATCATCTCCCCGAGGCTGCCTTCTACATGGTCGGCACGATCGAGGAAGCGATTGCCAAGGCGAAGAAGCTCGCGGCAGCAGCCTGATCGTCTGACGAGAGAAAGAGCCTAACATGGCAGAACCGTTCCCGTTCGAACTCGTCTCCCCCGAGCGGCTCCTGCTTTCGGAGTCGGTCGTGTCGGTCGTGGTCCCGGGCACTGATGGCGAGTTCACGGTCCTCAAGGATCATGCTCCCTTCATGGCGACCATCAAGCCGGGCTGCGTTGTCGTCACCCAGGTTGGCGGCGGTGTTCAGAAGTTCTTCGTGCGCGGCGGCTTCGCCGACGTGAACGGGGCCGGCCTGACCATCCTCGCCGAGCAGGCGATTCCGCTGGAAAGCCTCGATCCCGAAGCGTTCGCGCTCGAGATCCGCAATGCCGAGGAAGACGTCGCGGATGCCCGCGACGACGCCCAACGCACGGTGGCGCAGACCAAGCTGCAGCAGCTTCAGGATATTCGCGAAGCCCTCGGACACTGATCTTTCGCGGCTCCGGCCGCGAAATCGAGATATAGAAAAGCCCGCCATGGACCTCTTGGTCGATGGCGGGCTTTTTGCTGTTCGGGCTGTCCGAGCGAGGCGACAGCCCGGAGACCGCCGCCGGGATCGATGGTCTCTATCGGCCGGCGTTGGCGATCGCCGCGATCAGGCCGCTGGCAATGCCGATCATCAGGTACTGACCGTCATTCTCCACCCACTGGTAGCCGCGCGGCGGGGCGTTCAGATGATGGCGCTTGTAGTCGACCCGGTTGCCACGAGCGTGGGACGGCACGCGCTGGCCCTTCGACCACCGCTTGCGGTAGTCATGCTTCTTCATCTGCGGCTGGCGATGCTGCTGCTCGTAGCGGCCATGGCCGCGACCCTGGTCGTGGTCGCCGCGGTATTGCTGCGCAAAGGCGGCGGGCGTGGCGAAAATCGACAGGGCGATGGTGGCGAGAAGAATCTTCTTCATCGGCGGGTCATCCTCGTTGTTGGTGACCCGGTTGTAGCGGCCCCCGCCTGAACCCAGGATGAATGGCTGCCTTATCATATGTTAAGCATAGATACCGGCAGCGGGGCGTCGAGTCTCAGGGTACCAGGTGCCGGAATGCGGAGACGACCTGCTCGTAGACGCGGCGCTTGAACGGCACGATCAGCGACGGCAGGTGCTCGAGCGGCTCCCAGCGCCAGGAGATGAACTCCGCTTCGGCGCTGCCGTCGCCGGGCTCCAGCACGTTGATCTCGCTCTCGTCGCCCTCGAAGCGGAAGGCAAACCACTTCTGGCGCTGGCCGCGATACTTGCCCTTGAGCGCGATGCCGACCAGATCCGCCGGCAGGTCGTAGTCGAACCAGCCTTCGGCCTCGGCGAGCAGGGAAACCGTCCGGATGCTCGTTTCCTCGAACAGCTCGCGGCGCGCGGCGGGGAGGGGATCCTCGCCCTTGTCGATGCCGCCCTGCGGCAGCTGCCAGACGGGATCGCCGGGCGTGAGCTCGGCATTGGGCGAGCGTTCGCCGATGAACACCAGACCATCCTTGTTGAAGACGACGGTGCCGACGCAGGGACGGTAGGGCAGCGAGGTGGGATCGACGGGTTTCTTGCCGGACATGATGGACCATTCGGAATTTGCCCGCTCGAAGCGGCGGGGCGGGGATTGCGTTGGCGGGACGATAGCATGGCTTGACGGGTTCGCGCGTGACAGGGCCGCCTGCGCACAGGCCCGCTCAACCGCTTCTTCCAGGCGTGCGAAGGCGGGGAGCGGGCGCCTGGGCCGCTGCCGCGTTTCGCCGGGATATGGGCCGCCTGCACGGTGCCGGCCGTCTCGGGCGTCTGTAGGGCGCTGGAGCGGCCTTGGCGTCGGTCTCGAGGCCGTGGCGCCGCTCAAAGAAAAACGGCGCCCCGAGGGGCGCCGTTCTGGATCAGTTCGGCACAGCGGCCGCGGCGTTCGGCGGGAAGGCCGCATTCGCCTGCTTGCCGTCGAGCAGTCCGATCGCCTGCTGCAGCTGCTTGTCGTCCTTCGCCTCCGGCGGGACATAGGCCTGCGAGCCCGTGCCCTCGTCGCCGCCGCCCTCATTGGTGAGGTGGCCCTTGAGCGAAGCCTCGCCCTTGGTGTCGGTGATCTTGTCCTTGAGCTCCGGCGGCAGGTCCTGCACGACCTGGATGTCCGGATCGATGCCCTTGGCCTGGATCGACTTGCCCGACGGCGTGTAGTAGCGCGCCGTGGTCAGGCGGATCGCGCCATTCGAGCCGAGCGGGATGATGGTCTGCACCGAACCCTTGCCGAAGGAACGCGTGCCGAGGATGGTGGCGCGCTTCTGGTCCTGCAGGGCGCCGGCGACGATTTCCGAAGCCGAGGCCGAACCGCCATTGATCAGCACGATCACCGGCTTGCCGTCCGTCAGATCGCCCGGATGGGCGTCGTATCGCATGTTCTGGTCGGCGTGGCGGCCGCGCGTCGAGACGATCTCGCCCTTTTCGAGGAAGGCGTCGCTGACATATTCGGCCTGGTCGAGCAGACCGCCCGGATTGTTGCGCAGATCGAGGATGTAGCCCTTGATCTTGTCCTTGCCGATGTCCGCCTTGAGCTTGTCGATCGCGGCCTTGAGGCCGTCGAAGGTCTGCTCGTTGAAGGAGGAGATGCGGAGGTAGCCGATGTCGCCTTCAGCGCGGGACTTGACCGACTGGACGCGGATCACGTCGCGGACGATCTTCACGTCGAAGGGCTTCTCGGTGCCCTTGCGCTGGATGGTCACGGTGATCGGCGTGTTGACCGCGCCGCGCATCTTGTCGACGGCCTGGTTCAGATTCATGTTCTGGATGGCTTCGCCGTCCAGCGCCACGATCAGGTCGCCGGCCAGGATGCCGGCCTTGGCGGCGGGCGTGTCGTCGATCGGCGACACGACCTTGACCACGCCGTCCTCCATGGTCACTTCGATGCCAAGCCCGCCGAACTCGCCGCGGGTCTGGACCTGCATGTCCTTGAAGTCTTTGGGGTTCATGTAGCTCGAATGGGGATCGAGCGAGGTCAGCATGCCGTTGACCGCCGCCTCGATGAGCGAGCTGTCATCCGGCTGCTCGACATAGTCCGAGCGGATCCGCTCGAACACGTCGCCGAACAGATTGAGCTGCCGGTAGGTATCCGAGACGGCGGCATGCGCGACGCCCGGAATCAGGCTCGGAACCTGGGTGAGCGTCACAGCGGCCGTTGCGCCGATGATGGTGCCGGCCAGGAGGAGCGAAGCGTTGCGTATCATCCGCCAACCTTTTCGTCGTTGGATCGGGCCCACCATGGGGCCGGGTCGATCGAGTTACCGTCTTTTCGAAATTCGACATAGAGCACGGGCTGCGTCGCGCCAATGCCCACGGTGCTGCCGCTTGCCAGCAACCGCGATCCCATCAGCGCCACAGGTTCCCCTGCGAGAACGAACTGTCCCAATTCGACGTCGATCCGTTCCATACCTGCCAGCAGGATATGATATCCGCCGCCGGCGTTGATGATCAAGAGTTGTCCGTAGGATCTGAACGGTCCTGCATAGACCACCCAGCCGTCCGACGGGGAGGAAACCCGTGCCGAGGCGCGGGTGGCGAGCGACAGGCCCTGGCTGGTTCCGCCCAGCCCGTCGGGGTCGCCGAATGTCTTTAACTGCACGCCGTTGACCGGCTTGGGCAGCAGGCCCTTGGTCGAGGCGAAGGCGACGGCCGGCGCAATGCGGTCGGCGGCGCCCAGGTTTTCCGGCTGGCGCGAGGCACGCCCATCTTCCATGGCGGCCTGATTGGCCGCTTCCGACTGCTTTGCGGCTTCCGCCGCGGCCGCAGCCGCCGAAATCTGGCCTTCGAGATCGGCGATCAGGCCCTTGAGGCTGGTTGCGCTCTTGGCGAGCTGCTCCGACTTCGCCTGCTCCTCGGCAAGCTGCTGCTCGGAGCGGGCGCGCGCCTTGCGCTTGTCGTCGACGAGATATTCGATACGGGTGCGCTCTTCGGCGAGCGCGCTGGCGTCGGCGCGCATCCGGTCACGTTCGCGTGACTGTTCGGATTTGAGCGCCACGAGGTGCTGCAGGTCGGTCGCAAGAGCCTCCGCCTCCACGCGCAATTCCGGCACGACGGAGCCGAGCAGCATGGCGCTGCGCACCGAGGCGAGCGCATCCTCGGGGCGGACCACGATCGCCGGCGGCGGCTTGCGGCCCATGCGCTGCAGCGCGCCCAGCACGTTGGCGAGCACGCCGCGGCGGGCGCTGAGCGACGCATGGACGGTCTTCTCTTCGTCGAGCAGGCCGCCCATGCGCTGTTCGGCCTCGTCGATCTGGCGCTCAAGGCCGCGGGCCCGTTCGCCGGTTTCGATCAGGGACTTGTTCAGCGTCATGCGGTCCTGGTCGAGCTGGTCCATTTCGGAACGCAGCGCCGCCTGGCGCTCGGCGGTGACCTCGATGTCGCGGGTGATGGTGTCGAGCTCGGCCCGGCGCGCGGCGCGCTGCTGCTCGGTTTCGCTGATGTCGCCCTGCGGCGCCGGCTGGGCCTCGGCCGTAGGCTGGGGCGAATCGACGGCATGCGAGGGCAGGGCGGCGCCGGCGGCCAGCGCCGCGACAAGGGCAGCCCGACTGATGACGGGACCCATCTGTCGAGGCAGCGAAGAGACCCGAATGCGAACCAAGTGCAGGCGCCCGACGGCTAAAGCTGAGTTAACAGCGACGAGATTTGGCAGCGAAGTGTTAACACCTCGTCAACCCTCCAACTCCCCGAGCGTAACGGCGGATTGCGGCCGAAGCGCGACGGGCCCCAGACCCCATAGGGCCGCCTATTCCCGGTGATAGGGGTGGCCGGAAAGGATCGTCATCGAACGGTAGACCTGCTCGGCCAACAGCAGGCGGACGATCTGGTGCGGCCAGGTCATGGCGCCGAAGGCGAGCTTGAGGTCCGCGCGCTTGCGTATGGCGTCGCCATGGCCGTCCGGACCGCCAATGGCGAAGACGAGGTCGCGGATGCCCTGGTCGCGCCAGTCGCCGACGCGCTTGGCGAAGGCGGGGCTGGACGGCGTCTCGCCGCGCTCGTCGAGCGCGACCAGAATGGCGCCGTCGGGGAGGGCGGAAAGCAGCGTCGCTGCTTCCTGGGCCATGCGCTCGTCGGGCCGCTGGGCGCGGCTCTCGACGAATTCGCGGACGGAAAGGGTCAGGCCGAGACTGCGCCCGGCCTGCGAGGCCCTGTCCATATAGCGCTCGATGAGCGCGCGGTCGGGGCCGGCTTTCAGCCGACCCACGGCGGCGATCAGGATGCGCATCGAACGGCCTTAGCTGCCGGGCTGTTCCCGGGCAGGGGTCGGCGCCGAAAGCGACTCGTCCGCCGACCACATCTTTTCGAGATTGTAGAAGGAACGGACTTCGGGCCGGAAGATGTGGACGATGACATCGCCCGCATCCAGCAGCACCCAATCGCAATGGGGCACGCCTTCGACGCGCGCGACGCGTCCGCCGGCCAGGGTCAGGTCGCGGCTGATATGCTCCGCGATAGAACTGACATGGCGCTGAGACCGGCCCGTGGCAACGACCATGAAGTCGGCCAAGGCGGATTTGCCGGCGATGTCGATGGAAACAATATCCTCAGCCTTCGAATCTTCGAGGGTGGTGAGGATCGCTTTGAGAGCTTCGTCCGCCGCAATCTGCCGGCTAACGGCCACTCGGTGAGGCGCGCGTTGGATGGCGTCCTCAGGCTGCATTGCCGTCGTCAGTGGTCAGTCCTTTCGCCATTGGCGCGCTGGGCCTTCACTCTGGCCAGGAGCGATACGCTCCGCGCGATGGAAATCGTGCAAAAAAGCACATAGGCACGACGCTGTGGCGCTTTCAAGACGCGGCGGCGCTCTTAATGCGTTTGGCGCGCAGTTCCGTCGAAGAAAGCGCGATTCGGGGCCCGTGCAGGTAGATCCAGGCCGGCGTCGGTCGCGTCGGCAGCCGGGCCGCGTCGATTTCGCGGAGCCGGCGCCGGCGGAGCGCGAAGGCGGCGGGGGCGGCGATGGCGGTGAAGGTGCTGCCGGGGCGGTCATAGACGGCGATTGGCATCAGCCGGGCGATCCGGCGCCAGTCGCGCCAGCGATGGAACTGGCGCAGATTGTCGCCGCCCATCAGCCAGACCAGTTCGACGCCCGGCAGCCGCCGCGACAGGATCGCCAGCGTGTCGGCGGTGAAGCGGGTCTTCAGCGTCGCCTCGATGGCGGTGACGTGGATCCGGGGATGGCGCGCCATGGCGCGGGCCGCCGCGACACGGCGGCCGAGCTGTTCCGGGGCATGGTCCTTGAGCGGATTGCCCGGCGTCACCAGCCACCAGACGGCGTCGAGCTTCAGCCGGCGCAGTGCCATCACGCTGACAGTCAGGTGGCCCTGGTGCGGCGGATCGAATGAGCCGCCGAACAGGCCGATGCGCTGGCCGGGCGCCGCGAAAGGCAGCTTCAGGGCCGAACGCAGCGCCGGGTCCACCATCACGGTCTGGATCTCGGCCTCGCCGAGGCTCACGGCCGCGTCTGCCCGGTGCCGTTGACGCGGTACTTGAACGAGGTCAACTGCTCGAGCCCGACCGGTCCGCGCGCATGCATGCGCCCCGTGGCGATGCCTATCTCGCCGCCAAAGCCGAACTCGCCGCCATCGGCGAACTGGGTCGAGGCATTGTGCACGACGATGGCGGAATCGACCTCGGCCAGGAAACGGGCCGCGACCGCCTCGTCCTCGGTGATGATGCCGTCGGTGTGGTGCGAGCTGTAGGTCTCGACATGGTCGATCGCCTCGTCGACGCCATCGACGACTTTCACCGAGATAATCGCGTCGAGATATTC
>Ga0182738_1004888_pt1 | contig 14566 bp, 11 predicted proteins | sample eDN5th30CBELigMG_FD_128876 | JGI IMG/M metagenome (GOLD analysis project Ga0182738, IMG submission 128876) | Enriched Miracle-Growth compost microbial communities from Emeryville, California, USA - eDNA 5th pass 30_C BE-Lig MG (version 2)... ... | reverse complement strand
TGAGGGTGATTTTTTTTTTTTCTTTTGTGTGTTTTATAAGCAAGGGGGCCGCCCCCACTTCCCCCCCCCCCCCCCCCCCCCCAGCTGCTGAGTTAACAAATGGCATGCGAGGGATGTTGAGAAGGGGCACTTTATCACTGTTGCCGGTGAAAAAAGGGTTCACGCTGATCGAACTTCTGGTGGTGATTGCGATCATCGCCGTTCTGATCGCCCTGTTATTGCCTGCTGTCCAGCAGGCCCGCGAAGCCGCCCGCCGCTCGCAGTGTAAAAATAACCTGAAGCAACTCGGGCTCGCGATGCATAATTATCATGACACGGTTAATTGCTTTCCCTATGCCAGTACAAGACGTTATGGTGGACAGGGGGGGTGTCCTGCAAATTTCGCGGGTTGGGTCGACGGTCATACCTGGCCTGAGTTTATTCTTCCTTATGTTGACCAGGCGCCGATGTATCAGCAGATTGTATTTAGTAAGCCAATGACGGACGCAGTGAACAATGGTCTCATTAACTCAAAATTTTTTCCCTTTCTGACGTGCCCCTCAAACCCCAGCGGGACCAGCGGAAAAACAATCGCTTCCGGGAATTTTGATGGCATGGGATATCCCACTCAGCCTCTGCATTATGTGGTTTCGGGAGGGAGCAGTCTCCCGGACAGTCGTCCTCCGGATTGTCCGTCATCGGTTCCGTTCTGCGTCACCACAAGCAGTGCCCTGTGGTTGTGTTCGGAATATTATGGTGCCACAATTCATCCAGGGATTTTCTCCATGCGAGGGATCACCAGCACGCGATTGCGTGATGTCTCGGATGGAACCAGTAACACCTTTTTAATGGGTGAACGAAATGCTGAGGGTTGTAATTTCGGGGGGACATGGAGTGTGAACTTTCCCGGGGCCTTCTCTGGCCAGAAGCCGAATAGCCCCACTCGAAGCACGACGCCCGGCGAGTACACAAAGAATTGTGGATTCTCCAGCCATCACGTAGGTGGTCTGCACATGCTGCTGGCTGATGGCAGCGTAAAATTTATCAGCAGTAATATCGACTTCCCGACCTGGTGCTACATGGGTGATAAGGCAGATGGGAACGTGGTTTCCGGTCAGCAATAGTATTTTTCCCAAGGGCGGCGGGGGTTCAACCCCGCCGCTCGGTAGAACGATTCAAAAGGGAAGAGATTCAGAATGAGAGACCTGGCCACATTTATCATATTAATGGGAGTCACCGGTGGGCTATCCGGTTGTTCCGGCCCGGCAGACAAATATGAAATGATCTCGCTGCATGGCAACGTGACTTATCAAGGTCAGCCTTTGCAGGAAGGTGTCATTAATTTTATGCCGAGTGACTTTAGTAATTCCTTCAGCGGGAATGTCAAAAATGGGACTTATGACGTTAAAGTTAATCAGGCAGCATTAAGCGACTCTCCCCGGGACATGCTGGTGATCATTTCCGCCTGGGAGACAGCCCCTTCGATGGGAGCAGATGGCCAGCCCGTGCCGGGCAAGGAGAAGATCCCCAAAAAATACTTCGAGCCGAAAACATCCGGACTAACAGCCGCCGTCTCAATTAAAAATCGAAAATTCGATTTCGATCTGCAATGAGAGCGCTCCGTGCACCTGCTGCTGGTCCGGTGATCCTCAAGAACTTGAACCACGGATTTCTTGGAAAGATGTGCTTCCGCGAATCGCTGCCGTCGGTGAGATCCGTGGTTACGAAAGATCCCTGGCAGGGCACCGGCATTATGCCCGTCCGAGGTATTCACCGGTTTCTGCCGAAAGACGGATCTTTTCGCCTTCCTTGATGAACGCCGGCACCTGGACCTCGGCACCGGTTTCGACTGTTGCCGGTTTGGTGACGTTGGTGGCGGTATTTCCCTTCTTCGCCGGTTCGGTATAGGTCACTTCCAGAATCACATGAGAGGGGGGGCTGACACCGATCAGTTGTTCGTTTCAGTACATCAGCCCACAAAGTTTTGCTTTCCTTGATGAACTTCATCTGGTCACCGCAGGTTTTGTCAGGGGTTCTTACTCTTACAGGGATTCTCTCTGACGGCGAAGTTCATAACACAGAATTCCGGCAGCCACAGCAGCATTGAGCGAATTGATATGCCCCTGCAACGGAATGCAGACCTGCAGATCACTGATCTCCAGCAGTTCCACGGGAATGCCTGTCCCTTCATTGCCGATGAGGAGTGCTGTTCCTGATTGAAGGTTGACGTGTGCTGGGGCATGCTCCCCTTTCTCCGTGGCCGCCACCAGTTGCAGCCCCAAAGTCTTGAGTCGTCGGCAGCAGTCAAGCGGCTCTTCCATCTGGACAATGTCGAGGTAATTGACAGCTCCCACCGAACTCCGGGTGACATGTGCGGAAACGCTGGCCTGTCCCTTGGAAGGGACGAAGACGGCATCAAAGCCGAACACGTCCGCGGAGCGGAGAATCGATCCGAAGTTGAACGGGTCCTGTACTCCCGCCAGCACGAGCACTGCACTCCCGCCATGCAGCTTTTTCAGAACCATCTCCATGCTGGCATAGGGATAGGGAGGCATCTTCGCCAATAGTCCCTGATGCTCAGTTGCTCCACACAACCGGGATAGGTCTGGGCCGCTCATTTCAGTCAGAGTGATCTGCTGGAGAGCAACCAGTTTCGTCAATTCTGATTGAACCGCATCATCCAGCCATGTGGGATCAACGGTGACCTCCAGAGGTGGCCAGCGGCCTGCCCGCAACGTCTCCAGGACGGCGTGCCGGCCCCAGATCCAGCATTTCTGATGGCTGCCGAGGAGTTCAGCTCCCTTGCTCCGCCTCTTTTTTCTGCCAACCAAGTTTGTTGCCTGAATCGAATGGGAAATAGAGTTGTCAGATCTGCGTTGTGTCGTGTGACGGCATAATTTTAGGATGCCGGGAAGGACTGTCACTTGCCCCTGGCCTGTCCGCCGATCAGAATGGCGCAGGAGGTGTCGAACAAGTTGCTCTCGCCTGTGCCCGCACAGTGCGAGTTTCGATGAAGAAAGTACGATATTTCGCGTCGCAGAACGGGCTCTACGAGATCAATACGTTCTATTGTTGCGTTATTCCTGGATTGAGGGAACAGAAGCTGCCGCGAGCACGGCAACAAGCGTGAGGACAATGCTCGAACATCCTTCAGAACAAAGGTGGCCAGACCACTTTCCGGGAACGAACCTGATGAGACGACTGATTCCATTTCGTAAACAATCCAGGCTGCCTCTGTATTTGAGCAAGGAGGAACAGGCAGGGCTGCGCGCTGCCGGGCGATTTAATTCGCAGCTATTGGATTATCTACGAGATCATATCCGGGCGGGAGTAACGACCAACGAGCTGGATCAACTGGCGGAGACCTATACGCGCGAACATGGCCATTTGCCTGCCTGCTTTGGTTATAATGGATTCCCTAAATCGATCTGTACCAGCGTCAACAATGTTGTCTGTCATGGAATTCCGGATCAACGTGCGTTGCAGCCGGGAGACATCATCAATGTGGACTGTACAACAATTGTGAATGGCTGGTATGGCGATTCCTCCGAGACATTCCTGATTGAACCCGTGGCCAGCGAGGCGCGTCAACTGGTGCAGGCGGCCTTTGATGCCCTGTGGCAGGGAATTGGCGTGCTCCAGCCACATTGTTCGGTGTTCGAGATTGGTGTGGCGATTGCGCGTTTTGGACGGCTGCACGGATATGGGGTTGTCGAGAACTTTCAAGGGCACGGAATCGGACGGATGTTTCATCAGGAACCCGGTATTCCTCATGTCCCGATTCGTAAAAATCGACGCGACCTTTTGACTCCCGGAGTCTGTTTTACGATTGAGCCGATGCTGAACATGCGGTCGGAAAAAACCCAGGGACCGCTGGACGATGGTTGGACCATTCTGACTCAAGATGGCAGCCTGTCTGCACAGTTCGAACATCAGATCCTCATGACCGAAGCCGGTCCAGAGATTCTTACGCTCACCCAGCATGGACCTCAGCCTGGTCATATTTTTTAGAGCCGCCAACAAAACCTCCCCGACAAGGGAGATTTTCATTCCGTGAGCAAGTTCGCCGCATGTTGTGTGAGGAGTTTTTAGAGCCGCGAGCCTCCCCCCGTGAGATGGAAATCTCAATGAACAGAATCTCATCCATCTTCTCTCTTTGTGTCTGAATGAATTCGTGAGTCCATCACTCCCCGGCAGCACCGGATCGTCATCCATCTCGACAGACCGCTCCCGGCAGCGGGTTGTCGCGGTGATGCCGGCATATAATGCGGCCGCCACGCTGGAGCGGACGCTGGCAGAGATCCCGGCCGACAGCGTGGATGAAATTATTCTGGTGGATGATTGCAGCCGGGATGAGACCGCCGAACTGGCCCGGCGATTAGGACTCACGGTGATCGTTCACAAAAAAAATCGTGGCTATGGCGGAAATCAGAAGACCTGCTATCAGCAGGCACTGGATTGCGGTGCCGACTTTATCGTCATGATTCACCCTGATTACCAATATGACAGCCGGGTGATCGGGGCGGCTGTGGAGTTCTTGCGCCTGGGAATCTGTGACGTGATTCTGGGCTCTCGTATTCGTACTCGCCGCGAAGCCCTGGCCGGAGGAATGCCGGGCTGGAAATACATTGCCAATCGTTGTCTGACGACGATTGAGAATGTCGCACTCGGGCAAAATCTGGGTGATTTTCACAGTGGATTTCGCGCCTATCGGCGAGAAGTGCTGGAATCGATCCCGTGGCAGCACAACACAGACGACTTCGCTTTTGACAGTCAGTTCCTGGCCCAGGCGGTTTATTTTCGGTTCAAACTTGGGGATGTCCCGGTTCCGGTCCGATACTTTGATGAGGCCTCCAGCATTAACTTTCGTCGTAGTGTAAAATATGGACTCACGACATTATGGATTCTGACACAGTTCTGGTTACAGAAGTTGCGACTCTGCCGGTTTGCGATCTTCACGCCAAATCAGAATTTTGAGGAATGATTTCATAATTTACTGATTGTCTCGGCGTAACCGGACAGCTATAGTGATTACACGATTCTCTCTGCCAAACGTGATTTCGACGGGAGAGTTGTTGGACCGTAGCAACGATAAGCAATGAAGCGGATTGCAGCCAGATTTTCCTGGATTTTCGCGATGGCGTCTCTCGCCATGATGCTCGCGATCCAGACACTGCACTCCCCCTTGCAGCACTTGCAGGAAAGTTTGCCCACAGCCCGTGCTGACTCCGGTCCTCCGGCCCTGATTTGCGGAAAGTCGGAAACAAGCTGCAGTCATTCTCACCAGCATGCACATTCCGGGCTGGTTGCCCATACGCACACGCATTCTCATGCAGAGAGTTGCTCTTCTTCCGGGAAAAACTGCTTCGGAGAGGAGTGTCCTTCGCACTCTCATGCGGGGCACTCTCATGATGGCCATGGCCATTCTCATGCAGACTGTCTGCTCTGTCAATTTCTCACGCAGTCTGCGCAGCCGGTTTGCCTGCCGGTATTGCTGACAGGGGAAGATGTGGTCTCGGCACCGCCGGTCGATCTTCTTCCCGAAACTGTGCTTGTTCCGCTGGTTGGCCCCTATGTACGCGGGCCGCCGCATCTTGTCTGATTTCTGACTGCGGAAAGGCCGCTGTCGATCACTTGAATGGCGGTTACCGGGAAGGCGAATTTGCCCCCGTGCGCTGCCAGTTCACCGGACTGATGCCTTCAGTCGGGGAGAGTGGCGATTGGCGACCCGGCAGCGGTTCAATCAGGACGACATCCCTTACGGATTGCGTTTCATCAAGCGAAACGCATGGCACAGACGCAGGTTGGAGTTCTCTGCTCCTGCGTCCGTGATCGGTCCATGACTTATGTCGTATTGCATTGAACCGGCCTTGATCCGGCCCCTTCTGCGACCGCAGTATTAGAGCAAGTTGCTCTGGCCTGGGCCCGCGCAGCGCGCGTTTCACTTGATGAAAGACTGCTCGCCGCGTGGCGGAATGCGGCCAATGCGGGAGTCATGCGCTCTCATTGATCGCATTCCGGCGACAGCTGGACTTTCACCCATTGAAAGCCCACGTGGTCGCTCGTGGGATGATGCTGACTCGATTGTCTTTTCAGAAATTATCAATGGCCCTCCTCTTATTTAGAGATGGGCTGACGACATAGGAATAAGAAATATGCGCCGTACACGTCGAACTGGATTTACGTTAATAGAATTGCTGGTCGTCATTGCCATTATCGCAGTTTTGATCGCATTATTACTGCCGGCAGTGCAGCAGGCACGAGAAGCGGCCCGCCGCAGTCAGTGCAAGAATAATCTCAAACAGATTGGCCTGGCATTGCATAATTATCATGACACGATGAATTGTATGCCTCCGGGCTGGATTGGAGTGAGTGCCGGGAAACCGGACTTTGAAGGGGGTAACGGATTTTCCTGGGGGACATTTATTCTGCCCTATCTGGATCAGGCTCCACTCTATTCGAAGCTGAATTTCGAGCTGGACATGAATGATACGCAAAATGTGGACATGCTCCGCTATCCGCTGGCGGTCTACCAATGCCCCAGCGATCCCAAACCGGATTCCTTTCAGACCGAAGATGCGGTGACTCTGGCAACCGCCAACTATGCGGGAGTGTTTGGACTGGTCGAACCGGACAATTGTGAAATTCCGTATGGAACCGCTGGCAGCCCGCTGACATCTTCCGGGCAGTGTGTCAGCGATGGTTCATTCTTTCACAACAGCCTGGTGCGTCTGCGTGACTTCACGGATGGCACCAGTAATACCCTGCTGGTGGGCGAACGAACCACGTGGAAGAATCCCGTCGATGCGACTGACATTGTTTATGGAACCTGGGCCGGCGCAGTTCCGGGTGAAGAAGATTCCATGGCGCGTGTGATTGGGCATGCAGGACACTTGCCCAATAAAGGACATGATGCAGAAGACTTCGGCAGTTCACATGTGGGAGGAGCCCACTTCGTCATGGCGGATGGACATGTCACCTTTTTAAGCCAGAATATGGATGGCGGGACGTTCCAGGCTCTGGCGACCCGCTCCGGAGGAGAAATCGTGGGCGAATTTTAGCATTGTCCCTGTCGTGGTCTGCCCAGACTGAGCAGCCTGTTGAAATTCACTCAAACCGAGATTCGCCTGGCTTGGGAATGTGAAACAATCGATGTTCGGGAAGTGGTTCGGATCGATAGGAGCTGCGCCCTCCCGAACTTCAACGGGCTGACATGGCACGTTTTTAGCTGCAATAAAATTCTCATGTGATCTTCGCATGGTATGGATGGATCAGAGCGCTCTCGCTCCATGTGAATCCCAGGGATGATTTTGTCCGCGGCACTCTGAGACAGCCTCATTGAAACCGTTGTGATGCGGTTTCAATGGGGCGTAAAGAGTTGATCGCAGGGAGGACATTTTCTGTCTGCTCTCAACTGTTTGCTCTCAATTGTGTGCTCTCAACTTCTTCAAACCTGGCAGGAAACCCGGAAGTCATCTCGGGACCATTCCTGAGAAATGACATTGGAAGGAGAAGCATGATGAACAGCAAGCAATCCATGTGTCCGCATTGTGGAGTTCTCGTGGAGACCACTCCCACCGGTGGCCGGGGACGATTTCTCTGTCCGGCCTGCCATCGCGAAGTCGTCAGCAGCAACAGCGTCGATGGTGGTCGCCCAGCGAGCGGGGAGGTGCTCGACCAGCACTCTCATCGAGCAAATTATCAGGCGGCGCGGTCAGCTGCTATTGCCGTATTTCTTGTTTCTCTGGTGGTGGGACTGATTGTCTTCTTCCAGGCCGGACTGACCATACATGAAACGTCAATCCGTGAAATGGAACTGATACTGCTGACAACCCTGGGGGTGGCGTCTGCTCTGGTCTGGGTGTATTCAGAAATTGCGATGAAGATGAAATCTCGCCACTGAGAGAAGTCTTTCCGGAGTCAAAAAGGAGTGCAATGATGGCTGATGACCGTACGAAAAAGGGACCACAGGATTCTTCCAAAATCAATGTCAACGAAGAATACGAATTGATCTATTGGACGAAACGGTTTGGCGTTTCAGAGCAAGAACTCAAACGGGCAGTCAGTACTGCCGGCGTGTCTGTGGCTGCTGTGGAAGAATACTTCAGAACGCATGCGCACAATACATAACGGGTCTGGCAGTGCCTCCAAGTTTGTAGAGCAGGTTGTTCTGGCCTGGGCTCCGCAGGGCGTTTGGACTGATGAAAGACTACTCGCCGCGTGGCGGAATGCGGCCGATACGGGGGGAATGCGTTCCAGCTTCACTCCAGATTTCAAAAAGAAACTCTTCGACTGAACGAAGAGCATTTTTCAAATTCTGATCATGTGCCCGGTCGCTGCCTCGTTTGACGTTGTAGCTGTGATCCCCTTCCGGGACCCAGTGCAGGCGAACAGATGATGCCAGTGAATAGGTCTCCACTTCTGCACGCGATCCAAAAGGGTCGATTTCCCCTTGCACAATCAGCGTGGGACGGGAAAGAGATTGCAACGGCTCGACCCGGAGTTTCTCGGGGCGACCGGTGGGATGAAATGGATATCCCAGGCAGACCACTCCAGCCACTTGCAGTTCATCAGCGACCAGAGTGGCGATGCGCCCCCCCAGAGATTTTCCGCCAATGATCAGGTTTTCGTAAGGCAGGCTTTCCACGACGGACTTCCACGTCTCACACAAGACAGATTCCTGATCAGGAGGTCGCTTGCGGCCATCAATCGAACGTCTGGCCATATATGGAAAGTCGAATCGAACGACCCGATGACGCATTGCTGCCAGATTTTCAGCAAAATAGCTCAGAAATGTTGAATTCGAGCTCTCCCCGGCACCATGCGCCAGCACGAGGCAGGTTTTGGCCTTTCGAGGACCATCAAATTGTAAGGAAATGGCAGCCATAGACGGTTTTCGATGAGAAGTTCGCGGCTCGACCGACTTGTTCCGACCGCACCACCCCGCATCATAGCGGCAGATCCAACTCTTGCGAAGTTGTGACAGACGTACCATCACAGAAAGACTCGTGGATCGCGTGACTTCCGTATTGTCCGTCGCGACCTCCTGGTCTGAAGAGAATGCCGGCCAATGGATTCTGGTTTCCGTATCGACTAACCTGTCCATATCCACTTCAAAAGCAGGGGCGGTTCGAATCGTCAAGTCCGGCAACGACGGACGTTTTCATTCAGGGGGGGCGTTTTCGTCATGATCGCTCCTCAAGCAAAGTTGTGATGCAGCAGGAACGTGGTCGGCCCACAAGATCTCGGCAGAAATTCCTATGTCCACTTGGATTCTTCAGCACTTTCTGAACCCGGGACTTTTCTGGCCGGGAGTCGCGCTGCTGGCTGTGCCCATTATTATCCATCTCATTAACCGGATGCGATATCGGCGGGTCCGCTTTGCCGCGATGGAATTTCTGCTGGCCAGCCAGAAACAGAATCGTCGTCGCCTTCTCATCGAGCAACTTCTGCTGCTCTTGTTGCGAATCGCCATGATCGCATTGATCGTGGCCCTGATCGCTCGACTCGTCACCGATCCTTCACAACTTTCTCTATTTCAAGGGGCAAGATCACAGCATCTCATCGTGCTGGACGACTCGGCCTCGATGCGGGACCGCGAAGGGGAATCGACAGCGTTCGACCTCGCCAAAGATGCGATTCGCCGGATTGTGGCGGAAGGGGCTCGCAGACCGGGATCACAATCCCTGACACTGATGCTGATGTCCGCGCCGGATCAAGTGGTCTCCGGACTCAGTGAACGGGTGATCGATGAGCCACTATTAGCGGAAATTACCGAGCGTCTCGAATCTCTCAACTGCACCCATCAATCCGCCGATCCGGCCCAGGCTCTGGAGGGAGCTCAGCGGCGTCTGCAGGAACAGCGTTCCTCGTTGCGGCAGATTCATGTGCTGTCCGATTTTCGGAAGTCGAACTGGATCGATAATAAAGCTGCGATTTCTTTGTTGCGGACGATGGATCAAGCCAAAATTGGCGTCAATCTGGTGCGTTGCGTCAAGAATACCCATGAAAATATCGGGATTGAATCGCTGGGGGGAGCCGTGGAAGTGGCAGCGGCCCGCGTTCCGGTTTCGTTATCCGCCACCGTTCGCAACTGGGGAACCCGGGAAGCGACGAACGTGATTGCGTCCATCTTTATTGATGGGGAACGCCTTCCCCGCACGGTCGATTTCCAGTCGATTTCGCCAGGACAGTCTGCGACACGCCGTTTTGATGTCGTTTTTGAGACCGCTCAGCCACACACCGTGCGATTGGCATTGGGAGACGATTCTCTGGACGCGGACAACGAGCGATTTCTTGCGGTGGATGTCCCGGAGTTCAATCCGATTTTGATTGTCGATGGCTCTCCCAGTGCCGAGCAGGCGGCGTATGTTGCGGACGCGCTGGCAGCAGATCGTTCCGTCACCGGCTTCGCTCCGGATATTCGCACTCCCGAAGAACTTCGCCGGGTTTCGCTGGACAAGTACCATCTGATTTATCTGATCAACCTGGCAGAACTGGCTCCGGACACCCTGGCGGAACTGGAGAAGTACGTGCGAGACGGCGGCGGGCTGATCTGGTACATGGGAGATGCGGTGCGGCCCTCGTTCTATAACGAAAAACTTTTCGCCGAAGAAGGGGGACTCTTCCCTGTACGGCTGGGGTCCGCCCCGGTGGATTTCATCCCGCCGACAGATTCTGCTTCCGGTAGCGGAATCACTGTGGGGAATGATCCATTGTTTGAACTCTTCACCCGCAGCCAGGTGCCGATTCTGGATCAGGTGCTTATCAACGTGCATTACGTTCCCGCTCCGGAAAACTCCAATCTGCCCGTGATGGCGGATGATGTGCAGGTGCTGGCACAACTGGGAAATGAACCGCTGATGCTGGAACATCAACTGGGCAAAGGGAAAATTTTCACCTGTCTGACTTCTGCCGGACCACTGATCAACCCGGAAGGAAAAAACTGGTCGAACTGGGCCAATGGTCCCGCGGGGTTCAGCTTTGTGGTCCTGCAACTTGAACTCGCCAAGCGTCTGATTCGCAAGGATCTGAGTTTTCCGCAACTTCCCACCGGGACTCCACTGGAACTCTCCTTCAGCCAGTCCGCATTTCTGCCCGATCTGGAGATCCTGAATCCCGATGATCAGGTGACACGACTGCAGGCGGCGCCTCGTACAGATTCCACTTCTCCCGATTCCGCACAGGCCCCGATCCTGGAAGCAACGTTTCGTGAGACCGATCGCCCCGGAATTTATGGTGTCACGCTGATTGCACAGGATCAGACTGCCGATCGACGGCTCTACGCATTAAATGTGCCCCCTGAAGAAGGATCGTTGGAGGTGCTGGAAGATCAGGCGTTATTGCGGGAACTGGGACCGGAAAGCAACGTGCATCTTCAGCCGGCCGGTTCCTTCGACTGGATTCGCAGTGACTCTCCCGGCTCGGAAATCCGCTGGTTTCTGCTGGTTTGCCTGGCCGTTGTCTGTATGGGCGAGCAAATGTTGTCGTCCAAGCTCAGCTATCAACCTGAGACATCAGCAGCAGCATAAAGTGTCATCTTTGAAACCAACCGTTCCCTACTCCCGATCTGCCTTGCCTGTCCTGGGATGCCTGGCCTGGCAGTGGATGGTGCTGGCGATCTTCTGCCTGTTTGTCGTGGAAAATGAACCGGTTGTCCGCACTTTTGTCAGTGTCCCTCTATGGGAATTCTGGCTGCAATGGCTGGGAGGGACGTTACACGAAACTCCGGATGGGCTTCTGGCTATCGCATCGCTGGCAGGCATCGGACTGGCAGCCTTGATTCTGTGTGTGGCTGTTGATGCACTGGCAGCACTCCTGGTGACGATGCCAATGCGAAAAAGCGGCCGGGCCGGACACGGCGCAATCGGTGAGCATTCCACCGTTCCAACATTTGACCTCGCGCTGCGTCAGAAGATCCGTGCGAATGCCTATTGGACATGGCCCATCGCAGCGTGGAATGCCGGCTGGATTGTCTCTCTGATCTTTCCCGTTCTGGAACTGGTGACGTTACTGGGACTGACCGCCAAACTGGTTGCCGCCGCCACACTGGCGGGCTGGTTCTGGGAAGCTGTCCGGGAATGGTGGCCGTCCACCACATCCCGGGCCGAAAAATTCACATCGGAAATTCGCTCTTCCGCTTTCAAGTTCGTATTGATCGGAATGCTGATCTACATGGTGATCTTCGTGGGAATGAACTGGGGCCTATGGTTCAATCTGCAGTTGCCGCACGGAGATTCCTCCATGTACGAAGAGCATTTATGGAACGTGCTGCACGGCAAAGGATTTCGTAGCTATCTGGATCAGGGGTTATTTCTAGGTGAACATATTCAGGTGATTCACCTGTTGCTATTACCACTCTATTTGCTTTGGCCTTCACATCTGTTTATGGAACTGAGCGAATCTGCTGTTCTGGCGCTGGGTGCGATTCCAGTTTTATCGATCGCTCGCCGACATGGTCGCAGCGAATTTGCAGCACTCCTGGTGGCGCTGGCCTATCTCTTGTATTTTCCGATGCAATATCTGGATATCGCTATCGATCTGAAGACTTTTCGGCCCAGCGCATTTGGCATCCCGGCATTGTTATGGATGATCGATTCTGCCGAACGACGACGCTGGGGATGGATGAGCCTGTGCGTAGCGCTGGCACTGGCCTGTCAGGAAGATTTTGCCGTGGCGATTGCTCCATTCGGAGTCTGGCTGCTGGTGAACGGGTTGTGGAAATGGCATTCAGGAAACCAACCTGCAAACCAGCCTGCAAATCGGACAGACTGGAAGGGAGAAGTGATTGCCGGCGCGGCACTCAGCGTGCTGATGCCGCTGTACGTGATCTGGGCCGTCAAGGTGGCCATTCCCTGGTTTCATGGCGGCGCCACGGTGCATTATGCCAGCTATTTTCAGGCATTTGGGAAGACGCCTGTCGAAATTGTGATCAATATTCTGACCAATCCGCAGCTTTTATGGAGGAATCTGGTGACTGCCGGGTCCGTGGCTTTATTTCTGGATTTGCTGTTGCCTGTCGGCATGCCGGTACGGGCGTGGCGTGCCTTGCTTGTCGGTCTGCCGTTGTTTGTGTTGCTCTGTCTGAATGAACTGACACGAAGTTTTCCCGGTCCGTTTCACCATTTTCATGCCCCCCTGATTCCGACCCTGCTCTGGGGGACCTGCCTGAGTCTGGCCTCGGTTACGTCTGATCAGGATGCACATCGGCGAACGGCCGATCAGCGGGCCTTATGGGTCTTCTGTTGTGCTTTGACGACAACCTTCTTTTTCAGTCTTTCTCCGCTGGGGATTCAGTTCTGGGATTCCGGCAGCCCATTTTACTGGGAACGGTTATATGTTCCCGATGAGCGCTCCCGAGAGTTTGCGAAAGTCCTGCCGTTGATTCCGCCAACGGCCCGCGTAGCCTCGACCGATTTTATTCATCCACGATTTACGCATTATGAAAGATCCTATGATTATAGTCATTACCCCCGGCGCGTGGCGGACTATCAGGATCGTGTTCCGGACGATACGGATTATATTGTAATTGATACCGGACATCGTTATAGCGAAATTCAGCGCTATGAACAGATGCGGGAATATCAACATCAACGTGACCAATGGGAACTGGTGCCAGTAGACACCAAGGGGTATTTTATCGTGCTCAAACGTGTGAAATACCCCCAGCCGGAGTCCGGGGGATCACATCGTCCTTCCAAGTCTGGAAGCTTGATCCAAAGCGACATCGAGGAAATGGAGGAATAGGCTCAATACCGTTCAATAGATCTTCACAAAATTGCAGCCTCCTGCGGCGCTGGGGATGTACTCAGTCCCAAGTAGCAAGGAGGCTGCGATGAGTCTGGTGGATCGGGATATCGATGTTCTGGTGCGGCTGTCGAGTGCGGAACGGGTGCGGGCGTTTGGGCGGATCATTCCTAAAACAACCATTGGGAGAGTCCTCAGGAAGACAGGGCATCAAGGAACCTGTTGTAAACGCCTGCCACGCTGGTTCGTCGTCTGGTTGGTCATTGCCATGGCGTTGTTCTGTCAGGACAGTTATCGGCAGGTTTTTCGCTGGCTGCACCGGTTTCGCAAGGGGATCATTCCGGGACGTTCCACGCTGTGTGAGGCTCGAAAGAGTCTGCGATTGCTGGCCCGGGAGGTGGTCGAATTGCAGGGACAACCCCACATGTCGCACACCTTTTATCACGGCCTGCGGTTGATGGCACTAGACAGCTTCGTCCTGGATCTGGCCGACACACCGGCCAATGAACGGGCTTTCGGACGCCCGAAGAGTGGCCGGGCTGCCGGAGCGTTTCCCCAGGCCCGTGTGCTGAGTCTGTGTGAAGTGGGAACCCATGTCATGTGGAAGTCTCTGATCAAGCCGCATCGCCGTGGAGAAGTGCCGATGGCCCGTCATCTGCTGCGGTTTTTGCAGCCGGACATGCTCCTGCTGTGGGATCGCAATTTCCTGTGTCATGAGCTGGTTCAACAAGTTCAAGAGCAGCAGTCCCAGGTGCTGGCCCGCCTGAAAAAGAACATGATGTTCGTGCCGATTCGCCGTCTGCATGACGGATCGTTCCTGGCCAAATTGTCCCCGTCACCG
>Ga0182738_1004887_pt1 | contig 14566 bp, 13 predicted proteins | sample eDN5th30CBELigMG_FD_128876 | JGI IMG/M metagenome (GOLD analysis project Ga0182738, IMG submission 128876) | Enriched Miracle-Growth compost microbial communities from Emeryville, California, USA - eDNA 5th pass 30_C BE-Lig MG (version 2)... ... | reverse complement strand
CCGAACTTCGTCGACAGCACCGTCGTGATCGCCGCCGTCAGCGTCGTCTTGCCGTGGTCAACGTGTCCTATCGTCCCCACGTTCACGTGCGGCTTGGTTCGCTCAAACTTGCCTTTTGCCATGGCTGACTCCTGACCTGGATTTGAAGCTGCAGACTGAAGAAAAGACCGAATCGCAATGAGTGTGGTGCCCATGGCGCGGATCGAACGCGCGACCTCTCCCTTACCAAGGGAGTGCTCTACCACTGAGCCACATGGGCGAAGGCTGCCGGCCGGTCGACCGGCAACCCGAAAAACCTGGAGCGGGTGAAGGGAATCGAACCCTCGTCGTAAGCTTGGAAGGCTTCTGCTCTACCATTGAGCTACACCCGCTGGGAACCGACATCCAGATGCTTACATTCCCTTTCCCGCATTCCTCCGGCACCAAAAAACCGGGCGCAACAGGCGCTTTGCGGCGCCGCTGGCAGCCCGGATGATCGCTGCACGGGATCCTGGACTCTTGGTGGAGGGAGTTGGATTCGAACCAACGTAGGCGCAAGGCCAACAGATTTACAGTCTGCCCCCTTTAACCACTCGGGCATCCCTCCGGAAGAGAACGTGCGATTATGGGTAATCCCGAACAAGAAGTCAAATCGGGCCCCTCCTGGGAGGCCTCCCTCCGGGACTATCGATCAGCGGGCCGATAATCGAAAATTGATAGAATGCCCGCGCGGCGGAAAGCCGGAGCCGCGCCGATGCCATGCCCGAGCCGTCCTGAGAGATCGCCTTGCCGAAAGACCCGACGACGAAAGCCTTGACGACCCTGCTGCAGTGGACGAGCGAGGCTGCGCGCACGACGGCCGCCGGGACGCAGGAGACGATTGCCGGCCAGACGCTGCAGCGGATACGCACGGACATCCTGGAGGGCGTTCTCGCCCCCGGGCAGCCCCTGCGCATGGCGGCGCTGCAGAGCGACTACGACGTCGGCAATACGCCGCTGCGCGAAGCGCTCTTCCACCTGGCCTCCGAAGGCCTGGTCGAGCTGAACAGCAGGCGGGGCTTCCGGGTCGCGCCGATGTCCGTGGAAGAGCTCGTCGAGATCACCGAGGTCAGGAAATGGCTCGAACGGCTGGCGCTCAGGGAATCCCTGGCCCACGGCGACGCCAACTGGGAAGCGCGCGTCCTGTCGGCGTTCCACGTCATGTCGCGCGTGAGCCAGACCGAAGCGAACTGGGACGGCCTGAACCGGGCCTTCCACGAGGCCATCGTCTCGGAATGCAGGCTGTCGATCCTCCACAAGTTCCGCAGGCACCTCTACGATCTCACCAGCCGCTACCGGAAGATGGCATGGCGCATCGCCGACACGCCGGACGCGGAACTGGACCTGGCCGAGCATCGCCAGATCCTCGATGCCGTCCTCAAGCGCGACTTCGACAAGAGCGCGGCCCTGCTCGACAGGCACTTCGACAGCCTGGTCCACATCATCCTGAGAATCCTGGCGCCGGCGTCGAAGGCGCCGCGCGCGGCTGCCAAGGGCGCCCGCCGCAAGGGCTAGGACGCCCGGTCAGTCCTGCAGGACGGGGATGACCTGCGCGCCCCCGGCCACCAGCGCGTTCCAGGCCGCGATCGCGCCGCCCTCGGGATAGATCTTCGTCTCGATCCGGATCGAGTCCTCCAGGGCCTCGTGCTGGTGCAGCGCGCCGCGGGGATGGAAGTAGGTGTCGCCTTCCTCCACCACGAACACGTCCGGGCCCACCCGCATCAGCACCCGGCCTTTTTTCTGGTAGACCAGCGCGTCGTGGTCCGCATGGATGTGCGCCGTGTCGCGCATCCCCTTCTTGCGGAACGATTCGAACATGATCATGGTGTCCGACGCGAAGAGCACCTTGATGGTGTCGACGCCGTCCTGGCCCCGCGCGTAATTGGGGACGATGGTCGCGGCTCGCCGCTTGAGGCCCGGGACGTGCCAATGGCCGATGTCGTCCGGATGCATGTAGGCGACCGGGCCCTGGGCCTTGACCGGCGTGGAGCCGTCGCGGCGGACGTAGCGCTTTTCCGTCATGGGGTTCTCCTTCTGGATGAGTGGTGTCGGGTCAGGGCTGGCCGGCGATCGCGGGGATGCCCTGCTGGGTGGAATGCCGATGGACGTAGTGCTCGTCCGGCCGCAGAAGCCGCCGGATCGCATGGGCCGCCATGGCGGCTTCGCTGAAGCCGCAGAGAATCAGCCTGAGCTTGTTGGCGTAGGTGGCGACGTCGCCGATGGCGAACACGCCCGCCCGCGAGGTGGCCAGCGTGGTGGGGTCCACGCGGATCCGCCCTTGCTCGAGGTCGATCCCCCAGTCCCGGATGGGCCCGAGGGTGGACGCCAGGCCGAGGAAGAAGAGCACGGCGTCGGCCTGCAGCCTTTGCATGTCCTGCCCGCTGCCGATGCATACGTGGGTCAGGCGGCCGTCCCGGCTCTCGATGCCCGTCACCTGCCCCGGGATCAGCAGCTGCACCCGCCCGGCCTCGACCAGCCGGCGCAAGGCCTCGACGGTGGACGGCGCGGCGGTGAACTTGGGGCGGCGGTGCACCAGGTGCAGGCTACGGCAGGCTTGCGACAGCGAAACGGCCCAGTCGAGCGCGGAATCGCCGCCGCCCACGATGACCAGCCTTTTGCCTTCGAATTCGGCGCGCTGCTCCACGAAGAAGTGGACGCCCCGCCCTTCGAGGGCCTCGATGCCGTCCAGCGGCGGCTTGTTGGGGCGGAATACGCCCACGCCCGCGGCAATGAGCACCGCGCCGCACCGGATGGCGCCGCCGGACAGGGTGCCGGCCACGAAATCCCCGGCCGAGCCCTCCAGCGTGACGACCTGCTCGCCGAACAGGTACCGGGGCTCGAACGGCCGCGCCTGCGCCTCGAGCCGTGCGATCAGCTCCCCTGCGCCGATGCTCGCGCAAGCGGGGATGTCGTAGATGGGCTTCTCGGGGTACAGCGCGGCGCACTGCCCGCCGGCCTGCGCAAGGCTGTCCACCACGACCGCGGACAGGCCGGCCATGCCGCACTGGAACGCGGCGAACAGGCCTGCCGGGCCGGCACCCACGATGAGCACGTCGGCCTGCATCGGGCGCCTGGGCTGCATCGGCGCGAGCGTCACGATGCGGCGATGATGGCGGTGGCGAAGTCCACCGCCTCCGGCAGGTTGACGACCATGCCTTCCAGTTCGGCAGTCACCGTCACCTGGCATCCCAGCCGCGACGTCGGAGTGATGTTGAACGCCACGTCGAGGACGGCTTCCTCTTTCTCCGAGGCCGGCGGCAGCCGCGAGAACCACGGCTCGTCGATGATCACGTGGCAGGTGGCGCACCCCATCTGCCCGCCGCATGCGCCCTCCAGCGCGAAGGGGTGCGGCTTGGATGCCTGCATGATCGACACGCCTTCCTGCATGTCGACTTCATGCTGCTCGCCGGTGTGTGTGATGAATGTCATGCGCGTCATTGAGAAGGTTCTCCTTGGTGGCTACTGGCTGGCGGCGGGTCTGCGCAGGCGGGCCAGGCACCGCAGCAGCGGCACCAGGAACACGATTGCCGTCAGGGCCGCCAGGGTTCCCGCGATGGGCCGGGTGAAGAAGACGAGCGGATCGCCGTCGGCCTTCATGAGCGAGGTGATGAAGGTCTCTTCGAGCAGCGTTCCCAGCACCACGCCGAGCACCATGGGCGCCACGGGAAAGCCGTTGTCGTCCAGGACGTATCCCAGGACGCCGAAGGCGAGGACCACGCCGACGTCGAACAGGGAGTTGTTCGTCGCGAACGCCCCGGTCGCGCAGAAGGCGAGGATGGCGGGCAGCAGCAGCCGGCGCGGGACCTTGATGATGTTCTTGGCCGCCTTGATGACCATCCAGCCGAAGGGGAGCATCAGCAGGTTGGCGATCGCGAACACGAGGAAGATGGCGTAGATGTTCTGGGGGTTCTCGGTGAACAGGGTCGGGCCCGGGTTAAGCCCCTTCATGTAGAGGACGCCGATGGCGATGGCCGTGATCGTGTCCCCGGGGATGCCGAAGACCACCGCCGGGATCCACGCCCCGGCCAGCGCGCTGTTGTTGGCGGCGCCCGATTCGATGATGCCTTCGACATGGCCGGTGCCGAATTTCTCGGGCTCCCTGGACATCTTCTTGCTGACGGCATAGGACATCCAGGCGGCCATGTCGGGCCCGGACCCGGGCTGGATCCCCACTACCGTGCCCAGCAAGCTGCCTCGCCAGAAGCTCCACTTGTATTGCCGCGTCAGCCGCCACATGCCTTTCATGACGTTGCCGATCGGCTGCTCGGGCGGCCGCGCCGGGGGCAGCAGGTCCACCACGGCCCTGAGGACCTCGGCCACGGCGAACAGGCCCACCATGATGGGGATCAGGCCGAAGGAGGACAGCAGCTCGGGGTTGCCGAAGGAGTAGCGCTGCACGCCCGAGGGGTTGTCGATGCCGATACAGGAGATGGCCAGGCCCAGCATCAGCATGACCAGCGCCTTGGTCACGTCCTCCGAGCCGACGAAGGCGGCCGCGGAAAGCCCCAGCACCACCAGCCAGAAGAACTCGAAGGACCCGAAGCCCAGGGCGATCTCGGCCAGGGGCTGCGACATCAGGACCATGACGGCGGTGCCCACGAGCCCGCCCAGGACGGAGAACCAGAGGCCGGTGCCGAGCGCCAGCTCGGGGAATCCCTTCATGGTGAGCGCGTAGGACTCGTTGACGTAGGCGGCCGACGCCGGCGTGCCGGGTATCCGCAGCAATGCCCCGGGTATGTCGCCCGCGAATATCGCCATGGCGCTGGCCGTCACGATGGCCGCGACGGCGGGGATGGGCGGCAGGAAGAACGTGACGGGCACGAGCAGCGCCGTGGCCATCGTCGCCGACAGGCCGGGGATGCATCCCACGAGCAGCCCGTAGGCCGCGGACAGGAGGATGGCGGCTATGGCCTGCGGCGTCGCGACCAGCGCCATCGCCTGTGAAAGGACCTCGTAGTTCATCAGTACAGTACCGGCAGCACGCCCCACGGGAGGGGTACACGCAGGCCCTTGTAGAAGAGCAGGTGAAGGACGGCGGCCGTGGCCATGGCCATGATGACGGAGACCCGCAGCGTGTTCCCCAGCTGGATCAGCACGAAGAAGAGCGCGATCGCCAGCGCCAGGTGGTAGCCCAGCGCGTTGGCGCTCGCCGCGAACACCGCGAGGCAGCCGGCGACCGCCAGGAAGTTGCCCACGTGCCTGCCCGACCTGGCCCAGTCGGCCAGGCGGAACAACGCCTCGCCTTGGCGGGTGCCGCGCAGGATCAGCCGGACCGAGCATGCAAGCAGGCCGCAGCCGATGACGATGGGGAAGGTGCCGCCGCCGACGACCTGGCCCGCCGCGTAGTGGAATCCGCTGGCGACCAGCGCCACAGACAGGGCCAGGAAGATCGCACCCCAGGCGGTGTCGGAAAGCCTCATGACTTCTTCACCAGGCCGATCGAGCGCGCGATCTCGGTGAGCTCGGTTTCGGAGCTCGCCATCTGCCGGCCCAGGGCGTCGGGTTCCGCGAAGGCGGCGCCGAATCCCCTTTGCTGCAGGAAGTCTTTGTATTCCTTGCTTTCCACCGCGTTCTTCGCGGCGCCGAAGAGGCGCTGCTGGATGGCCGCCGGTACGCCTTTGGCGGCTACGAGGGCCCTCCAGTTGAGCGCGGTCCAGTCGCCGCCGCCCGCTTCCTGGAGTGTCGGCACCGTGCCGAACAGCGGGCTTCTTTCCCTGGCCATCACGGCCAGGGCCTTCACCTTGCCGGCATCCATCAGCGACCGGCCTTCCGGCAGCGTGCACACGACCGCCTGCACGCCCCCGGCGGCCAGGTCCTGCAGCGCGGGCGCGGCCCCGTTGCTGGGTATCCAGCCGATGGCCAGCGGGTCGCTTCCCAGGCTGCGCAGCATGCCCGCGAGCGCCAGGTGGTAGATGCCGCCCGCCGCGGCGCCGGAGCACTTCAGCTTGCCCGGCGCCGCCTTGGCGGCCGCGGCCAGGTCGGACACGCTTGCGTAGGGGGAATCGGCAGTGACGAAGACCGCGGCGGGATCGGCGTTGACCATGGCGATCGGCGTCAGGGCGGACTGGCTGACCTCGGTCAGCCCCTGGCCGTGCAGCATGGTCGCTTCCACCGTTATCAGGCCGATGGTGTAGCCGTCCGGGCTGGCGCTGGCCGTGGCGACGAGGCCGACCGCCCCGTTGCCGCCCGTGCGGTTGACCACATTCACGGGCTGGCCCATGTCCTTTTCCATCTGGTTGGCCAGCATCCGCCCGACGGCATCCGTGCCGCCGCCGGCGGCGTAGGGAACGATCAGCGAAATGGGGCGGGCCGGGAACGTCTGCGAACGCGCGGGCATCCCGAATAGCGCTGCGCTCAACCCCGCGAGGCCGATCTGAAGTACGTGACGCCGATGGGTTCTGAACATCGTCAATCCTTTGTCGGATGGTTGCAGGAGGTCAGTCGGTCATTCTGAAAATTATCGATAATCTACTTCTTTAACGAAAGTATGTTGACGTTTCGATTTGGTGTCAACAGCTGGTTTTCCCTGTATTTCCAATGCGATAGAGCGGTGCACCGTGCGATCTGGAGGTGCATCGATTGCACCTGTCTAGTGCGATTGAGCAGGGCAATGCCGCGATGCCCGCGATCCTTTGCAGGATGGGCAGGCAGGCGATGCGCAGCCGGGATCGATGCCACGCGCGCGGCACGCGGCGGCTCTGCTGCTGGAGGGGAAGAAATGCGGTGCGGGCCCTGTGCGGCCCGGGCTTCAGTTGGGCGCGAAGCAGCGCCGCAGGCCGCTAGCGTCTTCGCCGGCGGCCAGGGCGAGCATCAACAGGATGCGGGCCTTGCAGGGGCTGAGGTCGCCGGCCGGGATTGAGCCGAGCGCGGCGTCGTCCACTTCGCCGCCCGGGCCGACCAGGCCGCCGCCGGTGCGCGAGGCGCGCACCACAGGCACACCGGCGGCGGCCGCGCGCGCCAAGGCTTGCAGGACCGGGCCGCTGGCGTTGCCGGCGCCCAGTCCGGCAAGAACCAGCCCGCGCGCGCCACGCCCGACCAGCCAGTCGACCAGCGCCGGGTCCTGGCCGACGTGTGCATGGACGACGTCCACCCGCGGCAACGCCGCGCCGGCCAGGCCGGCGTAGCGGCCGGCCAGCGGGTCCGTGCCGGGGGCGGCAGGCATCGCCACGCGGTCGCCGGCCACTACGCCGAGCGGCCCCCGGCCGGGCGAGGCGAAGCTGCAGATTCCCGAGGCGGAGATTTTTCGCACGCTGCGCGCAGCGTGGATCTGCTCGTTCATGACCACCACGGGCCCGGAGCCGGCCGTGCGGGCGCTGGCGGCCAGCACGACGGCATGGCGCAGGTTGGCCGGCCCGTCGGCGCCGGGCGACGAGGCCGGGCGCATGGCGCCGACCAGCACGACCGGCAGCCGGGGCGGCAGGACGAGCTCCAGGAACCAGGCTGTTTCCTCCAGCGTATCGGTGCCGTGGGTGAGCACCACGGCGTCGGCCTCGTCCCGGTCGGCGATCTCGCGTATGCGCGCGGCCAGGGTGTGCCAGATCGCGGCCGTCATGTCCTGGCTGCCGACGCTGGCGACCTGCTCGGCGCGCAGCGTGGCCAGGCGGTCCAGGCCGGGCACGGCGGCGAGCAGGTCCTGGACCGACAGCGCGCCGGCGCGGTAGGCGCCGCCGGCCTGGCCCGTCTGCACGCCGGCAATGGTGCCGCCGGTGGCCAGCACGGCGACGCGGGGCGGGCCATCGGCGCGAGAGGCGTCCATGAGCGGGCCTGCCGCGGCGGGTTTCGCGTTGCCGTCAGGCGTCCAGGACATGGGACAGCCCCTGGCGCTCCAGCAGCGAGTTCAGGTGTTCCCAGTCGTGGAAGTCGATGACGAGCTGGCCCTTGCCGCGCGCGCCGAGCTTGAGCGCCACGCGGGTGCCGAGATGGTCGGACAGGGCCTCTTCCAGGCGCGCGGCGTCCCGCGACGCGCCGGCGGCGGCCTGCTTGCGCGGGGCGGCCTCCTTCTGCGACTTGACGACCAGCTTTTCGGTTTCGCGCACCGACAGGCGGCGGGCGATGACTTCGTTGGCCAGCTGGATCTGGCTGGCGCCGTCCACGGCCAGCAGGGCGCGGGCGTGGCCCATGTCGATGTCGCCGGCCAGCAGCATGGTCTGCACCGGCTGGGCCAGGTTGAGCAGGCGCAGCAGGTTGCTGGTGGCCGAGCGCGAGCGGCCGATGGCCTGGGCCGCCTGCTCGTGGGTCAGGCCGAACTCGTCCAGCAGGCGGCGCACGCCATGGGCTTCTTCCAGCGGGTTGAGGTCTTCGCGCTGGATGTTCTCGATCAGCGCCATCACGGCCGCGTTCTCGTCCGGCACTTCGCGCACCAGCACGGGCACTTCCTTGAGGCCGGCCAGCTGCGCGGCGCGGAAGCGCCGTTCGCCGGCGATGATCTCGTAGTGCCCCGCGTCGTCGGCCAGCGGGCGCACCAGGATGGGCTGCATGATGCCCTGGGTGCGGATGGAGTCGGCCAGCTCGGCCAGCGCGCCTTCGTCCATGCGGGTGCGCGGCTGGTACTTGCCGGCGCGCATGCGGGTCACGGGCAGGGTGGCGGGCGGGCCGGGCCGGGCCGCGGCGCCGGTGTCCAGCGCGGCCAGCGCCGGGCCGTCGGCGCCCAGCAGCGCATCCAGGCCGCGGCCCAGTCCCTTGGGTTTCTTGGTGGTTGCCATAGCTGTCCTCTCTGTTCGTCTGGCGCGCGGCATGCGGGGCCGCTGTGCGCGCCGCTAGCCGCGCGGCGGCGGTGCGGGCGTGCCGGCCTGCCCGCCGGCCGGCGCCGTGCGATACCAATAAGTGTAGATATCCTGAAAGCCCAGGCTTGCGTACAGCCGCCGGGCCGCGTCGTTGTCCGTCTCGACCTGCAGGTAGGCCAGGCGCGCGCCGCGTGCGGCGGCGCCGGCCAGCAGGGCGCGCGTCACCTGCCCGCCCAGGCCTTGGCGGCGCAGGCCGTCGCGCACGGCGATGTCGAACAGGCCGGCGACGTCGCCGTCGACCACGGCGAGCCCGGCCGCCGCGGGCGCGCCGCCTTGCTCCGGCCCTTGCTCCAGTACGAGCGGCAGGATGCCGGCAGGCAGGCCGAGCAGGCGCCGGGCATGCGCGCGGACGTGGGCGGCGGGCGAGGCGCGCAGGGCGCCCAGGGCGCGGGCGAAGGCGCGGGCGGAAAGCGTGTGGATGCGAAGGCCGGGCGGTGTCGCGGCGGGCGCTTCGGCGGCAGCCTCGATCTGCGCCGTGGCAGGCATTGCGGCTGGCGTTTCGGCGAGGGCTTCGATCGGCGCCTGTGCCGGCGCCTGTGCCGTGTCATCGGCATCGAGCGCGCGCGCCATGACCCGCGTCTGCCCATGCCGCGGCCAGCCCAGCGCGTGCAGTTGCGCATCGAGCTCGGGCCCGTCGCGCAGCGACGTCAGGCGGAATATCAGCGGCAGCCCGCGTTCGGCATACAGGCGGCGGCAGCGCTCCAGGCGCTGCGGCAGCGGCAGCGCGCAGGGACCGATCAGGTTGACGCTGCGCGTGCGCTTGGACGGGCCGGGCGCGAAGCGCAGCAGCCAGCCGTCGTAGAGCAGCTGTTCGCGCACGCTGGTGGCGTTGAGCGCGGCCTGTTCGACCAGCCAGGCGCCGGCGCGGGCGACGGCATCGGTTGCTGCGGTGTCGGCCACTGCGGCGTCGTATGCGCCGGCGTCCGCGGCGGGGACAGCGGCAGGCCGGCCTTGAGCAGCGCGGGCCTGTCCGTCCGGAGCCATGCGGAGCAGCGTGTCCATGCGGTTCCCGTGGGCGCGGCGCGGGGTGCTAGAGCGCCTTGACGCGCTCTATCATCTCGGCGCCGAAGGCGACGTAGGCCTGGGCGCCGCGCGAGTTGCGGTCGTACACCACGCCGGGCATGCCGTAGCTGGGCGCCTCGGCCAGGCGCACGTTGCGCGGCACGATGGACTTGAACACCTTGTCGCCGAAGTGCGATTCGAGCTGCGCCGAGACCTGCTGCTGCAGCGTCATGCGCGGGTCGTACATCACGCGCAGCAGGCCGATGATGCGCAGGTCCGGGTTGATGTTGCGATGGACGCGCTTGATGGTGTTGACCAGGTCCGACAGGCCTTCGAGCGCGAAGTATTCGCACTGCATGGGGATGATGACGCCGTGCGCGGCGGCCAGGCCGTTGAGTGTGAGCAGCGACAGCGTGGGCGGGCAGTCGATGAGGACGAAATCGTATTCGCCGCCCACTTCGCGCAGCGCGGCCTTGAGCTGCTGCTCGCGCTCCTGCATGTCGACCAGGTCGATCTCGGCGCCGGACAGCTCGCGGTTGGCGGGCAGCACGTCGTAGCCGCCGGATTCGGAGCGCACGCGCGTCTGGGCGATGGTGGCCTCGCCGATCAGCACCTGGTACAGGTTGCCCTGCAGGCCGCTCTTGTCGATGCCGCTGCCCATGGTGGCGTTGCCCTGCGGGTCCAGGTCGACCAGCAGCACGCGCTGGCCCTGGATGGCCAGGCCGGCGGCCAGGTTGATCGCGGTGGTGGTCTTGCCCACGCCGCCCTTCTGGTTGGCGATGCAGAAGACCTGGGCGGTCGGGGTGGGCGGGGTCGTCGTCATGGGCTTCCTTTGCGGCGCATCCAGATCAGGCATCGTTGCGCATCCAGTTCCGGCACGGCCAGCGGCTGCACTCGCTGCACCTGCCATGGCTGCCGCTCGTGCAGGGCAGCGATTTCTTCGTCGGGCACGCGCCCTTTCATGGCCAGCAGGGTACCACCGGGGCGCACGTGCCGGCCGGCCAGCGCGGCGAAATCCTCCAGCGACGCGAAGGCGCGCGAGACCACCAGGTCGCACTGCGCCGGCGCGATGGTTTGCACGCGCGCATGCCGGGCCGACAGCCCGGGCAGGCGCAGCACGCCGGCCATCTGGCGCACGAAGGCGGTCTTCTTCTCCACCGCGTCCACGCAGCACACGCGCCAGTCGGGCCGCGCCGCGGCCAGCACGATGCCGGGCAGGCCGCCGCCCGAGCCCACGTCCATCACCGAGGGCTCGGCCGTGCCTGCCAGTTCCTGGCTGATGGGGCCGAGCGCGGCCAGGCTGTCGAAGACGTGCTGGACCAGCATCCGGCCCGGATCGCGCAGCGCGGTAAGGTTGTAGGTGCGGTTCCAGCGCTGCAGCTCGCGCAGGTAGTCGAGCAGCAGCCGGCGGCGCGATGCGTCCAGGTCCAGGCCCAGTTCGCCGCAGGCGCGTTCCAGGCGCTGCGCGGCGGCCGCGTCGTCTCCTGCCGCGCCCTGGCGCGGCGGAGCCGGCGCGCGGCCCGCTTCCTGCTGCATGCCGCCCTTCCCGCGCGGGAAGGCGCGCCCCGGCGATGCGTTCATGCCGCGCGCTGGCGCGTGCCGTAGTGCAGGCGCTTGAGGTGGATGAGCAGCAGCGATATGGCCGCGGGCGTGACGCCGGAGACGCGGGCTGCCTGGCCGACGGTTTCCGGGCGGGCGGCCTTGAGCTTCTGGCGCACCTCGAAGGACAGGCTGGTGACGGCGTCGTAGTCGATGTCTTCGGGGATGCGCTGGCCTTCGTGCGCGGCGTGCTTCTGCACCTCGTCCTGCTGGCGGGCGATGTAGCCGGCGTACTTGACCTGGATCTCCACCTGCTCGGCCAGCTCGCCCTCGGGCAGGCCTGGGCCGGCCAGCAGCCCGCCCTCGGCATTGCGCGCCTGCATCAGGCTGTGGTAGCTGACGTTGGGGCGCCTGAGCAAATCTGATAGTGAGTACTCACGTTCGATTTCCTTGCCGAGCAGCGGCTCGGCCGCCTGGGCGGGCAGGATGCGCGGGTTGACCCAGGTCGAGCGCAGGCGCTCGACTTCGGCGGCGACCGCATCGCGCTTGCGGTTGAAGGCGTCCCAGCGCGCGTCGTCGACCAGGCCGAGCCGGCGGCCCTGCTCGGTCAGGCGCAGGTCGGCATTGTCCTCGCGCAGGCTCAGGCGGTATTCGGCGCGTGAGGTGAACATGCGGTAGGGCTCGCTGACGCCGCGGGTGACCAGATCGTCGACCAGCACGCCCAGGTAGGCCTCGTCCCGGCGTGGCGTCCAGGCCGGCTTGCCCTGCACTTGCAGCGCGGCGTTGACGCCGGCCAGCAGGCCCTGGGCGGCCGCTTCCTCGTAGCCGGTCGTGCCGTTGATCTGGCCGGCGAAGAACAGCCCGCCGATGGCGCGCGTCTCCAGCGAGGACTTGAGCCCGCGCGGGTCGAAGTAATCGTATTCGATGGCATAGCCGGGTCGCAGGATATGCACCTGCTCCAGCCCGGGCAGGGAGCGCACCAGCGCCAGCTGCACGTCGAACGGCAGGCTGGTGGACACCCCGTTGGGATAGATCTCGTGGGTGTCGAGCCCTTCCGGCTCCAGGAAGACCTGGTGCGAGTCCTTGTCGGCGAAGCGCTGGATCTTGTCCTCGATGGAGGGACAGTAGCGCGGGCCCACCCCTTCGATCACGCCGCTGTACAGCGGCGAGCGGTCCAGCCCGCCGCGGATGATGTCGTGCGTGCGCGAGTTGGTGTGGGTGATCCAGCACGGCAGTTGCCGGGGGTGCATGGCCGCGTCGCCCAGGAAGGAGAACACCGGCACGGGATCGGCGTCGCCCGGTTGCTCTTCCAGCACGGAGAAGTCGATGGTGCGCGCGTCCAGCCGGGGCGGCGTGCCGGTCTTGAGGCGGCCTTGCGGCAGCTTCAGTTCCTTGAGCCGCTGGCCCAGGGTGATGGCAGGCGGGTCGCCGGCCCGGCCGGCGGAGTAGTTCTGCAGGCCGATGTGGATGAGGCCGTTGAGGAAGGTGCCGGTGGTTAGGACTACGGCGCGGGCGCGAAAGCGCAGGCCCAGCTGGGTGATGGCGCCGGCGACGCGGTCGCCTTCGATGATGAGGTCGTCGACGGCTTGCTGGAAGAGCCAGAGATTGGGCTGGTTTTCCAGGCGGCTGCGGATGGTTTTGCGGTAGAGGACGCGGTCGGCCTGGGCGCGGGTGGCGCGCACGGCGGGGCCCTTGGACCGGTTGAGGATGCGGAACTGGATGCCGGCTTCGTCGGTGGCCAGGGCCATGGCGCCGCCGAGGGCGTCGATTTCCTTTACCAGGTGGCCTTTGCCTATGCCCCCTATCGAGGGGTTGCAGGACATCTGGCCCAGCGTTTCTATGCTGTGCGTGAGGAGCAGCGTTTTGCTGCCTGCCCGGGCGGCAGCCAGGGCAGCTTCGGTGCCAGCGTGTCCACCGCCGACAACAATGACGTCGAACTCGCTTGGGTAGTCCATGGGATGAATGCTGAAGATGCGGGAAGCGGCTAAACGAGAATTATAGTCCGCGGGGAAGGTTATGTTCCACGTGGAACATGGGTGAGGTTGTAAGGGTGGGGGTTTCTGCGGCTTGAGGGCAACGTATGGGTTGTGGGGCGGGAGTTGAGGTTTGGGTGGAAGTGCTGCAGAGGAATAGGGGTTCGCTCTTTGGCTTCTCTACTATGGCCTCACGGTAGTTGGATGGGTTGGTAGTTCTAGTGGTGGGGTGTTTCACGTGGAACATCGGACTGAACGGGGTTTTGTTTACTGCGTGCCGTTGGGGGTGGATGTTGGTGCTTATCGAGCGGGACACGGCGTGGGGGGCTGGATAGTGGCGCACTGTGTGTTCTGCCTGATCGTTATTCCGGCGAAGCGAGGTGTGACCGGACGAGAGATGGGAGCGTAGTAGGGCTTTGTGATTGTTGGGGGGTGGGGTTCTTGATGTGGGGTTTTGGGCCGTTTGGTTGACGGTCGCCGCGCCGGGGCAGGCCGGTGCCGCGCCGGCTGTGCCTGCCGGCGCCCTGCACGCCGGCGGCCCAGACGTCGCGTCCCCGGCCTGCCCCGTCACGACGCCCTGCGGCGGTGGGGTTTGGATCGTCGCTGCCGTTGGTTGTGGGCTTGGCCTTTTGGCCTGGGAATCGGGCTGGCTCCGAAGATCTTGCGGGGTCGCTGGAAATCGGCCGCCCAGCGCGGCCGATTTCCAGCGGTCGGGTGGCGGTCGAATAACCGTCAGGGGAACCGAGATGGAGGATAAGCAGTGACAGTAGCTTATGGGGATGGATCGCCTTAGATGCAGACCTCATTCGATATGTAGCCAGGTCGATGACTGTGGCGAATAGCAACCACTCGGATGTTCCACGTGGAACATATGTCGAACTGATGGTGCGCAGATACCGTGCAGAGATTGTTGCCTTCACAAAGCAGCAATGACGACTTCAGCGATCCCCAACTAGGACGGTGCTTCGGGTCAGCGCTCAACGTACAAGTACGCAAGGCTAATCCGTCAGACCAAGGTCGCTATCAACAAACACCTGCCAACCACCTTGCCGCAGATTGCCGCCCCATCAACACTCGTTCGTCTCTATGCCTGAGCAACCGTCTTGTCCGTCAAGCGCTATGCCTAGCCGGATCCCACATCGAGCCATGTTTGGCGATGGCGTTGAGCATGGTCAACAGCTTGCGCATGCAGGCCACCAGGGCAACCTTCTTGCGCTTGCCGGTCGCCAGCAGGCGCTCGTAGCAGGCCTT
>Ga0182738_1004886_pt1 | contig 14568 bp, 15 predicted proteins | sample eDN5th30CBELigMG_FD_128876 | JGI IMG/M metagenome (GOLD analysis project Ga0182738, IMG submission 128876) | Enriched Miracle-Growth compost microbial communities from Emeryville, California, USA - eDNA 5th pass 30_C BE-Lig MG (version 2)... ... | reverse complement strand
TACCTTTTCAAATGAAAATATATTGTCTTTCCACAGGTTCTTTTAGTAAAATAAGGAATGATTCGGTATGAACTAGGGGGGATTACATGCTTTCTAAAGCAGAAAACTATTATATGGAAAAGATAGAGAAATGGGAATCAGAATTAAGAAATGGTCGTCCAAATAAAATCCTCCATCTTTATTCTGATTCCATAGACAGTGCTTTATCCTATATACCCGATATGCACAAACAAAAAATTTTACATTCATTTGATACCATCTTATTTCATCTTCATGCCATCTTATTTAATTCCACCATTCAACGAAATACCGCACAAAAATTAATGCATCATGCAAGAATACATAATGAAACCATCTTCACTTTAAAGGACATGAAAAAATTGAATATTGACCAATTACAAGCAATTGCAGATAAACAAAAGGCACATTACAGATTACTTGCTACTGGGCAAGGTATATTGGCATCGAAGCATACTGGCTTTCTGATGGGAGATTTTCTTTCTATTCTTATAATCAATCTTCGGGCAGTTCAGGTTCTAGCTTCCATATATGGAAGACCTGCAGATAGTCCGAGTGAAATAATGATTTCATTGAAAGTATTCTGTGCAGGCTGCTTGCCATATAAACAGCGAATGGAAGCTTGGGATGAAATCATGGGTGAATTGGAAAAGGAACAACAAAGCTTTTTTTATAATGGCAATGATGAAATGGTACAAGAAAAGATGTTGCAGACGTTATTAACAGAGCTAATAAAGCTTTCCTTTCTCCAATTTTATAAAGGGTCCCATACAGGAGCTGTAATAGGGGCTGCAGCAAACTATCATTTTACGAGAAATATAACAGAAGTAGCACATCATTATTATCAAAAAAGCTATTTATTAAACAAATGGGAAGAAAATTGATAGATGGAGAAAGGAAAAAACATGGAAGATTACTCAATAGATGAACTGAAAAAGGAAAAAAGCAGACTTGAATACACAAAAAATTATATGAATATCGTTTTGCAAGAGGCTCAAATAAATCAAGGAGCATTACAGGAAAATGTAAAAGATGCTATTAGTAATGATGAAGCTCTTGACAGTAGTTTGAGTTATATCAATTATTTAACGAATAGTAAGTTTTTGCAGCTGGCAACAACCGAGTTAAATATTTTGAAACGGATTTTAGATGCACCATATTTTGCACGGATTGATTATCAAATGAAGGGCAAATCACAAAAAGATGTTTATTATTTAGGGAAGACCTCTTTGTACGAAAAAGATACGCAAAAACCAATTATAGTAGACTGGCGTTCCCCAATTGCGAATGTTTATTATGATGGACGTCTTGGAGAAGTTGCTTACGAAGTCAATGAAGAAACAATCGAAGGGTATTTATCCTTAAAAAGACAGTTTAAAATCGAAAAAGGAAAATTGCTTCATTTTCAGGATATTGACCTAACAACAACGGATGAGTTATTACAGCAATCACTTGCCGGAAAAGCTGATCAGCGTCTAACTGAAATTATATCCACTATCCAGGCAGAACAAAATGAAATCATTCGGGCGGATTTAAACCGGCCGATTATAGTGCAGGGAGCTGCAGGTAGTGGGAAAACGACTATTGCCTTACATCGAATATCTTACTTTATATATAACTATGCTCGATACTTTCAACCAGAGCAGCTAATGATTATTGCGCCAAATAATATGTTTATAGGATATATAGCAGAGGCATTGCCAGACTTAGGCGTAGAGAAGATACGCCAAACGACTTTTCTGGACTATGTCCTATTATGCATTGGGAAAAAAATGAAAGTAATCCAGTCCAATAAAAAACTTCTATCTTTTATTAATCATGAGAATAAACAAGAAGAAATGATCAAGTGGCTTTCTCGTTATAAAGGTTCTTTAGCTTATAAAAAAGTAATGGATAATTATCTGATTGATATTTGCAATGAAATGAGCCCAAAGCAAGAGTTCCGTGTGGAAAAATTCCCTTTATATGGGGCAAAAAAATTAGAACGATTATTTAAGAAGGAATATGATTACCTTCCCTTAATCAAACGGAAAGAGAAAATAAAGGGGATATTGCAAGCAGATTTAAAACGGAAAAAGAAAGTGATTTTAAGTAAGCTAGAAGATAAATATGAAGATGCATTGGATCGTGCTTTACGGATTAAAGAGGATGATAAGCGAAAAGAGAGGGTAGTCTATTTTTTGGATACAAAGCAAGAACGATTAGCAAATGTCAAAAAAGAAGCTTCGACTGCCGTTAGAAACTATATGAAAACGATGCAGACAAATGATTTATATGGATACTATAGCCGATTATTTTCTGATAAGGAGCTCCTTCGAAAATATACAGAGGATTCTTTAACAGAAAATCAATTGGATTATATGATTGCCTTTCAGCAGCGGATATTGAAGCAAAAGAAAGTAGAAATCGAGGATCTTGGGGCATTATTTTATTTGCAATATAAAATCTTTGGTATTGATAAAGAATATCGTGCTAAGAATATCGTGATAGATGAAGTACAGGATTATAGCGAATTTCAATTATATGCACTAAAAGTAGGATTGGAGACTGATATGTTTACCCTCGTTGGAGATTTAGCACAAGGCATTCATTCGTATCGAGGGTTACAAAACTGGAATACACTGCAGCAAGCTGTATTTCCACGAGCTAATTATATGACCTTGCAAAAAAGCTATCGTACTACAATCGAAATTATGTTTTTGGCAAATGAAATTCTGCATTTACTAGATGAAGATTTACCAAAGGTGAAACCTGTTGTACGTCATGGAGAAAAACCAACTGTTCATTTGTATGAGCATAAAGAAGCTTTAGTAGATAAAATAGTTCAATTAGCAAAGGGTTTACAGGATGAAGATTTTCACTCTATTGCTATCATTGGCAAAACAGAAGCAGAGTGTAAGACTATATTCAAAGAAATGCAAAACAGAAAAATTCCAAATGTTCAATTCTTACGAGAAAATGAAGAGTTAGAAAAAAAATATTTGATCATTGTACCAAGCTATCTTTCAAAGGGATTAGAATTTGATGCAGTATTTCTTTTCACCCTAAGCGAGAGTTTTACACAAGAAGAAATAGATTTAAAGCTATTATATGTAGTGATGACAAGACCAATGCACCGACTTCATTTATTTACTAGGGAAAAATCAGATTTATTATTGGATAAAGTGGATGAGCAGCATTATACAGTAGAGATAAACAGATAGAATTAAAGGGAGGAAGGCATGAATAAACAAACACATATCAACGATCATTACTGGCAAGTGGGCTGTAAAGTGATAACGGTTAGTGATACAAGAACAACCGAAACCGATAAGAGTGGCAAACTGATGATTGAATTATTAGAACAAGATAATCACTCAATAGAAGACTACATTATTATTAATGATGATAAACAACGAATTCAACAGGAAATAGTTAAAGGAGTACAATCAGAGAAAATTGATTGTATCCTTCTCAACGGAGGTACGGGCATTTCTCCAAGAGATGTGACAATTGAAGCGATAAAGCCACTTCTGACAAAAGAATTGTATGGATTTGGAGAACTTTTTCGCATGCTAAGCTACACAGAAGATATCGGCTCTAGTGCCATTTTATCAAGAGCAATTGCTGGTACCATTCATCATAAGGTCGTTTTTTCAACTCCCGGATCAACTGGGGCAGTACGCCTTGCGATGAAGAAGCTAGTTCTTCCAGAATTAAGCCATGTAGTAAGTGAATTACATAAATAATGGATGAGTAAGGTCAGCAACCTCTTATATAAGAGGTTGCTGACCTTTTTTTGTTTGAATAAAGATATATCTTTCATTGTAAATAAAAGTATCTATACTTCTAATGAGAAAATGTATAAATTCATGCATAAATTATAGACTTCGAGATAGAAGGATTTAAAATGATTTAGCTGTACAATGAGATAAATTAGGATGACAAAGAAATGGGTATGTATAAAAATGAAATAATTTATATTTTTATAAAAAATCTATTGAAATTATTAGAAAAAGTTGTTAAAGTGATACATATAGTTTTTGAATAAAAATATAAATAAATGAATATTTATTCGCATATAGGAGGAATTAGGTAATGGCAAATCCAAAAGTTGTTTTAGCATATTCAGGTGGATTAGATACATCTGTCGCAATAAAGTGGTTACAAGATCAAGGTTATGATGTAGTAGCTTGCTGCTTAGATGTTGGGGAAGGAAAAGATTTAAACTTTATTCAACAAAAAGCATTGTCAGTTGGGGCTGTTCAATCTTATGTAATTGATGCAAAAGAAGAATTCGCACAGGATTTTGCACTTACTGCTATGCAGGCACATACCCTTTATGAAGGGAAATATCCACTAGTTTCTGCATTATCAAGACCTTTAATATCGAAAAAATTAGTAGAAGTGGCCGAAAAGGAAAATGCTGTCGCAGTCGCACATGGATGTACGGGAAAAGGAAATGACCAAGTGCGTTTTGAAGTATCGATTCAAGCATTAAACCCAAATTTAAAAGTACTAGCCCCTGTTCGTGAATGGGGATGGTCTCGTGAAGAAGAAATTGCCTATGCAAAAGATAAAAATATTCCGATACCTGTTAACTTAGATAGTCCATTTTCTATTGACCAAAATCTATGGGGAAGAAGCAATGAATGTGGTATTCTAGAAGATCCTTGGGCTGCTCCTCCAGAAGAGGCATATGATTTAACGGTTAGTCTTGAAAATGCACCTAATCAAGCAGATGTTATTGAAATTGAATTTAAAGAAGGTGTTCCAGTTAGCATTGATGGCATCTCTTATTCCCTTTCTGAGCTAATCCTTCAGCTTAACAAAATTGCTGGAAAACATGGTGTTGGTAGAATAGATCATGTAGAAAATAGATTAGTAGGAATTAAATCTAGAGAAGTGTATGAATGTCCAGGTGCTTTGACACTTATTAAAGCACATAAAGAATTAGAGGATATCACACTTGTCAAAGAAGTAGCGCATTTTAAACCAGTAATTGAAAAGAAAATTACAGAAGTTATTTATGAAGGACTTTGGTTCTCACCAATAACAAAAGCTTTACAAGCGTTCTTGCAAGAAACACAGAAAAATGTTACGGGAACTGTTCGTGTGAAATTATTTAAAGGACATGCGATAGTAGAAGGAAGAAAATCACCTAATTCTTTATATGATGAAAAACTTGCTACGTATACTTCAGACGATGAGTTTGATCATGCAGCAGCAGTAGGCTTCATTAAACTTTGGGGACTTCCAACAAAGGTTCAAAGCATTGTGGAAAATGGCAAGAAGGTGACTGTGTGAAGAAATTATGGGGAGGCAGATTTACAAAATCTGCGGAGGAATGGGTGGATGAATTTGGTGCCTCCATTTCCTTTGATCAAGAACTAGTATTAGAAGATATCGAAGGGAGCATAGCCCATGTGGCTATGCTCTCTAAAACAGGAATATTGCCTGTTGAAGATGCGGAAAAAATTAAAGATGGTTTGCTAACACTAAAAAAACAAGCAGAAAATGATGAATTAACTTTTTCTGTAAAACTAGAAGATATTCATCTTAATTTAGAAAGTCAGTTAACGGATTTAATTGGTCCTGTTGGTGGAAAGCTTCATACTGGAAGAAGTAGAAATGACCAGGTAGCTACAGATATGCATCTTTATTTACGAAGACAAGTGAAATTAATCATTCAATTATTAAATGAATTGCAGGTTGCTCTTTTAGAAAAGGCAGAAAATCACATCGAAACAGTAATGCCTGGCTATACACATCTTCAACGTGCACAGCCTATTTCTTTTGCACATCATTTAATGGCGTATTTTTGGATGTTTGAAAGAGATAAACAAAGATATCAGGAAAATTTGGCAAGAATCAATCTGTCTCCACTAGGTGCAGGTGCTCTAGCAGGAACAACTTTTCCTATTGATCGTGTATATAGTGCTGATTTACTTGGATTTGATTCCATTTATGAAAATAGCATGGATGCAGTAAGTGATCGTGATTTTATCCTAGAATTTCTGTCAACTAGCTCTATTTTAATGATGCATCTTTCCCGTTTTAGTGAAGAAATTATCCTTTGGTCTTCTCAAGAATTTAAATTTATTGAATTAGACGATAGTTTTTCGACGGGAAGTAGTATCATGCCGCAAAAGAAAAATCCGGATATGGCCGAATTAATCAGAGGAAAAACGGGACGGGTTTATGGTAACTTAATGGGATTATTAACTGTACTGAAAGGACTACCTCTTTCCTATAATAAAGACATGCAGGAAGACAAAGAGGGAATGTTTGATACAGTAAAAACAGTTGTCGGCTCGTTGCGTATTTTTGCAGGGATGATTCAAACAATGAAGGTTAATGAACAAGGAATGGAAAAGGCAACAAAAAATGACTTTTCGAATGCAACGGAACTAGCTGATTATTTATCAGATAAAGGGATGCCATTTAGAGAAGCACATGAAGTGGTGGGAAAATTGGTTTTGTATTGTGTGAATAAAAATTGCTATTTACAGGATTTAAGTATAAATGAGTTAAAAGAGGCAAGCGGCTTATTTGAAGATGATATTTACCATGTCCTTAATCCAAGAACAGCAGTAGAAAGACGAAATAGTGCTGGCGGAACTGGATTTAAACAAATCGAGAAAGCAATGGAAAAGGCAAAGCTTTGCGTTTTAGAAAAAGAAGAAGTGAAGTAATAGCTTGTTTGCAAAGTGAAAAGAATATTCTATTTGAATGCAACTTTGCAATCGAATAGAATATTCTTTTTTTACCGTTCGAAAGGATATGCATTTTAAAGGATATTTGACGTTTAGTGTAAATCCCTGTGAGCTGAGCGATGGTGCTTCTTGCCATAACCCATTCCCTACAGTAAGTATCCTTATCTTTTCTCTTGATGGCTGTATCCTAGAAAGGGGCCGTGTCCCTGTGCATTTGCTATTATACTTAATTTTTCTCTTAACTATTTCGCACAATTAGCACATCACAAGGTGCGTTTCTTGTTATTCCTTCCGAAACACTTCCAATGATAAATCTCTCAACTGCATTTAATCCAGTTGCTCCACAAACAATTAAATCTGCTTCGTATTTTTTTGCAACCTCTCGTGGAACTACTGCTCTTGGTGATCCGAATTCAATTGCTTTTACTACATGTTGTATTCCTTCAGCTGTTGCTTCGGTTACATATTTATCTAATAACTCATTTGCGAATTCATCTGATTTCGCTGCAATGGACTGATCGTATGCAGCCACTGTTGCGAATGATCTTGTATCAATAACGTGAGCAATGACAAGCCTAGAGTTATTTTCTTTCGCGATTGAAATCGCTTTCTTCATTGCTTTGTCTGCTTCTTCTGAACCATCTACTGCCACAATAATGTTTTGATAGTTTACGTTCATAAGCGTTCACTCCTTTATTTAATCTACTTCTATTATATACCCATTTCATGCATAAGTTTAACTTTTCAATCAGATAATAGATAAGAAATTAAGGAAAGAAGGAATAGAAAATGGATAAACTAAACGGAAGTACCAACAATGATTTTCAATTTGATGAAAAAGGAAGAGAAGAAGTAACCGCACAAGTAATGGAATCCTATAATGATGGTGCTATTGATGTTTTCTTGGATACTGAAAAGAAACAGAGTCGAAAGTAAACTTGAAAGAACAAATGAAGCTGGGACAAAACTAAATAACTAATCATTAAAGACGAACAATCTTTAATTTATCTCTTAAATAAAGCTACTTTCTCATGATGGTTATCTATGTTTTTAAATCTAGATAAGTGTAAAAACTAAGTCGTTCCATTGCGCTACGGACGCTCGATGCGCCGGGGAGGAAGCTAAGCCTTTCCTCTATTTCCCGCAGGAGTCGAGCGTCCTCCGCTCCATTTCACTTCGTTTTTAAACCGTTTTCTAAAAAAAACAAACACGAACTATAATATAATTTAATTACATTATAGTTCATGTTTTCTGTTGATTGAAATACTTATGTCCCAGCCTCATTTTATTGCTAGGTGTAATTTCCTTCGATTAATCAGATTTAATGAAGTAGTAGAAATTGCACAGATTTAATCAATGGTATGGATTCTATTATTAATAATATCTTGGGAATGGGTAAGGATGTTGATAAGTTAGCTGGGGAGGATAAGTGTGAGCTGGGTAATTGTCCCTTTGATTACTTCTGTTAATCGATGGACCGAGAATGGTTGTTTGATTAATAGGAGAGATAGTAGATTTCCATTTATTTACGTCCATGGAATAAGTATGAGCCATTATTTCGGGTGGTGTTAGACGAAGTAAATCAGAGCCAAAGATAGCTTCAGGTGTAGGTGCGTCAAATATAGCTAAAAGATGAGTATTATTTGTGTTCGCTATCTCATAATGCCACCAACCTTGAGGAACATTCGCGACTTGACCCGCTGTAATTGTATAGTTTTGGATTTCCTTCGAAAATGGATTTAATAGCGACACCGTTGCAGAACCAGAAATACAATAAACGAGTTCCGCAGCATTTTGATGTACATGTGGTTCCACTACTATATCTTTACTTAAATAAATATCTAGTAATGATACATTTTCCAATGAATTTAATTGTTGCTCTCCTAAGACATTAATATAGTTGTAATTATCTCTTTTAAAAAAATTGCTCTTATTTACATCATAAGTAAATGATGTTTTTGGATCTGTATAATCCATATATATCACCATTCTATTTACCCTTCTTCCCCTTAAAGTCTAGGTATTTTATGATGTATCTTTTAAATAAGTGCAAGTACTGCATCTAAATGGAGACAGATTATAGAAAATTCGTATGATAGAAGAGTAACGATGAAATAGAATGGAAGGTAAAGAAGGGTGTTCCATAAGGAAATAATTAGCTATTCCTTATGGAACATGAAAGTTTGTTATACCTTATGAGATTACTTGAAGCTCTTTAGGAAATTTCGTTAATATTTCCACACCTTCTTTTGTAACGTAGACATCATCCTCAATTCGAACTCCAGCAACATTAGGAACGTAAATTCCAGGTTCAATTGTATAAACCATGCCTTCTTGTAGTAACAAGGGATTTGTTTCTGTTAAGGAAGGGAATTCATGAACACTAATACCTAATCCGTGACCTAAACGATGTGGGAAAAATTCTCCGTACCCTGCATTTCTAATTGTGTTACGTGCAACTTGGTCAATGGTTGCACATGAAACTCCAGCCTTAGATACTTCAATTGCGGCAAGCTGTGCTTTTAAAACTGTGTCATAGATGTCCTTTTGTTTTTCGCTAATATCTCCATATGCAACAGTTCTAGTAATGTCTGAACAGTAACCATCCACAACTACTCCTAAGTCAAATAAAACTAGATCCCCTTTTTTTATTTGAGTTTCTCCAGGATTACCGTGGGGAGAAGCACCATTTATACCGGTAAGTACCATAGTAGAAAAGGACATTTTGCCGATCCCCTTTTTCTTTAATTCATATTCAATACTTGCGAGAATCTCCATCTCTGATTTACCTTCCTCAATTTCATTACAGCCAACTTCTATAGCATAATCCGCCCATTTACAAGCTTCTTTTATTTTTGCTAGTTCATCAGCAGTTTTAATCATACGTAAGGTATTAATTTTTTCTTCGGCAGAAACATATGATTGAATAGTAGGGAAAGAAGTCTGCAGTGCGTGATATCTAGCAACATTCATATGATCCATCTCAAGAGCTACTTTATTTCTACTGCTTGTTCGAGCTTCAACCATAGTTTGAATAGTTTCCCAAGGATTGTCGGTATCACTATATCCGATGATGTCATGATTCCAGCCAGCGTTTTTCGCATCATTTTTTTCCATAGAAGGACAAACCAATATGGGATCTTTTTCTGGGAACAGAATCAAAGCCAATAATCTTTCATGTGGGTCACTATAAAATCCGCTAAAATAAAAAATATTATCTGTTGATGTGAGAAAAGTGAAATCAATTTCTTCTTGCTTCATCCAATGCGCTAAAGACTCTAATTTTTGTTCCAATTAAACCAACCTCCGTGTTTCTTAAAAAATATAGGATTCGTTATTCTTACGTTTTATCCGTAGGACTAGGTGAATGCATTCCTTATCTTATAAGAGTAACAACTAAAATCAAGCATGTAAATATTTAGCTTCCCCAAATTTTTTCAGATCGTTTAGCAAATTATTGTTAGTATAATAATTTGCTGATTTTTAAATACTTTTTTAACCCTTGTCCGCATAGTATGGAAACAAGGAGGTTTTACGACTATGAATAAAAATAGATATTTATTATGTATCTTATTGTGTGGAGTCTTTTTATACTATGGCATGCCAAGACTTTCCCCATTTTCCGAAGGAGCAGAAGGAATATTCTCGATTACTTGGCTAGCATTTGCCTTGATGGTGATAGCAGGAAATTTAACTGCATTACTATATACTCCCAAAAAATCAAGAACAGTGAAAAAATCATCTAAAAAAGTACAGAAAAAGAAAAAAATATATTATTATCAATAAAGTGAAAAAAGCTAGTATGGTGAACCTTCTACTAGCTTTTGCTTTTTATAATAATTGTTGATTAAAGTAAAATCTTTCAATCCACACCATCCCCCCTTTAACTTCCATATATGTTGGAATGTTTTATACCGATTAGTCGAGAAGTCATTGAATACCCTAGTAGTTCACTCTATAATAAAGATATGTAAGCTTTTCAATAGTTGAATGATAATAATTTCAGATAAATAGAAAAAAAGGTATTAAAATGTCTAGTGCAAGTCGTTCTCGTCTAGCCTAAACTTCAAGAAGTTTCCTTTCCTTATCAAAAGAACAGGACTTTTTAAAGGTTAGATTGGATGCAATGCGCTGTTCTTAAAAAGAGGGTGGTAATTTGGCTACAAAACATGAGCAAATACTAAATTATATTGATGAATTACAAGTAGGAGAAAAAATCTCTGTCCGTCAAATCGCAAAAGCATTGAATGTAAGCGAAGGTACTGCTTATCGAGCAATTAAAGAGGCAGAAAATAAAGGATATGTAAGTACGATTGAAAGAGTCGGTACGATTAGAATTGAACGGAAAAAGAAAGAGAATATTGAGAAATTAACATACGCTGAAGTAGTAAATATTGTCGATGGACAAGTTCTTGGCGGAAGAGCTGGTTTACATAAAACATTGAACCGTTTTGTTATCGGAGCGATGAAATTAGATGCAATGATGCGTTACACGGGTGCTGGTAATCTTTTGATTATTGGGAATCGAGTCCGTGCACAGGAGCATGTTTTAAAAGCAGGAGCAGCGGTTTTAATAACGGGCGGATTTGATACAGAGGATCATGTGAAAAGATTAGCAGATGAATTGCAGCTGCCCATTATTTCAACAAGCTATGATACATTTACTGTTGCAGCAATGATAAATCGAGCAATCTATGATCAGCTAATAAAAAAAGAGATTGTTTTAGTGGAAGACATTTTAACGCCACTTAAAGATACAATCTATTTAAAGACAACAGATAATGTTGCATTGTGGCATCAATATAATAAAGACACTTTGCATGGACGCTTTCCAGTAGTTGATCAAAGCTTTAAAGTGCAAGGAATGATTACTTCTAAGGATATTATCGGAAAATCGATGGATATGACTATTGATAAAGTCATGACAAAGCATCCAATGACTGTTAGCGGGAAAACAAGTGTTGCTTCTTGTTCTCATATGATGGTATGGGAAGGTATCGAAGTACTACCTGTTGTAGATGAAGCAAATAAGCTAGAAGGAATCATAAGTCGACAAGATGTATTAAAGGCATTGCAAATGAACCAAAGGCAGCCTCAAATCGGGGAAACAATTGATGATATTGTAACAAAGCATGTATTGTTGGCAAAAGGGAAAAATAAGGGGGAAACTACCTTTTCCTGTGAAGTGACACCGCAAATGACAAATCATTTAGGCACTATCTCATACGGGGTTTTTACAACAATTGTATCAGAAGCAGCGAATAGAATACTAAGAGGTTTTAAAAAAGGGGATTTAGTTGTAGAAAATATGACAATCTATTTTATCAAGCCTGTTCAAATGGATAGTGTTATTGAAATTTCCCCCAAAATTCTAGAAGTAGGACGAAAATTTGGGAAGGTAGATGTGGAAGTATTTAACCATGGGATCCTTGTAGGAAAAGCGATGATGATGTGTCAATTAATTGACCGTCATTAAGGAAGGGAGAAATAAATGAAACAGCAAATACTAGATGCAATTAAAGTGTTTGATACAATCATTATTCATAGACATGTACGTCCAGATCCTGATGCATATGGATCTCAAGGGGGATTAGCTGAAATCATTAAAGCCTCTTTTCCGGAAAAAAACGTGTACACCGTAGGGAAAGAAGAAATCTCATTAAACTTTCTTAGAAGATTAGATGAGATTGATGATAGTACATTTAAAGATGCTTTAGTCATTGTATGTGATACAGCTAATCAAGAAAGAGTTTGTGACCAGCGATATCAAACAGGTAAAATGCTGATTAAGATAGATCATCATCCAAATGATGATGCATATGGGGATATTGCTTGGGTAGAGACTACAGCTAGTTCAACTAGTGAGTTGATTTATGAGCTGTATTTGTTTGGAAAAGATCAAGGACTAAAGATGAGTGATGAAGCTGCTAGGCTACTATACGCTGGAATTGTTGGAGATACAGGGAGATTTCTATATCCGAGCACATCAGAAAAAACATTTCATTATGCTGGAGAATTAATCAAGTATTCGTTTTCGCGTACAGATATATATGACCAAATGTACGAACTTGCCCCTTCTATTGTAAAGCTGAGTGGATTTGTGCTCCAGAATTTTAATGTTCATGAAAATGGTGTTGCAAGCATGATGATTAACAAGGAGATACTAGATCAATTTCATGCTACTCCAGCACAGGCTTCTTTACTTGTTAGCAGTCTTGGAAGCGTAAAAGGTTTAAAAGCATGGGCCTTTTTCATAGAGGAGTCTGATCAAATACGAGTAAGGCTGCGTTCGAAAGGACCAGTTATTAATGGTATTGCAAAAAAGTATAATGGTGGAGGGCATCCTTTAGCTTCAGGTGCAACAATATATCATTGGGATGAAGTAGGTACAGTAATAAGAGATTTAGAGGAAGTTTGTAAATAAATTTTACTAGTAAAGAGGTGCTGTCTCATTTTTATGGAGCAGCACCTTATTTCAAAAGCTAAGTAAGTGTCGTTTTTTAGTGAACTATCTTCATTTACTTCATGAACGGAACAATTCTTTGGTAAGGAAAGGTTGCTCCTTCTCGTGCTGCTTTTTAATCGGCAAAGGTAACACTTAATTCAACATGAACTGTTGTATAGATAATCAACTCTGTTACTTTAAATTTATAGCGCTTCTTATCAGATTCTACTACTTTGTTTTCAATTGATTTTTTCAGTAATGCCCGACTTTTATATACCATATCAAGGTCTTTGGCAATAATGGTCGATAAATCTTCTTTCATCGCATCTTCCATCTCAAGGGCATTGAATGGCTTAATGTCATATTTTTCTTTATCTGTATTGTTTATTTTTACAACAATGCTTTCAACTGTCAGCTTTTCCTCGGTTGTTTTGTTTTGTGCAGCAAACTCCTCTTGCCAAATTTTCTTCTCTCTTTCTAAATCTTCAATGGTAGCTTTTTGTGTTTTAATTTCTGAACTATATCTTTCCTGCCATACGCCAAAAATAAAGACAAAAATGCACCAACTGATTACCCCGCCGATTACCATCCCGGCAAAAAAACGCTGCACTGCCTGATTTTTATAATATGGTGGAATTCTCATTTTAAATATACTCCTGCGTTATCCATTTTATAATCGTTATTCCAGTATGCGCGCCACCAAAAGCAGAGACAATTAATAAGATTTGCTTAAATAAATCCTTTGTTCCGGCATCATAAATTCCTTTTTCAATTGTATCAATCGCATCAAATGTACCACCAATTGCGGTGACGATTGCCCAGATTTTTATGATTCCAGATATACGGATGATTTCTGTGATGAGTGGTTTTCCTGTTAGAAATGCGGCGAGACCGCCTAAAAGTGCTCCACCTAATATAACGCCTAATGCAATAAAGTAACTTTCAATGAAGGTAGGGAAGAATGGCTGTTGGTTCATATATTTATCCTCTCTATCTTTTTTAGTTTTGTCCATTGCTAAAAAAGACCGCAAAGTTACTAGCAAGGACTAAAGATTGTTTGTCGTATTCATCACGCTTATTAGCAACACTTTTGAAAAATGGTAAAACCGTTATCTAGTATTCTTCTATTCTTATTACTATGGACAAACTATCAGTTTTATGAGTGTTTTTAACAACTTCCTTTTATATGTTTTAAAGGGGGAATGTTTGCATCGTTTTTTGATTATAAATCGTATCCCATTTCCTATAAATGCAATGGGAATATTTCTAAATACTCGGAAAGCTCCATAAAGAGAACATATTTTCTTTTTTTGCTGTGAACAACTATAATGAAAGGAAAAAGGTTTATTTCCCCAAACATTTTTAAGGGGAAAATGATATTTTTAAAAATTATCCTAAAAGGACGGTAAC
>Ga0182738_1004885_pt1 | contig 14568 bp, 12 predicted proteins | sample eDN5th30CBELigMG_FD_128876 | JGI IMG/M metagenome (GOLD analysis project Ga0182738, IMG submission 128876) | Enriched Miracle-Growth compost microbial communities from Emeryville, California, USA - eDNA 5th pass 30_C BE-Lig MG (version 2)... ... | reverse complement strand
TGCGATCGGAAGAGTCGGCGGCCGCCGCGGCCGGAGTTCCGGAAGACGAAGTGGAGGCAGTGATACTCCGCTACCGCTCCCGGCCCAGGTCGTGTGAAGCGTGCGGTCCGCGTCCGGAGCCCGATGCCGCCTACTGCTCGAGTTGCGGCCGCTACCTGGCTGGCGTCTGCGCCGGGTGCGGCTCGAAGATCAGCGAGGTCGGAGCGCGCTTCTGCCCATCGTGCGGGGGAAGCCTGGCGGCGTAGGCAGGCTCGAGTAGTCCGGCCGCGCGTCCTCACCATTGTATCCTCGTGTGGTCACAATTATGATAATCATGATTATCATAATTGTGACCACACGAGGCTGCCACGTGGATGACTCCGGGTTCATCGGTCGCCAGAGCGAGCTCGATGCCTTGCGGCGCGAGCTGGATCGGAAGCGCCCATCGGTGGCGATAGTTCGAGGCCGCCGCCGCGTGGGGAAGTCTCGACTGCTGGTGGAGGCGACTCGCGGGCGCCCGACCATCTATTATCAGGCGACGAAGATCGCACTCTCGATGAGCCTGGCCCTCTTCAGGAGGGAAGTCGAGCGGGTCGTAGGAGCCGACCCCCTGCTCGACTCGATCGGTGACTGGTTGGGGGTACTCACATATCTCGATCGCGTGGCCGCCGAGCGGATTCCGGGCCTCACTGTCGTGCTCGACGAATTCCCCTATCTCTGCGAATCCGATCCCGCACTGCCGTCCGTATTCCAGAAGGCGTGCGACACTCTCCGCGATCGCCGCAGCCCGCTGAATCTGATCCTGTGCGGCTCGAAGATCTCTTTCATGGAGGAACTGCTGGGCGAGAAGAACCCCATGCACGGACGTCAGACCTTCGAGCTCGACGTGACGCCGCTTTCATTCCGCGACGCCGCCCGCTTCTTCCCTGAATGGTCCGCGGAAGATCGACTGATGGCCTACGCCGTGTTCGGCGGTATCCCGTACTACCTCAACCTCTGCGACCCTCACGCGACGCTCGGCGCGAACGTGATGGATCTCGTACTATCCACCGGAGCTCCGCTCGGTGACGAGCCGAACAACCTGCTTCAGGCCGAGCTGCGCGACGTCACCCGCTATGCCACGATATTGAGGGCAATAGCGGATGGTTGCACGGTTTCCGGCGAGATCATCGCGCGAGTGCGGGAGATACGTGACGCCAGCACGCTCGCCCCCTACGTGAGGAAGCTGGAGGAGCTTCGTCTCATTCGGGTCGTCCGCTCGCTCGACGCGGCGGAGCGCGAGCGTAACCGGCGCTACTACCTGGACGATCCCTTTCTGGCTTTCTGGTACCGTTTCCATCTGCCCAACGCCTCGCCGCTCGGTGCCGGCCACGCCGAGGAGGTATGGAGTCACGCCATCGAGCCCCACCTCCACGAGTACATGGGCGGACTGTTCGAGTGGATCTGTCGCGACTTCGTGCAACTATATGGTCGCGAGATCCTGCCACGCGCTGCGCGCGAAGTAGGGCAGATCTGGGCCGCCGATTACGATATCGATGTAGCTGGCCGGCTTCTCGGCGGCGCTACATTTTCCGGCGAGTGCAAGTGGTGGGGGACCCCGGTTGGACTGAACGTCCTGCAGGCGCTACGAAATACGACGAACGGCAGCTCCTACTTCGGCGGTCCCAGGCGCGGGCATCGCTACCTCCTCTTCTCACGCTCCGGCTTTACCGATGAGCTGGAACGCGTGAAAGCCGAGGATCCGAACCTGTCGCTGCTGGGACCGCACGAACTGCTTGGTCTGGCGGCGTGAGCGGCGCGACGGGGTCAGGCACTTCGAGTAGAGGGCCCGGCAGCTCTGCTGCCGGGCCCTCTACTTGAAGTGCCTGACCCCGTCGCTACCGTCGCTACACCTCCAGCGCGTTCAGCTTGTTCCGCGCTACCCGCAGCGGCACCACGGTCGCGATCGCGCACAACACGAACGCCAGCGCGAAGCCCACGATCATCTCCGACGCCTCGATCGGCTCGCCGAACGTGCGCGCACGAAGGTACGCGTACACCGGCCGCGCCTCGAGAAGCACCACGCCTGCCACCAGCACCACCGACGTGAGCATGAACACCAGCCCGCCGAACGATGTTGGAATCTGGGCCGCGTTCTCCGACTCGTACCGCGGGAATACGGCGCCGAGGCCGAGCGCCATGCTCGCCAGCGCGAACGTCAGCACGACGATCGAGCAGAGCGACACCACGAAGATGAACACGCCCACGCCGAGCAGCGCGTTCGTCACTCCCACTATGATCAGCGCGAGCGCCAGCAGCGGGAGTGTGCCGGTCCAGTACTTGGACCAGAGCAGCGCTCCCATCGGCAACGGACTCGATTTCAACAGCCACAACGTGCGTCCCTCGATGCTCACGCCGGGGAAGATGAACCGCGCCGCGATTGCCGACAGCACGAAGCCGGCGATGCCGAGGTTGAGGAACGGCACCACGTTCACGAGGAAGAATGTGACTCCCTCGCTGCTCATGGGGAGCAGCTTCACGTTGAACACGTACACCACCAGGAGCACGGCAAGCAGGATGAGCTGCGACCACTGCGTGGTATCGCGGAAGAAGACGCGCGTCTCCTTCATCACCAGTTCTCGCCTGAGCGCGCCGAGCGGCGCGAGCATCCGGTAGGCGATCGCTGCCAGCGCTCCCTTCCGGGATGCGCGGTGCGCGCTCTCCTGCGCCTTGCTGAAGCCCGCGTCGTACAGTGAGCGATGCAGCAGCGCTCCGGCCACCACTATCACCGCCGCGGTGGTCCAGAGCAGGTAGAGCGGCAGCAGCGGCGTCTCGCCGGTGAGAGAACCCATCACGGCGCGCTGCGCCCACTCGCTCGGCAGGTATGGAGAGGTGGGCGTCTGCAGCATCGCCACGAAATCCACCAGCGACCGCACGCCGTCGGGACGCACGAGCCGCTCCGGGCGGAGCAGCCGGAAGAGCATGACGAGCGCACCCGCCGCCAGTACCGCCACCACGCTGAGAAGGTCGCGCGTGCGTCGTGCCGGAAAGACGTTCACGAGTATCAACGTGATCGCGCTCCCCACCGCCGCGGGGATCACGAAGTACGGAATGCTCGCGGCCAGCGCCACCAGCACGAACCCCACGCCGCCCTCGTACACGTAGCCGTACGCCGAGAGGATCGGGAGCGACATGAGCGCCACCATCCAGCTCGAGTGGATCAGCGTCTCGAGGAGCTTGGCCATGTAGAGCTGCAGCCAGTCCACCGGTGCGGCGGCGAGCATGTGAAGATCGCGCGCGAGGAAGAAGCTCGAGAGCGCAGTGATGACGTTGGAGAGAAGCAGGATCGCGAAGAAGCTGAGAAAGACCAGTCCCAGCAGCTTTCCCGCCAGGAGCAGTCCGATCTCCGGCGTACCGCGGAAGTAGGTGAGTACGCGAACCAGCACCGCCATCGAGAAGCCCCAGAAGAGCAGTCCGATGGCGATCACGATGAGCCAGCGCCACCCCTCCTTCGCATCGCTCTTCCGGGCGCGGTTGCGCATGGTGTGCCACTTGGGGAGCAGCAACCGCCGCACCGAGGGACTCGGCAGCCGCTCCGCAGCCGGACGCGCCCTGGCATCCGACGGTTCCCCGCCGGCCATCGCGCCGCCGACTTGCTCACGCATCGAGCACCTCCACCAGCTCGCGCGATGCGCGCTCGCCGGTGAGCCGGAGGAAGAGCGCCTCCAGACTTCCACCTCGCACTCCGTCTTCCGTGTGCTGCGCCAGCTCATCCATCGTTCCCAGCGCCCTGATCCTGCCACCCTGGATGATCCCGATCCGGTCGCAGAGACTCTCCGCCACCTCCAGGGTGTGCGTCGACATCATGATCGTGTTGCCACGCCGCGTGTACTCCCTGAACAGGTCCTTGAGGATCCGCGCGGCCTTCGGATCGAGGCCGACCATCGGCTCGTCCACCACTACCACTTCCGGGCGATGCAGGAAGGCGCTCGAGATGATCAGCTTCTGCCGCATTCCGTGGCTGTAGCTCTCCACGAGCTCGTCCTTCCACTCGGAGAGATCGAAGAGCGAGAGCAACTCGTCCATCCGCTTCTCGACTGTGGCGCCGCTCTGCTCGTAGAGGCCGGCCACGAATCGCAGGAACTCCGCGCCCGTGAGCTTGTCGTAGATGAAAGGTCTGTCGGGAATGAAACCGAGCTTCGCCTTCGCCGCTGCTGGATGTTCGGCGATGTTCACGCCGCCCACCTCCACGCTTCCCGCGGTGGGGCGCAGTATCCCGGCGATCATCCGCAGCGTGGTCGTTTTCCCGGCGCCGTTGGGTCCGAGAAAGCCGAACAGCTCTCCCTTGGCAACTTCGAGGTCGATCGAATCCACGGCCGTGAACGGCCCATATCGCTTGGTCAGCGAACGTAGCGTGATCATCTATCCTTGCTCTCCGGAATGCCGTGACGCCAGTTATCGAAAGCGATTTCGTATGCGGTCCTGTGCAGCGTGATCCCTGGAAGTGGTTCTCCCTCCACCAGTCTCCCGCGCTCGTCGAACCAGCCGTTGATGATGCCGCCGCCCTGCTGCTCCATCTTCCATGCACGCACCGTGTCGCTGTGGGCCGGAATCCAGCGACGCGAGTCGTCCTCCATCACTGCGCTGTCGACCACCACGAAGAGCGACTCGGCCACCACGCGCACCGTCGCGGTGGCGAGCGTGTCGCGCGTGGGATCGAAGATCGTGGCGCTTCGAGTGGCGCCACTGGACGGTCCGTCCACCAGCGCCACGAACATCGGAAGCATGGCGGGTACGAGTGCCCGATCATGCAGCGCGAGTCGCGACGTGTCGGGGGCCTTGCCGTCGCGCGAACGTGCCAGTTCGAAGAGCGTATCCCCGTACACCACGCCGGTGGCGCTCGATGTCCCGCGGCCGCGGGTCTGGTAGCTGTATCGTGAGAGCCGCAGCCCGCGCGTGAGGGTGGCTACCGAACGCGCGGCGTAGCGACTCGGCCCCTTCGCACCGGGTGCACTGTCGCGCCGGCTCGTGATGAGCAGGTCGGACAGCACGAAGGACACCGGCGTGGTGTCGATGGTGGCGGAGGCGAAGCCTATCCGCTGACCGTTCTCACGTACCGTGTAATAGAGCGCTTCGGGCGCGACGCGGAGCGACGCCTCGGCAAGAAGCTGATCCTCGCCGCGGAAGAGCTCGCGCCTAGTGAGCGCCGCGATTCCCGCCAGCCAGAGCGCCACGATTCCGAGTGCGATCCCGGCGCGGCGGTTCATGGCTCACCCCCCGCGCGGGAGGGGCGCCGGTCTAGACCAGCGAGAGCGAAGTCTCGTCCGCGATCCAGCCGAGGTACCTGCTGAGCCCCGCGGTGACCGGAACAGCCAGCAGCTCCGGAACGTTGTACGGATGCAGCTCGGCAAACGCCTCCTCGAGCGCCTCCAGACGTGCCTCGCGCGTCTTCAGCAGCACCACCACCTCCTCCTCGTCCGCCACCTTCCCGTTCCAGCGGTAGATCGATCTGGAGCCGGGCAGGAGAGTACCACAGGCTATCAGCCGGCGTTCGAGCAGCGTCCGGATGAGGGACACTGCCTCTTCGGCATTGGAAACCGTGGTGAGCACTACGAGAGCATCTGTTTGCGGCATGCTGATTCAGGATGGGCTGAGGGAGCTCGCAATCTAACCCCTCAGCCGGCGGCAGATATGTGTGCTGTCTCATCCCCAACTGACGATCGAAGCGCCCCGAGGCAAGCCGCACGTTTGCCTCCCTTGTTTCGTGCCCGGATGGCACGCACTTTTACCTGGCTATGCCCGAAGAAAAGCTGATAGTCCGCGGGGCCCGCGAGCATAATCTGCGCAACATCGATATCGCGATCCCGCGTGACCGCCTCACCGTCATCACGGGGCTCTCGGGCTCGGGGAAGTCGTCGCTCGCCTTCGACACCATCTACGCCGAGGGGCAGAGGCGCTACGTCGAGTCGCTCTCGGCCTACGCTCGCCAGTTCCTCGGGCTCATGGAGAAGCCCGATGTCGACGCCATCGAGGGCCTCTCGCCTGCTATCTCGATCGAGCAGAAGTCGGCCGGCCACAACCCGCGCTCCACAGTCGGAACGGTCACCGAGATCTACGACTATCTCCGGCTCCTCTACGCCCGTGCGGGGCTTCCGCACTGCCCGGAGTGCGGCAGGCCGGTCCAGCGCCAGAGCGCCAGTCAGATAGCCGACACCGTACTCGGCTGGCCCGCCGACTCGCGTATCGAGGTGCTCGCGCCGCTCGTGCGCGGGCGGAAAGGCGAGTTTCGCGATCTCCTCGAGTCGGCCAGAAAGCAGGGCTTCGTGCGCGCGCTGGTGGACGGAAAGCAGGTGGAGCTGGCGAAGCCGCCGAAGCTCGCCAAGTCCACGAACCACAGCATTTCGGTGATCGTGGACCGGCTGGTGGTTCGTGCCGACGACCGGGGGCGCCTCACCGACTCCATCGAGACTGCGCTGAAGCTCGCCGAGGGGCTCGTGGAGGTGGTACTCCACCGCGACCCCGAGGAAGGGGGCACCACCAGCCAGATCTTTTCCGAGCGCTACGGCTGTCCGGAATGTGGTACCTCGCTTCCGGAGCTCGAGCCGCGCCAGTTCTCGTTCAACTCGCCGTTCGGCGCCTGCCAACAGTGCGGCGGCCTTGGAACGCGCATGGAAGTGAGCGAGGATCTCATCCTCGGCGATGGCCGGATCTCGATCCTGGAAGGCGTGATCCTGCCGTGGGGCGAGCCAACCGGACATCTGCGCAGATCCATCCTCCCCGCGCTGGCGAAGCAGTTCCAGTTCGACCTCAACACGCCGTGGGGCGAGCTCTCACCGAAGGTGCGCGACATCATCCTCCACGGAGCCGGCGGCAAGCGCACCACCATCCGGATGGAGGCGGGGAAGTTCCGCGGCGAGTACAAGAGCGCGTGGGAGGGCGTGATCGCCAACATCGAACGCCGCTACGCCGATACGTCGTCCGATGCGGTACGCACCGAGCTCGAGGCATACATGATCGAGGCGCCCTGCCGCGCGTGCGGCGGTCGCCGCCTTCGCCCCGAATCGCTGGCGGTCACCATAGGCGACCGGAACATCGGCGAGGTGGGCGAGCTCTCGGTGGTGGACGCGCTCGAGTTCTTCAACGGCATCCCGGTGCGCTCCAACGGCAGGCCTGGTGGAGGGCTCGATCCCGGGATCGCCGGCCCGATCCTCAAGGAAGTGCGCGACCGGCTCAGCTTCCTCGTGGACGTGGGGCTGGACTATCTCACGCTGAGTCGCTCGGCGGAGTCGCTCTCCGGCGGTGAGGCGCAGCGCATCCGGCTCGCCACGCAGATCGGTTCGCGGCTGGTGGGTGTGCTCTACATCCTGGACGAGCCGTCCATCGGACTCCACCAGCGCGACAACGCGCGGCTCCTCGCCACTCTCCGACAGCTCCGCGATCTGGGCAACACGGTGATCGTGGTGGAGCACGACGAGGAGACGATGCGCGAGGCCGACTATCTCATCGACCTCGGCCCGGGCGCGGGAAGCCATGGTGGATTGGTGGTGGCCGAGGGGACGGTGGATCAGGTGGCCGCCAATCCGGAGTCGCTCACGGGGCGTTATCTGAGTGGGAAAGAGGCCGTGGCGATGCCGGAGGAACGGCGGAAGCCGGCGCGCGGGAGAGCGCTCCGCGTGGAGGGTGCGCGCGCACACAACCTCAGGAATCTCGACGTGGAGATTCCGCTAGGTGCGTTCGTGGCGGTTACAGGGGTATCGGGTTCGGGGAAATCGACGCTCGTGGAGGACGTGATACACCGTTCGCTCGCGCGGCATTTCTATCGCGCACGAGTGATTCCCGGGGAGCACGATCGCATCACGGGCCTCGAACACATCGACAAGGTCATCGACATCGACCAGAGCCCCATCGGTCGCACGCCTCGATCGAATCCGGCCACGTACACGGGTCTCTTCACGCCGATACGCGAGCTGTTCGCGGAGCTGCCGGAGGCGAAGATCCGTGGCTACGGACCGGGACGCTTCTCGTTCAACGTGAAGGGTGGCCGCTGCGAGGCGTGCCAGGGCGACGGGCTGGTGAAGATCGAGATGCACTTCCTCCCCGACGTGTACGTGCCGTGCGAGGTGTGCAAGGGGAAGCGCTACAACCGCGAGACGCTCGAGGTTCGCTTCCGCGGCGCGAGCATCGCCGACGTGCTCGAGATGACGGTGGAGGATGCATTCCACTTCTTCGAGAATCAGCCGCGCGTGCGCAACAAGCTGGAGACCCTCGTGGAGGTGGGGCTCGGCTACGTGCACCTCGGCCAGAGCGCAACCACGCTCTCGGGCGGCGAGGCGCAGCGAGTGAAGCTGGCGTCCGAGCTGTCGAAGCGAGACACCGGCCGCACGTTCTACATCCTCGACGAGCCGACCACGGGACTCCACTTCGAGGACGTGCGACTGCTTCTCCGGGTCCTGCACCGCCTGGTCGACAAGGGGAACACGGTATTGGTGATCGAGCACAACCTCGATGTCATCAAGACCGCGGACTGGATCATCGACCTGGGCCCCGAGGGCGGCGCCCGCGGCGGCGAGATCGTGGCGGCCGGCACGCCGGAGCAGGTGGCCTGTGTCCAGCGCTCGCATACGGGCCACTTCCTCGCGAAACTTCTATAGCGTCCGGAGCGTCCGGCCCTCGCCTATTCACACGTACTTCGCGTTCCCCTATCTTCCCGTCGTGTCGACGTGAAACAGATTCGTCCGTCAGGCGTAGGGGAATAGGCAAGGAAGCAGACAGCGGGCGGCAGACAGCAGGAACTGCACGCCTCGCCCCCTGCTTCCTCGGCAGTTCCTGCTCTCTGCTCTCTGCTTTCTGCTCTCTTTCTTTATCCCCCACTCCCATGGTCACACGAGAAGATACCGAGGGATTCCTCGACCGGCTCACGGCGGACGGCGCGAGCTATTCCGAGATCGAACCGGGGATGTGGATCGTCCGCCCCGGCGGCGAGCTCGACGCGGACGTGGTGGTCCACCACTCGCCGCCCGTGCTGCTGTTACGCATGAAGGTGATGGAAGTGCCGAGGGATGAACACAAGATGTCTTCGCTGGCGCGCCGCCTGCTGGAACTGAACGCGAGCGAGCTCGTTCACGGCTCCTATGGCATCCAGGGCGACTCGATCGTCATGAGTGAGGCGCTGGAGCTCGCGCACCTGGATTACGAAGAGTTTCTTGCCGCATACGAATCGATGACGCTCGCACTCTCGTCGCAGCTTCGCGAGCTCGCCCCGTTCCGTGAGGCACGTTGACCCATGGGAATCTTCGACAGACTCTCCACTCTCATAAAGTCCAATCTGAACGATCTCATCTCCTCGGCGGAAAATCCCGAGAAGATGCTCAATCAGATCATCATCGACATGCGCACGCAGCTCGCGAAGGCCAAGCAGCAGGTGGCCGGCGCCATCGCCGACGAGCGCAGGTTGCACGATCAGGTCGAGACCGAGTACAAGCAGGTTCAGGACTGGGAGAAGCGAGCCATGCTGGCGGTGCAGGAAGGGCGCGACGACATGGCCAAGCAGGCACTCATGCGCCACAACGAGCACATGCTGCATGCACAGCAGCTCGATGCGACGTGGCAATCGCACAAGGCGGAGACCGAGCAGCTCAAGGGAGCACTGCGCGAGCTGAACGACAAGATCGAAGAGGCGAAGCGCAAGAAGAATCTCCTCGTCGCTCGGCAGAAGCGTGCGGAGGCGCAGAAGCGCATTCAGGACACGATGTCTTCCGTGTCCGAGAAGTCCGCATTCGAAGCGTTCGCGCGAATCGAGGCACGCGTGGAGGAGAACGAGCGGCGCAATCTCGCCAACGCCGAGATCGACGCGGAGTTCAGCGGGGACAGACTCACGCGCGACTTTCAGGCGCTCGAAGCGGGCGCCACTGCCGTGGGTGCCGACGCCCAGCTTCTCGCGCTGAAGCGGAAAATGGGGATACTGCCGCCCGCGGAAAAGGCGGAGAGCAAACAGCTCCAATCGGGCGAGTCTCCACCCCACGATGAAGAGACGCTGGAGCCGGAAGAAGACGATTCGCCAGAGGAGAACCACTGAGCATGAGCGCCCTCTCCACGGGGCGCTTTCGTTTCGGCCCCGCGCTCGCCGGTACGATCGTCGCCGTGCTCCTCCTGCTGTTGCTGGGGAGCACGGCGGAGATCTTTCTGCTGCTTTTCCTCGCGGTTCTCTTCTCGCTCTACCTCGGCTCCATCGCCGATGCGATAAGCCGGCGTACCCAGCTCGATCGGCGCTTCGCCGTGGCGCTGGCCGTGCTGCTCTCGCTCGGTGCGCTCGCCGGTTTCATGTGGCTGCTGGTGCCGCCGGTCGTGACGCAGACGCAGGCACTGCTGAAGGTTCTCCCCGACTATCTCGTCAACCTCGAGAACGGAATCGACGAGGCCATAGCGCGCGACCCTGCGCTGCGCGCCGTGTGGCATCCGGGAGAACACCGCGTGCTGCTCGCGGTCTACGAGCAGGCTTCGCTGTATTTCGCGGATGTGGTGCCGAAGCTCGTGGGCGCGCTCGGCTTCACGCTCGAGGTGGTTTCGGTGCTGATCATGGGGATCTACCTCACGATCCATCCGGGACTCTACCGCGAGTTTCTGATCTCGCTCTTCCCGCCGCTGCACCGTGATCTCGTGCGCAACGTGCTGGGTGATCTCTCGCGCACGCTGCGCGCGTGGATCGTGGGCCAGATCGCGTCGATGGTCCTCCTCGGTGCGCTCACCGCGCTCGGGCTCTGGATACTCGATGTCCCATATGCGCTCACCTTCGGTCTCTTCACCGGAGTCGCCGCGATCGTGCCGTTCTTCGGGAGCCTCGTATCGACGCTTCTTCCGGCCGCGTTCGTGCTGGGCGGCGCGGGCGGGGCGGGGCGCGCGGCGGCGGTGATCGGACTCGGCGTGGCCGTGCACCTCGTGGAGGGGAATCTCGTGGCGCCGCTCATCATGCAGCGCCAGGTGAATCTGCCGCCGGTGATGACGCTCATGAGCGTGCTCATCATGGGAAGCCTCCTGGGGCCCGTGGGCCTCCTCGTGGCAGTGCCAGCGATAGTGGTGCTCGACGTGATCATTCGCCGAATCCTGATCAATCGCATCTACGAGGGGCAGGGCTTCCGGCGGATGGTGCGCGACGACGCATTGGTGGTGAGGACGCCTGCGGCGGAGGCGGAGGTGATAGTTCCGGACGAGGTCACGGATCTCCTCGCCGGACTCGAGGACGTCAGTGAATCGAGCGCGACCTCGCCGCGAACTCGCGCTTTCGAGAGCGCCGCTGACGACCCGGCCTGAGGGCCGGTTCAGCCGGTCGTAAATCCGGTACACGACGTTCGATTTCGATGGTGGTAGCTCCGTGCATCGGCGTTACTGTTGCGCCCATGCGCCGCCCCCAGTTAATCGCCGCCGCCGGCATCTGCCGGAGCAACGCACCGCTGCTGGTAGTGCGGAATGTATGGAAGACTTTCACCGCGGGTACGCGCGAGTGTGCCGCGAGTGTGAGGGTGCTGGCCGGCGCGTCGCTGGAGGTCGCTGCCGGAGAGGTGGTTGGCATCGGGGGCGCGGCGGGATCCGGCAAGAGTACGCTGCTCGGATGCGCGGGAGGGCTGCTGTTGCCGGACAGAGGGAGCGCATGGGTCGCGGTGGGGGTCACGCCGCTCTATCTAGACCTCGCCCTGCCGCAGGCGCGTCGGGAGCTGGAGCTCGCGCTGGCGATGGATGCTCGCCTGATCCTCGTGGATCACGTCACACGACGCGATGCAGAGCTGATCCGTGCGGCGTTCGAGCGCTCTCGCGGTGACAGGCATCGGCCTGTCATCCAGCGTGGCGAGGCCGGAGCCGGAGCTGTCGCGGAGCGTGTTGCCGCGAGAGCGGAGGCAGGATGCGAGCGGAAGTCGGCGTCGCGTACTACGCTCGTGCTGGCGGGGCGGGAGTGTTCGGCGCTCGCCTTGCTGGCGTCGCGGGTGTTCGAGCTGCGCGAGGGCCGGCTCCGCGCGCGTACGACGCAGGGAATCGCGCCCTGGCTGGGCGCTCAGAGAAAGCGTTCGGCGGCGCGCGCGAGCTCGGAGTTCCCGGCGGCCTTTGCGCGCGTCAGAATGCGTTCGACTTCGGGCCGGAGCTTGCGCTCGCCCCAGTAGTAGCCGGTAGCCACCTCGGCGCTTTCCGTGTCACCCTCGAGCGACGCGTCGAGAAGTGCCTGCGCCGCGGCGGCGTCGTACGAAGGGTCGTCGCGCGGCGGAAGGTCGAATCGGCGGTGCGCTCTCCCGCCGCCGGCGTCCTCGTTCACGAAAGCTCTGGACATATTCACCTCGTTCAACATGGATCCCGCTTTCGCGGGGATGCCGGTCGAAGCTCGAGCGGGGATGACTGTCGAACCGCGAGCGTTGACCCTGCCCAGCCGGCAGTCTAGCTTCCCGCTCTCCACGCCCGAGTCGCGCCCGCTCCAGCAGCGAATGTCAGACTTCGTACTTTACAACACACTCACCCGTCGCGCCGAGCACTTCGAGCCGGCAGACGGAAGCACGGTGCGCATGTACACCTGTGGTCCCACGGTGTACAACCCCGCCCACCTCGGAAATTTCCGCACCTTCCTCTTCGAGGATCTGCTGCGCCGCACGATCCAGTTGCGCGGCTGGAAGGTATTCCAGGTGATGAACATTACCGACGTCGACGACAAGATCATCGCACGCGCCAGCGAGCGCGGTCTCGACATCGGCGAAGTGACAGGGCCGGTAACGGAGATCTTTCAGCGCGACCGCGAGTTTCTGCGCATCCAGCGTGCCGAGGAGTATCCGAGGGCGACGGATCACATCCCTGACATGATCGAGCTGGTACGGACGCTGGAAGAGCGCGGTCTGGCGTACGAGGCGGAAGACGGCTCCGTGTACTTCGCGATCGCACGCTTCCCGGCGTACGGGAAGCTCTCGCGTCTGGACGTAGCGAACATCCGCCCGGGCGCCCGTGTGGCCGCCGACGATTACAACAAGGAGGACGTTCGCGACTTCGCGCTCTGGAAGGCGGCGAAGCCGGAGGACGAAGCGTCGGGTGCGGCGTGGGACTCGCCGTGGGGAAGGGGACGCCCCGGTTGGCACCTGGAGTGTTCCGCGATGGCGAAGCGTTATCTGGGAGCGACGCTGGACATCCATGCCGGCGGCGCCGATCTGATCTTCCCCCACCACGAGGACGAGATCGCGCAGTCGGAGGGAGCGAACGGCGTCCTCTTCTCCCGCTTCTGGTGCCACGGGGAGTTCCTCCTCACCGAGGGGGTGAAGATGGCCAAGCGGCTGGGGAACGTGGCCAACATCCAGTCGCTACGTGAAGCGGGAATATCCGCCGCGGCGATCCGGCACTTCGTCTTCTCGGTGCACTACCGGAAGCAGCTCAACCTGACGGAAGATGCGCTCGAAGCGTCGCAGACGGCGGTGCGGCGGATAGGTGCATTCGCGGAGCGGCTGGCGAACGCCACGGGCGGCACGGCGGCGCTGACTGATGCGGCGGAGGAGCTGGAGCGCGAGGCGAAGGCGGCGCTTTTCGATGACCTGAACGCTCCAGAGGCTCTGGGAGCGCTCTTCGAGTTCATCCGCCGCGTGAACGCCGAGCTGGACGGGGCCGCCGAGGGGAGCCACCTCGAGGCGCTGGCCCGGGCGCGTTCGGCGTTCGAGCTGGTGGATGGCGTGCTCGACATCGTGCCCGATGCGGCCGAGGTGAGCGACGAACTGGAGAGCTGGGTGGAGGACCGGATCGCGGCGCGCTCGGAGGCGCGGAAGCGGCGCGACTTCGCGGGGGCGGATGCGATCCGGAAGGAGCTGGACGAGCGCGGAATCGCGATCGAGGACACGCCTCGCGGGACGCGCTGGAAGAAGGTGCAGTAGAGGGAGATAGAGCGGCGGGGTGGCGGTCTTGACTGGCTGTTCCCGTCCCATTATGCTGCATGTCTCGCGCAAAATAGCCGTGTGCTGACGTAGCTCAATTGGCAGAGCACCTGATTTGTAATCAGGCGGTTGCGAGTTCGATTCTCGCCGTCAGCTCTGGGGCGAGAGGTGCGTCGAGCGGGCGGCCTCGGCAGGCGCGGCTCAGAGAGGGTATGGTGGGGTACCCAAGCGGCCAACGGGAGCAGACTGTAAATCTGCCGGCTAACGCCTTCGAAGGTTCGAATCCTTCCCCCACCACTTTGGCGGATGGCCGGGGAAGATTCCGGAGAGCTGGCAGAGAGAGCAGGGCGGGAACTGCGGGAGTAGCTCAGTTGGTAGAGCGCAAGCCTTCCAAGCTTGATGTCGCGGGTTCGAGCCCCGTCTCCCGCTCTCCGGTGAGCCGCTCGGAAGAGCGGGCTCGGGGTCGCACCCGGGAGAAGCCGGGGTGCTGCACGAAAAACGTAGTTCGGAGCCGCCGCGCGGTTCGCGGCGGCTTTCGCTGTGGGTAGGGCCGGGAGTTTCTACCCGTAAGACGCTCGCGTAGCTCAGTTGGTAGAGCACACCCTTGGTAAGGGTGAGGTCATCGGTTCAATCCCGATCGCGAGCTCTCCGCAGATCGACACATAACCCTGGGTAAAGATCTTATGGCGAAGGCAAAGTTCGAGCGTACGAAGCCGCACGTGAACGT
>Ga0182738_1004884_pt1 | contig 14570 bp, 15 predicted proteins | sample eDN5th30CBELigMG_FD_128876 | JGI IMG/M metagenome (GOLD analysis project Ga0182738, IMG submission 128876) | Enriched Miracle-Growth compost microbial communities from Emeryville, California, USA - eDNA 5th pass 30_C BE-Lig MG (version 2)... ... | reverse complement strand
GAGAGAGAAGAAATAATTCTACAGTATCTCGATATTTGTGAGGTTTGTGAGGGTGAATTTTTCAATATTTATTGGAGGATTTTGTATTTATTTACACGCATGCTTAAAATGAAAAAACAGATATAGAGAATTACAGGCAGGGAAAATAAATATTAGTCATAGATTACATAAGCTCTTTCAGGTTCGATGACATCATCGGATAAATTGAGATTATTTCCATAGCAGGAAGGGCATTGAGTAATTCCCTTGATACAGCCTTCATGGAAAGGTTCTCCACAACAATGAGCATATTTGAGCCAGCCTTTATCTCCGAAGCAGACAACACATGGTAATTTGTGGCCATACTTTAATAAGTTGTAGTATTCATCCTGGTCTTCCTTCTTAGGAGGATTTTTGTCAGGTTCAGATTGGTTTGACTTGTTTTGCTCTTGAATGACAAAAGGTTTTTCGAGCAATTCAGAATTTATCGGAGTTTCGAGATTTGTCAGACTTGAAGGGTCAACAGATGTATATTGTTTTTCAGCTCGAATGATGGCTTGGAAAGCGTTTTCTTTGCCATATTTTTTTGCCATTTCGCTTGCTTTTAATCCAAGATTGTCTCTATCAAACAATTTCACTCCTCCGTAATTCAAGAGAGTAACTAAGCAAGCATCTGAGCCTGTCATGGCAGAAATCATCAGAAGGTTGTATCCTTCTTTTGTTTTGCTGTTTATCATTTTTGTATAATCGTTTTTCGAAGACTCATAGGCCACATGAAGTAAATAGTCGAGAATCACAAAAGAATTATAGTAACAAGCATAATGTAAGCATGTCCAAAAGAAATTGTCAGCACTGAGTTGTTCATTCGGAGCTATATCAAATAATTTAATAAGCTTTATAGCAACAGTCAAGTCTTTGGCTTTGATTGCATCATGGAGATTGCGTTTTGTTACATTTTGTTGCTTTGAAATGATAAAATGAGAGTTTTGTGGGCGTGCTTCCATCTTGAAAATGTCCGATTTAGTTCACTTATTTTATTTATTTTTATCGAGAGACGAATCTGTTAATTAAAGAAATTAATCATTCACTAATTAGGTATCTTTCGGAGAGTGAAGTGAACAAATATTGTAGGTTTATTTCCTTGTTTGTTTGTTTGTTTGTTTGAAATTTTTTGTTCAAGAATGAAAGAAGGGAATTTGGGATGAGAGAAATCTAGGAATGGATGGAGTGGATGGGAGATTTTGGAAAGGATTATCGTTTCTGAAGTTTGATGGATCTCGCTTATACCTTAATAAACTTCTAGATTAAATCAATAAATACCGTATGAATTGACTAAGAGAAGGTTCTATCGACTGACGATAGATTTTTATGAAATTGCAAGAGAAAGAAGAAGCATTTGAAAATTATTTTAAAGATCTTTCTTGGTTCAACTTTTTCGAATATTTTTTTTCTTGATTTGAAAATCTCTTCTTACTTCGAACTAAACCCACTTTTATTTTTCTTTGCTCAAAGCCAACAAAGTGGCGTTGAAAATTTTTATGCAGTCAAAGAGATTAGATGAGAAAAAAAATTTTTTTGAGTGATCTTTCAATCGGCTGATCCTAAACTCTTGATTGATGGGGTAAATTTGTTATATGGAATACTATTATTTACGTTACGCACGTATGATTTTACGAAAGTATGAATTTAGAAAGAGGGATACTTGAATCCTGATTTGAAGACAGCGAGGAGAATGACACCAAGATTTTTTCCAGAACCTTGATAATCTCCGCCTTGATATTCAGTGTTAAGGTCGACCAACTTTTGGTGGACATCTTGGTAGTGAGTGGCAGCGTATTGGATGATTCCAAGACCAATTTGGACTAAAGTTTTGCCAGAAATTCCGTAAGCAGCATAGAGACTCTTCAAGTCTTCATTTGCTTGGAGACATTTCTTGATTGGAGTTTGGAGTTGAGTATTGTAGGTTTGAACAGCTTTGTAAACTTCAACAGCATTGTTGTTGGCAAGGCCAGAGAAGAGGTCACCAAGGAAGTCGAGAGTTACAGTTGCAGCGTTGTTATCATAGCAATCGAGCAAAGTGGTTGGGTCAGCCAAGGAAGCTTGTTCAAAAAGTCCATTATAGAATAATTGGAGGTCAGCCTTAGGATCATCACCAAATGTTTCAAAAGCTTGAACAGTTAAACTGAGAGCAAGCAAGCAGAAGATGATTTTGTAAAGTGAGTTCATTTGAGGAATTAGATTAATAAATATTGAAATTATATAATATGTGTCGATATATTCTTAATTAGACCAATTTTATAAATCACATCGTGAAATTTGGTTTTTATTATCAAATTATCCTCCTCCTTGAAGAAACTTACCAGATTAAAAAAAAATACGAATCACAATTTTTGAAAATGATATTCTGAGAACTCTGGGATTAAAATAGGCAGTAAAAATCAAATTTTTCCAAGTCAAGAAATTTATCTTCCTCAATCTCCTCATCTCGTGACTAAGGAATTACTTTCTTCATTGCGACGAGAGAATAAAAATTTATTGGAGTGATTTTGTGAAAAGTGGATAAATAAAATTAATTATTTTTTTATAGAGAAAATGAACTTTAAGGTTAGTCAGATCCTCGTTCTTATTTTCGCTCTTTATGGAATTGCTCAAGCTTCTAGTAACAGTTCAGTAGAAAACCTTCAAGAATTCTACAACGGTTTCTTCGAACGAGTCTTCTTGCCTGATCCTACCACTGTTATGAGCTGCTATAATGAAACTAGTGCAAATTTGACCCTTAACTTCCTTGGGGAATTCATTGGAGAGCTCTTGAACAACAAAGTCATTAATGTTGCTCAAACTGTCAGAACCTACTTGAAGCATCTCCCTCCTGAAGTCTCTCAATGCTTGTCTCAAAATCAAGAATTACAAACTGCCTATGAGAAATACCATATCCAAAACAAGACTTTGGAACAAATTGCTGTTCAAACTGCCAAATTCGCTGCTCTCCACTATCTCCAGTATCATGATACTTTGATTGATTTGAACGATGTGTTCCAAGCTGGTAACTTTTATGAGACTGGAAGACTTGTCGGAGAACTCATTCAAGACGTTTTCAAGTCAGAACAGAACACTGTTGCTGACATCATGGATGAATTGAAAAAGAAATTCTCTGATTTAATCTAAGTGAGTGAAATTTATAAAACTTCCTTAAAGTGAAATATATAATATTTATCGAGAAAAAGTAAAGTTGATACCCTGATAACTAAATAAAATTATAAGGAAAACCCGCAATTTATTTGTCAAAATCTTTTACAAAGAGCAGAGTATAGAAATACTAGTTTTTTTAACGAGGTATCGACCGTCTGTCCCCTCTCTCGAGAAATTGAAAACTTTTATATTTCTCAAGGGGAGAGATCATGTAGAATTCAGAATCAAAATCGGGGGTTCTCCTCTTGAAATTTTATTCAGGGTTCAGAATTTGAGTCCATGCAAAATCAGGATAGGTTTACGACGAAATCCTGAATTTGCAGGCTCAAAAATCCGGACAAATCCTCCACGTATTTTTTCTCGGTATTTTTAAGAATAACCAAGTTTTTCTGATAGTTTCACAATTGATTGTTCTTGAATCCCGAAATGGAAGGTTTTGCTTTTGAGAAATTTCGACAAAAATAAATTTTTGAAATTTTTTCCTTTTTTTGGAAATGGAAACGGAAAAAAAATTCTGATAAAAAATATCAACATTCAAGGGGGAAAGAATATCTTTCAATTCGATTTCAAAAATTTCTTTCATATATATGTTTTAGCGAATGCTAAGTTTTAAAGCAAAATAGTTTGATAGATATGTAGATACTCAAAGTAGCACAAATAATACTCTATTTAGAATGAAATAATGAGGGATTTATTCTTTGGTATAATCGATGTAGAGGGACTTGAGGGCATTGTGTTCGACACCAGTAACTTTGTGTGTAGTAATTTGGACCTCTTCATCTGAACCTCCGTCGTCATCATCTGAAGATGATTGCTTGAGGTTTCTCGGATCATCTAAGGCGAGGATTTCAATCAAAAGATCCTTTTGTTCTTCATCCGAAGCTAGCTTGAAAGTATTTTTGATATAATTATCGTAATAATAACTAAAGTCTTTGTTCGTCAGGATTTTGAATGTGAAACCTTGATCAATCAAGAAAGTCTGTCTCTTTCGTGAGAAAATAGTTTCCTTTGAAGATGGTTATTATAAATGAGAAAAATATTGAATTTACTTCAGTATCTAAGCTGACAATAGTATAGAAGAAAGCATTATAACGAGCTTGAGACCTTTCTTTGGGTCTAAGGATTCTTCCGAGTCTTTGTGCTTCTTGTCTTCTGGAACCATAATGAGAAGAAATTTGAATCAGGACATTAGCATCAGGAAGATCAATGGAAGTATCACCAATCTTGAGTTCAGATAAGAATTTAAGAAAAATCAAGAGTTACTTTGGAGATGAATAAAACATTGTATTTGTCATCTTTTTGGAAATAATCAAGAACTTTAATTCTTTCATCGTGACTGATCTTGCCGTGGATACACATTTTATTGAGGAGTTTAGCATATTTGGTGAGGATGAAAATATTGTCTGAAAAGACAAGAATCTTATCTTTACGGGTTTCATGGTAACGAATGAGGTATTGCAAAGCAAAGAATTTTTCGGGATTAGCAAGATATAACTGAGATTTTTTCCAATGACTTGCTTGCTTCTTATATTCTCGATAGAATATATCTGTCATTTCACATCGAATCTATTTTGAGAATGAGCATTGATGAGATCAACTAAAATGATTACTTCACAACATAAAACTCTTGCAAGGTATCCATTATTTTCAAGATCTTTCCAATTTTCTTCATAAAGTTTTGGGCCGATAAGATACTCCAAATTATCAATCTTATTATCCTCTAAAATTATGAATAAGGTGATATTTATTTTCAGTGAATACCTCTAAGTAAAGTGGCAGTAAGTCCAAGTTTACAGTGAGATTTAATGACAGTAATAGCTTCTTTGAATGTGTTGGCTGGGACGACGTGGACTTCATCAAGGACAGATAAACCCCATTCGACAGTTTGCAATTTAGCTCGGATGGCCTTTGATTCTGCAGCACCATTATTACCATACATCATACTGTAAGTTGTGACGACAATAATAGGTTCTTCTGGACGGATCAATTCAATTATACTATCTTTTGCCTTTCTGTTGGTATTACCCCTAGAGACAAATTGCACAATCTAAAGAACGGAAGTTAGGATTCAGGAAGCTAAATAAACGTACTCTTCGAGGATCAATTTGAGTCCAAGTTTTAAATTGGAGAACCCATTGTTTGACTGATTGATTAGAGTTACAAAAGACGATTGTTCTTTTCTTGACAACAGCAGCAGCGCAAACACCTTAATCATATTTGAGTCAAGAGATTCACTTAATTTGTGATTACCGACTAATGACTTTCCTGCACCACATGGTAAAACAATAATACCGCTTTGAGCTCTATTATTGTTGAACATTTTCGCAAGTGCTTTGGCCTATAGTCATGAGAATTAGTTTTGAGAAACAACGAAAAAATACTTGATAGCCTCTAATATTGGTGGTAGGTTTTAATTTAATATCCAATTCTGGATTGATTTTGGTTGGGTTTGTGTATTCATATTCTTCTTTGAGTGGAATTTTCATATCATTACATTGTTTTTTGATGATCTCGTACTTTAAAAGATGAGGAAATGAGTTATCACCAAAACAAGTTACATCTTTAGAATCAAATTCAAGTCTTTTGATATTTTCTTCTTTGGTTCCTTCGTGTTCACCATCAGAATTATCATCATTTAATTCAAGCATGTTTTCGAAGCCTTCAAGCAACTCTTCTTCACGTTTACCGAGCATTTTATAGAGATCGCTTCTTTGAGTATCTGGAAGAATTTCCATGGCATCAGTATTTCCTTGAGCTTCAAGCTTTCTGGCAAAATCTTTGATGGGTTCAAGGTTGGCAATTTTTTCATAAATGACATCATCGTCTACTTCAATAAAGTATCTGTTTTTATACAAGACACATTTTGCTTTTCCGAAATTGGAAGTATGGTCACGAATAAAAGTCTTGATTTCATCAGGGATGTCGATACTCTAGGAGAAACGAATTAAAGGGTTGAATTTTGATCCAATATACTTTGGCAAGCTTGGTTAAAATACTGATGATTTTTTCAGAAGTATATTTCAGCGAGATGGCAGAATATAGGGAGGATGTTGTGAGTTCATACTCATGAATCATGGCTGGTCTACTTTTAGGCTCGGCAATGGAGACCAAGAACTCAGTAGCAGCCTTGTATGAAGGAGAAAAGACTTCTAGCAATATTTTTTTATTTGGCAAGACCCATAAAGGACGTTTTGCATGATCTCGCTAAAACATGTCAAGCAATATAATCAAAAAGATAACTTTGAGAGTGATGTCTGAAAAATCTTGGAATGATTCAGTCTCTGGAGTGTTTTTGTTTTTATCTTTCCGATATTGGATTCTTGGAACATATTCTTCATCATCTTCTGCATAACTCTTTTGAGTAAGCCGAGTCTAAAAGATGAGGATTGAGGATAAATAGAAGGTACCATTTTGAGGAGTTTTTGGGAGTCGAGCTCGGAATCCTTGTTTGACACTCTCTTTTTTGAATTTGCTCTCATTCTGAACCAAAAATATTTATAATTTAAAGCGCAAAAAATTAGCAGAATATATTTTAATTAATTTTATTTGGAACATCCAACTTTGATAGATGCTAAATCCGTTAGAAAATTTCAGATCAGATTGTTTCCTCGAAATTCGAAAAATCTTTTGAAAATGGAAATGGCAACGAAATTTGGATAATTCAAAAAATTATCATTACAATTTTAAATCCAGCTTGGCACACAATAATAATATAAAAATTTTTAGGGTTCAATTTTGAAGAGAGAAGGATAATTCTCTTCGAAGAATAAGAAGAGAGAGCTTGTGATTTCATCAGAAAACAAGAATCCCTCAGGTCTAGTGAATTTGAGTCTATTTTGATTTTCAAGGCAATCTTTTTCAATATATCCCATTTCTAAATATGGTTCTACGAAATATTTAAGCTCTCTTTGAACCTGATCTTTTGAGATAATATCAAGATCAAAACCGTCGCATGTTCTTGTCCTGCCCATAACAACACTTTTAAGCCAATCAAGAGATCCATATGTTTCTTTCTCTCCTAATCCATAGACACTTTGCTCGATTCCAGAGAATTCGAGATCTTCGACCCACTTGAAATAATTTTTGAGATTAGAGGGTCGAGTATATCTGACATCTCCAAAGAAAGAGGCAGCCCCCATCCCGAAGCCATAAAAAGGAGAATCTCCGATCCAGTAGTTGGAATTGTGGACGGACCGAGTTTGGTCATTTTTACTGAAGGTTGAGATTTCATAGTGGTTGTAACCATGATTTGCGAGTTTTTGAGATGTTTGGCAATACATTTCTTTGAGAGTTTCTTCCTTGGGTAATGGATAAACACCTTCTGTGTACTTTTTCTTTTCAGTAAATACTGTATTATTCTCAAGAGCGAGCAAGTAGATGGATAGATGTCCAGGCTGGAGACTCAAGAGGTCTGTGAGAGATTTGTCAAAATCTTTTGCTTCTTCATAAGGCAGACCCATGATGAGATCAAAGCTAACATTTTTAAGAGTTTGAAAAGTTTTACGTTGTTTGATTGTGTCTATAGCAGTCCAAACATCTGCAATATCATGAGATCTTCCAAGTTGTTTCAAGGTTTGGTCGTTTGTGGATTGTATGCCAACTGAAACTCGATTCACACCAAAGTCACTGAAATCTTGGAGCTTTTGAAGATCGAATGTTCCTGGATCACATTCAATAGAAAATTCTGTGTTCTGATCAATTGTGTAGTATTGTTTAAGTTTATCAATCACCATTTTAAGATGAGGGATTGGGATTAAGGAGGGCGTTCCGCCACCAAAATAGAGGGATTTGAGTGGAAAGCTTTTGTTTGGGTTGGTTTCCTTGAGTGTAAAATCTATTTCTCGCAAAAGGTAATGGATATATTTTTCTGAAAAATCAGAAAGAGTTGAGAGATTATCCTTGTTTTTCCCAATTGCATGGATTGGAAAGTCACAATAATGGCACTTTCTTTTACAGAAAGGATAGTGAATATAAATTGAAGAGACATTCTTGAATATTGCTGGTCTCATTCTCTATCTAGAAGCAAGATATCTGGTCTTGAATTAAATTAAGATAAATTTAATCTACGATAGTGGTCTTGTGGATTTTTTTCCAGAGATGAATTTCTTCTGTATTCTAAGAAAACAAAAGAATTTCAGTTCGAATTAGGAAAACGATCAATTAAAACTGGCACTAATTTTTGAAGAAAACATTATTATTATTATTTATCAAAAAGGGAAAAAAACGTAAAATATACAAACAAACGAATGTTTAAAATCAAATTAACTAATTTAATTAGATATCATAGGTTATTTCTTCTTCTTCATCAGGACGATTGATAGCAGTTTGATCAAGATCAGTGATCATTTGCTGTTTCAAATTATCTTCAACCATGATGGATGTTTCAAGAATTTTTCCATGTTTTTTATCTTCGACGTAAAGCAGAACTGAAGTAAGGACGGTTAAGCAGTTCCAAAAGAAGAAGTAGATGAGCATTCCTGAATACCCGTCGGAGACTCCAGGAATTGCTGTAAAGTTTTTAATGAATGCTGCTGCGACTGGGAAGATGAAGACGAGCACATTTTCAATAACAAACAAGAGTCCAAATCCTGTTCCCAAGTATTTTTCCTTCAGGACCAAAGGTAAAGAGGGACAAAGGACAGCTTCCCCAATACCGAGTTGGAAGCCAAAAATGAGCTGTGGGATGATGGAAGAAAATGGTTTATCACCAGTTGGGACAATGAGGAAATATAAGAATCCAAAAAGCCCAAATACGGAGCTTGCAGTCAGTAAAGAAGCTCTATGTCCATGTTTATCGACAATTTTTCCGATGAAAGCAGCTGACACAGCTAAGACAATAAAGTTGGTAGAGATGATATTGCCAGCTTCAGCATTGGTAAACTGATATCTTGTGGAGTAGAGGTTGTTGGTGAAAGCATTGAGACTAAAAGAACAGCCAAAAAGAAGACCAAAGTTGATAATGAGAAGCCAGACGATGCGATCAAAATATTTGACGTCACTCATGGTGATTTTTTCAGTGCTCGTCTTCCTCTTCAAGTAATCAGGGTTGATAGCAAGCTCTCTCTTTTCATCTTCAGAGTCCCACTTGACCATGAGAAAAGCGATAGCAGTTCCAACTAAGCAGATCACAGCTTGGAACATCATAGGAGTTCCAAGATTGTGTGTTTGTTCATAGATGAGTGGTGAGAGTGCACTATTCAAGGCTCTTCCAATTCCAAAAGTGGATCCACTAAGACTGATGGCAAAGGCTAATTCCTTTCCATTGAACCATTTGTTGATGAGGACCATCTGAACAACATTTAAGGGGTCAGTTCCAAAAGCATAAACTGTCCTTCCAATCATGAGCCATGAGAATGAGAGAGCATAGCCTCCATAAGTGTAAACAAATTGGCCGAGGGTAACAAGCAGACTGAAAGCAATTAAGGTCGGCCTGCAGCCAAACCTGTCAATGAGGTAACCTCCAAACAGAGGACTTAAGATGCTTGGTAAAGCCCAAGAACTATACAAGAGGCTATACTGCTCTTCGTTCAAGTAGAGCTTTTCAATAATTTGGGTTTCAATCGGCTGAGGGCCTTCGAGAGCCATGAAGTTTCCTAAGATGAGAAGATTCACTAAAACAAGGGCAGCCCAGCGCCACCATGTTTGGCGGAGTGGTCTTTTGGATTTAGGTGAAAAGCTTTCTTGGATTTCAAATGTCTGACGAGATTTGAAATGAGTAGCCAATGGCTTGGGGCTTGCGCCTCCTTGGATATCAAAGACTGACTGTTTTTTCATAATTAAAACTGGATATTTAATATAAAACAACTCTAGAAAGTTCTGCCTTTTAAGTGAGACTTGAACGGTTTAAATGTTTAGCCCGGTTCATAGAGAAATCTTTTTATAGATTAAATTCTTTTGATTGATAAAAGCTTTTCCAATCATCCCGCAGGATGAAAGAAAATACCAACAAAGTTGGGAAAACAGAAGAAATAGTATATTCTGGAGATGGTTGTTTTGGGTTTGCTCTAAAACTTGTCCTGACATAGGACAAAGTCCAAGAACTCAGAAAAGTTTCTTTTCTTGTCTACTAAAAATAATTAGATTGAGATTAATATTTTAAAAAGGTTTTTTTTTTTCGAAAGATGAGATTCTAAGGATGATTGTTTTTTTGGATACGAGATTCGCAAAAAGAGAGTTTCAGTTGGGAGAGAGAGGTTTGAAGGTTGATTTTTCAAATCAGAAGGAGAGTCAAAAACGCTAATCCTTCCTTACATGAAAATAGATTTCTAAATATAGCATAAATGTTTGTTTAGTCAGACTCGAATGCGAGGGAAAATAATTAAAATTCAAACTTTACAGGAAAAAAGAACAATGAGAGTTGTACTTGTCGGTGAGTGAGACTGCTGGCAGCCCTTCTGAGGATCCTGGAAACAAATATTTGAACGAGATTATCCGCCATTATTTCTATAGTGATCTAGATTTTATTTGATCGATTCAGAAATTTTCGGATCAAAGACGTATTTTAATTCAATTAATATGTCATACGTGATCGCGAAAAAATTAAACACTGTACTGTAACTATTTCAATCTTATTTTTCATCAGTTTGAAGAAAACTCAACTTAATTGAGAAAAATTCATTGGATAAAGCCTTTGAGAAATAAATGGATAAATAATAACTTGAAAAAAAAAAGAGAGTTTAGTTATTATTGACAATAAGTATAATAAGTTATTAATTGGCAGCATATCATAATCTACATGGCTTTTTTCCCAACAATGAGGTATTCGGGAGCGATGAGGTTACTTTTTTGAGATTTTTCTAGAAATAATTATTCGATTAGGCACTCAAGAATCTCATTTACGATATAAATATTGGTTAGAGGGAGTCGGTTTGAAGGATGCGTGACTATGTTTTTTAAAATCATTTTTCTTGGTTGAATGACTGAGATTGCTGAGGGTTAATTTTGTCTCAACTTGAAAAGTTGGACCTTGATTCCTAATTGGAGGGAGGATACCAGTCTATTTATATTGAGGATGATGAAGTTTGAATAATTTCTATTAACCCTTTCGCCTTCGTCTTCTGTTGAGGTATCATGCCCATGATATTGCTTAAAGATTTCTTCGACTTTTACGTTGACGTTTAAACCAGGGAACTAGAAAAATTAATTTTCCGCAAGAATTAGAGACCCTAACTTTATTGGAAGCAGTGCCATGATGATCTTTGGGTTTCTTTGATTTCTTTTTCATCATCTGATGGAGTGGGCTTCTTTCATGTGGGACTGGTGATTTTTCATAATCTTGAGAAAGATTTTGTTGGGAAGCTCGGTAGCTCGCACTCTGCTTCATTGATAATGAAGTTCTACTGATATTTAGAGGTGAGGGTCTATTGATAAATGTTAAGATATTTTTGTAAAGAATTTTGGTAAACTTTTCATGCTCAACAAATTCTCTGAAATAATCATGCTGTAAAACTTGTTCAGCAGTGATTCTTTTCTCAGGATCATATGTGAGTAACTGTTTGAGAAGATCAATGCAATCAGGCGAACAGTGAGGTAACATTTTTTCTATTCCAGTTCCATTTTTTTGTGGGAAGTTAAAATCAAGGTGAGATGCATGGCTTGAGAGATTCTTAAGAAGCGGATTAAATTATATCGAGTACCTCTTGAAACGATCAAGAACTTTTTGTGGAGGAGTTCCAAGAATATTGTGGATCCTATGGATCATATCGAGCTCATTTTTTCCAGGAAATAGCGGAACAAGTGTTAAAATTTCAAACATGACACACCCTGCTCCCCATATATCCATCTAAATGAACTATTAGCCAACAACGTAATGAGGGGAATTTTTACTTTTTGATCATAATAGCCATCAGTCATTAGACATTCAGGGGATCGATACCATCGAGTAGAAATATATTCAGTATAAGGATGCTCCCCAAACATACCCCTGCATGAACCCAGATCAGCAAGTTTGACTAAATCTCCAGAAATAAGGATGTTTTCTCTAAAAAAGAGACATAAATAAAGATTAACAAAGAAGTGTAAATTACGGTTTGATATCTCTGTGGAATATTCCTTTTTTATGTAGAGCATCAACAGCTTTAAAGAGTTGATACATATAATATTTGACCTTGCTTTGAGGGAGATATGTTTTGCGATCTTAAATGGGGGTGAGGGCTATTTTTCATCAGATAAATGTACCTTTGATTAACTCATAGAGATTGAGATCCATGAGTTCAAAGACTAGAGCAAGTCTTCCAGTTGGCTCGTCACTAGACAATTAGGTTTGATTCATGATGGCAAGTTACTAAAGGATTTCTAGGAGTTTAATGATGTGGAGATGTGGAGAAACTTTTCGAAGTGCTTGGATCTCTCTGAGTTGATTGACCTGAAAAAATAAGGGAAAAATAAAGGGATTCTCAACCTGTTCAACAGAGTTGAAATGTGTTTTCATGCATTTGATTGCGACATAATTGCTAGTTTTGATTGATTGAGCCTTTAAAACTTCAGAAAAGGCTCCTTCTCCCTTTCGACTGATGAGTTTATATTCTATGAAAATCAGACAATTGACAACAAGAGAGCTTACGATGCATCCTAGTCTTGATTATGTAGCTGATAATGTTTGATAGTTTTATTCTTACTGATGTTAGCTTTAAACAAAATTAATTTGGAGAAATAAAACTGTCAAGTCGAAAAAAAGCAACAATTTCTTTTTATTAAACTCAATTTTCTCCTAATTTTTCTGAGAAATGAAAATGGTATCTTTTTTTTTTTCCAGATGAGACAGATCTTTGGAAAGTTGTTTTGATTTCAGATGGGACAGTTTTTTTTTCAAAAGAATCCAGAATCGAGTCCAGGATTCAGGATCCTCGACAAAGAATTTTAATTACCAAAATAAATTAAATATAAGAGATATATACAATCTATACATTTTTGATGTTGATTGTGTCAAAACAAAATTTGATTATTTTTTCATAAGAATAATAAAAATTCAGATGGGGGCGAATCAATTTTTATCTCCTTCAGTATAGCAGATATTTGTAGGTTTAAAAGAAACTTTTGTCTTTCCCTTTGGGGTGAAGAAGTTACTTTTTGTTCCAGATGGTCCTCCACCAGTGGGAGATTTTTTTCCATTTTTGGTTTCAGTTAAATTGCTTGCGTTATCAGAAGTATTTGCTGGATTGACATCATCTAGATCATGCAAAGTGAGATTTTTCTTTCGTCTGTTGGTGGCACTAAGAGAGCTAACTCGATCAACAGGAGTAGGATTCTGGTTTATTGCCAGTCCACTTATTGTTTTTGATTTTGCTGGTGCTGTGTAGGTAGGTAATCGAGAAGTAGAAGGCCTGTTTTTCATATGAGTTTGACTTTGATTTGGAATATGAGTGGGGACTGAGGCACGACCTTGAGGTTTTGGGGTTTCTTTTTTGTTTTCCTCAGTCCGGTTATTGAGAAGAGAGTTGAGATGATCATGCTTTTCCTTGGAGACCTGCATGAATTCATTGATTTTTTGGGTCATATGTTGATAGAAAAACTCGATTTGTTCTTGGGACTCATGGTAATACTTGTTGATGTGCTCTTCAAATCCTGGCATTGCAGAGGGTTTTTTGAGTTGTTGTTCTTTTCTTAATTTTTGGATTTCCTCACTATATGAAGAATTTTCGTCCTTGACATGTTTGATTTCTTGTTCAAGTTCTTGAATTCTGTCATTGCACACTTTGAGTTTGGAGTCAATTTTATCTTTAGCGTTTTCAACTGTTGAAAGCAATTCATCCATTTCTTTTCTCAAATCACTATTTTCTTTCATCAACCTCTCTATCAAATTATTCTTCATGGCTAAGTCCTTTTTCAAACTGGCGTTCTCTTCCAAGATCTTTTTATCTTTGTTTTCCTTAGAAAATTAGTCTCTTTGTTGAGAATGATGCAAACTTACGTCTGGTTGCTCTTTATAGTTTTCTCCTTCGAGAAGTTTGATGATACTGAGTTCAGAGGCATTAAAATCCACTCCTGTGTTGGGGTCTGCTGCTGCATTTTCTATCGCAACCTTCGAAACATCTTTAAGTTGGTTGGCAAGATTCGTCCCAGGATGATCAGCTTTATCTGCTGTTGTTGAATGTTTTGTTTCCATGCCATTTTTTGAAGGGGAAGAGTTTACTGAGGTAGTTTTTTTGTTTGCTGTTGATGCTGCTACGGTCTTGGACTTTGCCAGTGAAGTTTTTTGGGAAAACATAAGTTGGACGAAAAAAACTTTTTTTAATTAATGTACTCTAAATCAAAGGAAAATCTTGTTGCACACGTCGTTTCATATTCCGATAAGTGAGTTTTGGCATTAAAAAAGTCTTTTTACTCTAAAATTGAACTTGAGATTTCTTTACAACTCCTTCTCCTCTTCAAAAGAAGATTTGATTACTGAAGTGATTTTCCTT
>Ga0182738_1004883_pt1 | contig 14572 bp, 6 predicted proteins | sample eDN5th30CBELigMG_FD_128876 | JGI IMG/M metagenome (GOLD analysis project Ga0182738, IMG submission 128876) | Enriched Miracle-Growth compost microbial communities from Emeryville, California, USA - eDNA 5th pass 30_C BE-Lig MG (version 2)... ... | reverse complement strand
TTGTAGTTTCTCCAACATGTTATTCATCACTATACTCTTCGCCTCTTCCTTCTTTCGAGGCTCCCGAATAATTTTAAATATCTGTTTCTTCTTTGGCTTCTCTATTTGTATTTCTTGAGCTTCTTCTTCTTGTGCTGGTGCTGGTGTTGGTTCTGGTTCGACTTCCATTCTATCTGGCTGTGAGGCTTCCTTCTCATTATTCTCCTCTTCTTCTTTTATCTCAGTATTCATGTTCTCTTCTTGCTGTTCTTCTTTGACTTGATCTCCTCCTTCTTGTTCTTCTTGAGGGAATAATTGTGGGACTTCAATGACTCCTCCTTCTTCTTTAATTTCTGTTATCTCTTCTTCAAATATGCCCAATTGAGCCCCTAATTCTTCTATTCCTCTTGTATCTATTAAATCTTCTAATTTTGGTTCTTCTATCATCTCTCCTCCTTCAACTTCATTATTATCTTGAACAATCTCTGCGGGTGATTCTTGGATCACTGATGTTGATTCCAGATTCTCAGCACTCTCAGCATTCAGAGTAGGAATTTCTATGTCTATTGGAGCTTGTTCTTCGGCGATTTCTTGTTGTGGAGCATCATTGACGGAGGGAATATTCACAATAGAGGGGATAATTTCACCATCAATATTACCCATTTGATCATCATCATTCGTATTCGTTATCGCTGGTTCTTGAGAAACAGAAGGGATAACTTCACCGCTATCATTCCCCTGGGTCTCATCAGCCTTTTTCTCAGTATTCACCGCACCTAGCAATTCATTTTGGAAAAACATTTCTTTGGTCAAATTGGGGAAGGAATAAATCAACTGATTCTTTTCATTCAGACTCATATAATGGTCTTTAATATTCCCTTCATTCACTGCAGGTTCAGCTGCTTTCTCTGTCTCTTTCGCCACCAAATCTTCTTTTCTTTTTCTTCCAACTTGCTTTGGCTGGCCTTGTCTTAATTTATCTCCATTCACACAAAATTCATCGTATTTCCCTGATTCAGCCAGTCCTTTGATAAATCTTTGAATATAAAGCCCTGAAGAATTACTATCCAGTTTCCCTTGGACATCATCAGATTTATTACATGCATTGCAGGCTCGGGAACTTATCTTATCATCGTTTAAACATAAATTATGCCCGTAAAACTTCTGGCAAATACTGCATTTCACGTCCATCTTGTACGGTTCTCCGCATGTCTTGCAATCTGGCGCGTCTTTCAGCTCGTCTGTCTCCAAAATATAGCATTTCTCCACAGGATCCCTCGTGGGCCTGTCAAAATAGACCTTCAGTATACAATTCATATGCGCCCATTTATAATCTAAGCCTTCTTTATACCCTTTGTTTTTGAGCTTTTTCTCTTTATTCTCTTTGCTGTTCTCTTTATTTTCCTTCTCTTGGAATTTTATTTTGACCAGTAATCCGTCTTTTATCTTACAAAAGTGACAAGGAACTGGCGTGTTATTTGAATCTAGACATTTATCACACATCCATGTGTGAAACCACCCGTCTAAATGTGAGTCACCCAGTTGAGGATAACGACGAATTTGCCCGTATATTGACTTTTCTAGCTTGAGCTTTTTGACTGTACTTGCCTTTTCTAAGCCAAAGATCTCGGCACATTCTTTGTGTACGGGAATTTTGCACTCATGACATCGAAAAATTTCTTGATTTCTATTGGGAAGCTGCTCGTAGCATATGTGGCATGTCTTTTCAGTTTCAGAATAACTCATTGTATTGGATTTTGAGTAGGCTTGTAGCGAGATTTTTCGATTTCTAGAAGTATCTTTTGTCTTCTTGAAGTGTGAAAAATTTTTTGCTTTGTCTTTGATTTTTATGTTTGAAGCTGTTAATTAAAATCAGCTGGCAATTTTGAAGTACTGAGGGCAAAAAAAGTCTGCGATTTTTTCTTTATTATTTTTGAATTATTCCTTGATACACCAAATTTATTATCCCTATAATAGCTTCTCATCATGTAAAAAAAAATTCTCAATGTAATCTATTTCAGAATACTACTCCTAAGCCCTAAAGGACCAAAATTACCCCGAGGATTTTTCAGTTCATTGAATATAACAGTCCATTTCTTACACTTACAAATACAATTTTACTCAATTCAAATAGTTCGAACCTTCTCATTATCTCAAGCTTGTTATGATGTGATATTTGAGGCCTAAATCCTGAAGAGTCTTCTCAAGGTACTCTTTACCATCCTTTGTAATCTTCACACACCTTCAGAAAATTATGTAAACATTCCCTTTATATTTATTAAAATACCCCAAAATATGAAGCTCAAAGAATCTCAAAGCCTTTTCTCTTTTAACCAAGTCCTTCGCCAAATTTTTCAAACCATTATCTGTTAAATTCTTGCAACTATTCCATCAGTTAATATCCACTCAAAATCTCAGCTCCTTACAAGTTCAAAGAGAGACTAAAGTCTTTCAATTTCTCGTTCTTTAACAAAATCTCTCCACTTAGTCTTCCAAGTCCTTCATCTGTAACATTCCATGAGCTACCGAGAAAAGTATTAAAAACACCATCTCTTTCGTTTTCCCTTACTTTCTGAAGTCCAAAGACAAAATTTCCAATTGATTGAGCCCATTATTACTCAATTGTGCTGCAAGTTCGGTCATCCCTTGATCTGTAAGTCCTTGACATCTTTCAAAGAATTAGAGTTTTTCCCTAAATATTCTCGATAATACCCATTGAAATTAAGCCTTATAAACTTTAAATCCTTCAGTTTTTGGCTGATCAGAGTGCCCAAGGGAATGATTGCCTTATCACCCACTTTTTGACATCTATTGAGAAATCTAAGCAGAGATAAAATATTCTCAAATACTCTTCGAAATCAAGGTATAATTTGGTAAGGTTGGCCATATTTGATGTGATTTGGGTCGTTAAATGCTCGACTCCGTCATTTGTAATCTGCTTGCCTCTATAGAAAATCAGCTCTCAGGAACTTCTAGATCAAAAATAAATACCCTCTAAAGTCAAGAGCGAGTTGCTTTAATTTGTTAGGCTTGTCAGCAAATTGACTTGCAAAGACTCTTAACGCATCATCGTTCATGGTTTTTGACCTTTGAAGAGGTTGAAATGGGGCAACAAAGGAAGAATTACCCAGCCATGTTAAGAGTGAAGCTGGTAAGATTGGTCAAATTATTCACAATATCTGATCCAAGTGCTTCAAGGCCTTGATTTGTAATTTTTGAACATCTACAGAAAATTTTTGAAGTCAATTTAAAAAGAGGTCATACCCTTCAAAATAGAGGTTCAAAGATTGAAGATTAGGGATATTTTTGCTAATTTGAGCAGAGAACATTTTTAGGCCTTCACCTGAAATAAGTGTGCATCTATAAGAATATTCAAAGACCAATATTATTCTCAAAGGTTACCCGCTCAGGTTAAGGGCGAATTTTTGCAAGCTTTTAAGATTTTGGCTGATAATAAGACCGAGAGTAACTAAGCCATTATCAGTGATAGCAGTACATCTAATCCAAAATGAGGCAGAAATCTTCACACAAATGATTACCCATAGAAGAAAAGATTGAGTTCTTTCATGTTCTTTTGACGCTTGCTGAGCTTGGTAACAAGAGCCTCCAAGCCAATATCCGAAATGGAAGTACATAAGTTAAAGTAAAGAGTGAGGCCTTGAAGACTTGTCAAAAATCTTCCAATTGCTTTTCCAAATAACTTCAGGCCCTCATCGGTGATCCTTCTGCATCTAAAGGAGGAGGTGAATAACATGAGATTCTGAATCATGAATACACTGAGAAGTCGAGGCTGAGATGTTGAAGTTTATTGAAAAATTTGAAACAATGAGGACCAATTGTCTTGAGCCCTTGATCCGTAATCAAACATCTAAGAGATTGTGATGACTCTATTCTCATTTTCAAGAGGCGTACCCTGAGAACTTTATTCTCAAATTCTCCAAATAAAGCAAATTGCGGCCAAGTTGGCTCAGAAAAGTGTTCATTCCTTTATCAGTAATCTGTGCACATCTATTCAAAAATCAGCCACTTTCTATCTCTTTTGGTTCTGAATACCCATCGAAGTTAAGGTCAAGGTCCTTTAATTCGGAGATATTACGAGTGATTTCGAGGCCAAAAGCTTCGAGACCTTGGTTGGCGATTTGTTTGCAGCTAAAGTGTTTGAGCAGTTTGGAATAGTGGAGTTTACTTATTCAAGTAGAAATGGAGCTGAGAATTATTATTCCATCCATGCTGTTTGAGGTTCGCTGAAATACTCTTGGTGATCTTTTGTAATGCTTCTTCGGCTGTCGACACTCTTGACCAACTATTTCATCATATTAGATCACTAAATCTTTCTTTTTGAAATGTCTTTTTTGAATAAAAGAAAATTCACAAGAACATGAAAAAGAAAATCTTCAGCAAAGTTGTTTTTTATTGAAAATTCTCTTCAAAAATTGAGTGACGTTAAACAAAGGAGACAAAATCCTTCCTTTATCTTTCGAAAATTTCAGCAAAACTGGCCCAAAAATTTATGCTCTTGCGATTTTCTTTTAAGAAAGCAAAAATCCAAAGCCAATCCCTTTGCTCTTTTTTGGAATAGAAGTCCCATAATAATCCCACAGAGGTAAAGATAAATTACTCATTATGACTAATTGCGAGGATAGTGTTATCAGAAATGGTGATATGCTTTTCCCATTTTGAGGTCATTGGCTTGAGACCTAAAGTGTGATTTTCGGGTGGAATGGAACATGAAATACTTTGGCTGAGAACTGTAGAGTGGAACTCTTTTTCTGGCTTAAGAGAGAACATTGAGAGAATTTGAGGGAGACTGAAGCTTTTTTTAAATAATTAATTTATTTATTATTATCTTGCGTGCTCTCCTGACATCTAATCAATTTACCCGCCTTGTAATACAAAATATCTTTTTCAATTTTTGAAAGGAAAAGATTGAGATATACCTTTCCCAAAATCAAAAGTGACTTTTTTCTCTCAAACTCTATCAGAATTTTATAGATTGGCAGGATACTTCCAAAACAAAGTTTTGGCTCATTTTTATCCATTTGATGAACTTGAAAATAAGGATCATTGAGATTCACTCTCCACATCCAATGACTCGCATCTTATTGATTGAGCTTGTCTGAGTCTTAGTGAAATTTTGTCGAATACTAATCTATTCAAGAAGAGAAGAACGAGAGCTATTCTTGATTTCTTTTTCTGAGAGACTGGGAAATATGGCATAATTATCTCAATCAATGAGCCTGTCAAACTTCCCAATCCAAGGTTTTTAATCATTCTTATGGCTCCTTTCTTTTCTTCAATTCTTTGGTTTCTCTTTTTTCTGAGCAATTTCACATGAAAATAAACAACAAAAATTCCAAGTCCTAATGATCTTTCCTATTCATATTTTCAACAAACTTCTAATTTTGAACTCTTTTTAAAACTCAATAAAATCACCAAATTCTACTACTTCTCCTACCACCCCACTCCAAAAATGCTCGACTTCTACAATAACCTTTACCAACAAGAAAATATCCCTCCAAACCTTCCCAACAAACAACACTCTCCCAAACATTTCTTCCACTATATCGACACCATTGATCTTCTTGAAAACCCTTGCTTAATCAAACAAGGCCAAAAACAACTTATTCTATGCTCTCGGAAACAAAATTCCAACACAAACACCCCCAATTATCTCTCCCTTTACCGTCTAGATTCCATGTCTTTCCCAAAACTCTCCACAAATTTCTTCCCAGTCCACGACACCTACACAAAAATAATCCCAGCAAGAATGCACGGCAATTACTTCGGAGCATTTCAGATCAAGAATCAGAACGCATATCTCACCTTATTTAAGCTCACAGGCAAAGGTTTTCGTAAGATTACCACACTAGCTTTTGATTCTTCTTGTCGAACTACCAACGAAAACGCTCTTTGTTTCCTTTCTTCACCTTTCGAATGCTTATTTCTCCCCGGAGACGGTACCATAAAATACATCGACCTTCGTAGAAAAATCATTCGAGATGAATTCCCTTGCAACGGCTATGAAGGAATAAAATATTCTCCACACTTCCAAATCATCGCAGCCAAAAGTAAAGAAGAACTCCATCTACTTAAAATCTCCCCTGATAAAGCCTTCTCTTACCTCGGCAGTCCAGTCACAGGCAACGAATCTTTTCAAGGCGGGCCATCAAAGCCTACGGTCAACTTCTTAATTACTCAATATTCCGATCTCAAAGACTATGCTTTTGATGAAGAAACGCAATCGTTATATGTGGTTTTTGCTTGGGTTGCTTGGACGAGTAAATCAGTCATCTTTTCATTGCCGCCTACAGTGACACATCTCAGGTTTCAGAAATGGAAGATAAGAGAAAATGGGCTTGCATTAGAGGATCAGAGAGATATTCCTTGGTCGCATAATAGAATGCAGAATTTTACATTAAATATGAAGCTGAAACAGTGTCTTGTGAATGGACCGCTGTGCTTTTATGTGATATCGCTGGAAACGTATGAGATTGTGGAGAAGATTGATGATAAGAGATTGTTTGCGGTGTCTTGGGATAATAAAATAATTCTGCAAAACATCCGATATGAACGAAACTGATGAAGAATTTTTCTCATGCCAATTTCTTTTGATACTTTACTCTGAATACTTGACTGCTATTTTCTCTTTATTTTTACAAGATGCTATTTCATACTATATCCTTGATATAAAAACTTATCAAGTGGTTGTTCGGAATCGTCAAAAGCAGTTTCTCACAATAAAAATCGAGAAACAGTCATTTGAATTAGGTTGACATTTTATTGAGAAAAATATCTCACAAAAGTCTGGAATCCAACCAACTTTTTCGATTTTCTCCACTAGACGTCGAAATATATCTCCTCCATGGATGCCAACAAAATTCTCAATAATTTATAATTTTATTCACATGAGAGCCGCAACCAGGAAGAAATTATTAAATCAATAAAATAATCAATAATTAATTCCCATCTCTGACCTCCCCACTACCCCCATCTTTCTCCTTCAAAAACACCTCCCCTTCCACCCAAAAATCAAGTGGATTTTTTTTCCGAGTATTTCTCCATTGTCTGATAACATACAGTGATAAAAATTCCCTTTACAATCTAAAACAACAAAAAAAGCCTCTCAAAAAACAATAGCATCCTATAAATTTTATTAAGCATAATCATTTTAGTTTTTTAATCACTGCCTACGGGAGACCTGACAACCCCATGAAACTCCACCTTTTCCTCTTATTCGGACTTTTGGCCGTCTCTTTCTCCATGATGGTCCCTTCTCATTCCCTCAAGAACAACACTCTTGGCTTTAAACTCAAAATCTTACCTCAATCCCTCGATCTTCGTGAAATCTACTCCTCTTGCAATTTCAACATTTACGAAGAAGTATTGAAGAGGTCCTGAATGTTTCTCATCACTTTCTTAGGGCATTTGCACAGGAAACTGGGCTATTGCTGTCGCTGACACCGTCTCAGATTTATTATGCATCCAAAATAATACTAACGTTGCTTTGTCCCCTCAACATCTTGTTGACTGCACTTCACATGCCAACGTCTGCAAAAATGCCACTAATGACACTCTCCTTATTGACACTTTAAAGTAAACCTATCTTTTCTCACAAGCTTTATCTAATTTCTACTAGTCAAATCGCTGCCAATGGCTTGACTACTTCTGCTTGCTATCCTTACGTTGCAGAATTCACTGGAAATACCGGAGCCTGTGCTACTCAATGCGCTGATAAAACTCCTATTTCTGAACTCTATAAAATTAATACCATCACTAAATTGGCTGCTACTGATGATATCAAGAGTTTCATCCTTCAATACGGATCTGTTGTTGCCACTATGAAGCTTTATCCAGATTTCCTCTTGTACTCTAAGGGCCAATATAATGCTAACACTAATGGAAACTATTTGGGATATCATTCCGTGAAAATTATCGGATGGGGCGTTGATGGAAGCAATCAAGATTATTGGATTGTTGCTAATTCTTGGGGTATTGGCTGGGGATTAAATGGATATTTCTACCTTCCTGTTAATAACCAAGTTTTGGTCGAAGCTTTCGGAGTCCATATTGCTTAAATAATTGATAAATAATAGATCAGAAATATTTAATATTGAATTTTAGATCTATATGGTAATCCTAATATTATTATTATTTATGCCGTAATAAATCTTCCTAAATTAAATCATCATCTCGAAATTTTCTTTTGCAACTCTTTCCCTTCTGTAAAATTCTGAAAACCTCCAAGTTGAGAAATCAATTAATTTAGTTTTTGAATTTTTTTGTCCTTCAATAGATTTTTAAGAAAACTTTTTACTCTAAAAGAACTCAGGTCGAAGTCAATTCTTTTCAGAATACAATTTCAAAAAAAAAAAAAAGGTGACGAGAATTTTTTTTTTCACATTTTCAAACTTCCAAAAAATTGTCAAAAAGAGAAGATCTGTTCCCTTTAAAAATTCTTTTGCGTCATAAAAATTTCGTTTCATAGTTGATGATTTAAAAATGCTCGAACAATTTTTCGGCGAAAAAACATGATTAAAAAAATTCTGAAAAACCTTTCTCTCTGGATTTCAAGTTGAAGGAAAAACCAGGACTTTTGGAGCAATCGAGGATTTTTTTCGAGTTCTCACTTACTTATTGGCGATCCACTCTATCTCCTCCAACAAAACATGAATTCTAATAAAACTAAAAAGATTTGCAAATTGAATACTTTGAATCTCAACTCCAAATATTTATAAAAATTTCATTTGGAGTCATTTCAACCTTGAAATATCATAACTCCTTCACATAAACAAATCTCATTCAGTTCTTCAAAGTCATCTTCCTTAACAAAAGTCAACTTCCTCAACTCTAGATACAAAAATCTCGCAAAAGATACAGAGAAAATTTCAAGTCTCCAAACATAACCGAACATCATCATCATCTCACTCTTTGATGACTTTTTAACACAAATATTATTGTATCAAAATTTGAAACCTTGACTTTCAAATTTTCCATTTTTAAAACATTCCTATTTTGTTGAAATTGAGAGCCATTTAAAGAGACATAAAACGCATTCTGAAGCCTTGATTGATTTTAATCATAGCCAAAATTAACCCACCCTAAGTAAGAATCTCTAATGAAATTCCTCATTTTCCTCTTTGCAATCATTGCCTTAACCCTCAACGCTGCCGTTATTAATCCCTGCAGACCTCAACAAATCCACACTGCTCTTTCGGATGCCTACACTTCAACCGCTACAAGAAACAGCAGCCCTTTGAAAATCATTTTCCACACTTCTGAAGAATGTCCCGGTGCTTTTCTCGAAGTCATCACACCCAACGGAGTCATCCCTGTCCACGCTACCAACAACAACAGATTTGCTGCTAAGTATTACGGCTTGCAATACCTCACTTTTGTTCATATTTTTGACTTGCCTCCTCTTGAATTCAATCAAGAATACCATTACGCTTGTTTCGCAGACGCCCGAAGATCTGAACCTATTGGACCTATTCCTTTCTATTTAACAAGTCCTTATTATTCGAACAAGCCTACTACTGTCTTATTGTACGGAGATATGGACTACAGTGAGAAAACCTACCCAATGGTCGACACAATCATCAACTTGGCCGACAAGAACTTCTCCAAAATCGCTGCTGTTATTCATTACGGAGATTTGGCTTACAACCTTGAGCGTGACGGAGGAAAAAAAGGCGATGATTTCATGAACGGAATCCAGCCTATTGCTGCAACTTTGCCTTACATGATTGTTCCCGGAAATCATGAAGTTCGTGGCAATTTCTCCAATGTTAACATGAGATTCAGAATGCCAAATTATGAAGCCACCAAGAACCATCTTTTCAGCTACAATGTCGGAAATATTCATTTCGTTCATTTCAGCTTCGATTTGCTCTCTTTACACCCAGAACTTCTTTCCGTCACCACAGATTTCCTCATAAAAGATCTCAAAGAAGCCAACGCCAACAGAGCTAACCACCCTTGGATTATCGCTACTTCTCATAGACCTATTTGGTTGGATGGATCTCCTGCTTTTGAAGGCCGTAAATTCGATACAAGCAAGCATGCTAAAGGCTGCATCCCTGAATGTGATGTTTCACCCAAGATTTATGCCGCTATTGAAAAGATCCTTTATGAGAATAAGGTTGATATGTACTTCGCTGGACATATTCATCATTACGAAAGAATGCTTCCTCTTTATAATGGAAAGGTCATGAAGCACACAAAACTTGAAGGAGATGCTAATTCTCATTATATTATTAATCCTCAAGCTCCTGTTCATATTTTGCAAGGCAGTCCTGTTGCTGGGGGTTTGGTTGATAATATCAAGTCTCTCAATAAAGGACGAGGCGTAAGAAAAGGTTCTGCGAGCTCGTTTGCTGCTGTTCATGCGATTAATAGCACTCACTTGCATTTTGAGAATATGCTGTCAAATTCAGGGAAGGTGAATGATTTCATGTATCTCATTAAGGATGCACCTACTACTCAAAAGATTCATCTTTGAGGAAAAGGCTTGAGAGATAATTAATATTATTTATCAAATATTAATGAATAATATGATATAAAAGGAAACGAAAACTTGAAATTTTGACGAAATTAAAACAATTAAATTCTAAGGTATTCGTGTAAAAGGAAACTTTTTTCTCATGAAGGTTTAATAATTTCATCCTTGATGGTCGTGAAATTTCTCGAAAGGAAAGAAAAGAATCTCGTCAATAAAAAAATTCGATTCGAAATTTTCTCCAAAAAAAATCAACTTCTTGCCAAAAAAGAAAATTAAGAAATTTTTTCTGAAAAAGAAACTCTCACCTTTCGAAAAATCGAAGCAGATTGCCGACTGCAAAATTTTATTCCCGACTTTTTTCGAAGTCTTTACAAGAGAATTCAACTTCTGGTCTCAAAAAATCCTTTGTCTCTTTATGGTTCTTCGGCTCTGTGGCGTCCTTTTCTTGTCATGCTCAAAAATTCAACTCACGAATTTCTCAAAACAACTTCGAAAAATCTGGCAAATTTCGAAGGGCAAACTAATTCAATTCACTATTTTTCGAAGAATTGGTTGATTCATCGGATTTCTAGAAAGATGCAACATCTAACTGACTCAGAACCCCCTTTCCAAGAAAAAGAAATTCTGATCTAACGAAAATCTTTACACTATGTCAAAAACTCTTCTCTATGTAAATTTGAATTTTATAACAAATTTTTTGCAATCTAAATTTTATAACACTTTCTGACTTGCCCTAAATTTTTTCTACCAAAATTAGAAGAGGAGGAGGACTTTTTTGTTTCGTTCAAAATTCAACAATGATCCAAAAACTATCGTCATCACCATCACCATCATTATCGTCATCTCAAAAATATGAGTTTTAAAAGTCCTTTTGCCTGAAAATTTTTATCAATAAATCGATTATTGCAATTTTCCAGCTTTATCATGAAAGGACAAAACGAAAGAAAAAGGGAACAACTCCATCACACAGAGTCCAAAGTTCAATGAGACATTGTTCAAAAGCCTTTTTCTTCATTAGTTTCATGTTTACAATAACAAAAAAACCTCTCATTTATTTTATCTTTATTATAAATTTTTCATTTATCCATACAAAAAAGACGTTTCAAAAACTTGTTTATTCAAGGGGATAAAAGGAATTATAAAATTTGACACCGTCAAAATGGAGCTCAAACAACTTAAAAGCCTCTTTATAAAAATTTTTTCCGACTTACTCAACGCCTTCATCTCACTCTAATTCATCTAATCCTGCTAATCTTTAGTTAGTCTTTTGAGTAACTCACGAAAAAACCATTTTACTCACCTTCCCCTTTTCCACTTCACTTTAAAACTTCAAACTGAAGCTAAAAGCTAATCTAGGCCTCTAAAAATAACCTCAAAGAGCTCTCAAATGCCTTCTTTATCAAGAAGAAATCTCATCTTTTTACAACGCTCTTTCTCATAATTTTTTTATAATACAGTTATATTCCGTACATAACTGCTTTCTCTATACAAAATTGGACAGTTTTTCGTCAGCATTTCGGACACAAAGACTTCATATGTCGTTGCTGAAGAAGTCACCGAAAGCCACTACAATTGATAACGATTAAAATCATAAAATTTTTCCTTGGATACTTACTCAAAGAGGACCCTCTCCTTCTTTCAACCACCCTTCAATTTTTTCCCCTCAGTAAAGATTCCCACACCAAATATCTCAGGTCCTTACGGTTTTTCTCTCCAAAGAAAATCTTAACCAAACATTTTTAAAGACCGTAAGGAGGTGAACGATGGATGGATTAAATTGATTTCAAAGAAAATAAACTCATAGATTACGTAGATTAATCCGTGAAATATGAGTGACGGAAAATTATCAAGACTCTATGAAACTTAATGGATTTAACAAATTAATTTCAGGTTTTTGTTGATTGTTAGAATTGTCTTATTTTAAGAAGAAACTTGATCCGTCACTTAAATCCTCTCTTTAAATTAATCCAAACTCCTTGCCTTAACATTCTAAATCATTAAGAAAACATTCAGAGTCTCTTTGAGGCCAAAGAACTTCCCTACCTAAACCCTCTTGCTCAGAGGCCCCTAAAGCGAGTATTTCTTTTTTAAATCATCAAAAGACAAATTTATACTACTACCGTGGTAATAACAATATTGATTTGAATTCGTGGAATCGCCAAGAGGATCACAAAATCAAATATATAATGATATATAACGATCTTTTTCAATATGTAGATCTATCTAATTACAAAAACACTTACTATAGAAACCATCTAATTGGCCTTTGTTGTCTTTTTGTCATAGATGTTATATTCCTTCTTTCTTGAAATTATACCCACCAAAATTCTCATGATATATGTGAACCAGTAGATGTGTAAAATCACCAAAGCAGACATCATCAGGCACATGTAAATGTAGATATGGAACATAGAGTCCTTGGGGTACTCCCACAATGAAACCCAGGCGACACCGACGACGCACTTGGGGAACACAAAGAGTCTGAAATACATCCATGAGGCAACAAAAGCAACATAGATAAAGACCAAAAGAGCCTCACTCTTCCCTTTAATGTCATTATACAGACGGCTGCCGCAGAGTCCGATATCGGAGGGGTCATGGGTGATCAAGACCAAGATTCCGACTGGGACTTGGTTGCAGAGATAAGAGAAGAAGATGAGGAACACAGCAACGCAATGGTGGAGGAACATTTCCCAGAATTTGGGCTCCTTCCATTTATAGACGATATGGTCGAGGAGGGTGTGGAAATGCCAGCCAAATTGCACTTGATAGAAAAGGACACCATAGGGGAAGTAGGGGACTTCGGGGGTGTATTTATAGATATCAGTGCATTGAGCAGAACCGCCGAGGTAAGTTGGGAAGAAGAAGGTATCGTTGAAAAGAATATAGGCCATAATGCTTGTGAAACTGTAGTAAATGACGTTACTGAGCCAGGCAGCGCCCTTCTTGGCTCTCTCAGCTTGATCCTTTTCAGTGGGGTACTTGACGGGATCCATCTTGGTCTTCAACCAGGGGGTGAAGAACTTGAGGCACAAATGCTTATATGCGAAAAAGATCATTGTGGGGATGATGGCGAGCTTGAAGTCGTAAATGGAGAACTTCTTGACGCTGGCAAAGTAGGGGTCGTGGTGGAAGTTGTAGACGAGGTAGAGAGCGTATATACCATAGATGACGAAACCGTAGAGGAGGGCTTGGAAGATAATTTCCCACCCTTTGAACTCAATGATCTCCTTCAAGATGAAGTTGACGTCAAACTTGCTTTCCTTCTTGCCCTTGGCGATCTTGTCGTTGGGGACAGGTTGAGGTGTTTGTTGCATGAGAAGGGGTTAAAAAATTTTGGTGATAAAATTTTTTTTTTATAAATTGAAAAAAGAAATTGGGATGCGTAATTTATATGTTGGATCGATTTGATCAGTTTCATTGAGCATTCAAAAAAATTTTGTTTTAAGTCAAGAAATCTCTTTTTTTTTGCTTCAAAATTGTGGTGAAAATAATCCCGTTGGTTATTTGTTCTTGTCCTTTACTCTCATCTTGAATTCAAATTTCATATAAACCCCTTTACTTTTCTTTTCGCTACTGAGCTCCTTTCGCTCAACCTCTTTGATACTACTGGCTTAGTCAAAATTAAACAATTTCCGGGCCAATTTTGAATTGTGCCCAGAATGAAGCGGCATAAGACATTGGTTAAATTTGTCTTAAAATTAGAATTTGCTGTCGAAACTAAATTTGATTCCTCAAAAATCTAATTTTATTTTAGACTTTTTTTCTCGTCAATTTTTGCTCTTTAATACGTAACAATCGCACCTCTTGTTTTTTTGAATTCGAATTTTCGTTTATAGCGAACTATTTTTCCTCAAATTAAACTCTTAATTAAATTCACGTTAAAGGGACTTCTAAAAGACCCTCTCTGCGTAAACTTTCCTACATAAACTCGCCTTTTTCGGCTTATTTCCGAGGTCTCCCAAGGCGAAAAACGATAACGGTTCTAATTATTAAACTCACCTCATAATTTTTTGAATTCTAATTCGCCATCTCTTTAAGGATAATCTCGCCTCAATTGTCCGAAACTTAAAGTCTATGATAATTTTTAGCCGC
>Ga0182738_1004882_pt1 | contig 14574 bp, 12 predicted proteins | sample eDN5th30CBELigMG_FD_128876 | JGI IMG/M metagenome (GOLD analysis project Ga0182738, IMG submission 128876) | Enriched Miracle-Growth compost microbial communities from Emeryville, California, USA - eDNA 5th pass 30_C BE-Lig MG (version 2)... ... | reverse complement strand
GCAGTTCCAGGTCATCCGCTTGTTGCGGAAAAAACGGTTCAATTATTAATAGAAAAAGATAGAGAAGGAGTGGTCTCTATTGAAATTGCCGGTGGCCAAAGCTTTTTAGACAGCATTTTTCAGGCATTACGAATCGATCCAATTGAGGGCTTTCAATTATTGGATGGAACAGACCTTGATCGCTCATGCATTCAGCTTAGAAATCATTTAATAATTGGCCAAGTATATGATGTCTTTTCTGCATCTGAAGTGAAGCTGACGCTAATGGATATACTGCCATATGACTATCCTATTAAAATTGTAACTGCAGCAGGAAGCAGTTTGGAATGCATAAAAGAAATGGAGCTACATGAGTTAGATAGAGAGATGGACTTAAATAACCTAACGAGTGTCTATGTGCCGCCTGTTCGGGAGGAAAAGCTATTACGTAAAGAGTTTTCTCAGCTACGACGTATTATAGCGGAGCTTCGTGGACCGAACGGCTGTCCGTGGGATAAAAAACAAACACATGAAAGCTTGCGTAAGTATCTACTAGAAGAAAGCTATGAATTAATTGAGGCCATTAATGAAGGAGATATTGATCATATTATCGAAGAACTTGGCGACGTGTTATTGCAAGTGATGCTTCACGGTCAAATAGGAGAAGATGAGGGCTACTTTTCTATTGATGATGTAATCGAGGGAATATCCGATAAGATGATTCGCAGGCATCCTCATGTATTTGGAGAAGAACAGGCGGAATCTGTCGATGATGTGATGAAGCATTGGCAAAATGCAAAGAAAAAGGAAGCGAAGAAAGAAAAGGATTCTGTGTTAGATGGAATTAACCAGGCATTACCACATTTAATGCAAGCCCACGAATTACAGAAAAAAGCGGCAAAGGTTGGCTTTGATTGGCCGGATGCAGATGGAGCTTGGGAAAAGGTAAAAGAAGAGATTCTAGAGTTTGATAAGGAAATAAAAGAGGCAAGTAATGAAGAAAGGATAGAAAGTGAATTTGGCGATGTTTTGTTCTCGCTAGTAAATATCGCTAGATTCTATAAGGTTAATCCTGAGCTTGCTATCTTGCAGACAAACAAGAAATTTATTCAGCGTTTTTCTTATATAGAAGAGAAGGTGAAGACGTCTGGATTGGAATGGAGCCAAATGAGCTTAGAGGAATTAGATGGGTATTGGAAGGAAGCAAAGAAAAAACAACGATAAGAAGGAGCGGTTAAGATGCGACTAGATAAATTCTTGAAAATTTCACGCTTAATTAAACGAAGAACGTTAGCGAAAGAGGTAGCGGATCAGGGACGAATTTTAGTAAACGGGCTGCAGGCAAAAGCGAGCACTAATGTGAAGGTCGGAGATGAGCTTCAGGTGCGTTTTGGGCAAAAGCTAGTAACAGCAAAAGTGGAAATGCTACAGGAATCTACGAAAAAAGAAGATGCAGCGAATATGTATAAAATAATGAAAGAAGAGACCATTTCATAAGTTTAATTAGCTGTATTATTGGTAATAAAACAAGGTAGAGTTGTTTCGACTATCTTCCTTTTGAAGGCTTGTTCTAAAATAATTTTTCTTCACATATATTTGTACAAGTAGAGATTGTACTAAGTGATTGTGAGGGATAAAGATGAGCCAATATTATGATTCAAACACGACTAAAAGTAATGTAGTAGAACATGATGTAATTATGAGAGGGAGAAAGTTATTAGATATTACAGGAGTAAAGCAGGTGGAGAGCTTTGACAACGAAGAGTTCATTTTAGAAACAGTAATGGGCTTTTTATCCATTCGTGGTCAAAATCTTCAAATGAAAAATCTCGATGTGGAAAAGGGTATCGTCTCCATTAAAGGAAAAGTGTTTGATTTAGTATATGTAGACGAACAAAGTGGAGATAAGGCTAAGGGATTCTTTAGCAAGATATTCCGATGACGTTATCTACACAATTTATGACCATGCTAGCTATGGTTAGCATGGGTCTATTCTTTGGCATAAGCTTAGATACATATCAGTACTTCTTGAAAAGGCCGATAAGGAAACGAAGTATTGTTTTTATCCATGATATCCTTTTTTGGATTTTGCAAGCCCTTCTTATGTTTTATGTTCTTTTCCTAGTAAACAAAGGAGAGGTCCGCATTTATTTGGTTTTAGCTTTGCTGCTAGGATTCGCCATGTACAAAAGTTTATTTCAAGCTCTATATCTTCGATTATTAAAAGCAATTATTTCTTTTTGCATCCATTCTTATCGTTTTTTTATTAAATTGTTTATGAATATTGTATATAAGCCAATTAAATCTATCTTGCAATTGCTCTTGTCGATAATAATTACTTTAGGTAAGGGACTTATGGCACTTGTCAGTGGTATATTTAGGGTATTAAGATTTATCATAAAGATACTATTTAAACCAATTGAATGGCTTTTATCCCTATTATGGCTAATTGTGCCGAAAAAGGTTAAATTATTCGTCGAGAGAATTTCTAGTAAATTGGCAGGATATTACTTTAAAATAAAGAAATATTTGAAAGAATGGGTAGCTAATAGAAAAAAATAATGAAAGGAGGAGCCTCTATGAGTGCCATAAGAAAACCAGATATTACAACATTCCCAACAGAATATAATTTAAAGCATCAAGCGGATAGTCTCAGTGGAGCCAGAAAGAAAAAGCTATTAATGCGCAGGCTGACAACATTCTTCGTATGTGCTGCTGTTATTGGCTTTATCATGATTTCCACACTCATATCACAAAGCTCCACTTTAAACGAGAAAAGAGCAGAGAAAGAGGACTTAGATGGACAACTTGTAGCGCTAGAAAAGCAGGAAGCGGAATTAAAAGATCAAATTGCTAAATTAAATGACGAAGAGTATTTAGCTAAATTAGCTAGAAAAGATTTATTACTATCACAAGAAGGGGAAATTATTTTTAATATCCCAGAAAAAGATGCAAAAAACGCTACTGGAAAATAATAAGGTCGGCTGTAATATTGACACCCTTTTTTTCCATTCTGTATAATATAAATAAGTACGATTTTTTATATCCTTAAGGAGGCAAAACTTTTTTATGTCAATCGAAGTAGGCAGCAAGTTACAAGGAAAGGTAACAGGAATTACTAATTTTGGTGCGTTTGTTGAGCTCCCAGAAGGCGCAACAGGTCTTGTTCATATTAGTGAGGTCGCAGACAATTATGTTAAGGACATTAATGAACACCTAAAAGTAGGCGATGAAGTAGAGGTTAAAGTTATTAATGTCGAGAAAGATGGCAAAATTGGACTATCCATTAAAAAGGCGAAGGATAGACCAGAAAGACCAGAGAGACCACAATACGAACGCGGAGAAAGAAGAGAATCAAGAGGCGGCTATTCCGGTGGGAATTCTCAAAGGTCACGTAATGCAAAATCAAATGAAAATCGTGCTCCTAAAGAGAATTTCGAATCGAAAATGGCTCGTTTCTTAAAAGACAGTGAAGATCGATTAGCTTCTCTGAAAAGAAATACTGAGTCGAAACGCGGGGGAAGAGGCGCGAGACGCGGGTAACTTGCTGCTGAATAACCAATAGATAGCAGGGTTTATCGTTTATATATTCCCATAGCTTAAGCAAGCCTATTAAGGCTTGCTTTTTTGTGTTTTTGATAAAAATGGTTTATTTCCACTGATAAACTTCAGTAAGACTTTCATTTCTTGTTTGGAAGAAGAGGAAGAAGATAGGTTGGAGATCAACTGAAATAGAAAAAGACATAAAAAAACCACGTAAAAATTTACGTGGTTTTTTAGATAGCGGCGGAGGGGATCGAACCCCCGACCTCACGGGTATGAACCGTACGCTCTAGCCAGCTGAGCTACACCGCCATAATATTAACAAGACAATTAATATAATACAAATAAATAAATGTAATGTCAATAGATTTTATTCATTTCTTTATTTGTTGGCAAATTTATATTTTATTGTATGGCTGTATTTAAATTTTTTTACATATGTATAAAAAGTGTAAAGCTGTAGAAACAACTATTATCGATGGATAACTAAAAAAACATATTGCATGAATTGACAAAAATAAGCAATAAATACAAAAAAGCAGGCAGAAGAAAAGGTTTTATTTCTCCAAACGTACTTCAGTTAAAACCACTTTTTTTATGATAGAATAGCCTCTTTTCTATAAAAGTTTTCCAAATAACGGGCAAAAAGGAATGTATCGAATTTTGTAGCTCCTTAAAAAAATGAAGGAAAGAAGTCGAGCGAAAAGCTGGAACTGCTTCGTTATTTTGACAAACTTTTAAATAGCTACCTTCTATAATGTGGAGCAACGATACTTGATAGGGAGTGGAGTGTATGGAAAAAGTAGAAAGGGATATAATCGATCCGATTGGTGAGGTTGATTTTGGGAAGTCACGGGAAAGCTTCAGCTCAATTCTTCATAAATTTAATTCAAAATTGGAGAATTTTTTTTTAGTAAAAGGCTATTTGCTTTTAATCATTGGTTTCTTGCTTGGACGAGCCTTAATATTAGGACAGCTTACTCCTTTTGCTCTTCCATTTTTTGCAGCGGTGTATTTATCAAGGAAAGATAAAGCCCCACTTGCCCTCATTGGTTTAATTGCTGGTGCGGCTACTTTAGGAATAACGGAGGCGGCTACTAATTTTGTCTTGTCTTTCTTATTCTTGATAAGCTATAAGATTATTTTGAACTGGAAAAGTAAAGAACAACAACTCGTACCAGTATTTGTTTTTGGCCTTGTCTTTCTTGGTAGCTTAGTAAAAGCATATCTATTAACAAACGGTTTTACATGGTATGGAGGAATGTTATCGTTAGTAGAAGGAAGTCTTGGTTATATTCTTACATTAATCTTCTTACAAAGCTTACCATTACTCACCGTAAATAAAAGGAGACAAGCACTTAAAACAGAGGAAATTGTTTGTTTGATTATCATGCTAGCTTCTATTATGACTGGAACAATAGGATGGGCGGTCTATGGCTTATCCATTGAACATATTATGTCACGTTACTTAGTATTGGTATTTTCCTTTATTGCAGGGGCAACGATTGGCTCTACAGTTGGTGTGGTAACAGGGTTAATTTTTAGCCTGGCGAGTATTTCAAGTTTCTATCATATGAGTTTGCTCGCATTTTCTGGTCTTCTAGGTGGATTACTGAAAGAAGGGAAGAAAATTGGCGTGGCATTGGGATTATTTATTGCTACTCTTCTTATTGGAATGTACGGAGAAGATGGAGGCGTATTATCTGTTTCATTAATGGAAACAACAATAGCTGTTTTTCTATTCCTTCTCACACCAAGAAGTTTAACCTCTCGCATTGCAAAGCACATACCAGGAACAACAGAATATTCCCAAGAACAACAGCAATATATGAGAAAAATGAGAGATGTAACTGCCCAAAGAGTTTCTCAATTTTCTAATGTTTTTCAGGCTCTCTCCAATAGTTTTTCGTCTCCCAACATTAGTGAGATGGTGGAGGAGGAAGATAATGAGTTAGACTACTTTTTAAGTAATGTCACGGAAAAAACATGTCAGACATGTTTTCGAAAAGAATATTGCTGGGCTCGCAACTTTAATACAACCTATGATTACATGAAAGACATTATGACAGAAATGGCAGATTCAGGTGGAAATATTTCCCCCAATCTTTCGAGGGATTGGGATAAACATTGTACGAGATCGAAAAAGGTTAAGGATGCTATTCATCAGGAACTGGCACTGTACCAGGCCAACCAAAAATTAAAAAAACAAGTACAGGAAAGCAGAAAACTAGTTGCAGATCAATTACTTGGTGTATCAGAGGTTATGGGTGATTTTGCCAAAGAAATTCAAAGGGAAAGGGAAAATCATTATAAGCAGGAAGAACTAATATTAGAAGCTATTCAAGAATTTGGCATTCATATTGAAAATGTAGAGATATATAGTCTAGAACAGGGGAACGTAGATATCGATATAACCATCCCTTACAGCACTGGTTATGGTGAATGTGAGAAACTGATTGCACCGATGTTATCTGATATTCTTGGGGAAACAATTATTGTAAATAAGGAGGAGGTTGCTGAGTATTCCAATGATTATAGTCATGCAACATTCCGATCAGCCAAAGCTTATACGGTAGAAACTGGCGTTGCACATGCAGCAAAGGATGGGGGATTTATATCAGGTGATAGCTATTCAACGATTGAACTAGGTTTGGGGAAATATGCCATGGCAATAAGCGATGGAATGGGAAATGGAAAGCGTGCCCATGTAGAAAGTGAAGAGACACTACAATTATTGCAAAAAATTCTTCAATCAGGGATTGAAGAACAAGTGGCGATTAAATCGATTAATTCAATCCTTTCTTTACGAACAACAGATGAAATTTTTTCCACGTTAGATTTAGCAATGATTGATCTTCAAAATGCAGCTGTTAAATTTTTGAAGATAGGATCTACCCCAAGTTTTATTAAAAGAGGATCAAAAGTAATGAAAGTTCAGGCAAGCAATTTACCTATGGGCATTCTCCAAGAATTTGATGTAGATGTTGTTAGTGAACAATTAAAAGCTGGCGATTTACTAATTATGATGAGTGACGGTGTTTTTGAAGGACCAAAACATGTAGAAAACTTTGAAATATGGATGAAGCGAAAAATCAAGGAGCTGAAAACAGAGAATCCCCAAGAGGTAGCAGACTTAATTATGGAGGAGGTTATACGATCTCGTTTAGGGTTAATTGAAGATGATATGACTGTTTTAGTGGCAAAGATTGATCATAATATTCCGAAGTGGGCATCTATTCCGGTAAAAGGTTTTAAGCAAGTAGCAAATTGAATTTGATAACTTATTTCCCTCCTTTTTAAAAAATGAAACCTCTCCTCGGTTTCCCTTCTTAAAAAGGGTATAAATTCTTCCTTTTTCGTCGAGAATGGAACTAACTCACGAAGATGGAGGGGAGATATTTATGAAAACAGGTACGTTAAAGCAGGTTCTGCTTATTACAGATGGATGTTCTAATAAAGGAGAAGATCCAATTGCAATGGCAGCGTTAGCGAATGAACAAGGAATTACGGTTAATGTCATTGGAGTAATGGAACAAGATACAATTGACGAACAGGGGATGAAGGAAATCGAAGGCATCGCACTTTCTGGAGGTGGTGTCAGCCAAATAGTATATGCGCAGCAATTAAGTCAGACTGTCCAAATGGTTACGAAAAAAGCAATGACTCAAACACTCCAAGGTGTAGTCAATAAAGAGCTTCAGCAAATATTAGGTTCCTCGAAAACAATGGAGGATCTTCCGCCGGAAAAGCGAGGAGAAGTAATGGAGGTTGTTGACGAACTAGGAGAGACAGTTGAACTTGAAGTATTGGTATTGCTAGATACAAGCGCTAGCATGAAGCATAAACTGCCAACTGTAAAAGAGGCTTTGCTTGATTTATCTCTAAGCTTGAATGCACGTTCTGGCGAGAATCGTTATTCTGTGTTTGTATTTCCCGGGAAAAAGAAAGATGTCGAAAAATTAATGGATTGGACTCCTCGTTTAGAATCACTAACCAGTATATTTCCGAAATTATCTACAGGAGGAATTACGCCAACTGGTCCAGCTTTAAAAGAAGCAGTCTATTACTTTAAGCATAAGCGCTCATTAAGGAGCTTGATTTCAAGTGATGATGAATACTTCGAAGAGTCCATTTAAAATAAACGGCGGTACGGTAGTAAAAGGAAAGTGGCATAACAAGCAATATACCATCTTGAAGGAGCTTGGCTATGGAGCAAATGGCACTGTTTTTTTAGCAGATTCCCGAATAGGAAAAGTTGCTTTAAAATTAAGCAACAATAGCGTATCTATAACTTCCGAAGTAAATGTATTGAAGTCCTTTGCAAAGGTCCAAGGTTATAGCCTTGGACCTTCTTTAATAGATGTGGATGATTGGGTAACAAATAAGGGGAATATCTCTTTTTATGTAATGGAATACATTAATGGACCTGATTTACTCGCCTTTATTCATAATAAGGAAGGTTCATGGATTGATGTACTAATGATCCAATTATTAAAGGATTTACAAGTTCTCCATGAAAACAACTGGGTTTTTGGAGATTTGAAGCCAGAGAATCTGATTATTACAGGACCACCTACGAAAATAAGATGTATTGATGTAGGCGGAACAACAATTATTGGAAGGGCAATTAAAGAATTTACAGAGTTCTTTGATAGAGGCTACTGGGGATTGGGAACCAGAAAGGCAGAGCCGAGCTATGATTTATTTGCAGTTGCTATGATTATGCTAAATATATATTATCCAAAGCGCTTTAATAAAACAGAAGGCGGAATAAAACAGCTACAAACGATGATTCGGCAAAAAAAAGGACTTCTTCGCTATGAAGGGATTCTTATAAAAGCATTAACGGGAAAATACCAAAGTGCAAAGGAAATGCGATTTGATTTATTGAAATTAACGAATGGTGGTAACACAAGTAGAAGGAAAGTAGTAGCTGGATCTCAAGCAAATATTTCTCGACAAGTAAAAGGACAAAACCTCCAAACTTCCAATACAAGAAGCAAAATGGTTAAAAAAAAGAAAAAAGCTGGTTGGATTGAATCTATGCTTATCATTATTCTTATTTCCATTTGTTACATTTTGTATATATATGGTCAATTAACTTGAAAAGAGGAATTTTAACAATTTTAGAGAATAGTCTTTGGTATCACTTTTAAAAAGTGATATCCTTGACTATAGTAACTACAACCTCGGATGAAAAAGTAATAACCTGAGTGTTGCTAGAATAGTGATAGTGATAAGGAAGTAATTAGAATGTTTGAGGATCAAGTTTCGAATTATCTGCAAAGAAAAAATGTGACCCTAGAAGGAAAAAAAATCTTAGTTGGAGTATCGGGTGGACCTGATTCTTTAGCGCTTCTTCATTTTTTATGGACAAAGGAAGAAGCATGGAAAATCACTGTGTATGCCGGGCATGTCGATCATATGTTTCGAGGGGAGGAGTCGCTTAAAGAGGCTGAATTTGTGAAACTATTCTGTGAAGAAAGAAATATCCCTTTTTCTTGGGAAAGAATAAATTTGCCTGAGTTTATAAATAAAACAGGGATGAATTCACAAAAAGCTGCAAGAGAATGTAGGTATTCTTTCTATGAAAAAGTGATGAGGGAAAATAACGTAGATTATTTAGCACTAGGTCATCATGGTGATGATCAAATAGAAACAATTCTGATGCGATTAACGAGAGGGAGTTCAGGCAAAGCTAGAGCTGGTATCCCTTTTATACGTCCTTTTGGTACTGGACAAATTATTCGCCCCTTTTTATGTTTAGAAAGAGAGGATATGGAGGAATATTGTACAATACATAGTCTAAATCCAAGAAGAGATCCAAGCAATGAAAAAGAAACATATAGTCGTAATAGATATAGAAAGTATGTTGTCCCCTTTTTAAAAAAAGAAAACATACATGCAGCAAGGCATTTTCAACGATTTAGTGAAGATTTAGCAGATGATGAAGTCTATTTAATGAAGCAGGCAGAAGAAAAGCTTTCTTTTATATTAAATAAAAAAAGGAAAGAGGAAGTAGTAGTCGATATTAATCGATTTCTTTCAATAGCTATTCCTTTACAAAGAAGGTGTATTCAACTAATATTAAATTATCTCTATGACGAGATGCCTATTTCATTATCCGCATTACATACTGAGCAAATGATGATATTACTAAAGAGTCCTCATTCTTCTGGAAATATTGATCTCCCGAATGGTTTGAAAGTGAAAAAGTCGTATCATTCTCTTCATTTTCAGCTTAATTTTTCTCCAACAAAATCCTTTTATTATGAAATATCAAAAATGGGAGAGTTATTATTACCAAATGGGTACAATATTAAGGTAGAATATATAAACGGTGACTATCATACAGAAAGCGATTGTATTCTTTTGGATTCATCTTCTATTTCCTTTCCTCTTATTATCCGTACTAGAAGAGATGGCGATAGAATTCATTTGAAAGGGATGGATGGAAAGAAAAAAGTGAGCCGAATTTTTATCGATGAGAAGATTCCAATCCAGAAAAGAGAGAATTGGCCAATCATTACGGATAGTAACGGCAATATTCTTTGGATACCTGGACTAAAAAAATCGATATATTCTCATAGTAATACGAATAGTGGTAGTAATCTATTAATAACATATAAAAAGCAATGATCTTCTAGGGGGCACACAAGAAATGAAACACGATATTGAAAAAATATTGATATCTGAAGAAGAAATACAAGGAAAAATCAAAGATTTAGCTTTTCAACTTACAGAGGAATATCAAGATAAATTTCCTTTGGCAATAGGCGTATTAAAAGGAGCTATGCCCTTTATGGCTGATCTTTTAAAACGAGTGGATACATACCTGGAAATGGATTTTATGGATGTATCAAGTTATGGTAACTCTACTGTTTCTTCTGGAGAAGTAAAAATCTTAAAGGATTTGGATACTTCTGTTGAAGGAAGAGACATACTAATTATTGAAGATATTATTGATAGTGGTCTAACATTAAGCTATCTTGTTGAGTTGTTCCGTTATCGAAAAGCAAAATCAATCAAAATTGTGACTCTTCTTGATAAACCTACTGGTAGAAAAACAGATCTTGAAGCAGATTATGTAGGATTTATAGTACCAGACGCTTTCGTAGTTGGCTATGGATTAGACTATGCAGAAAAGTACCGTAATCTACCTTACATTGGTGTTTTAAAGCCAGAAGTTTACTCAAGTGAAAGTGAATAAGGATATAGGAAAGGAATTGCAGTCTAGAAAGGGTAATTCCTTGAATTTACTTAATTTTCTATGTTACTATACTCTATAGTTTGTTTACCGTGGGAGGAGGTAAGGGATGAACCGTATTTTTCGTAATACCATTTTTTATTTATTAATATTTTTAGTAATTATCGGTGTGGTTAGTTTTTTCAATGGAAATAATCAGCCTACCAAGCATTTGACATATACTGAATTGATCAATCACCTTGAAGATGGTGATGTTGCAGAAATAACGCAACAGCCTGAAAGAGGTGTCCTTGAAGTACGCGGGAAATTAAAAGGCTATAAAGAAAACGAAACATTTGTTTCTTATGTAACAAACAATGAAACAAATGCAGAAGTGATTCTGAAAGCTGCTAAAGAAGGATCCAATATCGATGTGCAGCCTGCACAAGAAACAAGTGGTTGGATTACATTCTTTACTTCAATTATTCCGTTTGTGATTATTTTTATCTTATTTTTCTTCTTGCTCAATCAAGCCCAAGGTGGCGGTGGCGGCCGCGTAATGAACTTTGGTAAAAGTAAGGCAAAGCTTTACAATGAAGAAAAGAAAAAAGTTCGCTTTAATGATGTAGCGGGTGCTGATGAAGAAAAGCAAGAGCTAGTAGAAGTGGTGGAATTCTTAAAGGATCCACGTAAGTTTGCTGAACTAGGTGCTAGAATCCCAAAAGGTGTCCTTCTTAATGGACCTCCAGGAACAGGTAAAACACTACTTGCAAGAGCAGTTGCTGGGGAAGCTGGCGTACCTTTCTTCTCTATCAGTGGTTCTGACTTTGTAGAAATGTTCGTTGGGGTCGGTGCTTCTCGTGTTCGTGATTTATTCGAAAATGCGAAGAAAAATGCTCCATGTATTATCTTTATTGATGAAATAGATGCTGTTGGTCGTCAACGTGGTGCTGGTTTAGGTGGAGGACACGATGAACGTGAACAAACATTAAACCAGCTCTTAGTTGAAATGGATGGATTTGGCGCAAATGAAGGTATTATTATTATCGCTGCTACAAACCGTCCTGATATTTTAGACCCTGCCCTGTTACGTCCAGGTCGTTTTGACCGTCAGATTACAGTAGATAGACCAGATGTTAATGGTCGTGAGGCGGTTTTACGTGTACATGCTCGTAACAAGCCTTTAGATGAAACTGTAAATTTAAAAAGTATCGCCCAGCGTACTCCAGGATTCTCTGGTGCTGATTTAGAAAATCTTCTGAATGAAGCAGCGCTTGTCGCAGCAAGATCAGATAAGAAGAAAATTGATATGGAAGACATGGATGAAGCGACAGATCGTGTTATTGCTGGACCTTCTAAGAAAAGCCGTGTTGTTTCTAAAAAAGAAAGAAATATTGTTTCTTACCATGAAGCAGGACATACGATTATCGGTGTTGTATTAGATGAAGCGGATATGGTTCATAAAGTAACAATTGTACCAAGAGGTCAAGCTGGTGGATATGCTGTTATGCTTCCTAAGGAAGATCGTTTCTTAATGACAAAGCAAGAGCTTCTTGATAAGATTACGGGTTTACTTGGTGGTCGTGTTGCGGAGGATATCGTATTTGGCGAAGTAAGTACTGGAGCACATAATGATTTCCAACGAGCTACAGGCATTGCTCGCAAAATGGTGACAGAATATGGGATGAGTGATAAACTTGGACCATTACAGTTCGGTCAAGTACAAAGCCAAGTGTTCCTTGGTAGAGATTTAAATAATGACCAAAACTATTCAGATGCTATTGCATACGATATAGATTTAGAAATCCAAAGAATCATTAAAGAGTGTTATGAAAGAGCGAAACAAATTCTTACAGAAAACCGTGAGAAATTGAACCTAATCGCCGAAACACTTCTGGAAATAGAGACATTGGATGCTGAACAAATCAATAGCCTTTACAAAGATGGTGTCTTACCTGATCGTACGATTAAAGCTGATACGACTTTAGGTTCAGATGATGTGAAGGTAAATATTAACAAAAAAGATGACCGTAACGAGTAATTGTTCATCTAGGAAAGGGTACGCGTAAAGCGTACCCTTTTTTTGTCTGTATCGTAAAATATAATAATAGCTTTTATAAGCAACCATTGCTTTACACTTTGTCTCTTTCCTGTTGTGTGTTATGATATGTCCAGTATTGGAAAAGACCGTTTATTTATGGCTTTAGGAAAGAGAGTTCTTACTTTGTATTGTGCTTTTCTAGAAAAGCAATTTCTCAGGGCTATAGAATTTAGATGATATAGTAAGCAGAGCTATATGAGATGGGATTTTACCGAATGAAATTAATAAAAAAGTGGTGACCATAATGATTTTTGTCTTTGATATTGGAAATACAAATATAGTATTAGGTGTATATGATAAGGAAGAATTAAAGCATCATTGGAGAATTGAAACGAATCGTTATAAAACGGAAGATGAATATGGTATGATCATTAAATCTTTATTCGACCATGTTGGTTTAACCTTTTCCGATATTACTGGGATCGTTATTTCATCTGTTGTTCCTCCTATCATGTTTTCTTTGGAAAGAATGTGCCAAAAGTATTTTCAGTTGAAACCGTTAGTGGTTGGTCCAGGAACGAAAACAGGTTTAAACATAAAATATGATAATCCTAAGGAAGTAGGAGCGGACCGCATTGTCAACGCAGTCGCGGCGATACATGAATATGGAAGTCCGTTGATTGTGGTAGATTTCGGTACAGCTACAACTTTCTGCTATATAAATGAGCATAAGCAATATATGGGTGGAGCGATAGCGCCAGGAATTAATATTGCTACAGAGGCTCTGTATTCTAAAGCGGCTAAACTGCCGCGGATTGAAATCGCACGTCCTGAGGGAGTAATTGGTAAAAATACCGTTTCTGCCATGCAATCAGGGATTCTTTTCGGCTATGTAGGACAGGTTGAAGGGATTGTTAAAAGAATGAAAGAAGAAAGTGCAGTTCAGCCTAAAGTCATTGCTACAGGAGGATTAGCAAATCTTATAGCAAAAGAATCAAACATTATTGATGAAATTGATCCGTTTCTTACATTAAAGGGATTACAGCTTATTTATAAAAAAAATAAGGATACACTAAAATAAACAGAGAAGTTCATACTTGAGCTATTTAACGGAATAATGAATCCGTTGATTAATTGCTAGAAGACAAAGGAGTAAATTATGAGTGATTATTTAGTAAAAGCGTTAGCGTTTGATGGGGAAGTTCGTGCGTATGCAGTAAGAAGTACAGAAACAGTAGGAGAAGGTCAAAGAAGACACCATACTTGGCCAACTGCTTCTGCTGCTTTAGGTAGATCTTTAACAGCAACAGCAATGCTAGGAGCTATGCTTAAAGGAGATCAAAAATTAACGGTAAAAATCGATGGTGGTGGACCAATTGGTCTTATTCTGGTAGATGGTAATGCAAAAGGAGAGGTACGTGGATATGTTAGCAACCCTCAAGTGCATTTTGACTTAAATGAGCATGGAAAATTAGATGTAAGAAGAGCTGTTGGAACAGAAGGGACTTTGTCAGTTGTAAAAGATATCGGGATGCGGGATTACTTTACAGGGCAAGTTCCAATCGTCTCTGGAGAGCTTGGAGAAGATTTTACTTATTATCTATTTAATTCTGAACAGGTACCTTCTTCTGTTGGAGTAGGGGTATTAGTGAATCCAGATAATAGTATCTTGGCTGCTGGAGGTTTTATTATTCAATTAATGCCTGGTGCGCAAGATGAAACGATTACGAAGATTGAAAAACGATTGAGTGAAATTCCGCCAATTTCTAAATTAATTGAAAAAGGCTTAACGCCAGAAGAACTTCTTGAAGAAATTTGTGGGCAG
>Ga0182738_1004881_pt1 | contig 14578 bp, 15 predicted proteins | sample eDN5th30CBELigMG_FD_128876 | JGI IMG/M metagenome (GOLD analysis project Ga0182738, IMG submission 128876) | Enriched Miracle-Growth compost microbial communities from Emeryville, California, USA - eDNA 5th pass 30_C BE-Lig MG (version 2)... ... | reverse complement strand
CCGTCGAGGACGAGGAGTTCAAGGCGGCCGAGACGGCCGGCGGCTATGCCAAGCAGATGAGCCCCGAGTACCAGGCCAAGCAGGCAGCACTGGTCGCCGAGCACATCAAGCTGCAGGACATCGTCGTCACCACGGCGCTCATCCCCGGCCGCAAGGCGCCCGTGCTTGTGAGCGAGGACATGGTGAAGACCATGAAGCCGGGCTCGGTGATCGTCGACATGGCGGTGGAGCAGGGCGGCAACTGCCCGCTCTCGGAGTTCGGCAGGACCGTCGAGACGCACGGCGTGAAGATCGTCGGCCCGGCCAATCTGCCGGCCGAGCTGCCGACCGACTCCTCGGCGCTGTTCGCGCGCAATCTGCTGAACTTCATCACGCCCATGGTCGACAAGGAGACCGGGACGCTGAAGATCGATCTCGGCGACGAGGTGGTCAAAGGCACCCTGGTGACACAGAACGGCCAGATCGTGCACCCCTCGCTTTCCGTGTCATCCTGAGCGCAGCGAAGGATCTCATGGAAGAACGTCACGTACGGGCGGTGGAAGCGGCGATGAGGTTCTTCGCTGCGCTCGGGACGACAGGTAAGGCCTTGGACAAGGACGTACGCTAATGGATGACAGACTTGCGGGCGAGGCCGCCAAGCTCGCCACCCAGGCGCAGGAGCTTGCCGGGAATCTCAAGGCGGTGGCGCAGCAGATCCTCGACATGTCGGCACAGGGCACGCTGGCGATCCCCGACGGCCACATGCCGTTCGTCTCGCTGCTCACCATCTTCGCGCTGGCCTGCTTCGTCGGCTATTACGTGGTGTGGCGGGTGACGCCGGCGCTGCATTCGCCGCTGATGGCGGTCACCAACGCCGTCTCCTCGGTGATCATCGTCGGCGCGCTGCTGGCCGCCGGCCTCAAGGGATTGGGGGCGGCGCAGCTGTTCGGCGCCATCGCCGTCGCCCTTGCGGCGATCAACATCTTCGGCGGCTTCATCGTCACGCACCGCATGCTGTCGATGTTCAAGAAGAAGACACCCGTGGCGAAGAAGTAGGCGGACGGACGACATGACCCAGGAACTGGCCGCCTACGGCTACCTCATCGCCGCCATCTGCTTCATCATGGCGTTGCGCGGACTGAGCTCGCCGGTCAGCTCCCGGCAGGGCAACCTGTTCGGCATCGTCGGCATGGTGATCGCGGTCGGCGTCACGATCGCCACTCCGGGCGTCGTCTCGCCCTGGCTGATCGTCGGCGGCCTCGTGATCGGCGGCGCCATCGGCACGCTGGTCGCGCTCCGCATCCAGATGACCGCGCTGCCGCAGCTCGTGGCGGCATTCCATTCGCTGGTCGGGCTCGCCGCGGTATTCGTGGCGGCCGCGGCATTCGTGTCGCCCGAGGCCTTCGGCATCGGCTCGCCGGGCCATATCAAGACCCAGAGCCTGATCGAGATGGGGCTCGGCACGGTGATCGGCGCGATCACCTTCACCGGCTCGATCGTGGCGTTCGCCAAGCTGCAGGGCCTGGTCTCCGGCGCGCCGCTGGTCTTCCGCGGCCAGCATCCGCTCAACGCGCTGATCGGGCTCGCGATCCTGGCGCTGCTCGTGTGGTTCGCCGCGCACGGCCACCCCATCACGTTCATGCTGCTGATCGCCCTGTCGCTGACGGTCGGCTTCCTGCTGATCCTGCCGATCGGCGGGGCCGACATGCCGGTCGTGGTGTCGATGCTCAATTCCTATTCGGGATGGGCGGCGGCCGGCATCGGCTTCACCCTGGGCAACACCGCGCTGATCGTGACCGGCGCGCTGGTCGGCAGCTCGGGCGCGATCCTGAGCTACATCATGTGCAAGGGCATGAACCGCTCGATCTTCAACGTGATCCTGGGCGGCTTCGGCACCGACAGCTCGGCGGCGGGTGCCGCGCACGTCAAGAACGACAAGCCTGTCAAGGCCGGCTCGGCCGAGGATGCGGCCTTCCTGATGTCGAACGCGGGCTCGGTGATCATCGTGCCGGGCTACGGCATGGCGGTGGCGCAGGCCCAGCATGCGCTGCGCGAGATGGCCGACAATCTGAAGAAGAAGGGCGTGCAGGTGCGTTACGCCATCCATCCGGTGGCCGGCCGCATGCCGGGCCACATGAACGTGCTGCTGGCCGAGGCCAACGTGCCGTATGACGAGGTCTTCGAGCTCGACGACATCAACCGCGACTTCGCCTCGACCGACGTGGCCTTCGTGATCGGCGCCAACGATGTCACCAACCCGGCGGCAAAGAACGACCCGACCAGCGCGATCTACGGCATGCCGATCCTCGACGTCGAGAAGGCGCAGACCGTGCTGTTCGTGAAGCGTGGCATGTCCTCGGGCTATGCCGGCGTCGAAAACGAGCTGTTCTTCCGGGACAACACCATGATGCTGTTCGCCGATGCCAAGGTGATGTGCGAGAACATCGTCAAGGCGCTGGAGGGCAGTGGGCACTGATTTCAGGTCGTCCCGAGCGCAGCGAGGGACCCCCGCCAGCGACGCGGCCCGTCTCTGATCGTTCGGCGGGATCCTCGCTGCGCTCGGGATGACGGGAAGGTGCACTGCAAACGACAGCCTTGATCGGACAACGGCTTCGCGCTCCACTCCGTCCCTCGTTCAGGGAGGAATTGCCATGAAGACTGTCCAGTCGATGCTTGCCGAGGCCAATGCGGCCGTGCCGCCGATCAGTCCGCAGGACGCCAGGGCGCTGGTCGGCAAGGCCGACGTTCTGTTCCTCGACGTGCGCGAGCCACCCGAGGTCGCGGCGTCGGGCAAGGTGCCGGGGGCAGCCGCCGTGCCGCGCGGGCTTGTCGAATTTCGCGCCGACCCGGCCTCGCCGATGCACGACAAGGCGTTCGACCGCTCGAAGACGATCGTCTGCTATTGCGCGTCCGGCGGCCGCTCGGCTCTGGTCGGCAAGACGCTGAAGGACATGGGCTACGAAAACGTCCTCAACCTCGGCGGCTTCAAGGGCTGGGTCGACGCCGGAGGCGACGTCGAGAAGGCCTGAGTCGAGAAAGGCCCCGATGTACGTCCTGCACGGCTTCGACCCGTCGCCCTATTCGGTGAAGATGCGGGCGATCCTGCGCTATCGCCGCATTCCCTTCGTCTGGAAGGCGACCGGCCATCCGCGCGACGTGGCGGTGGCGGCCGGGCTGCCGCCGGTGATCCCCGTGCTGCAGTTCCCCGACGGGCGGCTGATGAACGATTCGACGCCGCTCGCCCTGGCGCTCGAACGCGAGCATCCCGGCGACCGGTCGATCGTTCCGGACGATCCGGTGCAGGCCTATCTCGACGACCTGCTCGAGGACTTCGGCGACGAGTGGGTCACCAAGATGATGTTCCACTACCGCTGGTATTATGCCGCCGACCGGGAGTTCGCCCAGACCTGGATCGTCAGCTCGCGCGATCCGCTGATGCCGGAGGGACCGCGCCGCGCCGCCATGCAGGCGTTCAACGACCGGCAGGTCGGCCGCATGGCGATGGTCGGCTGCACGGAGCAGAATCGGCCGATCATCGAGGACAGCTATCGCTTCGTGCTCGACACGCTCGATCGCCATATCCGCACGGTCCCGTTCCTGTTCGGTTCGCGTCCCTCGCTCGCCGACTTCGGCCTGTTCGGCCAGCTCCAGATCCTGTCGGTCGATCCGACGCCGATGGCCGAGATGCGGGCGCGGGCGCCGGACGTCTATTGCTGGCTGCTGCGGCTCGACGATGCCTCCGGGATCGAGGGCGCGTGGCGCGATCCGGCGCTGGCGCTGCCGTCGACGCTCGCGGCGCTGCTGAAGCATTGCGGCGAGACCTACCTGCCGTTCCTCGCCGCGAATACGCGCGCCCTGCAGCAGGGCGCGGCCGAGGTCGCGCTCGACATCCAGGGCCGGCCCTACGCCCAGGCGCCGTTTCGCTACCAGGCCAAGTGCCACGACGCGCTGCGCAAGAAACTTGCGGCGCTCGCGCCGGACGTCCGCCGGCGGCTCGATCCGGTGCTCGAGGAAGCCGGCTGCCTCGGCCATCTGGCCTGACCGTGTCTCGCCGTGCCGTCCTGTTCGACGTCGGCGGCGCGATCGATCTCGAATTCGCCTGGGAGATGGCGGTCGACGGCGCGATCGCCTCGGCCTGCGGCATGGAAGGCGTGCGGGTCGGCCAGGCCATGGTCGAGGAGGCGTCGGACCGGGCGGTGGCGGCCTTCGCGGCGGACACCTACGGCCACATGATCGAGACGCTGTGCGGCGGCGAGCCGGTCACGATGGCAAAGGTGCGCCAGAGGGTCGAGGCGATGACGGGAAACCTCGACACCTTCCAGCTTCGTCCCGGCATCGACGGCTTGCTGGAACGGCTGCAACGGCAGGGGCTGTTGCTCGGCGCCACCGGCACGCCCTGGGAGCGGCTGGAACGGGCAGGGGTAGCGCATTTCTTCATGCGGGCCTTCGACGTACCCGCCGATGCCTGCATCTTCGTCGGTGACCGGCTCGACAAGGACATTGCCCCGGCCAGGGCGCGCGGCATGGCGACGATCCAGTTCCGCAGCGGACGCTACCGCCGCCAGCGCCCGCGCGGCGGCGCCGAAACGCCGGACGCGGTCGTCACCGACGTGATGGAGCTGGAAGCCGCGCTGAACGCGCTCCTCTAGTGTTGCGTCATGTTCATTGGACCGCGCGCATCCTGCGCGCTCATGATCCTGGGCGCGCGGGATGCGCGCGGTCCAATGAGTCAATGCGTGTGGGGATGATGGTGGCTCGCGCCGAAGCGGTGGATGTGGAGCGGCGCCTTGGCGAGGCCGGGGCAGAAGCTGCCGACCACCTTTTCGAGCCGGTCGTAGAGCTTGCGCGCCTCGCCCATCGGCGCGGCGCGGCGCGCCCGTGACGCGGCCGCTTGCGCGGCGAGCTTGGGGAGGTCGACCGTCAGCAGCTTGCGGTTCTCGACCACCATGCGCCCGCCGATCATCACCGAATGCACGCCGCTGCCGTCCTCGACATGGACGATCTGGTTCACCGGATCATTCATCGGGATCCAGTTGATGTGGTGCAGGTCGAGGAAGACGATGTCGGCCTTGTAGCCCGGCGCGATCCTGCCGATGTGCTTGCCGAGGCCGAGCGCGCGGGCGCCCCCTTCGGTCGTGGCGCGAAAGGCCTCCTCGGTGGTGATCCACTTCTCGACGTCGGGTCCCTGGACCTTCGAGACGAGCGAGGCCAGCCGCATCGCCTCGTAGACATTCTGGTTGTCGGAGCAGTTCGCGCCATCGGTGCCGATCCCGACGTTGACCTTGCGCGCGAGCATGCCGCGCATGTCGGCGAGGCCGCTGCCGAGACGCATGTTGGAGCCGGGATTGTGCGCCACCGAGGCGCCGCGGTCGCCCAGCCGCTTCATGTCGTCATCGTCGAGCCACACGCCGTGCGCGACCGTGAAGCGGTCGCTGACGAGGCCGAGCTCGTCCATGTGGGCGGCGAGCGAGGTGCCGTAGCGCTGGTAGCCGGCGATCACCTGCAGCTTGGATTCGGCCACGTGGGTATGGAGGCCCACGTCGTACTCCCTGGCGAGGTCGCGGCAAGAAACCAGGAATGCGTCACTGCAGTGGTGCGGAATGGTGGGCGCGAGCGCGAGATGCACCATCTCGAACGGCCACTTCTGCAGCGCCTTGGCCATCTGCCGGGTGGTGGCCTTCCATGGCGCCAGCCTGAAGCTCTCGACTTCCTTGCGGAGGACCGGCGGCAGGCGGTCCATCAGGCCGGGAATGGCCTCGAAGAAGGAGAGGTCGGCCACCATCGGCGCCAGCACGCAGCGCATGCCGACCTCCTCGTAGGCCCGGGCCATCGCCGACAGGCCTTCGACCGACGGCAGCGGGAACTCGGCCGCGAGATCGTAGGCGGCGGTGCAGCCCTTCAGCACCATCTCGGCGGCGCCGATCATCGCCGACAGATACTTGTCCTCGAGATTGCGGCCGCTGCCGACCCATTGGCTGGCCGTCAACAGCAGCTCGAGCGACCAGCGGTCGTGCAGTCCCTTGGCGAGATTGCCTGGCCCGTGCGTATGCGCGTTGATCAATCCGGGATGCATCAGGCGATGCCTCGCGTCGATCACAACGGCATCGTCGGACGCTTCGAGCCCAGGTCGCCCTATTTCTGCAATCGTGTCGCCCTTTATCAGGATGTCGACGGGGATCGCCTTGCGCTTGGCGACATCGAGCAGCTTGCCACCGCGAAGCACGGTGTAGGTGGGACGTTTGGCCATGATCGCAGTGTGGCAAACAAGGTGCCGGCAAGGCAGCGAAAAAATGCGCGTCGTGACCGACTCGAGCGGCAGGTGCACCGCCTGTCGCAAGGCATCGCCGGGAGGTCATCGATGGACCAGACAACGGCGAAGGCGCAGGATGGCGGCACCTGCAGCAAGTCGATGACCAATACCTGGATCGAAGGACGGCGAGCTCCACTCGCGCACAAGATCGATGGCGAATTTGCCTGGCAGCGCGCCGGTGAAGTCGACCATATGACTGAACAGTCGGCACTCGCGCTACGTTCAGTGATGAGAACCTGGCCGGCTGATTCCGGATCATGAACGTTGGACCGCGCGCATCCTGCGCGCTCATGACCATGAGCGCGCAGGATGCGCGCGGTCCAATGACGATGACGCCGGCGAGGGATCCTGGCACCGATTGATTGCACGATGCACACATGGGGCAACGACATGGTCCCTTGCTGCGCTCGGAATGATACGGCACGAATTGCACTTTCCCGTGCGGTGGACTCGTCGGTCGCGCGCACGCTAAAAGGGCGCGCAAATGGTAAGCGTCAGCGACGTTCGTCGCACATCCGACGAGGGTCGCGGCTATACGCCGGGACGCATCGCGCGGTGGGCGATGCGATATGCAGGTATCCTCGTGCCCCGGCAACCGGGGGCCGGTCGCCACGCTTCTCCGACGGCGGATCGGATGGTCGCCACCTGCACGAAAAACCGCGGCTGTATCCAGCCGTGCCGCCCATGGTCCGCGACATTCGCCTGATCGGGCGTCGGACCACGGTCCTGGCGGCGATCGGGGCATTCCTGGCGTACGCCGTCGTCGTGCTTTGGCCCCACATCGTGGCGACTCTGGTGCGCGGTTCGACCGTCACGGCCTGGACCAACATCTCGACCGCGCCGATCCAGGGACGCGCGCCCGTCAAGCTGCCACCGCCCGGCAGCGTCGTGGGCGCGGACGGCGCGATGATGGAGATCGTGAACGACCGGCTCGATACCGGTCCGGTCCATCTGGCCGAGGCAGCCCTGGCCCGGGCCGAAACGCTGGTCGCTTCGGCGAGGAACTATCTCGAGGCGATGCAGGAGCTCGATCGCGACCGCCGCACGCTGATGAAGCAGCACGCGGTCAATTATCGCGCGGAACTCGACACGGAGATCGTCCTTCGCGAAGCGCGGGTGGCGATGCTGTCGACCAAGGCGACGGCGGCGGAGTCGCTGGTTCGACGCACGCGTACCGTGGCGGACAGCGGCTACCGCTCGCGCGACCAGCAGGACGCCACGCAAATTCGCAGCTCGGCGGTCGAGGCGGAGCTGGAAGAAGAGCGCCATGCGCTCGTGCGGCTGAAACGCCGGCGTGCGGCGGCCGACGAGGGGCTGTTCCTGACCGCCGATGGCGCCAGCCTGGACTGGGCCTACTCCGACCGGCGCGACGCCAAGACCGAGGTGAAGCGTGCGCGCCAGCAGCTCGAGGAAGCAACGGCCGAGGCCGCGCTGGCGCAGCAGGCTCTCGTCGCGGCACGGGATCTTTTCAGCCTTCAGCGGAAGGCGCCCGTGCTGGCGCCGCCCGGCGCCATCGTGCGCAGCATCCTCGTCGGCGGCGGCGCCACGGTCGGCGTCGGCGATCCGGTCGCCAAGTGGATCGACTGTCATGATCTGTTCGTCGACGCGCCGGTCGCGGATGCGGCGCTGCTGCTCATTCCCGTCGGCAGTCTTGCCAATGTCATCCTGGAAGGCGAGAGCCGCTGGCGGCGGGCGCGCGTGGCCGAGTTGCGCGGCGCGGCCGAGACCGTGGGGGCATCCGATCTTGCCGCGGTCGCCAAGGGCCGCCACGCCGGCGATGGCCAGGTCCTTCTGAGGCTGGGGGATCCCGATAAATTCGACTTCTGCCCGGTCGGACAGGCGGCCTACGTGCATTTCCCGACGGCAGGCGTGCTCGACGTGCTCTGGGCCCGGCTGGGCCTGCGATAGCCGTCATGTCGGCGGGGATCATCGTCACTGCAGAGCAGCGCGGCCGCGAGCGCGCGCTGATGCGGGCCGCCCTGCTCGACGGGGCGATGGTGGTCATCGGATTGCTGATCAGCGTGCTCGGTGGCTCGCTGACTTTTCTCGCCGAGACGCTGCGGGGCGGACTGGCCACCCTGATCGACCTCGTTTCGCTCGCGGTGATCCGCAGGCTCCATCGCGGTTCGCTGGTCGGCTTCGATTTCGGCACCGGCAAGATCGAGCAATTGTGCAGTCTCGGCGTGGCTGCGGCGCTCGGCATCGGCGCCTTGTGGATCGGCTACGATTCGGTGCAGCTCATGGTCTCCGAACGGAGCGATGCCTCGCCGTTGGGCCTCGCCCTGGCCGCGGTCGCCGGTGCGCTCAACGTGTGCCTCAACATCGTCGCCTGGGACGATGTCCGGCGCGCGATGCACGGCCGTTCGTCGGCGATCATGCGATCCCAGCTCAGGTCCCGGTGGACCAAGCTGGTCTCTTCGCTGACGGTGCTGGTCACCATGACCCTGGCAGCGATCGCCAAGGATCCGATGCTGGCCAGCTTTGCCGATGCGGTCGGCGCTCTCCTGGTCTGCCGCGTGATGGCCCAGGCTTCGTGGCAGATCTTTGCCGAGGCGCTGCCCGACCTGCTCGATCGCTCGATCGATCCGGTGACCCGGCCCGCGCTGCAGCAGGCCGTTGCGGTTCTGCCGGCGGGATTCAGGCTGGCGGACTTTCGTTCTCGTGGAACGGCGCGAGCCTTCGCTCTCGAGATCTTGCTGGCCTGCATCCCTGCCGCGGACGTGGCGGCGATCGCCGACGCCGAACGGTTGCTGGTGGCCGAACTGCACCGCCTCCTGCCCGACATCGATATGTCCGTGGCCGTGCGGATCACCGCGGAGGAGCGGCTCCAGAATCCAACGCAGGCAGTCGTTGGCCAGGCATGACCGGATACCCGGCAGGAGGTTCGGCCGGTTCCGGTCACGAGGCATCGGTCATTCGTATCGTCCGAGACTTCGACGCGCGGGGCGGGGCGGCTTGAGCGGACGAGGAAAAGGGCTGTAGCATGCAGGCGGACAGGGGAGGACGCGCGAATGCGGCACGAACTCATCTCCGGCGACAACCACATCGACCTCACCTACTGCCCGGCCGACCTGTGGTCGGCGCAGGCGCCCGCCAAGTGGAAGAAGAACGCGCCGCGGGTCGAGGAACGCAACGACGGGCAGCACTGGTTCGTCGACGACAAGGATCGCGGCATGTGGAACGGCGTCGGTCCGGGATTTCTGCCCTACACCAAAGGCGCGTTCGGCCACGTCGACGAGATGAAGGAGGCGGGTTTCGAATGGGACAGCTATCCCGGCGCGGCGCCCCGGCCGACCACGCCGGAACTGCGCATCGCCGATCTCGACCGTGACGGGCTGGCCAAGGAGATCATCTATGGCTGCCTGATGATCAACGACCTGATCGACGACGCCGAGCTGCGCGTCTGGGCGAACGCGCGCTACAACGACTGGGCGGCCGATTTCGCGCGCCGCTCCGATCCCGGCCGCGTCTTCCCGCTCGCCATTATCCCCAACACCGATCCCGCCGCCGCGGCGGCCGAGGTGCGGCGCTGCGCCAGGCTCGGGCTGAAGGGCGGCGACCTCGCTTTCAAGCGCATGGGCCTGCCGCTCTACCATCACGACTGGTATGCGCTGTGGGAGGCCGCGGCCGAGTGCAGGTTCCCCATCTCCTTCCACTCGACCGGCTTCAAGGCGGTGCGCGCGCCCGACACGCCGGAGATGGAGAAGGAATACGCCGTCCAGCACCGGTTGGTGCGCTCGGCGCTGTTCCAGCTCGATACGATGGAAGTGCTGGTCTCGATCCTGGCATCGGGGGCCTGCGAGAAATATCCCGACTTCAACTTCGTGCTCGGCGAATCGGGCGTGACCTGGTTGCCCTACGTGTTCGACCGGCTCGACACCGAGTATCACGACCGCGCCCGCGCGCTCGGCTTCAGGATGAAGCCGAGCGATTACTTCCGGCGCCAGGGCTACGTCACCTACCAGCAGGACAAGTTCCTCGAGCCGATCGTGCCGCTGATCGGCGAGGACAACATCATCTGGGGCGCCGATTACCCGCACCCCGATTGCATCTGGCCGAACTCGCGCGAGACGCTGGCGAAGAACCTCGCCGGGTTCTCGGACACGGTGCAGAAGAAGATCGTGCACGACAACGTGACGAGGCTGTACGGGCTGAATTGACCGGGCCACCCGGCGGGTTCGCGCGGGACGGCGGTTGGATGATGGTATCTGCTCTGTCGACGGCCTGGTGGTGCGGGAAAGGCTTGAGACGCACCTATTTCCCAGAAGAGCGCTGCCGCCTGCCGCGGCGCCGGCGCGGCAGGCGGCCTGCCGTCTCCTCGTCGGTCGCGTGCTTGTTGCGAGCCCGGATGACGACGACCCAGGCCGAGACCGCCATGCCGATGATCACTGTCACGAGAATGAGGTCCATCGCGATCTTTGATAGCGGAGCAAATGCGGTTTCAGGGGCCGATGGTACGCCCGCGGGCGCGCGCGGCGCAAAAGCGCGCGAGGAGGATCGAGCCTCCTTCCGTTCCTGCCAAACAAAAACCCCCGGCATGGCCGAGGGTCGTCGTCTTGCTCCGAAACAGCGGCGGAAGAGGGCTAGTAGCCCTCACGCTCCATGCGCTTGCGCATCAGCTTGCGGGTGCGTCGGATCGCTTCGGCACGCTCGCGGGCGCGGCGTTCGGAAGGCTTCTCGTAGTTGCGGCGGAGCTTCATCTCGCGGAAGATACCCTCGCGTTGCATCTTCTTCTTCAGGACGCGTAGCGCCTGGTCGACATTGTTTTCGCGGACGAGAACCTGCACTTCGATCGCTTCCTTCCAAGCTCACGCGCCCCGGAGGAGTCCCTCGGGGCTGAATTCGAGCTCGGGTGGTATCACAGGCTCCCCGCCTTGGGAAGCCCCTGCTGGAAGCTTATACTCCGTTCATGGATGCCTCCGACACGCCCGATTTCGATCCCGAGCTCGCCCTGCGCGGCCAGCTGGCCGAAGCGGTCGCCGCCGAAGCCGCCTTCAGCGGCTGGAGCGGCACGGCCATGCGGGCCGCTACCCGCCAGCTCGGCGCCCCCGAGGGCGAGGCGGAGAGGCTGTTCCCCGGCGGGCCCGTGTCCGTCCTGGCTTGGTTGTCCGAGCGAGCCGACCTGCGCACCGTCGAGGCGATGGAAGAGGCCCGCGCGTCGGAGCTCAAGATCCGCGATCGCATCAAGATGGCGGTTCGCTCCCGAATCGAGCAGACGGTCGGCGGCCGGGAATCGGTGCGGCGCGGCCTCGCCACGCTCGCGCTGCCGTCCAATGTCCCTCTGGGGCTGAAGCTGCTCTACCGGACGGTGGATGCCATCTGGTATGCCGCCGGCGACACCAGCGCGGACTTCAATTTCTATACCAAGCGGGCCACTCTGGGGGGTGTCTACAGCTCGACACTTTTCTACTGGCTGAACGACCGCTCCGGAGGCAGCGAGGCGACCTGGGGCTTCCTCGACCGGCGTATCGACAACGTCATGCGCTTCGAGAAATGGAAGGCCGATCTGGGGGCGTGGCGTGCGCCGAGGCCGTGGACGGCAAGGCGCCCCAATTCCCGACATAGATGACGTGCCCCATCTTGCGGCCCGGCCGCGCCTTGGCCTTGCCATAGAGATGCAGCCGCGCGGTCGGATCGGCCATGAAGCGCAGCCAGTCGCCGGCCTCCTCGCCGATCAGGTTCTCCATACGCGACGGCGCCAGCACGTCGACGGCGCCGAGCGGCAGGCCGCAGATCGCCCGCACCAGCTGCTCGAACTGGCTGGTGCCGCAGGCGTCGATCGTCCAGTGGCCGGAGTTATGGGGACGCGGCGCCATCTCGTTGGCCAGCACGCGGCCGTCCCTGGTGACGAACATCTCGAGCGCCACCAGGCCGACCAGGCCGAGGCTCTCCGCCAGCTGGAGTCCCAGCCGTTCGGCGCGGGCCAGTACCGTCTCGGGCAGGCCAGAGGGCACCATGGTGGTCCGCAGGATGCCGTCGCGGTGGTCGTTCAGCCCGATCGGGAAGCAGCGCGCCGTGCCGTCCAGCCCGCGAGCGACGATGGCGGATATCTCGCAATGGAAATCGACCAGGGCTTCCAGGATGCATTCGCGCCGGCCGAGCCTGTCCCACGCGGCCTTCAGCCCATCCTGGGTGGTGACCCGGGCCTGGCCCTTGCCGTCGTAGCCCTCGGTGCAGGTCTTCAGGATGCCGGGCAGGGCGGTTGCGGCCGCAAGGTCGGCCTCGCTGCAGACCGGCTGGTAATCGGCGGTGCCGATCCCGGCCTGGCGGAAGAACGCCTTCTCGCGCAGGCGGTGCTGTGCGAAATGGATCGGCGCGATCCCGGGACGCACCGGCCTGTAGCGTTCGCATTCGGCGACCGTCCGCTCCGGCACGTTCTCGAATTCGTAGGTGATGACGTCGACCTGGGCGGCGAAGCGGGCAAGGGCGGCCTTGTCGTCGTACTCGCCCTCGACTTGTCCGGCGGCGACCTGGCCTGCGATCGAGTCGACCTCTGGCGAGTAGACGACGGAGCGGTAGCCCAGCCGTGCCGCTGCCAGCGCCGTCATGCGCCCGAGCTGCCCGCCGCCCAGGATGCCGATGGTGGAGCCGGGCGGGATCACGGCAGCGGTTCGATCCGATGAGTTCTCCATCGCTAGCGGTGCGCCGGCGCGTCGTCCGACGGCGTCAAGGCTACCGCATCAGTCTGCTTCGCGCGCCAGATGCTGACGGCAGAAGAGATCTTGGCATTGCCAAGGCCGACGATCGACGCTGCCAGAAGCGCAGCGTTCACGGCGCCCGAGCGGCCGATGGCCAAGGTGCCCACAGGAATGCCAGCCGGCATCTGGACAATGGAAAGAAGACTGTCCATGCCTTTCAGCGCGGCGCTTTCCACCGGGACGCCCAGCACCGGCAGGGCTGTCATCGCGGCCGTCATGCCGGGCAGGTGCGCTGCGCCGCCAGCGCCGGCGATGATCACCTTGAGGCCGCGCTTCTGGGCGCCGCCGGCGTAGGCCGCCATGCGCTGTGGTGTCCGGTGGGCGGACACGATACGTGCCTCGAACGGCACGCCGAGCGCCTCCAGCGTGTCGGCGGCGTGCTTCATGGTCGTCCAGTCCGACTGGCTGCCCATGATGAGGCCGACCAGGGGAGGGCGTTTCGCGGTCTTGGCCATGCGTCTCTCAGGCGATGATGTCGGGGATGAGCCGGCTTTCCAGCCTTGTAATCTGGTCCTTCAGGCCGAGCTTGCGCTTTTTCAGGCGCTGCAGCTGGAGCTGGTCGAACGGCGGCTTCTCGACCAGCCGCTCGATGACGTCGTCGAGGTCACGGTGCTCGATCCTCAAGGCCTCGAGCTTGGCCTTGATGGCCCCGAGGTCCACGTCCAGAGGATCGGTATCGTTGCTCATCAGCGTTGCGCCGTGTACCCCTTCGGCCGCTCGAAGGGAAGCATGTCGGATTTCCTGCCGCACCCGTTCTGGAATTTCTCGCTGGAGATCTACTCCGGCGAAGGCGTCGCCGAGGCCTGCCTGGACCTGCAGGACCGCCGTGGCTGCGACGTGAACGTGCTGCTGTTCTGCTGCTGGCTGGGCGCATCCGGCCGGCCGACCCTGACCGCCGACCGGCTGCGCGCCATCCTGAAGGTGAGCGACGTCTGGCAGGCCGAGATCGTTCGACCGTTGCGACAGGTTCGGCGGCTTCTCCGCGACAAGCCGTGGCATGAGGCGCTGCCCGAGACGGTCGATGCCGCCCGCCGCCGGGTCGCCGATGCCGAGCTGGCCGCCGAGCATGCCGAGCAGCTCGCGCTCGCCGGGCTCTACAGTCCGCTGCCCGACCGCGACCGGCCGGTCGAGAAGCGCCTGCGTGCCGCGGTCGGCAATCTCGGCGTCTATGCCGTGTGCCTGGGAGTAACGCCCGACGACGCCGACCGTGCCGATGTCCGTGCCCTGATGACCGCCGCTTTTCCCGGGCTGCCTGCCGGCGAGATCATCCGGGCCGTGGGCCTTGCTCCGTCGCGGTCCGAGCATCTGCCGTCCGTTTGACCGGCGGAGGAACGGGACCTCTACGGAAGACAGCCAGGTTGCTCGATCATGGCGAGCCGGCTGGACGGATGGAGGCAGTCAAGTCCCGGGCATTGACCTGGTTGATAATGATTCGCAAATTGGTTAGTGGTCAAAGCATCATCGGCGGGAGCTGACGCCACCGCGCTTCGGAAGCGACAGACTCTTGCAGACCCGGAAGGTCGATACCGCCGAACTCTTCCATGCGCACCGCACGGCGCTCGTGGACTATGCCACGCCCATTGTCGGCGAT
>Ga0182738_1004880_pt1 | contig 14579 bp, 5 predicted proteins | sample eDN5th30CBELigMG_FD_128876 | JGI IMG/M metagenome (GOLD analysis project Ga0182738, IMG submission 128876) | Enriched Miracle-Growth compost microbial communities from Emeryville, California, USA - eDNA 5th pass 30_C BE-Lig MG (version 2)... ... | reverse complement strand
TCATATAAACTGAAAATGTAAAGAGCAGACTTCTGGAGTCTTTAAGAACAAATTCAAAGCCCAAAAGCCAGAAAACAGAATTTGTTTCTGACTCTCTTGGATCAAATTTTGTGAGCCCTAAGCTCTTTTGAAGCAGTTTTAAATTTTAATTCTTAATTTTCTTCCTCTCAGGAAAACCGACTCAAAATTTCCTTTGTTCCAAACAGTTTTATTTCGGCTAATTAATCAAATTTTTGTTGAAGACACAATTTATTTTTGGAATTAATAAAAAACCCTTAGTAACAAATCCATACCAAATCTTCAACCAAATCATTTCTCAAGATAATGGACCAAGTTCGATGCCTTTCGAGCTCTTGTCTTTTCCATCAGATTCATGAAATAATCCTTGAACCTCCCTTCTTCTCCAAAGCTTTATTCCTTTAAAGCATTTTCAGGCGAAAAGCAGAAATATTTATTTAATTTTTCAATAAATTAGTCACATCCCAATAACTCACTATTCTGACGATTTGAGCCTCTCATTCATGATTGTCAATGCCTTCCTTCGTCTGTCATCACAAAGAAGCATTTTCATGAGAGTGAATACTCTTACTGATAGATCACCCATGAATCCATTATTTTTTCCCTTCTGCAGATCAACATCTCTCTCTCATAATTTTTGAGGATTATTTTGAACCGTTCTCAGAGAATCGAGACTCTCATCGAGTTCACTCACTAGTGTTGAGCCCTTCAAAAATGAAGGACTTGTCTTAAATTAAAATTTAACTAAGACTCTATGAAAGTCAAAAGAAAGTTACTATCTTGCAAAAACCCTTCTGAAGGCATTCAAGAAACGATTGTTTCAGTGTTTCAATAATCAAAGCATCAAATATAGATCCCTCTGTGACTGAAATATATCCACAGAATTCAATTTACCATTTCCAAGTTTACTCCTTTTATGGTGAATAAATCCTACAGGATTAATTCCTGTCAAATTGACACTGTAAACAGTCTCTATTCATTCCAACAGATTTAATGAAATTTGGAATAAATCCAAATGTCATTCTTCAAGCTTCTTTTATTCCATCTCCTCCTATCTCATGCTCTCCTTCCCGTCTTGAGCTATTACTTTACAGGTACAAAACTCTTATCTTTTCCACCATATCCTCAATTTCTCTCTCAAGGGTACGAGATCGGAGATTTATATTCCACAGATGATTGTTTTCTTGATGATGCCACTTCTTGGAGCGCCACACGCATTATCTCAGGCTCAACCATCTACTCTAACTGTGGCGGCACATATATTCTCGGAGGCTATGATGTTCTAGGGTCATTGTCAAGTCCATATCAAGCAGGTGATTACTTTTCAAGAACATATACTGGGCTTTCATCAACTCACACGATGATCTATTTCACCTTTTCTATGTGGCAACTCGACTCTTGGAATGGATCACCCGATTACTTTCAAGTTGCGATTGATGGAGTCACCATCACTGGATGGAATACTTTCAGTTATGGCTCGATGACGGCGGCTCAGAAAGTCCAGGTTTGTGGACTGTCTGGGTCTTCATACCCTGATGTAACTGATACGAGAACCTTTGGGAGGGTTGCTCACACTGGAACTTCTCTTACATTCAAAATGATCAGTCAATGCGATCAAGATTCAACTAATGAATCTCTTGGATTCAGAGAATTGACCATATATGTTGTTGAAACTCCAACTACAACCGGCGCTACTCAAGCTTTTTGTAGGCTTCCTTCCGTTATCAGCCTTGGGACTACTTGGCAGTGTTCATGTTCAGAAGGACAATATCTAGATTCAACAAGCACATGCGTAACTTGTGATTCTTCATGCTCTTCTTGCTTCGGAGCAGGATCCAATCAATGCTATGAATGTGCTGATAACTATAGTTTTGATGGGACTGAATGTGTGGCTTGTTCCAGCCATTGTACTGCTTGTAGTGGAACTGGCTCAGATGAATGCTATGAATGCGAATCAGGATACTTGCTCTACTATAACCAATGTGTTTTGAGCAGTGCCTGCATCTCTCCTCTTTACATTGATGGTTGTGATGATACTTCTTGCGAGTCTCCTTGTGATGAAGATGAATATATTTATAATAACGGAACTTGTGCTGATTACTGTATATTTCCTCTCCAAACAGGAGTGATCCTAGATACTCTCCTCTGTATTTATCCTTGCGCATCAAATGAATATCTTTATTGGGACGGAGTCTGTGAAAGCAGTTGTGATTCACCACTGACAACGAGAAATCAAGCTGCTGAAGTCTATTGTGATTATGGCTGTGCTAGTACCGGCGAATATCTTTATTGGGATGGCTCTTGCTCAACTGAATGTAATTCACCCTTAGAACCAGTTACTTAGCATGGCCGGCTATTCTGTGTTTACCCCTGCGATACAGACGAGTTTCTCTATGAAGACTCAACCTGCGGCCAAGATTCATGTGGACTTCAATACACCCTCACAGTTTTCAAAGACAGAAATTTTTGTGATTTAACTTGCGACAATTATCAATTATGGAACGGAACTTGTGTTGATACTTGTGACCTTCCTATGCGTTTGCTTACCAACTCTTCGGGGACTTTTTGCTATGGCCCTTGTGATGATCCTTATGACTACTATTATCCTTTAGAGGATATCTGTGACGATATCTGCTATGGGAGGAGAGAATTTGCAAATTACACCTATTGGATTTGCTATCGTAGCAATGACACTATTAATCAAATCACACTCTCAAAACTCCTGCATCATCTCAGATATGTCGATGTAGAATTTCCCGACAAACTTGTCAACATCAGTATCATGAGAGGAACAAATATCTTTTCGCCAAGAGTTGTGTATAGCATGTTTACAAAGGTCACTGGTTGGCCGTCAAGACACGATCTCCCTTCAGTTTTCGAATATTACTATTTGCCGTCAAGTTTCTTGGCAAATTTTGGAGATGATCTCATTCTCCTAGGAATGATTTTGACCATTGCTATCATTGCCTTTATTCTGGAAATGGTGTTTGAATTCCTTGAAGGATGTTCTGAAGTCAAACTCTTTTTCTATAGATTGAGAATTTTGACTCAGTGGAACCTCCCTCTTATGATAATTCTTCACAACACAGGAGACATCTTCTTCTTTGCTGTCCTTGAATTTAGGACACTTGATTTAACTCGAAATGCGGATTCAATTGTTAGCTTTATACTCTGTCTCCTGATGCTACTCCTGCTTGCTATTGTTCATGTCCTTGGTATTTATCTCGCGGAAAGAGCTCACACCATAAAAACCAAGGCAAAACCTGCAAGCTATGCCAATTTTATCATTAGCTGGGAAAAGTTTCAAGTCCTCTTTCGAGGATTTAATGATAGCAGCTCCCTATCGAGATCATTCTTCTTCCTTTATGGAGTTCGGCTCTTGCTCCCAATGATAATAGCATCATTTCTTTATATGATTCCTCTGCTACAAGGCATAGCTTTCTTTATGATTACAGCTTGTATGCTGCTCTATCTTCCCTGTAAAAAACCTCTCAGAAGAAAAGTTGACTTGGTCAACTTGTTTCTGATTGAGTTCTTTATTCTTTTATCTGATGCGAGCATGATTGGACTCATTTCTTTGGATATGAGGGATTCAGATCCTGATAAAGCAAGAACATTTTTTGGCTACGTTATCATTGTTTGCAATTATTGTCTGGACGTTTTTGCTGGAATCTTTATGCTCATTAAAAGTGTGATAACAATAAGAAAAGCTCTTGACTTCAGGAAACAAAAGAAAGAATCACTTGAAGTATTCTCTTGGCTTCAGCTTATTTTTATACCACTTCAGCAAGGCAGTCTCGGATTCGAGCAATTCCAAGTTTACAGCTTCTCAAACAGAAGTTGCAATAATTATCGTCCATCTCCTGAAGAAGCTTCTCAAATCATTGATGAAACCTCTTCTGCTTCAACTACAACCAATAAAAATCACTCCGAATTACGGGGTCTTGCCCTTCCAAATTCTGGCTTAAATCAGTCAACAATTTGGGATTTAAATAATTCTAGATCTCATCTTGACGGAGTCAGAATTTCTCGAAGACGTGTTGCTCCATTTCAGCCACAGCCTAGAACAATTGAAGTCAATACTTCTTCTCTGGACTATATCCCCGAAACTTCAGCTAATTCAACAAGGAAAAGAGCCCTTAACTCTTACAATTCAGGAAGTTATGTATGGACAGACACTGAAGTACCTCAAAGTCGAACAAATTCATCACAAAGACAAGCCCATCCACTTTTTGAAGAAAATCAAGAATTGTCTTATAATTCCGTTATGCTAAGTCATATGAGCGTAAATCCTTTATTGAGTCAAAAATCTTTTCCTGGATCGAATAAGAATAGACGTGCGATGTTAAATAATAGTAACCCATTGAGATATCAACCAGAAACTATTGAAGAAGTGAGATTAGAACAAGAGGGTAGTATTAATTGGGGATTACAGAGATCAGAAGGAAGAAGGACGAGGAGGAGATTAGTGAGAGATGATGATGAAATTTATCCTACGATTGTTGAAGATCCAGAGAGAAATTTGAGATTTAAAGGAAATAAAAATAGGCGTTACAATAATTAATTTATTCATATGAAAATGTAAGAAAAGTCTTTATTTGTAAATTTTGCAAAAAAATTTTTGGTTGTTATAATTGTTATAAATTCAAATGAGAAGCTATGATGAAAGCGATCTTATTTTGTGAGAAAAGCATTTGGAGAGAAAAATTTTCTTCTCATCGACCTTGAGTATTTTAATCTCAAAAATCCATCCCAAAAAATTTACAATTTTACAGACGAAAGATTTATCTTCTCGATTTGAAAGGTCCATGGAATTGAATTAAGAAAGTGACTGCTTAATCAAGATCTGAATCTTTTGAACAAGTAACAAACGAGAAAATTAAGAAAAAATTTTCGGTAATTTTTTCTTCTTCCAAAGATTCAGAAAAAAATTGGAAAAAGTATTTGTGTGAAGAGAATTGAAAGGGAAATCATTTTTTTTTCTTTCTGAAAATTTCTCAAACTCAAAAAAAAATCTTTGGAGTTTTTTTTTTTTCAAAAAGACAAAATTTTCAGAAGATTCTTGCAAAAAAAAAATTTCAGTAAAAATCGATAAAATTGGGAAATGAAGAGACTCTTAGAATAAATTGTCAGATTCATAAAGGTTTCATAAATTTTTTTAATGATTTAATCAAAAGATAGAATATGAATATCAAAGAAGAGATGAATGACTTGACCCACACTGATGAAATTTCATAACATTCTGGATCACCACTCACAAATAAAGCCTCGCACTCCCTGATAAACTCTAACGAGCCGATAAGACTGCTGATTATCTGACCAACGATCTTGGTCTTTAGCTCATTGACAGAGTCTTGAAAAATCCATAGAGAGGCTCCTGCAGTCATGAAGAAAAAGCCTCAAAGTTCTTTTCTGATTGGTAATCCAAATTTGTGATAAAATTTATCGAACCCAAACTATTTATTTTTCTCTATATAATTTTTTCCAAGTCATGATAAAATTTTATTGCTTTGGACAGTTTAAAACTTTTAATTCTTTAGTTTCTTCCTCTCAGGAAAACTCAGATCGATTCTCTTTGTTCCAGAATCCATTCCTATCCTGGTCACCTTCAAGTCCTGGAGACTTGATTGAACTTCCTTCCCTGAGATTGACTCATATATCCAATTAAATGAATTATTCTTCTGTCGGCAATGGTCCCTGGTCCGATTAATTTCATCAATTTCTGTTCCAATTTTTTACCAAAGCTTACAAAAACCATTTTTGAAATTTTGAAGTCTGCGAAAAGAAAAAAATACTCAAGAGACTAAATCAAGTAATTTAAAGAAGCCACATTCACTTTGCTTCACACCACACTACACATCGAAGAACACTAGATTACAAAATTCATATGGGTTAATCCTGCAGGATTGATTTGCATAAAAATCAAAACTTTAATTGGTTCCTCCAAACCTTATTACTTCACATTAAAATTCTATTTATCCTCATGGCATTCATCAAGCTCATGGTCTCTCAACTACTTCTCTTCATTCTTCTTATTCCAACGACTTCTAGTTATTATTTCACAGGTTTTCTTCTTCTCAATAATTTCTTACCCCTCACGTAGGTTACCAAATTCGAGATTTGGAAGAAGATAATGAATGTTTTATTAATGATACTACATCCTGGAGTGCCACAAGGATTATTTCAGGCCAAAACATCTACACCGACTGCGGTGGAACTTATATCCTGGGAGGTTATGATGTGTTAGGATCGATGTCCAGTGTTTATCAAGCAGGTGATTACTTTTCAAGAATCTACACTGGCCTTTCATCAACCCACACCATGGTCTATTTCGCCTATTCTTTCTGGCAAATCGACTCTTGGAATGGATCTCCTGATTACTTCCAGGTCTCAATTGATGGCGCAGTCATCACTGGATGGAACACTTTCAATTTTGGTTCCATGACGACAGCTCAGAAAGTCCAAGTTTGCGGAATGTCTGGGTCTTCATACCCTGATGTAGTTGACACTAGAACCTTTGGGAGAGTTGCTCATACTGGAACTTCTCTCACATTCAAAATGATCAGTCAATGCGATCAAGATTCAACCAATGAATCTCTTGGATTCAGAGAATTGACCATCTTGGTCGTTGAAAATCCAACGACAACCGGCGCTACTCAAGCTTTTTGTGGGCTTTCTTCCCTTATCAGTCTTGGAACGACCTGGCAATGTTCATGTTCAGAAGGACAATATCTAGATTCAACAAGCACATGCGTAACTTGTGATTCTTCATGCTCTTCTTGCTTCGGATCAGGGTCCAATCAATGCTATGAGTGTGCAACTGGCTATAGCTTTAACGGAACTGACTGTTTTAGCTGTGCAAGCCATTGCACCGCTTGCAGTGGTAATAGCACAAATGAATGTTATGAATGTGAATCTGGATACCTTTTGTATAATAACAATACATGTGTTGTGACAAGCGAGTGCAGCTCTCCTCTTTATCAAGACAATTGTAATTCAACTTGTGATTCTCCTTGCGGCGCAACAGAATATATTTACGCAAATTTGACCTGTGCTGATTATTGTGAATATCCTCTTCAAACAGAATATCTCCTAGAAACCCTCCTTTGTGTTTATCCTTGCAACTCAACTGAATATTACTATCCCATCGAACAGACATGTAAAAGTTATTGTGATGGAACCAATATCACAATAAATGACATGTATCAAGTCTGCTATAGCGCCAATACTACGATCAAATCAAGAACGTTTTCGAAGCTTCTCCATCATATCAGATATGTTGATGTTGGATTCCCTGAGAAAATTGCGAATATCAGTATAATGCGAGGAACTAATATTCTCTCTTTGAGAGTCATCCCCAGCATGTTTGCTAAAGTCGTGAGTTGGCCTCCTTCGTTCACATTACCTGATGCAGTTTTCCAGTATTATAATCTGCCTTCGACTTTCTTGGCGAATTTTGCTGATGACTTCATCCTCCTTGGAATGATTTTGACAGCTATTTTCCTGGCTTTTTTCCTTGAAAATATGTTTTCCTGTATGGAGTGTTTGAGAGTTAAAACCATTTTTCAGAGACTGAGAATAATGATACAATGGAATCTACCCTTAATGCTGATTCTACAGAATACTGGGGATATATTTTTCTTTGCTGTTTTGGAATGGAGAAGTCTTGATGTATCCTCAGCTAAATCATCTTTCAGTTTTTTTCTCTCCATTTTCATGATCCTACTTCTTATCTCCCTCTACGGTGTCGGGGTATATCTCTCAGAAAAAGCTCAAATTATAAAGAAAGAACAAAAGACTTCTCCAAACCCAGAAAAAAATTACATCCAATTTATCACACAATGGGAAAAGTATCAAGTGCTTTTCAGAGGCTATGACAATAAATCTATTTTTACTCAGTCATTCTTTCTCATTTACTGCCTCAGATGGACTCTTCCCATGGTCGTGGCCTCTTTCCTTTACGATATCCCCCTTCTCCAAAGTATCACTTTCTTTGTTCTGACGATTTGGATGATCATTTACCTTGCATGGAGAAGACCAATAAGAAGAAAAATTGACTTGATTAACCTCATTGCAGTCGAGTTTTTGGTTCTCTTGGTTGATTCAAGTTTACTTGGGCTCACCATTTTGGATATGAAGGAAAAAGAAGCCACAAGTCTCAGATCTGCTTTTGGAGAAATCATCATTGTCTGTGATTACTGCATCTATTATCTTCCTTTATTATTCTTGGTGATTAAATCTTTCAATATTATTCACACTGCCCTCAACTTTCGAAAGAAACAGAATATTAAACAAGAAAAAACGACCTTGCTTCAGTTTTTCTTCCTGCCTCTCCAACAAGGAAATTTCGGATTTGAGCAATTCCAAATTGATAGTTTTGAGACTCAACCTCAACATAATGAATCGGTTATTAGAAATAAACTCTCTACATCTGAGCTAAGAAGGCTTCCATCGATGAATTCAATGGTTTCTCAAACAACAATGGTCGATTTCAACAACTCAAATTTGCCACACTTTTATGAAAAGAGAAACCTTCGACGTGTCATTCCCCAAGAAAACTCTCCTCCTGTAAGAGAGGATAGCCATCAAATAATCAAAAGCAAGAAAGTTTTCAAGTCAAAAGCAACAATCTCAGGATTTTGGACTGAAGCTGAACTCCATCAGAGTCGCCCAAATGCTTCTTTAAGACATATGAATCAAGAAAATCGATTTGAACTTACCCAAGAATGGACTTATAGTTCAGTAAGAATTAAAAATCTCAAGTCGGGAACGACATCTGGTCAAACAACTTTACAAGATTTTGGGATGAGAAAACACCCTTGGAAAAGAAGGATGATCGATTCAAGAGAAGGTGAAGGTTCGTTAGATGATCAGATGAACTCTGAAAGTAAAAGAACTTTAAGAACCATCACAGATGATGAAGATGTCTAAATATTCTATAATGTAGATTTTTTTTTTAAAGCATAAGAAATTTATTTAAAGTTACTACTGTTGTTCTTATAATTGTAATTTTAACAAAGGAATTTTGAAATAAAAGAATTTATTCCACAATATTTGGAGAAGAAGAAAGCCAAAATCTGATAATCCTACATCATTAAAATTCCAGATTTATCTCATTCTTTGGAGGCTTGTTTCCTCTTTTCTCAAAGACAATCCACAAGAATATCTTTCTCATCTCGTCTCATCTCTGAAGATTTCAAAACGCCACTATCTCAAAGTCAGTCGTTGCAATGACATTACCAACGCAATCAGTAAAGTTCAAAATTGAACACTAATTATCGCATATGGTAGTGAGAAAGGTTCTTTTATTTATTTAATTTTTAATATACGCAACTCTGATCCCCAACATCATGAAAACCCTTGCAAAAACTCCATTCAACCCAACTCTCAGCTTCTGCACCCTCCTTCTAATCTATCCTCTCATGGTTCATGCACTTGAACGTAATTTTCCTTCATGTCCCTCACCTTCTCATTTTCCTCATTAGAATTTCAAGTTAAAGAGCTTGATAATGATTCTTGCTTCACTGTAGATACGAATAAATGGTCCGCTTCTTCGCTTAGAACAGGACAGAATATGTGGTCCACTTGCTCAGGCACCTATCTTCTTGGAGGATATGGAGTGATAGGTCCTGACAGCGGGACGTTTCTGGGCTCATTCTTTTCAAGAACCTATACAAACCTGGCATCACACACCATGCTTTATTTCTCTGTGACGATGTGGGCTATTGATTCTTGGAATTTCAACGCTGACTTCTTCCAAATCCAATTTGACTCTGCTACTCCTATTTCAGGATGGAAAAATTTTGATTATTCAACTTATCCAAGTTACATCACGAATCTCTGTGGTGACTCTGGCTATCGAGATGTCCCTAATATGCGACTGTTTGGAAGAGCTGTTCACTCTGGAGGTTCTCTCATAGTCAAATTCATCAGTCAATTTGATCAGGTTTCGACGAATGAAGCTTTTGGCATTCGAAACTTCAATATCTTGTTCACTCCAAACCCAACAACCATAGGAGCTACATCCTATTTCTGCGGTATAGCTTCTATCCCGATTAACGCGCTTCTTCAGTGTTCATGCCCTGAAGGACAATATCTAGACTCAACAAGCACATGTGTCAACTGTGATGGCGCCTGCGTTTCATGCTTTGGACCTGGGGCAAACCAATGTTATGAATGCCAACCCAACTATGTCTATGATGGGAATACATGCTACTCATCCTGTACAAGCCCATGCACAAATTGCAGAGGAACAACCACGAGTGAATGCTCTGGATGTATCACAGGATATGTTCTATATGACCTGAGCACATGCATCCTCCCAGTACAATGTGTATGGCCTCTTTCTGTGACCGATTGTACCCGTTCATGCGACTCTCCTTGTCCAAGAGATCAGTTTGTTTATGCAAATCTGAGCTGCTCAGCTAATTGTATCTTCCCTCTCCAACAGGGTCTAGTTTTGACTGCTACAAAACTTTGTATTTACCCTTGCAGCCCAGGGCAGTACCTTTATTGGGACGGACAATGTGAAGCAGATTGCGTTTTTCCTTTGGCACAAAGATTCCAGCCTGGAGAAACATACTGCGATTACCTTTGCGCAATAACTGATTATTTGTACTGGAATGGAACTTGTGCCAGCAGCTGTCCTGCTCCCCTAGTCTCAGTTTACCAACGCAGCCGAAATTTCTGTGTCTATCCATGCTCTTACTACCAATATTTATATCCAGACTCCACCTGTAAAATGAAATGCAGGCTTCCATATGCTTCAAGAGTTGAAGCTTTGAGAAATTATTGCTACCGCTTATGTCCTGGGGATGAATATGTTCTTTGGAATGGTGGTTGTATTGCTCGGTGTGACTTCCCTTTTCGTATAACGACAAATATTTCTGGAACTTTTTGCAATTCTCCTTGTGATGACCCAACAGATTATTATTTCCCGGCTTCAAAGACCTGCTCAAGCACCTGTGATGCTCTTTCTGAGACTATAAACAATCTATACAAGGTTTGCTATGTCAAAGAAATGTCTATATCGAAACTACTGCACCATATTCGATATGTGAAGGTTGAGTTCCCCGATAAAATAAAAAATCTCACCGTCATGAGAGGCACAAATGATCTTTCTTTAAGAGTTTCAGCAAGCATGTTTAAAAGCATTGGAGCATGGCAGAATAAATTCACTTTACCTTCAGTCTTTGAGTACTATTTGATGCCCTCCAGTTTCTTGGCAAATTTCTCGAATGACCTCATTCTTCTTGGATTGATTATTGCCTGTACCTTTATCATCTTTGTCTTTGAACAAATCCTCGCAACAACAGATCTGACCACCCTCAGGAATTATCTCCAAAGAATTAGAGTTATAACGCAATTTAACCTTCCCTTGATGATCATTGCCAGCAACACAGGAGACATATTCTTGTTTGCTGTCAATGAATTCCGCACATACGACTCCACAGCTGAAAATTCTTTCCTCAGTTTTGCTCTCGCTGTTGTCATGCTCTTCATCTGCGCTGCCTTCTATATTCTTGGCTTTACCCTTATCTACAAAGCTCAACTTGCCAAAGACCAACTCTCACAAACCGGTTCTTATAAGCAATATTTCAATTTTGTCATTAGTTGGCAGCATTGTCAGGTTTTGTTTAGAGGTTATGACGACACCAACTTTTTCTCTCAATCATTCTTCATGATTTATTGCATCAGGACTGCTTTACCAATGATTATTACTTCTTGTTTGTACAATGTTCCTCTCTTACAATCGATTTCTTTCGTTCTGATTACAAACCTGATGCTAGTCTATCTCCTTTACTCCAAACCTATCAAGAAAACTATTGACCTAGCCAACCTTGTCATCCTTGAGCTCCTCATTTTATTCGCAGATATCAGCTTATTAGTTCTCAATATCTTTGATATAAGAGAAGTTGAGGCCATCAAAGCAAGAAATTTCTTTGGAGATGTCATTCTTATTTCCGATAAAGGCCTTAGCGTTCTTGCTGGAATAGCCTTGTTAGTAAAAATCATGGTAACCATTCGAATTGGGTATAAACTCCACTCTCAAGATAACCAAAGGCAAAAAAAACTTGTTTTGATGCAGCTTTTCTGGATTCCAATTCAGCAAGGATTTTTTGGATTTGAACAAGTACAAGTTGAACGCTTCACAAAAGCTCCCGAAAAACCAACTAAAGCTACAGATGGTCAAGATATTATGAGACTTAATGAGACCACAAATCAGCATCAACGGTCAAATTTACACAATCAAAACCGTCTTGAACTGACCACAAATATGGATCGAGATTATTCATTTGTCCAGGAGACTGAGTCTAGTCCAATACGAGCTAATGATAGTTCACCTCTTAGACAATCCCGGGTTTATCCACCATATCAGTCAGGTGGTATGCTTGAAACAGGAAGATTGAAGAAGAATGATAACCAAAGGGATTCTCAAAATTCGAAGTCGCTAAGAAGGCATAGAAAATAATTTGTGAGTTTTTTTCTATATGATGATGGTTTGCTGAATGAATGAAAATATTTTTGTTTCTTTATATTTTTGTACTTTATAACAAAGGTTTTGCAAATTATTTTTATTAAAAATCTCAGATTTTCCTGCATATAAATTTTTTAGAGAATCTTAGAAAGCACAAATTGTTATGTTTTGGTTCAAAATGGAGCTCATTCATTTCAATTTTTTAACCCTTGATTTTGCAGAGTGATTGGAGAATAAGGGTTTTGACTTGACGATCAAAACTCAACATGAAGAAGAAAGAGAAAGAATCTCAATTTCAGGGTTCGAAATTTTGGTTTTGAGAATCTGGACCCATTTCCAGAGCCATCCAGAAGCCTCTATTAAGAATTTCTGAAGAGGGAGAGATTTTTTTGAGGCTGTTTCATTCATATTTTTTTAATAATTTTCGAGTTTTCAAGTTTTTAGAGGAAATATTCAGAAAAATCTATGTAACATTTTGAGTCAGAGTAGTCGTTGAACGTCGACTTTCTTATGAAGTTGTCTTTGAATGGAATAAATTTCATCCAGGAGACTCAATTTCCAGATTTGATAGAATTTTTGTGAAAAAAAATTTTTTTGACTTTTTTTTGTTTCGAAATGGAGAGAAAATTAGAAAAAAAATTTTTTGGAAAAAATGAGACTGTCCAGATCAAATCCGGACGACTTTTCAGAAATCCAGAGGACCCGTGGAAACCCGAACTATTTCGAATCTTGCTCACTCTTTCAACTCCATTGTTCAAAAAATCAAAAATCATGTGAAGTTCTGCCCAAAACAAATTTTAAAATTTCTTTTCAATTCATCATCATCATTCTTATTCAAGCAATTAACAAGTTCTTTCTCTCTCTCTCATTCAAATTTTTCCATCATCCGAAATCTTTCATATTTTTTTGACCCAAGGAAAGTCTTTTCAAAATTCTATGTTTTGCTCATTCAAAAAAATTCTCAACAAATTTTTCCTTAAAAAAAAAAAAAAATATTCCAAAGATTAAATAATTATTAATCTCATTCTTTCCACTTCCCCAGAAGTTAGACAAAGCAGTGTTGACATTAGGTTTCAATGCTACACTGATTCATATAATTTTTTTTTCTCCATCCTTTGGAAACTTTGAGAGTGAATGACTCTGAACATGAAGAAAAACTATCAAGCAAGCAAGAGTGGAAAATTAAAGACTCAAAATAATTTCTCGCTAGCTTCAAGGAAAAATTCCATTCTCAAACTCAAAGTTAGCCCTCTCCAACTCTCTCAAAAAGATGAGTCAATTTTTCCTTTCAAGATATGCCTCTTTGACGCTTGATTGAAATTAATTTTAAGTTTTAACCTGAGATTTAGATGTTACGTCATATTAATTTTTCACCATAACGAAAATCAGCAGAATTTAAATGACTGAAAAATTCAATGAGCGTATAAAACATTATCATCTCATAGTTTTTTCAAGAGTTTAGTCTTCTATTCCCTGGATTTCATTAGCCTTCGTATCTAGTCCAGAGCCATTGAAGTTTCTCAAAAAATATATTTTTGCTGATTTGTAAGGAGGGTTTTCTTAACTCCATTTCCAAATTCTTCAGTTGAATTTATTTGCAACTTTGAAACATATTTACAAATAAATAATCGGTGGCTTATCCTTCCTTGATTCAAAGCTTGAATCAAACGAGCCTAAAACTGGTTTTACGAGGAGTGAAAAGCTAGGAGGAATATTCCTTTCTCTTTCCTCTTGTCCTCATATAAGTGAATTAGTAGAATTTAAGGCCCTAATCTGACTTTGTCTTTTGGTTAATTTTTAAATCTGGATCTTTTCCTTATCAAAACCAATTTTCATTAAAAGATTTCTAATTTACAACACCATGGAATTCATCTCGTACCTCTTCATCAGCACCTTATTCTTAACCCATCCTATTTCCTATTGCCCTTCAAGCTCTAGAAAGTATTCCCTTTTCATTTTTTTTCACCTTCTCATAATCACTCTTAGAATTTAAACTTCAAGAGCTCAATAATGATGCTTGCTTCACCACTGATGCTGTCAAATGGACAGCTTCTTCATTAAGACCATCCCAAAATATGTGGTC
>Ga0182738_1004878_pt1 | contig 14580 bp, 6 predicted proteins | sample eDN5th30CBELigMG_FD_128876 | JGI IMG/M metagenome (GOLD analysis project Ga0182738, IMG submission 128876) | Enriched Miracle-Growth compost microbial communities from Emeryville, California, USA - eDNA 5th pass 30_C BE-Lig MG (version 2)... ... | reverse complement strand
TATAAGATATAAATCCTTAAGTTCTTTAATACTAGAGAAAAAAAAAAAATTTTTGAACAGGTAAGGGTGGTTACACTTGGCCATTTATTTTAATAATAGATTTCAATCCCGCGTTTAGAATTTTCAGTCAATTTAAGTAAAGAGAAAACGTTTTCCAAGCTCCCTTATTTTTGTCAATATGAGTCAATCAAAAACTGTCCTTTGCCCTAAAAATCATATTTCCTTTCTAGAAAAGGAAAGTATATGGGACATGTAATCTGGTAAACTGATTTGATCGATTTTTGTTCTTCTCAATGGTTCTAATTAAAAAGGAAGATCTACTGAAGTTTTGAGTCTGAGTTAAAACTTTTTGAGCGACAACGAATTGGAATTTAATTGAAATTTCAGAAAAAATTTCTAGATTCAAGAATATGAAAAGATGAAAAATAATTTTTTTCTTGTGTTTGCTCTTGACTATTTATTTCCTCGTCTTGTGATGACTGCTTGAAGGGGGAAAAAAAAGTATGTTGATTTTGAGCCAAAAAAATGGTTTTTGCTCTCTGAACTTCAAGAAAAACTTTTTCAAAAACAGAAAAATTTTCCTCTCAAGCAAAAGTGATGAATGGAGAACACAAAAAAAAAATTTCCAGTCTTCGGTAAGAGGCCCAAAATCTCAAGAAAAGTCTTCTTAAGGATTTAAAAGGTAAGGTTCAAAGATAAATCTTGTCGTTCAAAAGGTTCGATCTCATACATAAATCTTTTATATGATTCTGAAGAGACTTTAGAATCTTTCTTGATAAAACACTTTGTGAGGGAGCAGACCCCATTTCGAACCTTTTAGAAATATCCCACATAATACTTTCCTTTTCCCTTTTATCTCTCTGATTTTCGTGAATTTAAAGAAAAATAAATTCTCTCAGCATCAAAAACAGTCTCACTAAAAAAGAGTTTGTCTCAAAAGAAGGAAATAGATGTTTCGAGAAAAAATCAATGTTTAAGGTCCCATACAAACGTAGATTAATCAATGAGAGCTGAGTTTGTTTGCCGAAAATTAAATTACGAAAAAATATTGATTTCTTTCTTCATTCTCTGGAAATTATTACTTGATATTCTTTTAATTATTCTCAAAATCGACATATGCTTTCTAGATGAAATAAGAAAGAATAGAATGTTTAAACTGTTTGATTGCACGAGACAACCGGAGAAAAATTACTAAATCTTTAAACTTTGATTCCAGGCTCCAAAGATTCGTTGTACAAAAATTCTTGAATTATTAGAGTCTCATTCGTTTGTATTCACTCTTTTTTTGCCCTTTGAAATTGAGCTTCGATAAACTATAGCATTTCATGAAGAAGAGAATGGTTTTAAAAAAACTCTGCTTCCCAAGAAAAGTCAATCACCTCTGGGGTCGGATTGTTTCTCCAAGATTTGTAATAGAAGTTCTTTTTCCCGTGTTTTAATTAAACTTTAAAATAAATTTTCTCCTTCTCCTGAGCTCAAAAAACTCAAGTTTTTTTTAATAAACTACACGACTTAATCTCTCATAGTTTTCAAAGAGATTTAGAGATCTCTTTCATTATTGACCAAGCAAGCAAAAGATTCGCATTCAAGTTCTTGACATTCAATCCGTTGAAATCTCTCTGATTGATGAATTTTCTCATCATCAGACCACTGTTTCATCATTAAAAAGCTGTTCTTTGTTCTTATATTGTTTGATCAGAGTTTTTCCTCATCAGCTTTTTCTCAATCAAAACTAAAATTTTAATTTGAGAACACCATGAAAGCAACTTTTGATGAAAAATCAAAACACGCATTTCCCACATCATCTTTCTCAAAGTCCATCATGATTGGTTATTCCAGGAGCCTTTCAGATTGCCTCAACGTGAGGGCACTTTGAATTTAAGTTTTCTCTTCAAATAGCGACTGGAATAAACTTTGAAAAAGAGATTTATCAATCATATTGATTTAAAATAGAAGAATTAGATTATCTCAAAGGATTCTTTTTATCAAATTTATTAACGATATGTCTCTGCTCTTCTGACTCAGATAGTTTAACTTTATTCATGTCCTTTATTTTTAATTGAGGTTGGCTCGAGAATAAAGTGAAAGTCTCAAACAATCTATGAAATTCATCAATCCCATTTAAGAATTCCATAAGGAGCAAAGTTTTTCTAAAAAATCAAAACGTCATCTCTAAAACATCATCAACACCCTCCAACTTCATTCAAACAAACCACATCAATCTTTCGAAAGCAAAATTGGAAAAATAAAATATTTGCCTTATATTTTAATAAATTATATCAAGAGATATTCAAGAAGAAAGTTTTTGATGGGAAATTTTTTCTGCACTTTTCCTGCATAAAGCTAGGAACTCTCAAGTAGCTGACGAACATCGAGTTTGATTCTTTGTGATTGGTTTAATTGTTTTTTACAGACTAAATGCTCAATAAATAACTCCTTCCAAACTTTACTCTTGGCAATAATTAGTCTTTAATTTCAAAGTTTTTTTTAACAATCACCTTCTTCTTGAACGCACCATGATGGATATCACCAGCTTAAGTTGTTAGAGAGGCAGACTTTTCATGACCACCACTTCCAAACAAGTGTGACGGGTAAAGGCCTTTCACTGATAAATTTTAATTTGCTTATCTATTGGAGGGTTTTTTAGAAAAACTCTCCTCAATACAGCCGCTCAATTTATTTCCCACTAGGCAATTTTTTCCCCATATGGGATCAAATTTCACAGCTCCCTTCATTAAGCCTCTAAAGACTTTGTTTCAATCATATGCTCCTTAAATCATATCGGAGGAAAGAAAATCCAAGGGGCATGTTTATTTTTCCACGTCAGAGAAAATGCTCATTCATTCAATCAATCTTCCATGCCTCTTATTACTAAATATAAACAATTTTGCTTCGCTTAACGCTCTCTCATAATCCATTGAAATCAATAAAGCTATAATATGAGAGAATGCGTGATGAACAGCGCGATGATTAAAATAGCTTAATTTAGTAGATTACAAAAATTCAATAAAATTATTTATCGATCACAAATTACGGACATATTATCAAAATCAACCTTTCCTCTTGTCCCTTTTTTGTGCACATCAGCTGGAAAGTCTTCTTCTTTGTAACACAAAATAAGCTTCTCTCATTTTCAAAACCCAAATAAATCTTCACCTTCGGCGAAACTCCTGCATATACCCCTCAAATAGAGAGATTCAGAGGTTGCTGAGAATTTTTATCGTATGTAAAATCGGCCTGAACTTCTGAATACTAAATTTAAGTTTTTAAACCTCAAACGTAAATTAGAACCTCAAAACCATGACGTCAATCTCCAACATGAAATCAATAAAACCCTTTGAGTCGAAAAGTGTACCAATAAAAATAAAATTTTTGTGAAAGATCAAACGAATCTTCAACTTTATGGGCTGTGCATATTCAAATATAAATAGCCAATTACCTGTATCAAGTCCCAAAATTGTCCCTGTAAGCTCTCTCCTGCCTCCAGAAAAAGCTGGCTCCTTCAGAGTCAGAATCCTGGAAACCATTAAAAAGATGGATCCCATCTTATTCGAAAAGGTTCTCCAACAATACAAGCCCAAACTCAACGAATTCACACAACCTCTCGATTCTAAAAAGAACCTTATGCATCATATTGCGGAAAGCAACTTTGCTGACGGGATGACCCTCACCATCGATTACGTCCTTCAAAAAGACCCCAACAAGCTCTCAAATATCCTAAATTCCCTTGATGCTGAGGGCAATACACCAGCCATGACCTGCTGTATCTATAACGCTCCAGAAACATTGGAAATCATCATCAAACATGAACTCTTTGACTCCAATACAAAGAATTGTGAAAACAAGACAGCATTAGATCTTGCCTTTGAGAATTCTCTCCCTTGTGTGAACCTCCTCACTGTCGCTACCACCACCAACACCAAAACTGCCTCCAAATTCTTCCTGGCCAGCAGTGTCGAGCTCTTGAGTCCTCGCCCGAGAGCAACCTCGACTTCTGCTGTCTCTGGCGGCGACAGAAGAAACAGCAGAAAACCCTCCAGATTCTTCAGTATCTATGAAAGCAGAGAATTGACGAGTCCCTTGACTACAGTCATGTCCCTAACCAAAGAAACATCCCTCAAGCTCGCTCCAAACACCAAACTCTATTCCATTTTGAATGGACTGAAAGATACAGACCAAAATGTTTTCATTGATGATGAGTTCCCACACAACATGTTTTCCATTCTTGGCGAGAGCAGTCTGACATTATTTGGCCCTGGTTCAAAGGAGATCAAGTGGCAAAGACCCACTGAATTTCTCAACACAGAGCTGAAGAAGATCAAGGTCTTTGAAGCAATTGACCTCAACATCGTGACCATGAGCGAATTAGCTGGATCCGATTTGTATTCTGCCTTGGGAATTATGACAGAGTTCCCTCAGAGACTCTTAAACACCTTCACCATCAAGGAGGTCAACAAACATGGAGCTTATTCTGTCAAGTTTTTAATCTGTGGAATACCTGTTGAAATTGTACTCGACGATCACTTCCCCTGTTATGATGAGAAAAACCTTTTATTTTCCAAGCCAGTCACTAATGAACTTTGGTTCTTGCTCCTTGAAAAAGCTTTTGCTAAGCTCTACGGAAGTTATGAAGAAGTCAAAAATGTCGATATTTCCGATGCCCTGGAGCTAATGACTGGAATGCCCAGCTACCAACATGATATTAAAGGCACTGAAGAAGAGGATTTATGGGACATTATGCAAACTTATGACAGAAAAAATTACATCTACTGTGCCGGAAAATACAAAATGGGAGAAGGTAAAGGCAACAGAATCTTCTCCGTTGTAAACCTCTACGAAAATGATCAGTACAAAATCATCAAACTTCGTGACCATTTCCAAGATTTTCTTTGGGACGGTATGTTTTCTGAAAAGTCCAAGAACTGGACCAAAGAACTTCGCGAGGAAACTGGATATATCAAAGGCGAAAGAAGCTGTGTATACATGGAACTCCAAGAGTTTGTCAATCATTTTGATTTCCTCTCTGTCTGTCATTATCACGAAGGCTGGATTAGAAACAGAGTTGATGTCATCACTGGGCCAAACACAGCTGCTCTCTTTGAAATCACCCTTGATCAAGAAATGGACCTTTTTATTTCAGTCCACCAAAAGTTGCCAAGATATGTCACAGACTCTCCTGATTATGATATCTCTCCTGTTGAAATACTCTTGATTGAAAAAACAGAAGAAGGTGGAGTAAAGAAATTAAGTAACCTTTTGTTTGTGATTTAATAACTAATTCTCTCGATAGCTGCTGGCGAAAAAGAAGCATTTATTGGAAAGCAAACAACATATGCCAATAGAGATATCAAAATTAGACTCTCGGAAGGAAAATATCTTGTCAGAGTCAAGGTTCGATGGGCTGACAAAAAGCCTCATGAATTCACACTCAGTACCTTTTCTTCTCATGACTTGGTTCTCAGACAACTCAAAATTGATGAATATCCCAATTTATTGGAACGAGTTTACCTTGATTGTGGTGCTCGTGTCAGAGATAAATATCAATTGAAAAACGAGTGTGAATTTATTTCTGCTTGGTGTGGATCCCATTTGTGGATTTATGCTGTTAATAAAGGTAACAAGCTCTGGACTCTGGAAATCAATTTTGAAACCTTGATCAATCTGAGAATCCCCAAGAAATACCTCTCAGGCAGCAATACAATAAGGATGGTCATCGCTCCTAATAGTGATCGAGTAGTTTATTTAAAGCGTATCGACACAGACATTGTCAATGTCGACTGGAAATTAAAACATGACTGGAATTAAACCTCGACTCGATCATTTTTCTCTCTTTTTCCAAATCTAATCTATCTATAAAGTCATTTTTGGGTCTTATCTTATTTATATTCTTATGAGTTAACATTATTCTATCAGATTTGTATAAACAATTTTTTGTATTAATTCTAAAGTATATAAACTGTTATTTATGCATATCAAAAGTCACTCTCCCTGACTTTTGTTTTTTTAATATTTATTATGATTTTTATCCACAGATGTTGAAATCAATGAATATTGTTCCTTGGATGGTTTCTTTGAGGTCTTTCTATGAAATCAAGAGTTGAAATTATTTGAGAGAAACTATAAAATTTCTCCTTAATCGGGAAAATTCTATTTGAATGTCTAAGGCATAACTACTGACAAAATGATTCAAGGAAAGGAAAAGAATTCTTTCTTCAGAAGTGAGTCAAAAAATTAAAAAGATTTAACTCAATCATTTAGTGGTTCGAAATTTTAAAAAAGACCTTCCAAAATTACTGCGATTATTGACAACAAATTTTCCGGAAATTTCTTTTCTGTGGTTTGTAGCGGAATTTCCATTTTTGCAAAAATTATTTTTCAAATTTTTTCTCTATAAAATTCGAGAGATCGGAAAAGGTCACTGAAGGGAATTAATTTTTTTTGTTTTGAAGGAATTGAAGGAGAAAAAAAGTTCGAGCAGCTTCAGACGGAAAAATAAAAGGTCAAGTGAAAATCCGACAAAAAACAGACTTCTGAAATTTCTTTGAGCGCTTGAAAAAACATAAGGAAATAATTATCGAATTAAAAATTTTGAATTCAATATTTTTTCTTATTTTTTCTGCTCTTCAACCGGAGAAAAGGAAAAATAATTTGAGTATAAATCTTAAAGCTCGTTCTTTTTAAGGTAAAACTATCTCAAAAAAAAAGAAATTTCGGTAATTTTTCCTTTCCAAATTGGTCTGAGAAAAAAATTCTCCTTTCTTCAAATTTTGAATAGTACCATATTCAGGAAATATCCAGATTATTTCAAAAAATCGCAAAGAAATGGAGAAAAATAAAATCGACGATTTTCCTCCCTTGTCCGATGACTCTTCATCAAAAACGACCATCTTTCGAAAGAATCTGCCCAATTGAGCTATGGCTGATATTTTTCTAGGAGCTCAAATTCAAATTTTTTCCCCCAATAACAAAATAATTTTCCATCTTAATTTTTCTCAAAAAAAAAATAGACCTGAGCAAACTTTGGTCAAGAATTTTTTCGAATAGTTTTTTTTTTTCAATTTTGGAAGTCTGGCAGAAACTTTCTTCTGCCCCCAAAGTCATTTTTTCCTCAAATGACAAGTTTTTTTCTAAACTTTATTTTACAATTTTGGTAAAAATCGTTTTTATTCAAGTTCATCAACTGTTCAAAAAACAATTCAAGAAAAATTTGAAATCTGTAATCCATTATCATAAGAAATATCCTTCGTCTAAATGACATAGAATCATATAAATAATGAATCTCGAAAGAGTTAAAAAAATTCAAAATTATCTTTGTGCGGTATTTGGAAGAAAAATCTTAAAAAAAAAATCTTTAGATGAAATTCACATCAGAATTTATAACATCTCAAATGCTATCGTTGTATAAATTTCCAAAATTTATTTTTCCTAGAACGTCTTTTTTCATAGTTTACCCAAAACAAGGATATCAGGAAAATTTAAAACTTAAGCTTTGAGAGTTGATTGAAATGGCTTTTTCGTCACTCAAAATGAACCAAATTAAATCTTCGAAATGAAAATTATTTATTATATATAAATTCAGTTTAATTGTCGCAATTTTTTTATTACAAAAAAATTTTAGTCACAATCATAAAAATAGGCAACCTATTTTTTTTTAAGAATTAAAAGATTAAATATTGCAAAAAACATAGACATAGCAGCCATTTTTGTGATCCTTTTCTTTGTATTTTTCAATTTCAAAAGCATCTCTCTCATTGAGAGAGGGACTGCCTGAAAATTAAACTCTCACGCAGCCCTTCTAACCTTCAATATGGAAATTTGACAAATATCTAGTTAATAAAAACTGTATTAATTTTCCTAAAGGAAAAATAATAATTTTTGGCAATTATTCAACAAAAATAATGGAATCGGACTTTTTCGAATTATTTTGCTGAAAACAACCAGAGCAAGTTAAATTTAACCCAAAATAATTTCGGGCAGCAATTTCTCCTGCATCATATTAATAATCACTTAATCTATTTTACCAACCCTTGAAATATGTACACAGGCAGAACTCTAAACAAGAACCCTTCTATTCTTTCAAATTGTTCCAGCTCAACTTCTTCTCCTAGTTCACGAATTTCTCCAGCTCTATTGACTAAAAAATCCTCACATGAGGTTCTGGGCATCCAGACAACTAGATACTCATCCACTTCTCGCAATAAAACTCCTCAAAAAGAAGCTCATCTTCGATCTAATGCCTCTTCTAAAACCCTGAATCCTCCTTCAAATTCGCTTGCAAACTTTAATTCGAGCAAAATCGTGCGTTCTCAACCTGATATTGTGGTCTCGCCCTCAAGTGTTGGATCAAGGTCACCAAGTCAAGGCAGCCCAACTCTCCAGAAAAAAGTTGTAGAATACACTGAATCTTCTTCAAGTCCATCAAGCTTGCTCAAGAAGGATAAGGTTGAAAATAAAAATATAAAGAAGACTGAACCTGAACCTGAAGAAAGACCTATTGTCCGCAAGCTTGACCCAAACTTTAGTTTTGAAAGTCCTCACAACTTACAAGCATCTGTTGAAAATAAATACGAGCAACTCTTCCATGATAAGCTTGCAGATCTGATTCAAAACTTACAAGACATCAAAGAAAGCCTGTCACCTTTGATTGACCCAGAAAGCTTCTCTTCCAAAACCTGGGAGGTCGAAAACAGCACATCAAGCAGTTTGTTTACGATTTTTAAAAATTGCGAAAAGCAATGGAAGTCTTTTGATGATTATGCATTAAAGTTCATAATTCGCGAACAAATAAGAGCAAGAGGGGAAAACAACCCAGAAGATGAAAGAGCCGTCAACTGTTTCCTCGAAGAATTGTATAAATTCGAAGAAAATCTGGAAACTCAAAAAGCCAGAATAGAAGAGATCACAACCAAAAGAATGAAAGAAAAGGAGAGGGCTGGAGAATATATTGATATCCTTACAAAAGGCCTCACAGAGGTCAAAGAAAGAGTCAATAAAGATTTTGATCTTGTTGAAAAACTTTTTGAAACCAATCGCTTTACTGCTCTCCTTCAAAGTGAATTAAAAAATATGAATCAATTCACCAATCAAACCTTCGAAAAAGTCCAACATTTCTGGAATCCCAAAAAGCCGACTCCTCAATTATCATCCACTTCAAGAACCACTAGCGGTAATAGTTTAATGAAGAAGCCAACCCAGGAAAAAAAAGATCAGAGCACAAGCAGGTCACCTTTAAGGAAGACTCCAATCACAAGAGACACGATTCCACTTGCAGTGAAAAAAGAGACCTCAGATCCTCATGACTTCCAAATCTTGAAAGAATATTTTGAGAAGATGAAGGAATACAATATGCGATTCATCAGAATCATCCATGATGTCGAAAGTGAAAAGCTTGAAATAGAGAGACTTGTTTTAAATGCCAAAGACAGCATTAATTTGGAGAGCAATAAATTAATCAACCAGATTGAAAACTCCTTTTCAAGTCGAATCAGAAGCCTTGAAACCACCAATTCCTCCAGATCAAGCCAAAAAGTTATTCTCACTCATGAAATGAAGGAAGGAACTGAAAAAGATACAATTGATAAAATACATTCAGAGTTTTTATTAGAGGAGTATAAAATAACAACTGAAGATTTGTCAAACAAGGTTCGTGCCCTTGAAGAAGAGGCCAAAGGTAATAGAGAAAATACAAGTCAACAAATTCATAGTCTCCTTCTTAAAATTCAATCATTATCCAATGAATATGAACTTTATAAAGAGGAAAAAGAAAAAAGCCTCAAGACTCTACTCGAGACCAAAGAAGAAGAATACCTCAAGTTCTGGGCGATAATCGAACAAAAAGATAAACTCATCAACATTATTCGTGAGGAAAATGAGATCTTAAGAAAAGAACTTCCTATTACATCTCAAGTTCCTGAACACATTCTGACTGAAGAAACTCTTGATCTTGAGGATTTTAAAAATGAAAGAAATAAATATGTTAGTATGGACACAAAAGATTACGAGGATCAAGTGGCACCTCAAGACTACAATAACTCTCCAAAAGAGAAAAAACCAAATTCAAATAAATCTTCAAAAAATGTTAAACAAGAAGATAAAGAAAAACTCCTGAAAGAAGATAACGTGTTAGAACTATTATTCATGGAGTTGATGCAAGCCAAAAACAAACACAAGAAATAAAACTTTATTTGTTAATAATAATCTTATTTATGACTTCCTCTTTAATGTTTCAAATTCTACATTTTATTTATTCATAATTTAAACATATCCAACTTTCAAATCTTTCTCATGATTGTTGGGACTTGAAATACATTTCAGGTCTAATTAATAAACTTCCATCATTGAGTTTAAATTTTCTTGCTTATTTAAACCAAAAGAATTTCATCCTCAGGGGGAAATATTTTCAAATAGATAGGTAGGTAGGTTGGTAAACGAGGTATTTTTTAAAGAACAAAAGATAACTGTGATTATTTTAAATGAAGCTTACTAATAAGCTTCACCCATAAAGAGGAAAAAAAAATTGTTATGAATGAATGAATGAAAAAAATATAAAGTTAGTTAAAAAATTAAAAATGCATTATTATTACTTTTTTCTTCAAGACTAAACAACAAAATTTACAAAATCCTTGAATTGAATTGAATCCAACTTTTTCAAATAAAAAAGTTGAGCTTTAAGCTTTTTCTTTGGTGACTTTTTTATGAGAGAGCAACTTATCGAACAAATCAAAGGGTCCTCTGCCATTCACTGGTACTGGCGAAGTTGGCCTCGTTTTATTATCTAAACAAGAGATTAGTCAAAATAATAAAACGTCAAGTTACGAGTTTCTTTGTATTTGCCATACACATCGTATATCCTTGAGTTCTTGTCATCCTTTATTCTGGTGACATCACCTTTAGGAGTATGCTCATTTTCCTTCTTGATCTTCCAATGGGTCAGCACATCCACCTTTCCCAATTTTTCAGTCGAACTGGTTTTATTTTTATTCAGGTTCCGCAAGGATTGTGGACTTTCTTTTTTCATTTTTGGGCCTGGAGAATCACTACTCCTCTTGTCCTTCTCTTTTTGCTTAATTTTATTGACCAGAGCTTCTTTCTCAATCATTGAAGATTTTATATCCCAGCCTCCGATTCCTCCATTAAGAGTCATTGGAATCTTTTCATATCTTTTTGATGTTGGAGACTTTTGCCTTTCTACTTTCTCTCCTTTTTTCACAACATCCTTCTTCACCATCAGCTTGCTTTTCTCATCTTTTCTAAAACTTTCGTCTTCAAGTTCAGAATCTTGAAAATCTGTCAATTCAATATGCCGAGATTTCCCTTCCGATTTTGGTCCTGCTTTTGTTTCCTTAGACCCCTTTGGCTTCATAAATTTTCTTGGGTCAAGCTTCAAATCAATCTTCTTCTTATCTTTACAGGAGCCATTATCATCCATCAGGAAATGAGAAGCCTTGAGATCTGTCTCAAAAAGGCCAATTTTCAATTCTTGTCCATCTCTTACGCTAATTTTCGCTTGTGAATTCGCTGTAGATGGCAAGCTTCTTCCAGAATTATTTGGTGTCCCAACTGATTTTTCTTTCGCAGTTGAAGGCTTCACAGAATTCCTCCTTGAACTTGGTTTACTAGGACTTGTTGTCGTGGTTTTTGAGCCTTTTATCAAATTGATCTCTCTTTGATGAGAAACCTCTTCGGACCCTTGAGGTCTAATTTCTAATGCACTAGGTTCAATATCCAATGTCTGGGTCTTTTCCTCCAAAAGATCAATCACAATCTGGGGCTTTTTGCCGGACTTGAACAGCCCTCCTGCGGTCTTTTTGAAAGTTTTAGGCGAACTTGATCTTCTGGTCTGAGATGTTTTGGCACTTGCACTGGGACTTGAAGACGCTTTGTCATCTTCTCCGTCAAAAATATACTGTGGAGGCTTTTTGCTAGTTTGTGGTCTCTCAAGAACAAAGGTGTTGTCCTTCTTTGGAGTGGTTTTTGCTGAAAAATGGCCAGCTTGATATTTCTTGCCAGCGACAACAGGGGATTGCAGCTTTATCGACTCATCCTTTGGAGACGTCACTCGCTTACGTAGATTGTCTGGCTTAATTTGAAGGTCTTTGATTGGAGGAGGTCCGATGGCTTTCTTTAGATTCTCTTGACTCCTTTGCTTTGGAGTGCTTGCCTTTGACAAAGATTTTTTGGTTCCCGCGGTGCTTTGCGCACTGCCTTTACGCCCTAAAGTTGGCTTTCCTCCGCTTTGAGCAGTCACTGAAAGTTTATTGGTCTTTCTAATAAAGTGTTAGATGTGGCCAATATTTAGACTCTTACTTGGAGTCGTGGCTATGGCTTTTTACTTTTCCATAGAAACTCATTGAGAGAACCTGGAAATAGTTGGTTTGCTCCTTCTTGGCTTTCGAAATCTCTTCTTCCACATCGATATCATTCACAATCACAAAACTCTGCACATCATTATTACTCTCTTTAGTCTCTGTTGCCAAACTTTTCTGCTTAAACTCCAAATCTCCTGCAACACTTGGCTCTGTACCTTTGGTCGCGACATCCTTTGACGGATGAGCAACAGGGGTTGATGGCTCTGGTGGTCTTAAATTCATATACCTCGGGACTAATTAATTATATCAATTGCAAATATAACAAAATGTGATTAAATTAACTCTTTGTAGAAGAGACTTTTTTGAATTGCTCACCCACACTTCTATTAATTATCCTCTCTCTTATTTTTGTTGTCGCTGTGTTAATTTTATTGAGTTTCCTTCTCATACCATCCGAAAAAGAAAAGGTCAAACATTCTCAAATCTTTCAAAATTCTTCTTCCAACATCACAAATGTTCCTTCTTTTGAAAAATACCTGAAGAAGATGAATCTATTCGTCCTCATCATTCTCGAAATTGTCTCAAACTCTCCAAACTTTGATATTCTTTCAGAGGAAGAGTTGGAAAACAAATAAATGAGACAAATCATCACAAACACTCTCGAAAACATTTTGAAAGTCAACAAAATTTGGATTGAGATTCTACTTTAGTTATTCTTCTCACCTCTTTATAAAATTCTCATTTCATAAATTGTTCGATAGAAACCCCGGCTTGAAAGATTCTCTCAGGTCAAAAGAAACGAGAATTCTAAACCTCAAGAGGTCATCACCATCATCGTCATATTGTGTATCAAATAAAATTGTTATGAAACCAACTTTCTTATCAGAGCGAGCCCTCTCTTTAAAGAAAGGAGAGAAATCTTTCTATTTCGAAGGAAATAAAAGGCACTCCAGGGAGAGATTTAGCTCCTTGGTTCTTTTCGCCATTTTAAACCTTGGAACGATTATATAATTTAGGGTGTTGATTTTTACAATAAAATTTTAAAATTCGTTCCTTTGAAAAGGAAAAAATTTGACACAATTTCAGCAGAAATATCTAATAAATTTATCGCAAATATAGACAGCTTCGAGACAATTTTCTTTCGTTTGTTGGTTTGTAATTTAAAGAATGATAAGTTTTGAAGTTGTCCAGAACAGATACTTTTTGTTTTATAAAAAAAATTCGCTTAAATACGAAAGCCATATAAATCAACCAAAGAATAAGGAAAATAATTACAAGAGAAAAAGACCGCAGCACAGGTCCTCTATTTTGTATAGATCAGAGAGAATATAAAAAAGGAGAGAACAGAACAGAAAATAATCCATGACAATGAATGGCAGAGCGAAATCTGATTTAGATAGATTTGTTTAAGAACATAAAGAGTCTGTCTTTTGAGATCTGGTCGTTTTCATGAGTTTCCAGGAACAAGGAAAGATTGTGCTTTTCTTTCAGAGCAATACCTTCTGAAAAGTCGACCTTTCTCTTGTCCTCGCGATCGATTTTATTTCCGAGCAAAATTCCGACAAACTTTTCTTGAGGGACCTCTTTTAAGATTGATTGAATTGCTTCATCAAGGATTTCGAATGACTGTCTATTTGTGACAGAATATACAAAAAAGAACACTGACGCGTTCCTGTAATAAACTTTAATCAACCCATCGAATCTGTTGTCGTTCAGGGCTCGCATCCAAAATTGATATTTGGTCTCGCAACCTCCTTCTTTTCTTGTCTTGATAATCAAGTCCATTGTTTGTCTCAATAAAGACCCTTGGCCTTCTTTGCCTTGTGATTCGAAGATTGAATTGATAAGAGAATGTCTTCCACAACCATTCAAACCAATCACCATATATTTCTTTGTGACTGATTTTCTTACAACATCAGGAGAAGAAAATTCAGTGTCCTCAGTGCTATCTGTTGGACAAGCATTCTCTTCTTCCAGCTTAACTGTTTCGAGTGATTCTTGACCAGACTGCTTACTGTCAAAGTCAAAGTCGGACCAGAAATTCTGACTTTTCTCACTGCAAACTGTAGGGCTGGATTCGCTCTCGACTTCCATTCTGGTGACTTCGCGCTTGATTGCAGATTTGTCTTCGGTAAAGAGAAGAGGGAGAAGAGAAGAAGCGTTTATCTTCTTTCTGGAGTTTGATCTGCGGATAGGGGTTTGGATCAGGACCTCTTTCACGGCCTGAGCAGTGTAGTCTTCCATGTTTTCAGCGTAAAGAGTGTTGCTTCTT